>JFBN01307385.1_pt1 | contig 20933 bp, 19 predicted proteins | sample 768741 | NCBI WGS metagenome assembly JFBN01 (sample SAMN01983846, study PRJNA193217) | chicken gut metagenome | biome: terrestrial biome; isolation source: ceca of Broiler chicken | host: Gallus gallus | place: United Kingdom: England | collected 2010-09-07
GGTTTGCCGAGCCGCATCCTGCCCAAAAACGCTTTTCGACATGCAGTATTTTTACCAAAAATATCCGTACTTTTATCCCACAACAACATCATCACTATCCATGACTGCTTCCAAAGTATTTTTCACCTCGCTGCGCACCAATCCGCACAGCAACCTGCTGGACAAGATGGAACGCCTGGTACGCCGGGCGGGGATCGACACCATCGATTTCGACAAACGCTTTGCCGCCATCAAGATCCACTTCGGCGAACCGGGCAACGTAGCATACATCCGTCCCAATTTTGCCGCACGCATGGCCGATATCCTGCGTTCGCTGGGAGCCAAACCCTTCCTCACGGATTGCAACACCCTGTATTCGGGGCGTCGTTCCAATGCGGTCGATCACCTGCAAAGCGCCATGGAAAACGGCTTCAACCCCATCTCGGCGCGGTGCAACGTCATCATCGCCGACGGACTCAAAGGCACCGACTACCGCGAGATCCCCATCGACGGGGAGTACTGCAAGGCGCCCAAGATCGGTGCGGCGATTGCCGATGCCGACATCATCATCTCCATGACCCACTTCAAGGGGCACGAACAGGCCGGTTTTGGCGGAGCGATCAAAAACCTGGGCATGGGCTGTGCCAGCGTAGGCGGAAAACTGGAATTGCACTGCGCCTCCCAGCCGGTGATCGACCGGGAACACTGCAAAGGTTGTCTGATCTGCGTAAAACACTGCGCACACGATGCCATCCACCTCGACGCCGAACGCAAAGCGGTGATCGACTACTCCAAATGCGTAGGCTGCGGGCAGTGCATCGCTCTGTGTCAATACGAAGGCGCCGTGATGGGTCCCGGCGACACGGCCGAACGTCTGAATTACAAGATCGCCGAATACACCGCGGCCGTGCTGAAGGACAAGCCGCATTTCCACGTGAGCTTCATCATGAACGTATCGCCCGAATGCGACTGCTGGAACCACAACGATGCCGCCATCGTCCCCGACCTGGGCATGCTCGCTTCGTTCGACCCGGTGGCTCTCGACAAGGCTTGCGCCGACCTGGTCATCGCCGCGCCGGTGCTCTCTACCGACAACCGCCTGCACAACGAACACCTGCACGAACACCTCGAAGGGACCGACAAGTTCCACCTGCTCCACCCCGACACCAAGTGGGAGGCGGCACTCGAACATGCCGAAAAGATCGGCATCGGCACCACGCAGTACGAACTCATCACCGTCTGAACTTACCCCCAGGCACGCGCAGCGCGAGCGCGGCGCGGCGGCCGCAAGGCCGCCCCTGCCCGCTGTGCCAAACGTTCCCCGCTGCATCGCGGGAGGCCTGGCGGCGAAGATTCGAAAAAAACCGTAAATCGGGTAGTATCCATTTTCCTGCAAATCACTTATTTTGTCCTGCCTTCCCGCCGGGAAGGTCAAACCGAATACAAAACAAACTGCCAAAAAAACATGGAAACTGTCGCAAAACTCCAATCCCTCTCCTTCACCCAAGGACGCACCTATGCCTTCGCCGCTCTGTTTGCCGCCGGCAACATCGCCCTGCCCCAACTGGTACACCTGATCCCCGGAGGAGGACTCATCTGGCTGCCGATCTATTTCTTCACCCTGATCGCCGCCTACAAATACGGCTTGGCCGTAGGACTTCTCACGGCCCTCGCCTCGCCGCTGGCCAACCATCTGCTTTTCGGCATGCCCCCTGCCGGAATGCTCCCCGCCATCCTCATCAAGTCCGTTCTGCTGGCTCTGGCCGCTGCCTACGCCGCCAAAAAAGCCGGTAAAATCTCGCTTTGGGCCATCCTGGCAGCCGTAGCCGCATACCAGATCGTCGGTTCGCTGGCCGAATGGGGGCTGACCGGCAGCCTCGCCGCCGCCCTGCAAGACCTGCGCATCGGCCTGCCCGGTATCGCCGTACAGATCCTGGGAGGATATGCCGTACTGAAAGCCCTGCAAAAGATCTGATGTCTCTCCCTTAAAAAAAACGACACGATGGACAGACGAGATTTCCTCAAAGCCGTAGCCGTTACCGGTGCAGCCATGACCCTGCGCCCGCACGGAGCGATGGACGTCCTGGCTCAGCCGGTAAAATCCTCCTCGAACGGCACGCCGGCCGACCTGATCGCCGTCATGGGCGGAGAACCCGACGAAATGCTCCGCCGCGCCCTGACGGAGGTCGGCGGCATCGGACGCTTCGTAAAGAAAGGCCAAAAGGTGCTGGTAAAACCCAACATCGGCTGGGACAAGACCCCGGAGCTGGCCGGAAATACCAACCCGAAACTGATCACCGAACTCATCCGCCAGTGCTTCGCCGCCGGTGCTTCGGAAGTAACGGTCTTCGACCATACCTGCGACGACTGGCGCAAGTGCTACCAGAGCAGCGGCATTGAAGAAGCCGCCAAAGCCGCCGGAGCCAAGGTGGTCCCCGCCCACACCGAATCGTACTACCGCGAAGTCTCCCTCCCCCATGGGAAAAACCTCAAGAAGGTCAAAATCCACACCGCGCTGCTCGATGCCGACGTGTGGTTCAACTGCCCCATCCTGAAAAACCACGGAGGAGCCAACCTGACCATCTCGATGAAGAACTACATGGGCATCGTCTGGGACCGGGAATACTTCCATGCGCACAACCTCCAACAGTGCATCGCCGATGTCTGCACCCTGGACAAAAAACCCGCCCTGAACATCGTGGACGCATACCGGGTGATGAAAACCAACGGCCCGCGCGGCCGCAGCGCCTCGGACGTCGTGCTGGCCAAAGCGCTTTTCCTCTCCCAGGACATCGTAGCAGTGGACACCGCCGCCGCCAAATTCTTCAACCAGATCCGCGAAATGCCCCTCGAATCGGTCGGACACATCGCAGCCGCCCAGGCACTCGGGGTGGGAACGATGGACCTCGAAAGCCTGAATGTAAAACGCATCAAAATCTGACGCCTTCCCCATGCTCCGCGAACTCCGTATCGCCGTAGCGGTCGTGATGCTCTCGCTCGTCACGTTTTACTTCATCGACTTCGCAGGCCTGCTGCCCGAAGGGTTCAGCGTCCTGGAACACATCCAATTCGTTCCGGCCGTTCTCTCCCTCTCGACCGCTGTTCTGGTAGCTCTGGTGGCGCTCACCCTGCTGCTGGGACGCCTATACTGCTCGGTCATCTGTCCCATGGGGATCTTCCAGGACGTCATTGCCCGCATAAGCCGAGGCCTGGGAAAAAAGCCGAAGAAAAAGAAACGCTACCAGTACTCCCCGGCCCGCAACATCCTGCGCTACACCCTGCTGGCAGCTACGGTCGTCGCACTGGTATCCGGATTTACCCTGCTGGCCAGCCTGCTCGACCCGTACGCCGCCTACGGCCGTATCGCCGCCAACGTATTCGCTCCGGTCTATCTGGCGGGCAACAACCTGCTCGAGGCGCTCTTCACCGCAATGGGCAACTACACGTTTTACCGGATGGACATCTACGTGCGCAGCGCCTTTGCCCTGTCCATCGCCCTGCTCACCTTGCTCGGGGTAGGGTACCTGGCCTGGAAGCACGGCCGCACGTACTGCAATACCATTTGCCCGGTAGGGACGTTTTTAGGGCTGATCAGTCGTTTTTCCTGGTGGAAAATCCGGATCGACCCTGCGAAATGCACCCACTGCGGGGTGTGCGCCACCCGGTGCAAAGCCTCGTGCATCGACAGCCGGAACCAGCGCATCGACTACAGCCGCTGCGTGGACTGCTTCGACTGCCTGGATGCCTGCCGGCAGGATGCGCTCTCTTTCTCGGCTCCCAAGAAAGCGTCGGTACTTCCATCTGAGGCTGCCCCCGCGAAAGCTGCCCCGAAAGATCCCTCCCGCCGGGAATTTCTGGCCACCACGCTGGCGACTACGCTCACCGTCCCTGCCCTGATGGCACAAGGACACGGCCAACAGGAACGCCTCCGTCTGCGCGACGGGAGCGGACATACCCGGCAGGTGCCCATCAGCCCGCCCGGCTCCCTGGGACACGAGCATCTGGGGCAACACTGCACCGCTTGCCACCTGTGCATCAGCAAATGTCCTTCGAGAGTGCTCAAACCAGCGCTGCTCGAATACGGCCTCTCCGGGATGATGCAACCGATGATGTACTTCGACAAGGGCTTCTGCAACTACGACTGCACCGTCTGCTCGGACGTGTGCCCCAACGGAGCGATCCTCCCCTTGAGCGTCGAAGAAAAACACTGCACCCAGGTAGGGCGGGTGGTCTTCGTCGAGGATTTCTGCATCGTCCATACCGACGGCACCAGTTGTGGAGCTTGCTCCGAACACTGTCCCACACAGGCGGTGAGCATGATCCCCTACCGCGACGGACTGACCATTCCCCACACCAACCCGCAGATCTGCGTAGGGTGCGGCGGCTGCGAATACGTTTGCCCGGCCACCCCGCACAAAGCCATCTACGTCGAAGGCGAAGCGGTACACCAGGAAGCTCTCCCGTTCGAAGATACCGGCACGCATGAAGTCGAGCTCGACGGCTTCGGATTCTGATGCTGCAAAAAAAAACGCCCCCGTTCAATGTTTTGAACGGGAGCGTTTTTTTGCTTTTCCTTTCCAGCATGGGAGCGTCTCTTACGGATAGACATCCCCCGCGATAAGTCCGCCATCGGACGGACGATACACCGCCCGGATACGCAACGGCTGTGTCCTCAGCGCTTTTCCATACGCACTGGCAGCTCCCTGACCCGGATCGTAATACTGGTCGGCTCCGCTGGGCTTGTGGACGATGCTTCCCGATCCATTCACGTAAGCCATCGTCGCACGGGCGTATTCCGAAGCCTCGTTCGTTCCCCACCCGCCTTCGCGCGCGGCTGCGGCCGAAGACCAGTAAAAATTTTCCTGAAATTCCTTGTACACCGGATAATACGTGGTAAGCGTATTTTCCAACTCGCGGATAGCCGGCAGATACCATTCGGTATTCTCCTCGGAGATCATACCATCGGCATCCGTCTTGTTTTTCCGGTAGCAATACTCAGCCGCCGTCTGCGGCACCTGATCCAGGATCATCGCCCGGGCAGGACCGCTGGGATACAACCCTGTCCAGTTTTTATTGAACACCCCGGTAGCCATCAGGATGGCGATCGTCCCCTTTTTTCCCTCGAAATAATTCTCCACCGCACTCGAACGCGGAAGGTATCCGATCGCCAGACCGGTATTGATCTCGCCCATATTGGCCGGCCCCCAGGGAAGACCTTCGTACACCTGGTCGGTGGTCCATTCGGAGAGCGGATCGTAATAGTCCCGGTATTCCTCGTACGCCTCGACATAGATCGTGTATTGATACACGCCTCCGTCCTCTACCCGCACGGGAAACAGCCCCTGCTGAATGAGGGTGATGGTGCGGGTATCCTTCACCGTGCCGTTTTCCTTGTATTCGACGATCAGATCGCCCTGGCGGCTATCGACGCTGATGTTTTCATCGATGTAGATATAGATACGATCCCGGTTTGCCAGGGTAGCCGAGGTGCTGTTGGCCAACTGGGCCGGATCGGTTACCAGATCCCGCGTAAAGAACTGCCGTTTGCCTGTCCCGGCAACAAAGGCCTGCCCCGGATGACTGATCTGGTAATCCTCCGCCTGCCCGCTGCGCATCACTTCGGCCGACACACGCTCTATGCGAAACCAGGTATTGGTCTGCGGCTGGTCGATCCGCACGTCTATCTCTCCGCCGGCAGCCTCGTCGAACAGATAGACATCCAGCGGCACAATGTTGAAATGCGCATCCAGATCCTTGTGCCGGAGGATGGAGACATAATACGGACTGGTATGCTCCACGTCGATCCGCGCATCGAAAGTTACCACATCCGACGGGGTATTCCCGGTTGCCGTAATACCGGATACCGTAACATGGTTGCGGTACTGATGATTTCGCCGAAGATTGAAATCGGATACAGGATCTCCCCCCAGGAAAATGGTACACGTAGCCTGATAGTCGATGTCATCCTCATCGGTAAACATGCCCTTGAATACGGCATACGTAGCCGGAATCGTATCGTTGTCCGTACCGACGGCCAACAGCGGTTTGTACCGCTGGTAATGGTCCGGATCGAGCCCCGCAGGATACGGATACTCGCCGGGATATTCCGCATATCCGGGGTGTCTTTGGTTTTCATACACATAAAACGAGAACTCCGCTTCGCCCTGCTGGTTGCGCAAAGGACCGGTAGAAGGGTCTATGTGCACCACCCTGGAAGTCGTCGCATCGGCCTGTCCATCGCCATCGGCATCGAGGTTGCTCTCCGCATCTTCCGCCAAAGGCACAAACGGCACCCTTGTCGGGACATTCCTGACTTCGCACTCGGTCAGAACCAGCGAAGGGAGTCCCCCGATCGTACCCCCGGGAGCCTCGACACGAAACGAAAAATCTACCCGCGCCATCAGCGCCTTCAGCTCGACTACCACCGAACCGTCGGCCTGTGTCAGATCGAGCGTATCCATACCGAACATCGGCATCCCCGCTTCGGGGAGCTCCGACAAGTCTTCACGCCGCGTAGGCTGATAATAAAAAGCATCGAAATCCGCCTTGTTCCGGATCTTTTCCGGATAACCCTCGGCCGATATTGCCCCGAAAGTCCCCGGTTCGACATTGGCCACCACATACACCGTAGCGCTGGCTGCCGCCGCCGGATCGGAAAAACCGCCCGCATCGATGTGCAAAGTCGGCGAACCGATCTGCTGGTACCCCTGGAAAATACGATGTCCCTCCCTGGTGCCCAGATAGTTTCCATCCGGCCCGAACAAAAAGACGTGGAGCGTACGGATTTCACATTCCGCCGCTGTCTTGGGATCCGAAGCGCGGGTTATCACCCCCTCGGGCGACATGCTCTCGGCCACCGCCGTAAGGGTAAACCCGGAAGAACCCCCCGTACCGCCTCCCGGATACGGCTCCTTCACGCAGCCGGCCGACAGCACAACAAGGGCGGCCGCCCACAAACTTTGGCAAACACGTTTTCTCTTCATTCCCTGGTCATTCGAATTTGATGTTGCTGTCTCCGCCCTCTTCCCACATCTGGTTGTTGTCCACCACGAAATTGAGCACGAAAGCGTCTCCGATAAAGTTCATTTCGATGGTATAGATCGTCCCTCCCTGCGGCAAATACCCACCGGGCAGGGCAAATGCCTTGCCCGTGGTGCGAACCCCCATGAAAGAATAATCGATCTGTATTTCGATCCCTGTACCCAGATAATCGGGCGAGGCACCCAAATTGGACACCAGCATCAGGGTTTCTCCGCCTACCCGCTCGGCCATCTTGTCGTGCTCCACCGTCACATCGTCCGCATCGTCGCCTCCATCGAGGAAAGTGAACGTGCCGGCAAACATCTCGGAGGGAAACTCCAGCCCTTGGTTCATCCGGATCTTGAGAGAGCGGTAAAAATTGCCGACAAGACGCAAACCATGTATCGTCAAGTCATTGGTCAGATTGTAGTTGTTCACCTTGAAATTGAACCCGGCCAACAGATGCTCGAAAGAAAGATCGACTTTCCCGTCCTGCCGGCTTACATCCACCGCTGCCGCCGCCATGGCATCGGGGATCTGGTCGATCGGCCGAAGCGTGGAGATATCTCCCCCCGAGAAAGGCATCGAAAAAGTCAGCGAAGGAAGCCCGATGCCCGTCTGAGTAGCCGGTTCGACCGTGTAATAGGCATCCCCGTAAGGGGAATACGCCAAAAATGTGTAGAGGTAGTCCGAAGCCTCGTACCAACGCTGCTGGGTGCCGGTGTAGTAGCACGCCGTTCCGTTGTATTTCACCTGCTGCTTGTAAAACACGTGCGGAGAGCAGAGTACTGCTTTCGAAGCCCAGGGCGTGGGTCCCGTAGTCGGATTGAGCTCCGTAGAGCCGTCGTAATTGGCCAAACAATACCCCAAGACTCCGAAATCTCTTCCGGACGGAAACTCGTTTACCGGGCCGGCCGCACGGACATTGAGCTCACTCCTCGATACTTTTATCGAAGGTGTCCCGAAGCGGATCGGGTCGTCCGAGAGAACGGCCTGTTGTCGATCTCCTTCCCCCTTCCGGCAAGCCGCCAGCGCAGTGCAAACCACGGCAAACAGGTATAAAACTCGGATTTTCATCATACACTCGAACTTAAAGGGATTTTACTCGACCGTCACGATCCCGCCCGAGGCCGACCGCCAAGGCGAGACTTCTGGTTTCCCGAACAGGATGTAGTCGCCGCCGGCTACGAAAGTATAGCGATAACTCATCGACGGTTCCCACTGGTTCACCCCGGCATCGGCCAAGGCGATGGTTTTGGAAAAACTCCTGGGTTCCCCCCCAGCCTCGGTACACTCGTAAACGATCTCCAGCACGATGTCTCCACGGACTTGCTGCGGAAAAGGCAGCAACTCTCCGAACACGGACTGTCCCGCCGTAACGAGCGCCACATCCCCCGCCGAAGCGAACGGTTCGGAGGCCGTCGTCGCCCCGCCCAGACTCCAGGTGCCGTATCCCCCGGGAGCCACCGTACCGCTGCCCGTGGCCGGCAAACCGTAAAGAGAAGCCGAAACGATCCGGCAGGACACACCCGCCGCCTCGAGCGCCGGATCGATCCGCCCGACGATCTCCACCTTGGAGAGCAGATGCCGGAAAGTAAAGACCACCGGCGAAGGGCTGCCTGCATAGGCCAACGCCACTTTTTCGGCCACCATCAGGTCCTCGGCACGGCGGGTATCGAAATCCGTTACCGTCATCCGGGGCGTCTGCCCGGCATCGGTATCGGCCAGGACAGCCTGAGGGACATCGTGGGGATAGAGGGCGTAAAAATCATAGGTCGCTCCTTGTTGCCAATAGCGCAGGTTGTCGTAACTCCATACCCCTGCCGCACAGCGCACCGTTTCCTGCCTGAGGATCATCTGTGCCGCTCCTGCGCTGCTCTGGCGCGCCCAAACGGCAAAAGCATCCCCCTCGCCCAGCGAGGTCACTGCCGAACGCGTCGCCGGAACCGAAAAAAGGATCGCTTTCCGGTCCGAAGATTCCGCGCCGCTCTTTGCACAACCCGCCGCCAGACAAACGATGACCATACCTGTGGCCAGCGCCCGGAAAATTTTTCCCGTCTTCATCGCATACTGTCGTTTTTGTCGTTGTACCTTGCCCGAGCGAGGGTTTTTCCGGCGACCACCAGGCCGCCGGAAAAACCTATTCACACCGCTTTCCTGCCATCGCACCCTTCACCGCCCTTCCGGGCGGAAAAAAGACCGTCGTCAGGGAAGGGTAACTTCGTCGTTGCCGTCAAAATCGGCATCCGTAATGGGAGTTACGTCCGGTGTACCGAATTCGATGGGATACAACCCCACGTTTTCTCCCTTGATCGTTACGGAATAGTTGTAGCGGTTGCCGGCCGTCCATGTATAGCCAGGCAAGGTCGAGGTAACGGTTACTCCGGCCTCGGCGCTGCCCACGACATAATTGTCGGAGCTGTCCTGTACTTTTACATCGAAAGAAACCACCACCTGCGTCCCCGATCCGGACGCGCCCACGATCGTCTGAGGGATCACCGCAAAATCGACGCTCGCCGCGCTCGTATTTCCGTCGGCAGTATTGACCGCCTGCTGACTGGCCAATTCGCTGAAAGGCGCCGAAGGCTCCACGAGAGTCGCACCAGGGGTCCACGCAGCCGTACTGCCGGAGTAATCGCCCTGGGAAACCATTCCGGAAACCTTGAGATTTTCCACCGTAACGGTAATATCGTTGCCGAAACCACTGTTGAAGGTGAACTTGATCATCGAGAGCAGGTGGGAGAAGTTAAACTGGATCTTGCCCGGAGCCATCGTCATGGGGTTATCGGTCGTTTGTCCAGCCGTCGCGTAGATCAGATCGCTCTGATGGGTCGGATCGGAAGTATAGCCCGTAAAATTCAGCGCACCGTTGGCAAAATCGGTCGCCACCGTCCCGTTGCTGCCTGCCGCCGCAGGAGCGTACGCAGCAAACTTATAAGTCTGCCCGGGGACCCAATAACGGGTCGTGCCGTAAGTCCAGTCGTCCGTTTCGGGCGTTCCCGTAACGGAAACCCCGTTGAACACATGGGTCATATCATTGTATCCCCCATAGACGATAAACTCGCTGATGTTTGCCTTCTCGATGAGCGAGACCGCTCTCGAATCGACCGGATGTCCGATATACGCATTGGCAAAACCGATCGGAGTATTTCCCGACCCATCGACCATTTCCGTCTTGGTGCAACCGGCCAGTGCAACCGTCATGGCCATGAAAGCCCATAAATTTCTCTTCATCTTTGTTTTTGTGTTTTTAGTTAATGTTTTATTGTCTTTCCATTTCTTTCCCGTCCAACGGCAATACGATGTCCTCATACGGCCCCCAGTCGTCCACCTCGACCTGGAATCCCGCATCGCCCCCCGCCTCGTCGTCGGTCACGGTAAGTCCGCCGACCGTGATCACCCCGCCGCGCGGCTGGGAAGCCAACTGGTCGGTTACATCGAAGTCGAAGGTCTTGAGTTTCCCGTTTTTGAGCATCACCTCCAGGTTGAGGTTCTGCCGCGCCCCTCCCTGCCGGGTGTAATGATCTCCGGGGGTATCCGGCACTCCGAACGAAGAGAGCTGCACTTCCACGCCGTATTCCTTCAACTCGCACTCGAAAAGCACCGTCGCTACCTGCGAACCCGTACTGCCGTTCTGCAAATACACCGACTGCGCCATCCCCGAGAGCGCCCCCCGGGCCAAGGTTACGTGCTCAAGCCCTTGGGCAAACTCGTAGCGGATCAAATACGTATAGGTCAAAGGCCGCATCGTTACCGCAAGAGGCGTCGGATCTTGGGTCGGGACAGCCGTATAGCTGTCTATCCACGCACCGTAAAGCATGTCGGGGGCATTGACCGTCTTTTCGTCCGCATGGAGTTCGCTGTAAGTCGAACGGGTACGGGTGCGGGTCGAGGCCGTCGCCTGGGCCGAATTTTCCAGACCGTCAAAAACGATGTAGCGCGTATCGTCGTTGTGCAAAAGGAGCGACTTTTCTCCGGCCGTCATCGGCAATTCCCCTCCATGAGCCGGATGATGGCGTTCGGAACGCGAACCGTCCTGGTGGTAGACAAAAGAAGCAATCCCGGTAGCCGCCTCCGGGCGGAGTTCGTCGTACTCCATGCCGTATTCCTGCGGCCAGTTGTCCGACCAACCCTTTCCGTAGTCGCGTTCCCATTCCTTCTCCCACTCGGGTTGCAACAGGACATTTGCCGTCAGGGCATGCTTGTCGTGGTCGTAGCAAAGATCCTTGCGACAACCGGCCAATCCCGTCAGGCCGCCCAACAACACGGCCAAGAAAATACCCTTGTATTTCATCGCCGACCTCCTTTCTTGCCGTCCCACAGTCTCCATACCAACGCCAGCTTGACCTTCACCGGGCCGAACCAGTTCGTCCGGCTGGTCTGCTGATAGACGTAATGCCCGTCGATGGGCAAATACTCTTCGTAAGTCGTGTAAAGGAAGCCCACCCCGAGCCCCGCTTCGATCGAAAGCGAGCGCCCGATGGGGAACATGTAGCCGTAGCTGACCCCCGTGGTGAAAAATTCGCCCTTGTACCCCTCTCGCCGTTCTCCAGGTCGTACCAACTGCCCCCGGCAAACACCCCCACGTAATGCCCGTGCCAAGGCTTCTTCGTCCCGAACCAATAGCGCCCCTCGGGCAGGATCGTCGCGATCTGATAGTATTTGTGCCGTCTATCGCGCTTCCACCAGGCCACGCTGCCCTCCACAGCCACCGACCAGCGGTCGTCGATCCGGTATTCCACTTCCAGGGAAGGCATCAGGATCGCATCGTAAAGCAGGTTGGTCTTGATGGCCAAGCGATGCCACGGTGGCTGGACAAGCGTATCGCCCGCGATTTCTTCCTTGCGGACACCCTCCGGATCCTTTCCCGAAGACGTTTGCTCGGGTACCGCCTCTCCCATCGGCTCAGCGACCGTCTGCGTATCGGAGACCCCTCCGACAACCGTCGCCTGCGATCTCCCGTCAGAAGGATCGGGGGCCTCCTTCTGTGCCTGGAGTTGGTCCCCTTGACCATACAAAATGATGGAAACATTGCGCAAATCCGGAAAGACCTTCTCCGCAAGATAGCCATACGGGACTCCCCCCCGGAGATCCATCAAGCGTTTTCTCCGCCCGTCCACGATACGTCCTTGTGCATCGTACATCCACTCCGGCGTATCGGAAAGGACTTCGAGCACCTCCTGTCGCGCCGGACACTCCGGATCGTCCTCCACCCGGAGCTGCAAGCCCTCCCAGTCGAACCCGTTTGCCTGAACCTCTACCAATCCGTCAGGGATTTCCACCCACTGACGCAGATAACTTAACACCGCTTCCACCCGCTTTCGGGTAAGCCGCACGTTGGCCGCAGCCGTCCCATCCGGCGAAGCGTTTCCCCTCAAAGATAACTGTGAAACACATCCAGCCGTGTCGTCCCTGAAGGCCTCCAGACGGACTACCAACCCTTCGAGGGTTTCCCGGTTCCCCCGCAACTCCGGCTCCAATACAGCATATCCTCGGCGGAAATATACCTGGAGAGTATCTTCTTGTGAATGTGCAAAAAGAAAACTTCCGCTCAAACAGCAGAACAAGCACAGCCCTATTTTGTTCATCGGTCTCATAAAAGCACTGGGTTTGTCGGTGGGGTGCTTTGAGAAGGTATGTCAAGTCAATTATTAACGAAAAAAGCTATAATCTTTTGGTTTAAACGACCGATTATTTCGACAAAAGTATGCAAACCATTTACAAAAAGCAAATATTTGCAAATAAATATATTGCACCTCATTTAATATTTTCTCTGCCCCATGGATTTTCTTGGAGACATAATCGGTCGTTTTATCCGCGTACAGAGGCTTCGGGAGCCGTTTTCGGAGACCGATTGTCCCCAGCGGGAACGGCACACCGGCCTTCACCACGACACTTTTTTTTAACTTTAATTCTTTTTCTTGTGTGTATTTCGAGGCTGCTTCCCTTGTTGCGGCCATGAAAAAACTTGGAGCCTTCGGCCTTTGAAAAGAAACGCGGCAAACACATCGGGCGCCCTCGGCGCAAGGCTGAGCCTGGGGTCCTAAATAAAAACCCCGCCGAGGTCTTTCCTCGGCGGGGTTACGAAAAATACAAAAGAATATCTTCCTCCGCACAAAGGGGCCACTACTGCCCACCCCCCTTCCGCGCTTTCCTAAAAAACCTGCCGAAAGTTTACTTGCTGCCGCCAGCCGCTTCGCTTTTCTTTTCCACATTGTGATACAGATCCTCGATCAGTTCACAAGCGGCAGACAGTCCGATGCTGCCCGTATTGACCATCAGGTTGTAGTGATGCGGCTCTCCCCACTTCTGCCCGGTGTAGTATTCATAGTGGGCGATACGATTTCGATTGATGCGTTTGATCTCGGCCTCCGCCTTTTCCCGGGGAACGCCGTATTCCTGCACGCAACGTTCGCAGGCACTTTCCGGATCGGAATAGCAGAAGACACGGATGGCGTACGGATAGTCCTTCAGCACGAAGTCTGCGCACCGTCCCACGATCACGCAACTCTCCTTGGCAGTCAATTCCTGAATGATCTTGCTCTCCTCCACAAACAACACGTCGTCTTTCGAAAGACTGTGCTTGAGCGCCTGTTCACTGTTTTGAGAAAAGATACACTTGAGCCAAAAGGAAGGGATGGACTGTTCGTTTTGCAGGATGTAGTTTTCATCGATCCCGCTTTCGCGCGCAGCCATGCGGATAAACTCCTTGTCATAGAGTTTGATTCCCAGCCTTTGCGCCAACATTTCCCCCAACAGATGCCCACCGCTTCCGTACTCGCGGGCAATGGTGATGACGATATTTTTGGCCGTTTTCAAGGGCAGCGGTTCGGCGTACTTCCCATCTTTTATTCCCTTGTCCAGAAAACGGTAGTAAGGCGTCAGGAAATGAACGATAGGCCCTACCGTGAGTGCTGCCAGGATCGTCCCCTCCCGCACGCCGCGAATGCCGGAAAGGAAGATCAGCGCCAGCAGACAAGCTATTACCACCAAAGTAATGTCGAAACCCAACTTGACATACCCGAAATCTTTCTTGAACCGCCGCGAGATCACGCGCACGAAAAATTCTCCGGACATCATCGCCACATTGACCTTCACTTCCAGGGTAATACCGGCCGCCAGAATGACACATCCGATAAGGATATTGCAGATCTTGCTCAGGTAATCCGTCGGAGCAAGCCAATAGAGCATGTTCATGGCCACGTCGATAAACAGCCCGAAACAGATCGAAACGGGGATCTGCAACAGGAAGATCCGCAAATCCTCCTTCAAATCCTTGCGCCGCATCAGGGGCAATTCCAGGAAAACGAACAAAATGTTCACAATGATCGTCCACTGTCCCATCGTCAAGGACGTAAACATGCTCAACACATAATTCACACTGGTTATCGGGGAAGTCCCCAACGATCCTTTCGTGATAAAGGCAATACCCACCGCATTGATAAACAACGAAAGAACAAACAGGAGCAAGCGTCTGAAAAGATAAATATTCATATCGGTACCCTCTCTTGATAAGAAAGCCCGAAGGTCGGAATATTCACCCGTAGTTTGCTCGTACAAAAGCAACCGCTATTGGTCCGAAACGAAACAACCCTTATTTTTGCGCCAAATACACGACCGAAAATGGAAATATCCTTGCGCGAAGCCCTCGCCCGACCGAACGGACAGGAACGGGATACCTACACCTGCTTTCAGGAATCACAACTGAAAGGCTTCCCCCGCCTTGTCCTGGAAAGGGGATTCTTCTTCCTGCTGATCACCCGCGGAGCCGCCCTGTTCACCGACACCCACGGAAAACATCCCCTGCGCGCAAAAGACCTCATCCTCCTTACACCCGGTATGACAGGACGTCTCGAAGAGACGTCTACACATTTCCGGCTCTGGGGTCTCTACATCTTCCCCGACTACTTCGACCGGCTGACCGACGGCGGGACATTTTACAACCAGTACACCAAGTACCTCCGCGCGCACGATTTCGCCCCCATCCGCCTCGCCCGACAGGACGACGAATCCCTCCGGCGAACATTTCCGCTGTTTGACCGCTACGAGGACTTCTCCGGCGCATACCGCCCAGGGATCGTCCGCCACCTGTGCAGTCTTTTCCTGCTGCAACTCTCCGATATCGTCGCCCGCCACAACGACCTGCCCGCTACCTACCTCAAACGGTCGAATGAAATATTCCGCCTCTTCAAGAAACTCTCGATCGAACATTACAGATCGCACCGCGATCTCGCCTTCTATGCGGATCGGCTTCACGTATCCACCACTTACCTCTCGCGCATCGTCAAGAAAACAACAGGGCATACGGCTCATTTCCTGCTGTCCGAACTCATCTGTGCCGATGCCAAAAAATGGCTGGAAAGCACGGACACGGATGTAAAAGAGATCGCCGACCGTTACGGATTTTCCGACCAGTCGGCTTTCGGCAAGTTCTTCAAGAAAAAGACCGGTTTCTCGCCCTTGGCTTTCCGGCAGCGGGGAAATCCGCTTCCGGAAATAACTTCGGGACAGCCTTGACAACTACCGAACGCCCCCTCCCTCTCTTTTTTAGAGAGAGGAATCCATAAATTTCCTCCCTATTCCTTCAAAGTATCCCGCGCAGAGAGCTATACCCCGCCGAATTGCCCCTCCTTGTCGCTTTCAGAGAAAGACACATAGGCATCTTTCAGCCTTTTGAGTGCGTTTTTCGACACCGACAGCTGATACGCAAACTGTTCGCCGTCGCTCCGCACGAGAAACTGCCACATCTGCCCAAGGTTCATGCCCACCACCCCACGCAACTGGTTGGCCAAAACGATGTGGGTATAGTTGCCATCCGCCTCGAAACAGACGATTTTTGCGATATTGATCCGCAAAAACTCATCCCGGGAATTGATGTGTAGATAAACGCCTTTCATGGCTCTCTCTTTTTTACAAAACTCAATAGCTCTCTCCCAATTCCTTCAAAGCCTCCTTCGCCAAGGAATCCCCCTGCTCGGCCGAGAGGCGAAACCACTTTACCGCCTCGTCGTAATCCTGAAGTACACCTCGCCCAGCATAATAGCATACACCGAGTATACACTGCGCCTCGGCATTCCCCTGTTCGGCTCCCTTGCTAAGCCACTTTACTGCTTCCGCATAGTTCTGAGGCACGACTTGACCAATATAGTAACATGCCCCGAGAGTGCACTGCGCCTCAACATTCCCCTGTTCGGCGGCTTTACAAAGCCACTTTTCCGCCTCCGCATAGTTTTGGGAGACGCCATGACCATTATAATAGCATAAACCAAGTGTATATTGCGCCTCGGCAAGACCCTGCTCGGCCGCCTTACGAAACCACTTCGCCGCTTCGGTATAATCCTGAGGTACTCCTTGACCGACATAGTAGTATACACCGAGATAGTACTGTGCCTCGGCACTTCCCTGTTCAACCGATAGACGATACCATTTGAGAACCTCCATATAGTCCTGGGAGATTCCTTGACTGGAAGAATAATAGTTGCTGAGCATGTTTTGTGCTTTGGAATGTCCCTGCCCAGCCGCCTGAAGATACCACCTCAACTCTCCTTGATAGTTTTGGGGAACACCCCGCCCATAATAGTAACATTCTCCGAGCATGTATTGGGCTTCGGCATGATCTCCCTTGGACGCCTTACGAAACCATTCTATCGCTTCATCATAATCCTGAGGCACTCCTTGCCCATAATAATAGAACCACCCCATACTGTATTGCGCATCGACATTTCCCCCTTCAGAGGCTTTGCGAAACCATTTCACCGCCTCCGCATTATCCTGATCCACGCCAAAGCCATTGTAATAGAACCAACCTACGTTATACTGCGCATCGGGAAGACCCTTCTGGGCTGCCTTGCGAAACCATTTCAGCGCCTCTGCGTAATTTTGGGGAACCCCTTTGCCTCTTTCGTAACATACACCGAGATTGTGCTGTGCATCGACAACCTCTTGATCGGCTGCCTTGCGAAACCATTTCACCGCCTCTGCATAATCCTGCTCGACACCCCAACCGTTGTAATAACTCAAAGCGAGCTTGTTTTGTGCCTAGGCAAGCCCCTGTTCGGCCGCCTGGCGATACCACTTTGCAGCCTCCACATCATCCTGAGGCACCCCCAAACCGTTGTAATAACATAGGCCGAGATTGCATTGCGCCTCGGCAAGCCCCTGCTCGGCCGCCTGGCGCAACCACTTTACCGCTTCCGCATCATCCTGAGGCACCCCCAAACCTTCGTAATAACATGTACTGAGATTGTACTGTGCTGCCGGAATACCCTGCTCAGCCGCCTGGCGATACCATTTTACCGCTTCGGCATAATCCTGAGGCACACCATCTCCGTTGGAATAACAAGTGCCTACCCTGTGGTGCGCTTCGGCATCGCCCTGCTCGGCCGCTTTGGAAAACCACTCGAACGCCCGGGTGAAATCCTGGTCCACCCCCCAACCGTTTGCATAGAAATAACCCAAGTAACATTGGGCGTGGGCATCGCCCTGCTCAGCGGCCTTGGAAAACCATTCGAACGCCTGGGTGAAATCCTGGTCCACCCCCCAACCGTTTGCATAGAAATAACCCAAGTAACATTGGGCGTGGGCATCGCCCTGCTCAGCGGCCTTGAAAAACCATTCGAATGCCTGGGCGTAATCCTGAGGCACACCTTCTCCGGATTCATAACAATAGCCCAAAGCAAACTGCGCCCGGACATAATCCTGATTGGCCGCCAAGAAAAACCACCGAACCGCTTGAGAGCGATCTTGATCTACACCTTTTCCGTAATAATAACACAACCCCAAATTGTACTGCGCATGAGGCACACCCTGCTCGGCGGCCAGACGATATCAACGAACGGCCTGGACAGAATCCTTTTCCACTCCATAACCGTTTTCATAGCAAAAACCAAGGACATATTGCGCATCGGCAAGCCCCTGTTCGGCCGCCTCGAGAAACGATTCGAATGCCCGCTTGTAATCTCGATCCCCCATTTTACCAAAAAAATAATCCGCCCCCAGATCGAACTGGGCAAGCACCGAAGTATCGAGTTCGCTGGCGAGCATCGGCGCGGCAAATTTTCGGTCATAGCGTTTCCATTCCGCCTCGACAAAGGCCTCCGAAACGACTATCCTCTCCTGCTCTGCGGAATACATCACCTCCGGACTTTCGGAAAGACTAGCTTCAATTCCCCCACTATTTCCATGGGGATTCACTCCTGCTGCGCAGATTAACAGCCCTACAGAAAAAAACATTTGCCCGATCGCTCCCATAAACCAAGTGTTTTGCAACAAATATAATCTTTATACACAAGATATGGTATCTTGACCTGTTAATTGGTTATTGCAACAAGCGCCATACAGCCCCATCGCTTCCAAACCTGTTGAAATGCCAGTCGCGGTCTTCTAACAAACAGCTTCCCTTCGCTGCAAAAAAATCTCCGGCCGAGCAAAATGCTCGGCCGGAGATAAAAAGATCGGCGGAGAGGGAGGCTCTCGAACCTACATATTCAAGAAATATCATAAAATTGCAAATCATTAATAATCAAGCACTATTTGGAGTACATAGTAAATCTAAATCTTTCTGAATATCTTTTGCTATTCCAAATATTGGGTGTATATTTGGGTGTAGAATTTCAAACACACCCAATTATGAATATCAAACGAAACATCATTTTTGCATTGGAAAGCCGGAAGAAGAACGGTGTGCCAATCGTGGAGAACGTGCCTATCCGTATGCGTGTCATATACGCAAGTCAGCGCATTGAGTTTACAACGGGTTACCGCATTGATGTAGCCAAGTGGGATGCTGACAAGCAGCGAGTGAAGAACGGGTGTACCAACAAACTAAAGCAAAGTGCATCTGAAATCAATGCCGATCTGCTGAAATACTATACCGAAATTCAAAACGTGTTCAAGGAATTTGAGGTACAGGAAGCCATGCCCACTACCCAACAGCTAAAGGACGCATTCAACCTGCGGATGAAAGATACAAGTGAAGACCAGGAAGACGTAAAGATAAGTTTTTGGGAGGTATTCGATGAATTTGTAAAAGAATGCGGCAACCAGAATAACTGGACTGAATCCACATACGAAAAGTTTGCAGCCGTTAAAAATCACCTCAAGGAGTTCAAGGAAGATTTAACCTTTGAATATTTCAATGAATTCGGACTGAACGAATATGTCAATTTCCTGCGCGACAAAAAGGATATGAGGAACAGTACCATCGGTAAACAAATGGGATTCCTCAAATGGTTCCTGCGGTGGAGCTTCAAGAAAGACTATCACCAGAATATAGCATACGATACGTTCAAACCGAAATTGAAAACCACCCCCAAGAAGGTAATCTTCCTGACATGGGAAGAGTTGAACAGACTAAAAGACTATCAGATACCCAAAGACAAACAGTATCTGGAACGTGTCCGGGATGTTTTCCTGTTCTGTTGCTTTACCAGTCTGCGTTATTCAGATGTTCGCAACCTAAAGAGAAGTGATGTCAAGTCCGACCATATAGAAGTCACCACCGTTAAAACGGCAGATAGTCTGAGTATTGAACTGAACAAGTACAGTAAAGCCATACTTGAAAAATACAAGGACATCCATTTTGAAAACCACATGGTATTGCCTGTTATCAGCAATCAGAAAATGAATGATTATCTGAAAGAACTGGGAGAACTGGCAGAAATTAACGAACCTATACGTGAAACCTACTATAAAGGGAATGAGCGCATAGATGAAGTTACCCCGAAATACGCATTGCTCAGTACTCATGCAGGAAGAAGAACATTCATCTGTAATGCGCTGGCTCTAGGTATTCCGGCACAGGTTGTAATGAAATGGACAGGACACAGTGATTATAAAGCCATGAAGCCCTACATTGACATAGCCGATGATATTAAGGCTAATGCAATGAACAAGTTTAACCAACTATAAAAGTATCAGTCTGTTTCACAGATTATCCATTATTAGAGTTATCTTTGTTAAGTAATAGTTAGTAATATGGAAAATAACAACGAACATAATATAAAGAAAGGTCATTTTGATGCCTTTGTCCATGCTGTCGGTTCGGAAATAGAACAGGCACAAGTCCGGCTCATTACCGCAGCCAATGCCCAGATGTTGTTCCATTACTGGAAAATGGGCAATTATATACTGTACCACCAAAACCTGCATGGCTGGGGTGGTAAAATTATCAAGAAGTTGGCACAGGCAATCAGATTCAATTATCCTGAAAAGAAGGGATATTCGGAGCGTAATCTTACTTATATGTGCCAGTTTGCCCGTTTATATCCGTTAAATGTACTTCGTAGTTTTATTGAAACAGATTCAATACTGTCAGTCCCTAATATTCAAAACATTACTAATGAAGTCCTTAAACTCAACAGCGGGCAATTTACGCAGGAGCTTACTGCGCAAATACAATCAGCTGATAATCAATCTTTAGAAATTACGCAGGAGGTTCCTGCGCAATTTCAGAATGTAGAAAAAACAGTAGCAACCATCTATAAAATAAAAATAGAGGATATAGAAGATTTATTCTTGGCGTCACCGATTGCAAGAATAAATTGGGCAAGCCATATGGTCATACTCAATAATCCGCTACCATTAGGTGTAAGGTATTGGTATATGAAACAATCTGTAGAAATGGGTTGGAGCAGTAATGTGCTGAAAATGCAGATTGAAAGTAATCTGTATGACAGACAAATCAAGAGTAACAAGGTAAACAACTTCACTGCCACACTTCCGGCACCTCAAAGCGATCTTGCCAATTATCTGTTAAAAGACCCGTATATCTTTGACTTGGCAGGAGCAAAGGAAAAGGCTGACGAAAGGGATATAGAAGAACAGTTGGTAAAGCATGTAACCCATTACTTGCTGGAAATGGGTAACGGCTTTGCTTTTGTTGCCAGACAAAAACATTTCCAGATTGGGGACAGTGACTTTTTCGCCGACCTGAT
>JFBN01306674.1_pt1 | contig 20881 bp, 22 predicted proteins | sample 768741 | NCBI WGS metagenome assembly JFBN01 (sample SAMN01983846, study PRJNA193217) | chicken gut metagenome | biome: terrestrial biome; isolation source: ceca of Broiler chicken | host: Gallus gallus | place: United Kingdom: England | collected 2010-09-07
TCAACAGGGGTGCCTTAATCGCCCCCGTCATAATTTTGTCAACAAAAATTACGGTTTTATCTAATAAAAAATAAAAATCTGCGCCGCGGCAAAAAAGTCGCGGCGCATTGCCGTTCGGTTATAAAACTTTGGAAAGGAATTCTTTCAGGCGCTCGTTCTTCGGCGCGCCGAAAATTTCCGACGGCGGGCCCTGCTCGACGATCTTGCCCCCGTCCATGAACATGACGCGGGTAGCGACCTCGCGCGCAAAGCCCATTTCGTGCGTGACGATGACCATCGTCATGCCCTCGTCGGCAAGCTCCTTGATCAGCTCCAACACCTCGCCGACCATTTCGGGATCGAGCGCGGAAGTCGGCTCGTCGAAGAGCATGACCTTCGGATTCATCGCGAGCGCACGGACGATCGCGATGCGCTGGCGCTGCCCGCCCGAAAGGGTGGACGGATACACGCCCGCCTTATCCGCAAGCCCTATGCGTTCCAAAAGGCGCATTGCGTTCTCTTCGGCGTCTTTGCGGATCTGTTTCGCGTCCGCGGTTACGGGAATAAGCGGTTCCTTTTTCTCTTTGCCGCGGAAAAGGTTGCCGAGCTTTATGAAAAAGTTTTTGCGCCGCGTTTTCCGCAGCTCGTGCAAGCCGATATGCACGGGCGCGAGCGTGATGTTTTTGAGCACGTTCATGTTGTTGAACAGATTGAACTGCTGGAACACCATGCCCATCCTGCGCCGCTGAATGTTGATGTCGACGCGAAGATCGCAAAGGTTATTGCCCTCGAAGAACACATAACCGTCCGTAGGGTCTTCGAGCATGTTCAGGCATCGCAAAAAAGTAGATTTGCCGCTGCCCGAAGGCCCGATGACGGCGATCTTTTCGCCCTGCCTGATCTTTTCGGAAATATCGTCCAGCACGGTCAGCTCGCCGAAGCTCTTGGTGAGGTGCTGCACCTCGATGAGCGCTTCGGGGTCGAAAGGCTCGACGGGCGTCTTTTCCGTCTTTGCGAATTTCGGTTTGACCGAACCCGCGTCGGACACCGTTTCTTTGGTCTCTATGGGGAGAGAGGACTTATCTTCTTTCACTTTTTCTCATCCTCCTCTCCACAAAGCGCACGACGATCGTCATGATAAGGATTATGACGAAATATACCAATGCAAGCATCAGGTACGGTATGATAAATTCATAGTTCGCGGTCGCGATCAGCCTGAACGCGCGCGTAAGATCCATCGTAGCCACATAACCGGCGACGGAAGTGTCTTTCGTAAGCGCGATCAGTTCGTTGCCGAGCGTAGGAACGACGTTTTTGATCGCCTGCGGAAACACGACGCGCAACATCGTCGTAGCATAGGACAGCCCGAGCGTTCTGCCCGCTTCCGTCTGGCCGATATCCACCGACAAAATGCCGCCGCGCATGATCTCGGACACATACGCGCCGCTGTTGAGCCCGAATACGAGGACTGCTTCGATCAGGCCGTCTATATCCGCTCCCGCAAAAATAATAAAATGGAAAATCAGGAGCTGAACGATGATAGGCGTTCCGCGGAAAACGGCTGTATAAACGTCTCCTACGGCGGCAAACACCCTTACGACCTTATTGCGCTTACCGGCTACCTGTACGCAGGCAACGAGCGTGCCTATTATGATACCGATGACAAGCCCCAGTATCGCTATGATCAGCGTATTCCTGAGCCCTTCCAGCACATTTTTGTAACCGCCTTTCGTGATAAACTGATCATAAAAGGCATCCCACATTACCTGCATGTTATCCGATCCTTAAAATTATTCTCCGTCCGCCGAAAGGGTGTCGTTGACAGCGTCGACGGCTTCCTGCAAGGTATCTTTGTCCGCCGCGACGAACTTGATCTTGCCGTAGGAAAGATCCCTGATCGCAAGCGCAACGCTCGAATACCCCTTCGCCGTTACGTTGTCGAACCCGACAAACTCCTCGCCGAAATTGGTGTCGCCCGCGATATAGGCGTAGCCGCTCTGTCCGTCCGCGCCGCCCGCGGTAACGTCGCCCAGGCCCTCGATGACCGCGCGCACGTCGTCCTGATCTTTGCAGTTTTCAAACAGATGATAATCGGATTCGAGAACCGCGATGCGCTGCGTGGTCTGATAATACGGGAGCGAGAAGGTGACCTGCTGCGCGCGCGTAGCGTTATAAGTAAGCCCCGCCATACCCATGTCGGCGGTGCCGTTGTTGACCGTTTGGATCACGACGTCGAATTCCATATCCAGGATCACGAGCGTTCTGTTCAGCTCTTTCGCGATGATCTTCGCGACGTGCATATCGACGCCGGCAAAAAACTCGCCGTCCGTGTATTCCCAGGGAGAAAATTCCGCGTTGGTCGCAACGACCAGATATTGATCCCTTTCCGAAGCGGAGGGAGCTTCCGTTTCGACCTCTCCGATATTGCCCAATTCTCCGCTTTGCTGTGCGTCGTAGAGCGTTTTGAGCGTGACCGTCTCTTCCGTGCCGTCGCCGTTATAATCGTACAGAACCCCTTCCGCATCCGTTGTGGGGTCGAGTTCGGGGTTATACGGTTTCGTGCCGACCAACTTTTCAACGACCCCGTTGATTTTGTCCATAAGCGCATCCGTTTTATCGTTGTTGACGGCATAGCAGTACTGTTCGCCCGTCAGCATGACGTCCACGATCTGCATGCGCTGCTGTTTCGCGCACGCCGCGAAAGACACCGCCAACGCCGCGACCAAAAGCGCGGACACGACCGCCGTGATAAACTTTTTCATAAAATTTACCTCTCGTTGTTGAATTTGCGATGAGCCGTTTTTTTTCGGATTTTATCCGAAAAAAGGGACGTCCCTTTTGCATTGCGTTTATCATATCATTTCAAAACGAAAAAAGCAACCTGTTTCGCCATGTATTTTAATTTTTATACATTTTATGCGAAATTTAAGCTGCTTTTTTTGTCTTTTATTCGTTTTTCGTGCATTCAAGCGCGCAACGTATATGCTCTGCGTACGCGCCCGCGATATTTACGCCCGTCACCTTTTCCGCCTCGTTGAAAAACGCGTTGGAATTGACTTCGCACACGACGGGCGTACCGCCCGCGTCCAATATGTCTACACCGCAGTAATCGAGCCCGAGAATTTCGGCGCACCGCTCCGCCTGCGCGAGAAATTCCGCGGGCACTTCCGCACGGCTGCCTCTCCCCCCGCATTCGATATTCGAGCGGAAATCGCGGGGGTTTTCCCGCTTCATGACGGCGATCGCCTTCCCGCCCACGACGATGACGCGGTAATCTTCCCCTTTATGCGCCGATATATATTTTTGGTAAAGGTGGGGGCTCATGCGGAATTTTTCGGCTGTTTCCGCAAGTTCCCTTTCGTTTTGTATGAGTTCCACGTCCATGCCCCAGCTGCCGAAACTCTTTTTCGCTATGAGCGGGTATCCGAGCGCCGCGCCGATCTCCTTCACATACTCTTCCCTTACTTTCGCGTCGGCATAATAGCATAAGGGCGCGGGAAGGGTGTCCGGCAAATTCACCCCGCCGCCCGCAAGCGCGATGTACGTGAGCATTTTATCGTCGCACAGTTCGATCGCCTCGGCGGAATCGAACAGGCGCACCCCGCACCTTTCGAGCATGCGCGAAAGATACTTGTCTTTATCGAGATACACGCAGAAATCCAACTTTTCCGCAAGCGCGACGCGGTTGTTTTCCACGCGGCACAAAAACCGCCCGTTTTTTTCGACGCGCGCGTTAAGCCCGCGCGCCGAGAGTTCTTCCTTCATCCGCTCCGCCTGCCGGAGCGCGCCTTCCGAGCGGATATAGGCGTTCACCAAAATTATGCCCTGCATTTCCCTTCTCCGTAAAAAAGGTCTTTCCTCGTGCGGAAAGACCTTTGTCCTTTCGTTCTGCCCGTCAGCTTTCCACGCGGATCATGCTGTCCACGGAAACGACGTCTTCGAGCGCGCCGATCTTATCCAGCGCGCGGCGGACGGAATACTCGTTCGTCTCGTGCGTGATGAGAATGATCGGGATATTTTCGCAGTCCTCGCCCTTTTGGATGAGGTCGATGATGCTGATGTTGTATTTTGCGAAGATGCCCGCCACTTTCGCGAGCACGCCCGCCCTGTCCTTTGCGGTAAAGCGGATATAGTAACGGCTCCTGAAATCGGTGACGAACTTCACGCCCGATTCCGCCGTGGCGCCGTTTTTGAAAGTCGCGTACTTCACGTCGTTGTGGGTGGCGGCATAGATGACGTCGGAGACGATCGCGCTGCCCGTAGGCATATCGCCCGCGCCCCTGCCGTAGAGCATGATGTCGCCCACGCTGTCGCCTTTCAGATATACCGCGTTGAAACTGTCGTTGACCGACGCGAGCGGATGATCTTTGCGGATGAAAGCGGGATGCACGCGCACTTCTACTCCCTTTTCGCCGTTTTTGCCGATCGCGAGGAGTTTGAGGACGTAACCGAGTTCGTCCCCGTAAGCGATATCCTGCGCCTGAATGTTTGTGATGCCTTCGCGGTATACTTTATCCAGCGGCACTTTTGTATGGAACGCCAGGCTGGACAGGATGGAAAGTTTATACGCCGCGTCGTAGCCTTCCACATCGGCGGACGGGTTCGCTTCGGCATAGCCGAGCGCCTGCGCGTCTTTGAGCACTTCCTCATAACCCAGCCCCTCGCGCGACATGCGCGTAAGGATGTAATTGGTCGTGCCGTTGATGATGCCCGTAAGGCTGCCGATGACGTTTGCCTGCATCCCGTCGATGAGGGTGCGGATGATCGGCACGCCGCCCACGCAGCTCGCCTCGAAATACAGCCCCGCGTTGGTGCGCTTTGCCGCCTTTTCCAGCTCGTGCCAGTATTTGCAGAAAAGTTCCTTGTTGGAAGTCACGACGCTTTTACCGCTGTGCAGAGCCGCAAGCACGAAACTCTTTGCGGGTTCCACGCCGCCGATGACCTCGACGACGATATCCACGTTCGGGTTGGAAATGACTTCCGCGATGTTATCGGAGATCTTGCTCTCCTCGATGCCGAGCGCGAGCGCCTTTTCTTTCCTGATCTCCAGAACGCTCTCCACCGTGATGTCGACGCCCTGCGTCTGTTTATAAAATTCCCTGTGGTCGCGCAGAATTTTGTACGTTCCGCTGCCCACGACGCCCAAACCGAGTATCGCAACCCCGACGCTCTTCATTTCATGACCTCCGTTTTGTTCAAATCATATAAGATCTTCAGCCCCTGCAAGGTGAGGAGCTTGTCCACATAATCGATGCAGGAAATTTCCCCCGCGATGATCTCGCTGAAGCCGCCCGTCGCGACGACTTTCATGTCCGGGTTCTTCATTTCCTTTTTGATTTTTTTGACGATATAGCCGACCAGCCCCGCGAAGCCGAACACCAGCCCCGACTGCATGTTGGTCGTCGTGTTTTTGCCGATGACGCTGTCGGGTTTTTCGATCTCGACGCGCGGCAGCTTTGCCGTACCCGAAACGAGCGAATCCATAGACCCGCGTATCCCGGGCGCAACCGCCCCGCCGATAAACTCTTTCTTTTCGTTTACGACGTTGAAAGTGGTCGCCGTGCCGAAATCCACAACGATGAGCGGCGCGCCGTACTTTTTGATCGCGGCGACGTCGTTGACGATCCTGTCCGCGCCGACCTCGCGCGCGTCGTCCACGCGCAGGTTATGCCCCGTTTTCAGCCCCGCGCCGACCATGAGCGGTTCAACGCCGAGGTAATATGCGCACATGTGCGAGATCGTATAGTTCAGCGAGGGGACGACGGAAGAAATGATCGCTCCGTGTATGTCGGACGGCGCAATCCCCTTTACCGCAAGCATGTCGATGATGGCCGTGCCGTACTGGTCGCTCGTGCGGTTGAGTTCGGTCGCCACGCGGAAACTGACGGCAAGCTCGTCCCCTTTGAAAATGCCGTATTTGATGTTTGTGTTGCCGACGTCTATGCAGATGACCATTTCTCCGCGCTCCTATATGTCAGATTTCCGTGCCGGACGGCTCTTTTTTTGTGCTTTCGCCGGGCTCGTCCCGCAGTCCTTTCGGCGGATCGTTCCGCCCGGTCGATCTGCCGCGCCCGACGATCGCCCGTTCCACAACGCGTTCGACCGTATAGATCGCGGGCGACGCCACGGCGTTGACGATAAATTCTATGATGAAATTGATGCCCGCGCAGCCGATGACGAGGAAATACATAACCGTCGTGCCGTCCGCGACGAAATTCGCATTGAGCGTGTCGCTCATGAGCAGCGCGCCGAGAATGAACAGCCCCGTATTGACGACGGGCGCAGCCAAAGAAGCCGTGAGAACGGCGGCATATTCGTTCTTTTTGCGGATTGCCTTGTAAAGCAGGCCGGCGACGAACCCTGCCGCCGCGCCCTTGATCAGGCACAGCGCCACCGTCAGGACGGGATGATCGCCGAACAGCGTGAACGTAAAAGGATCCCCTCCCGTGAGAGCCACGACGATGACGACCACGCCGAACGCCGCGCCCAAAAACGCGCCGGCAAGCGGCCCGAGCAGAACCGCGCCGAGAACGATCGGGATAAGGGTGAGGCTGATGCGCGTCGCTCCGATCGGAACCGCGCTCGCGAACACCTGCAGCACGATCACGAGTGCAAGCAGCACCGCCAGAAAGGCGATGTTGCGGGAAGTAAAGAAACGCTTCCTTTCCATAAAAACCTCCATCGGATCTCTTCCGAGTATCCGTGAAAAAAAATGTATTTATGCGCACGATCGGGTCAGGCCGCCGTAAAAAAGCGTGCCCGCCCGCGCATATCTTGTCCGTGCGCGCGGAGAAAATCCGCGCCGCCCGAAAGAGAGCATCCCTCTTCGGGCGCATATAATTATAACAAAATTCGCGCGCGTTAGCAAGCAAATGAAAGTATAAAATCCCCTTGCCCGCGCTTCAAAACCCCGAACGGAAGATCTTTTTCTTTTAGAATACGCTTGCGCGGGCTTATTTATGAATCGAAGGAACATTTTTCCCGCGGGGAGCGTACATATGAGTATAGGCAACAAGAGGGCCGCGCGCAAGCGCCCGCACGTTGCCGTTCAACAAGGTCACTGCGGGGCAAACAGAACGTACATACCCGCCCCGCAGCAGAATATAGGAGGAATTTTTAATGAACTGTTTCGGAACTTTCGGCAACAATACCTGCCTGTGGCTTCTCATCATATTGCTCATTCTCTGCTTCTGCGGGAACGGTAAACTTGACGGCATACTGAATAGCTGTTATACGCCGCTCATCCTCGCCGCCGCTTACTGCGTCATCAAAAAGGGCGGGCTGTGCAATATCTTCTCGGGTTGCGGCTGCAAATAAACCGCGTCTCTCCGCCCGGCCTGCAAAAGCGCCTGCGGCATCGCCGCAGGCGCTTTCTTTATTCTGTACATGTTTATGACGCCGAACGCCGTCACATCGGCTTCGCCGCGTTTTCCAACAATACGCGCTGTATCGCCACGACCGTCTTTGCGTCCTTGATCTCGCCGCGCTCTATCATTTCCGCCGCTTTTTCGAGCGGATAAAACGCGGACGTGAGAAATTCCCCGTCGTCCAAATGGACACGCCCCTCTTTGACCCCTTCGGCGCGGTATATGTAGATCTTTTCGTTCGTATAGCCCGGCGTGGGGTACAAAACGTATAATAAGCGCACCGTTTCGGGCACGAAGCCCGCTTCCTCTTCCAGCTCGCGCGCGGCGGTTTTCGCGGGGTCTTCCCCGGGTTCGAGTTTGCCTGCGGGGATCTCGTACAGCTCTTCCCCGTAAGCGTAGCGATACTGTTTTACGAGCAGCACTTCGCCGCCGCGCACATACAGAACCGCCGCGCCGCCGCCGTGTTCGACGACCTCGCGCCTGCACGGCCTGCCGTCGGGCAGTTCCGCGTCGTCGCATCGCACTTTTATGATCTTCCCTTCGAAAACGTAATTCTTCCTGACCGTTTTTTCCGCAAGGTTCATACCGCATCCTCCGCATTCACGAATCTCTTGAGCAATTCGTCCAGATTCGCGCTCTTCCATCCCGCGCCTGCCGCAAACCAACGGTAGCCGCAAATAAGCGCCGCGATCAGTTTCGCGTCGCCGCGCTCCGCCTGCGCGGAAAGCGCGTTGAGGATGACGAGCGCGTCCACTTTTTTGTCGTCGGAAAGTTTCGAGCGGTACACCTCGTCGCGCTCTGCCGCAACCAGCCGCCTGAGCTGCGCCCTTCCGCGCCCTTCCGCCGCCTGCGCGGGCTTGCCGCCGCGGAACATCGTGCGCACCGCGCTCTTGAACGGCTTTATGACCTGATTGGAAAAGGCGTAAAAACTGCCGTAAACGCTGCCGTCCTCGTAAAAATACTCCTGTAAAAACGCGCCGAGATCGATGCGCCCCGCATCGAAATCGACGAGCAGGCAAAACACGAACGCGAGCCTCTCTTCGACGTCTCCGGGGAAGAGCAGCCTGCGCCTTCCGTGCGTGCCCTGCGGCGCGTAGTTCATGTAACGCCGCTTCGCCCCGGGATAATCGAATTTCTGCGTGACGTCTCGGAAAAACGCATAGAGGAGATCGCTCGCGGCGATCGATTTGAGCAGCTCGCCGATCTTTGTGTCGGCAAGCACGAAGCCCGCCTGCATAAGTTCGTCGCACTTTTGCAGGAACAGATCGATCTGCTTTCTGTCTGTCTCCATGACCTTCTCCTTTTTCTGTGCAAATTTTATAACTTTTCTCTTTCGCGTATCATTATAGCACAAATTTGTTTTTTTATGAACTTATTTTCGGGAAATATCTTGATTTTCCGATTTTTTTTATGTATAATATAGAAAATCAAACTTGGAGGTTTATTTTATGAAATCCGTTAAAATTTCTCTTCAGATGGCGCAAAAGGTCAAAGACTTTGTCAAAGTCGTGCAGGACTGCCCTTATGAGATCGACCTCAAGAGCGATAAATACGTCGTCGACGCGAAGTCTATTCTCGGTATTTTCAGCCTCGACCTTTCCAAGCCGCTCATCGTGGAAATTCATTCGGACAACTGCGACGACCTTATCGAAGCGCTCAAACAGTTCCAGTAATCCGCGGCTTTTTTAACAAACGCAAATATCCGGACAAACGATCCGCTTTTTTACGAAAGCGGATTTTTTGTCCGTACGGGGAATACGTCTCATAAAAGGTACAGCGCATGCAGATCCAAGGCGAAACGTTTATCAACAAGTTAATACTTCTTTTCGTCTTTGACAAAATGGAGAGCGCCCTTTCCGAGCGGACTCTCGTCGACATGTGTTCGACCAGCAACGACTGGGTCACGTACATGGACTGCGTGATGATCATCGGCCAGCTGCTCGAGGACGGTTTTATCTGCACGGTGGAAACCAACGACGACACCCTTTACACCATAACGCCGGACGGGCGCAGCTGTCTGGCGAACTTTTACATCAACATTCCGAAAAGCACGCGGGAAGAGATTTCCGTTTTCGTAAAGAACAACAGCGCGCGCTACCGCAACCGCCAGGAATGCAAATCGGATTATTATCAGAACAAGGACGGCACGTATACGGTGTTCCTGCGCATACTCGCCCCCGCCCAGCCGATGCTCGAACTCAAATTCGTCGTCCCCGACAGGAAAACGGCGCAGAACATTTACAAGAAGTGGGAGCTGAAAGCGGCGGACGTTTACGCCGTCATATACGAAAACCTTGTAGATTGACAAAGAGGTAATGACAAAATGTTTACTTACAACACAAAAGGGACTTGTTCGCGCCAGATCCTTTTCGACGTGGACAACGAAAACAGGATCCACAACGTAAAATTCATCGGCGGGTGCGGCGGAAACCTGCAGGGCATTTCCCGCCTCGTGGAAGGCAAAACGCTCGACGAGGTGGAAGCCACGCTGAAAGGCATCAAGTGCCGCAACAACACTTCCTGCCCCGACCAGCTCGCAAACGCGGTCGCCGCATACCGCAATCACGAACCAAAGCCGGCAAAACTCTGAAACGGTTTCGGCCGTACGAAACAACGGCGAAAGGCGGAACGCATGATGTTCCGCCTTTCGCCGTTGTTTTTTATCCGCGTCATCTGCCCGCGTATTTGACGGCAACGATGCGGTTGTTTCGCACGATCATGTTGAGGTATCCGTCGATATTGCGCGCGTAATTGTCGCATTCGGCGGGTTTGAGCGAACTGTCGCGGTATGTGCGAAGATAGTTTTTGATCTCCCCCACCAGATTGAGCAAAGATTTATACAGTTCGAAAAGGGTGAATTTATAAAACTTGTCGTCGCGTATGGCGACCACCCACGCGGACGGATGCAAGATCTTGCTCGCGCTCGCATACGCGGCATGGCGGTCGCAAAGCCCCGCCGCTTTTTGCAGCCCGTCCTTGAAGTTCAGCCTGTATTCTTTTCCCATCCCCTCGCGGAAACCGGGTACGTTCAGCAGCCAGCCGTAATTGACGAAGGCGTTGCGCTCCTTCACGCCGAACGACTTGCATTCCTCCGACAGGCGCGCGTTGAGTTCGTCCGCGCGGGGATTGCCCTCCATGTTCAGATACTCCATATGCTTCACGTAGCGGAAAAAGAGTTCGTCATCCCCCTTTCCGAGCACGGTCAGCACGCATTCCAGTTCGTGGAGATGCCTCCAGAGGATCACCGCGTCGCAGCTGTTGCCCGCCGCCAGAAGGCTGACCACGCTCTTTATGGTCACCAGAGCCTTTTTGAACAGGTTGTTCATGCCGTTCATGCGGCGGTTCTCCCCCTTGATGCTGCCCAGAACGTACAGGGAGAAACTGCACGCCATGTTGTAAGCCGCGATCTCGGGCGAATATTCGGAGGTATTCGAACGTTTTTCGACGTTCAGATGTTCGTTGATGACGATGTAAACCGCGACGTCGCGCACCAGCAGATCGCGGTAACCGGCCTCCGATTCGAGTTTTTTGACGACTTCGGGCGGAAGATGCGACGTGTGGAAGATATGATAATAAAATATGTAGCTGACGATCTCGTCCAGCCGCGCGCCGTCCAGTTCGCGGAGGCGTATCTTCCTTTTTTTGAGTTCTTCCACGTAAGCCGCTTTCACGAGGCGGTACATCTCCGCGATGAACGAGCCGTCGGGAGAAGCGCCGGTCAGGCGCGAAAGGCGCGCCATCTGCGCCGCAAAGATGCGGGATTCCATTTCGTCGATCAGATTTGCCATAATTGCTCCTGTTTTTCAGGGGTATTATACTACAAACGGCGGGAAAAGGCAATCTTCCCGCCCCTATTTTTTTCGCAACCGTTGACAAAACCTCCGCACTCGGAGTATAATGAAAAAAAACGAAGGAGTGCGCCATGCAATACAGAAATTTGGGAAAGTGGGGGCTGAAAGTGAGCGAGATCGCCCTCGGCAGCTGGATGACCGACCTTTCGGGCCCGGCGGCGGCTGAAACCGCAAAACAGTGCATCCGCGCCGCGTTCGACGCGGGCGTAAACTTTTTCGACTGCGCGGACGCATACAGCGGAGGCGAAGCGGAAAAATTCCTCGGCAAAGCGCTCAAAGACTATCCGAGGAGCGCATACGTCGTCTCTTCCAAGGTGTTCTTCCCCGCGGGCCCGGGCGCGAACGACTGGGGGCTTTCGCGCAAACACATCGTGGAACAGCTCGACAAAACGCTGAAAAACATGCAGCTCGACTATATCGACATGTATTTCTGCCACCGCTTCGACCCCACGACGCCCGTAGAAGAGACGATGCAGGCGCTTTCCGACATGGTCGCGGCGGGCAAAGTCCTCTATTACGGCGTGAGCGAATGGTCGCCCGTACAGATCACCGAAGCGGTCGCGGCGGCGAAAGAGATGCACCTGCGGCCGATGAACGTCATCCAGCCCCAATACAACATGGCGGACAGGTACATCGAGGACGAGATCGTGGCGATCTGCCGCAAAAACGGGATCGGCATCGTGCCGTTCTCCCCGCTGGCGCAGGGCCTTTTGACGGGCAAATACCGCAAAGGGCAGCCCCTGCCTTTGGGATCGCGCGCGACGCATCAGGCGGACAGACAGATCAACGCCCTGCTCACCGACGAAAACCTCGGCAAAGTGGAAAAGCTCTCCGCGATCGCAGCCGACCTCGGCGTACCCCTTTCCGTCCTCGCGCTCGCATGGATCCTGCGGCTTCCCGAGATCTCTTCGGTGATCACGGGCGCTTCCCGCCCCGAACAGATCGACGCGAACGTCGCCGCGAGCGGGCTCACCATCCCCGACGGCGTGCTCAAAGAGATCGACGCGATCCTCGATTACAAGCCGTTCGTGAGAAAGATCGGATAATCCTTTCCGCGATCGAAAGACATAACGAAACAGCCGCAAAAACGCGCCGTCCGCGCGTTTTTGCGGCTGTTTTATCTTTACCGCGACGCAAATTTTACATCAGTTCGATGTTGTTTTCGCGGCAATATCGTTCCGTCTTTTCGTCCCACAGGGAAACCTGCACTTCGCCGATGTGCATTTTGTTGAGCAGGAACATGGACAGGCGCGACTGCCCTATGCCGCCGCCCATCGTGAGCGGCATTTCCCCGGCGGCGAGCGCCTTGTGGAAGGGGCTTTGCAGCCTTTCCAGGCAGTTTTCCTCTTTCAGCTGCGATACGAGGGTCTGTTCGTCCACGCGGATACCCATGGAAGAAACTTCGAACGCGCATCCGAGCACGGGATAGTACAGCACGATGTCGCCGTTGAGCGACCAGTCGTCGTAGTCGGGCGCTCTGCCGTCGTGCTTCTGCCCCGACTTCAGTTTGCCGCCGATCTGCATGATGAAAGCCGAACCGTGCGTTTTCGTATACTCCGTTTCCCTCTGTTTGGGCGTCAGCGCGGGATACATGTCCTCGAGTTCCTGCGTGGTCACGAAAGAGATGTCCTCGCTCAGATATTTTTCGAGCACGGGATATTCGGCACAGACGGCGGCTTCGGTGCGTTTGAGCGCGCCGTAGATCTTTTTCACCGTCTGTTTGAGAAATCCGGCGTTCCTGTCCTCCCTGCCGATGACTTCTTCCCAGTCCCACTGGTCGACGTAGATCGAATGCAGGTTGTCGGGGATCTCGTCGCGGCGGATCGCGTTCATGTCGGTATACAGCCCGCTGTACTTTTCGAATCCGTATTTTTTGAGCGCGAAACGCTTCCATTTCGCGAGGCTGTGCACGACCTCGACCGTCTTGCCCGTCGCCTTCATGTCAAAAGACACGGGGCGCTCCACGCCGTTCAGGTCGTCGTTCAGCCCGCTCTCGCGCGTGACGAAGAGCGGCGCGCTGATGCGCGTAAGGTTGAGCGCGGCGGAAAGCTCCTTTTCAAACACCGTCTTTAAGAACTTGACCGCCTTTTCCGTTTCCATGAGCGTCAATTTGGACTGATACATTGCTGATTCCTCTTTTATCTTTCAAAATTCAAAAAATTCGCCGAAACCGTACACAAAGGCATCCGCATTTGTTTTGAGCGCTTCCCAGCGCCCTTCCGACGATCTGTCGTACACCGCGACCGTCTGCATGCCCGCCTTTTTCGCCGCGCAAAGCGCCGCAAAGCTGTCCTCGAACGCGACGCACTTTCCGGGCGCGAGCCCGAGTTTTTTCGCCGCGAGCAGGAATATATCGGGAAAGCTCTTGTTTCTCCCTGCGTCGTCCACGGTAAAAAAGCCTTCGAACAGGCCGTATATGCCGCCCGCTTTGAGCACGGGAACGAACAGCTCGGGCGAGGACGCCGTGGCGACGCACATCTTCACGCCCCGCTCCGACAGCGCGCGGACAAACCGCACCGCATCCGCTTTGAAATACCGGCCGCCCGCCGCGGCGTACTTTTCGCGGCACATCCCGTTCCACTCGGCGATGATCTCTTCCTCCCGCTCTTCGGGAAGATAATTTTTCACCGTGAACGCGGCGACGTCGCGAAACCCCAGGTGCGCGATATTCGCCTGATACCCGTCGGGCACGGGCATGTTCCTTTTTGCGAAAAACTCCTCGTCGATCTCGCTCCAGATCTCCATACTGTCCACGAGCGTTCCGTCCAGATCGAACACCGCGCCTTCCGCGCATATCCCTCTCCATTCGAACATAGCATATATTTTACCACGATCGCGCGAAAAATGCAACTTCGCGCAGGGCTTATACAAAGTTTTATAGCCGTTTCCGCCGCAGAAAAACGCCCTGCGCTTGAATTTTTTTGCGTTTTATGATATGATAGAATAGACGAGAAAATAAGGACAAGGAGCAGAGCATGGCGTTTTTCCGAAGAAAAAAGACTGAACCCGCGCCCGCCGAAACGCAGGGCGCACCCGAAATTCCCGTCACGCTCGCGCTTTCCTTATCGGAAAACGCCGACCCGGAAAACATCGCAGCGCTCCTCTCCGCCCTGCCCGAACACGCGGAGGTCGCCCTTTCGGGCGGCGCGGGCGAACTCGCTTTGCCCGAAGGCAAAAACATTTCTGTGATCGAGGATGCGGGCAGGTACAGCGGAAAATACGTCGTGCGGGCGGACGGGAACGAAAAATCCGACAAAGAACGCGCGGAAGAGCTGTTCGGCTTTTTGTCCGCTGCGGAAGAGGATCTGATTTTTTTCGGCGAAAAGGCGCAGGAGTGCGACCCCCTCGCCGATACGATCGCGGGGAAGCGCCCGCTGCCCGCGCATTGCGCCGCAAAGCGGGAACTCGCACAGGGCACGCGGGAATTGGGGAGAACGTACGCGGAATCGTTCGTTCCCCTGCTCTTCGCCAAAAGCGCCGCCTGCGTTTCCCTATCCCTCGGGGAAGCAAAAAACACCCGCACGCACGCGGAGACGTGCAGCGTCCTCGCGCTTGCGGAATTTTTCAACAAAGTCAAACCCGCGCTAGACGCGGACAGATACCGCTTCGCCTTTAACTTCATCTGCAAAGAATGGATCGGCTGCCTTGCGCGCGCGTCGCTTGCGGGAAAGTCCGAAGAGATCGCCGACGCCGACGCGAAACTCAAAGAGACCAACATGGCGCTGTGGGTCGCGGTTGCGGAAAAAGCGCCGCTCGGTTTCGCCGGCGTTCTGCGCAAAAAAAATTATACGCTTCCGCTTTATCTGAAAACCGCCTTAAAAGCGCTTTCTATATTCAAAAAGCAACTATAACCGCGGTTAAAAACGTTCCGAACGGACGAAATATGTAAAAATTTTGCAAACTCCGATGAAAATTCGCCAATAAATATTGACTTTTTCTGCAAAAAGGTTTATTCTTATTAGAGTGATTTTTTATTTTATATCTGAAAGGCGGCGCGTGCCGCCGAACGGGAGGCGACAGTATGCATTGCCAGGATTGCGGAAACAAACTCATCTTAAAATTCTGCGAAAACGAAGGATTGGTCCCCTATTGCGAGACGTGCGAAAAATTCGTGTTCCCGCCCTTTAAAACGGCGGTGAGCATGGCGGTCGTGGACAGGAAACAGGAAAAGTTCCTCATCGGCAAACACACGAACGGGCAGTACCTGCTCTTTGCGGGGTATGTAAAGAAAGGCGAATCGGCCGAAAAGACGATCGTGCGCGAGATCAAGGAAGAAACGGGGCTGAACGCGGTCAAGTACCGCTACATGAGTTCTCGTTACCACGAACCGAGAAACGTTCTGATGCTCGGCTTTATCGTCATGGTCTCCGAAGGCGAAATACAACTCAACACCGACGAACTCGAAGAGGCGTGCTGGTGTTCCTTCGACGAGGCGCTCGAACGCATCAGCCACGATTCGACGGCGGAATTTTTCCTCAAAAGCGCGATCGCGGAGCTGAAAAAGAATAAGCTTTGGCCGACAACGAAAAGGCGCGCCCGGCAAACATGCCCGGCGCGCCTCTTTTATCCCATTTTTCGGAAGGCGTTATCTGCTTTTGTAATTTTCGCAGCAGGTGCAGCTTTCCGCATCGCAGTTGCAGTCGTTGCCGACCGTGATTTTGTCGAGCGTGCAGTTCTTGCCGTCGCAATTGTACATGCATTCGGTCACTTCGCAGCCGATCGCGTTGTTGATCTTGTTCATAATAACAACCTCCTTCCGCTATTATGAGCAGAAGAGCGCGAAATATTACGGATAGGGTTGACTTTTTTCCCGTTTGATTGTAAAATAGATTCACGACATCAATCCGAGAGGACAATACCATGAAAGTGATACTCAAACAAGACGTAAAAGGCACGGGCAAGAAGGGCGACATCCTCGACGTGAGCGACGGGTTCGCCAAAAACTTTCTGCTCAAAAAAGGGCTGGCGGAAGCGGCTTCGTCCGTCGCGGTAAACAGTTTAAAGATCCGGAAAGAGGCGGAAGAGCGCCGCCGCGCCGAGGAGATCAAGGCCATCAGGGAACTCGCGGCGAAGATCGACAAGACGACCGTCGACGTGACGATCAAATGCGGCGAAAACGGCAAAGTGTTCGGCAGCGTGACATCGAAAGAGATCGCGGGCAAACTTGCCGACATGGGCTACGACATCGACAAAAAGAAGATCGTGCTCAAAGAATCCCTGAAAGTCGCGGGAGACTACCCCGTCGAGATCAGGTTTATGGAAGGCGTTTCCGCAAAAATCAACGTCAGCGTAAAGCCCGAACAATAATCCCCCGAAAGCACGCCCGACGGGTTGCTTTCGTCAGGAATTAAAAATAAGCGGTTTGAAGAAGAAACAGTACCATGAAAGTGATCGGCATTAACGGCAGCGGCAGAAAAGACGGAAATACCGCCACGCGTGAACCGTGAACCCCTCGTAAAGAACGGCCGCCCCGTACAAAACGGAGCGGCCGCCCTTTGTCTATGAGAAAGCTGTGGGTGATCTTTTATTCGGCGTCCTGCAAGGCGTCGTAGCCCGATTCCCCCGTACGCACGCGCACCACGTCCTCCACATCGTAGACGAAGATCTTTCCGTCTCCGATATGCCCCGTATAGAGCGCTTTGCGCGCCGCAGCCACCACTTCGGCAACGGGAACTTTGCTGACAACGACTTCCACCTTGACTTTCGGCAGCAGATCCATATCCAGTTTGACGCCGCGGTAATATTCTCCCGCGCCCTTCTGCACGCCGCAGCCGAGCACCTGCGTGACCGTAAGCCCCGTCACGCCGATCGCGTTCAATGCCTGTTTCAGATCTTCGAACTTGGACTGTTTGGTCAGAATGACAACCTTGGACATCTTGACGCTCTCCGCGCTTTCCGCGACGGCGGGCATGGCGGGAGCGGTCATATCCGTGACGGCAACGCCGGCGGCTTCCGCAACGGGGACGCCTTCCGCCTCGATGATCTCCGCCGCAAGCGGCACGGGCGTAAAGTCGGCATACGCGCTGGGCAGGCCGTGTTCGTGCTTGTCGAGGCCTTCGATCTCTTCGACCTTCGAAACGCGCAGCCCCACCGTGTGCTTGAGGAGCTGGAACAAACCGATCATGCATACGATCGTCCACGCGGCGATCGCAAGAACGCCGATCAGCTGGACGATAAGCTGCGCGAAACTGCCCGTATAGAAGAGCCCCGTGCTCGTGGAGAACAGGCCGCAGGCGATCGTTCCCCAAAGACCGTTCGCGCCGTGTACGGCGATCGCGCCCACGGGATCGTCCACATGGAATTTTTTATCGATGACTTCGACCGCGACGACCACGAGTATCCCCGCGACCAGGCCGATGAAAAACGCACCGACCACGTCGATCACCGCGCACCCCGCCGTGACCGCGACCAGTCCCGCCAAAGAGCCGTTGAGCGTCATGGATACGTCCGGCTTTTTGTTTTTGATCCACGTAAAGACCATGGTCGAGATCGTGCCGGTCGCCGCAGCGACCGTCGTCGTGACGAGCACCTGCGCGAGCTGCGTCATACCGGACGTCGCCGCGCCGTTAAAGCCGTACCAGCAGAACCAAAGGATGAAGCACCCGAGCGCGCCCACGGTCAGGTTATGCCCGGGGATGGCGCGGACGTATTTCGCTTCCTTTCTGACGAGGGTGGGCTTGCCGTCCTTGTCAAGATATTTGCCCCAGCGCGGGCCCAACAGGAGCGCGCCGATGAAAGACGAGATGCCGCCCACAAAATGGATGAGGGAAGAACCCGCAAAATCGATGTAAGCGACGTTCGCGAAATAACCCGTCGTACCGAACAGCGGTTCGGCCGTGCTCAGCCAGCCGCCGCCCCACGCCCAGTGCGCCTCGATGGGATAAACGACTGCCGAGATGACGAGAGAGTAAATGCAGTATGAAAGGAATTTCGTACGCTCCGCCATAGCGCCCGAAACGATCGTCGCGGTCGTCGCGCAGAACACGAGGTTGAAGAAGAAGTTAGACCAATCGTAGTTCGCAAAATCGGTGAACACGCCCATGTTGGGGATACCGACGAGCCCGAAGAGCGCATCCTCGCCCATCAGAAGACCTGCCCCCAGCAATACGAAAACGATCGTACCCAGGCAAAAATCGAGCAGGTTTTTCATGATGATGTTGCCTGCGTTTTTCGCCCGCGTAAATCCCGTTTCCACCATTGCGAAACCCGCCTGCATGAACCAGACGAGGATCGCGCCGATCAGAAACCAGACGCCTGTGGAACCGAATATACCGTCCATTACCTATATACCTCCAAAAACTTTTTGTTCTCTTACTATTTCCGATCACCTTTACACGCTGAACAGGATCTCGCCGTAGGTCGGGAAAGGCCAATCCTTTGCCGAAACTTTCGTCTCCATTTCATCGGCAAAAGCGCGCACTTCGTGCATGACGGGGATGATCTTATCCGCAACGAATTTCGCCTGCGCGGCCGCGTCGGGAATGCTCTTTTCCGCGATCAGCAGTTCGTCAAGCTCCTTGACTTTATAATAAAGGCTCGCATTGTCTGCGGAAAGGGTCGAAATGAGTTCTTTCTCCGCAGCGGCGCCCGCGTCCACGCCCGCCGCCTTTTCCGCTTCGAGCGTCGCGCAGAGGCTTCTGATGTACGCGCCGACCGCGGGATAGATATCCCTCTTTGCCATTTCCGACATGGTGAGCGCTTCGATGACGATGGTCTTGCTGTAATTTTCAAGCATGATCTCGGTGCGGGTGACGACTTCCCGGCGGGTAAACACATTCATGCGCTCATGCAGGGCGATGTTCTTTTCGTCCGCAAAGTGCGGCAGCGCCTCCGCAGAATTTTTCAGGTCGGAAAGCCCGCGTTTTGCGGCCTCTTCTTTCCATTCGTCCGAATAGTTGTTGCCGTTGAAGATGATGCGGCGGTGCTTTTTGATCGTTTCCACCACCAATTCGTGCAGCGCCGCATTGAAATCGGACGCTTTTTCGAGTTTGTCGGCAAATTCGCGCAAAATATCGGCAACCGCCGTGTTGATGACGATGTTCGGCCCGGAAAGGGAAAAACTTGAACCGACCATGCGGAACTCGAACTTGTTGCCCGTAAACGCGAAGGGAGAAGTGCGGTTGCGGTCTGTCGTGTCTTTGGGCAGTTCGGGCAGCGTATCCACGCCCAGTTTCATCACCTTTTTGCCCTTGCCCTTATATTTTTCGCCGCGTTCCAGGGCCTCGATGACCTCTTCCAGCTCTTCGCCGACAAACATCGATACGATGGCGGGCGGCGCTTCGTTCGCGCCCAGCCTGTGGTCGTTGCCCGCGCTCGCGACCGAAAGGCGCAGAAGATCCTGGTATTCGTCCACCGCCGCGATGACCGCCGCAAAGAAGAGCATGAACTGCCCGTTTTCGGCGGGCGTCGTGCCGGGATCGAGCAGGTTCAAGCCCGTGTCCGTGCTCATCGACCAGTTGTTGTGCTTGCCCGAGCCGTTGATGCCGTCGAACGGCTTTTCGTGCAGAAGGCAGCGCATATGGTGCTTTTGCGCGACGCGCTTCATCGTTTCCATGACGAGCTGGTTCTGATCCGCCGCGATATTCGTATTGGTAAAGATGGGCGCAAGCTCGTGCTGCGCGGGCGCGACTTCGTTGTGCTTCGTTTTGGCGAGGATGCCGAGTTTCCAAAGCTCCTCGTCGAGGTCTTTCATATACGCGGAGACGCGCGTTTTGATGGCGCCGAAGTAATGATCCTCCAACTCCTGCCCTTTCGGCGGTTTCGCGCCGAAAAGCGTCCTGCCCGTATATTTGAGGTCTTTGCGCTTCTGATACACGTCCTCGTCGATGAGGAAATATTCCTGCTCCGCGCCGACCGTCGAATAGACGCGCTTTGCGGACGTGTTGCCGAACAGCCGCAAAATGCGCAGCGCCTGATCGTTAAGGGCGCGCATGCTCTTCAAAAGAGGCGTCTTTTTATCGAGCACCTCGCCGCTGTACGAAAAGAAAGCGCAGGGTATGTATAAAGTGCCGTCCTTTACGAAAGCGTAAGAGGTCGGATCCCACGCGGTATAGCCGCGCGCCTCAAAAGTGGCGCGCACCCCGCCCGAAGGGAAAGAGGATGCGTCCGGCTCGCCCATGACCAGTTCCTTGCCCGAAAAATCCATGATGACTTTGCCGCCGGGCACGGGACTGATAAACTGTCGTGCTTTTCGGCGGTGATGCCGGTCATCGGCTGAAACCAGTGCGTGTAATGGGTCGCGCCCTTTTCCACCGCCCAGTCTTTCATCGCGTTCGCCACCACGTTCGCCACGCCCGAATCGAGGGCGCTCCCTTCGTCGATGGTCTTTTTCAGAGATTTATAGATCTCTTTGGGCAGTTTTTCCTGCATGACCTGCAGGTTGAATACGTTTGCTCCGAAAATTTCAGGGACTCTCATAAAACAAAACTCCTTAAAAAAATTGAAAGGCGCCGCGGAGTCCTCTCTTTTCCGAAAGCACACCGCAGCGCCTTTGCTGCCTGAATCATTTATGCCACGATTATAGCCGACGGCTCCCGATTTGTCAAATGCGGGAGCGAAATTCAAATTATCACGAATTTTTATGCCCTGTATAAATTTTGCAAAAAGAACGGAACGCTTTATTTGCGCGCGCGTGCGCGTGCCTCTGTGCGCATTGCAAAGGCGCGGAGCGCGGGTTTTCCCCGC
>JFBN01307362.1_pt2 | contig 20865 bp, 35 predicted proteins | sample 768741 | NCBI WGS metagenome assembly JFBN01 (sample SAMN01983846, study PRJNA193217) | chicken gut metagenome | biome: terrestrial biome; isolation source: ceca of Broiler chicken | host: Gallus gallus | place: United Kingdom: England | collected 2010-09-07
CAGCACAGCACAGCACAGCACACAGGATTGTAATCTGACCGGAATAGCCTGTCAAGTCCCGGAGGTGATGCTATGTCACTGATGCGGAGGCGGGCAATGATGGAATGCAAGAAGGAATATGCAGGGACGCTGTATATAGATGCAGGGTTTCTTGGCGGACAGGTGCGATACGATGGAACTCCAGTATATAATGCACAATATCCGAATGCATGGGCGACGACATATGCGCCGGTTGCATTGGGAGACATTGTAAGTTGTGATGAATTAACTGCTTATAGTGACAAAGTACGAATAAGGCAGTACTATACATACGGAAATATGACATCAAACAGAGATGGTGGTGCGAAAATCACCATTAAAGAGCAAGGCGTAGGGTATATAAGACTCATGGTAATTGATGAAGTTAGTGAACAGCAAATTCCGAAGGAGATGACCGTAACCCATGCAGACGGAACAGTAGACACCTATAAAATCATAGACAGGAGATGATTAAAATATTAGCCAAGTTAGTAGGCGGAGCACTTTCCTACGCTCCGAGAAAATTAGTAATTGACGGGAAAACAATATTCAACCCGTCGGAGACCTTGCTGAAGGAGCAGGGATATAAAGATGTAGAAACATCCGAAGCCCCTACAGTATCCACGCAGACACAGCAGGCAGTCCCCAGTTGGACAGAACAGGAAAATAAGATCGTCCAGACATGGGAGCTGAAACCGGCACAGCCTGACCCGACAGCCGCCCTGCAGGAAATGCAGACGCAGACGGTACTGGCGCAGATCGCAGAGAGCGAGGACAAGACACTCGGAATCCAGTGCATGGCATTGTTTCCGACGTATGTGCAAAACAAACAGCATGAAGTCGGAGAGGTAGCATTACACCCGGACACAGGGTATCCGTACGAATGCATGACTGCCTATGATGGCACTGTACAGCAGGACTGGACGATAGATAACCGGACACTTTGGAAGCCGTGGCACTCTCGGAAGGCTGAGTACGCTCTTCCGTGGGAAGCTCCGACCGGGGCGCATGATATGTATAAGACAGGAGAGTACATGATTTGGACAGATGGAACAGTGAAGAAGTGTATTCAGGATACCAATTTCAGCCCGGATGAATATCCGCAGGCTTGGGAAGACGCTTAAAGGCAGGTGATCATATGAGTATCAGAGACAGACCGTGAACCGGTCTTATTTTTATGCATAAAATAGTATGGAGGTAGAACCCGTGTACATAAGCATAGGGGCAATTATTACGGCAGGCAGCCTTATCGGAGCACTGGGAGTGATCGGAGGCGCACTGATCGCGGCATATAAGTTCTTTAAAAAACCGGAAGAGCTTGAAGAAAAGCTCAAGAAGATCAGGGAAACCCATGAAGAGGATATCCGAAAGATTAATGAAGAGCAGTGCCTGATTACCTACGGGCTTCTCGCCTGCCTAAAAGGACTCAAAGAACAGGGCTGCAATGGCCCTGTAACGGAAGCTATAAACAAAATTGAAAAGCACCTGAATAAACAGGCGCATGATATGGAGGAATGACTATGAACATGGAAGTTTTAATGCAGTATATTACTTATGCACTGACTGCGATCGGCGTATTGGCATTCTTGACGAGTATCATCACGCAGGTGATCAAAGAGATGCCGGGGCTCAAGAACATCCAGACAAACGCTGTGGCGCTGGTGATCGCGCTGATTCTGTGTCCGTTGGCGGTGGTGATCATGTGTATTTATTTGCAGATCGCGATCATGTGGTATTACATTGTCGGATCCGTGATCGCGGCGTTTATTGTTTACCTGGTCGCTACTGGTGGCTGGGAGAAGGTCGCTGAGATGTGGGCACGGACGAAATATAATAAGACAAAATAAACCAGGGGACGGGAAACCGTCCTCTTTTCAGTGTTGCGACGTCGCAACAGAAAGGAGTACATATGTCATATAGTAGAAATGCAGTAGTAAAACAGGCTCAGGCGTGGATCGGCCTGAAAGAGTCGAACGGATCCCATAAGCAGATTATTGATCTGTATAACAGTCACAAGCCACTAGCGAGAGGGTACAAAGTAAAATATACAGACGCTTGGTGCGCGACGTTCGTGTCAGCTGTGGCCATCAAGTTGGGATATACGGCGATTATTCCGACCGAGTGCGGATGTGACAAACAGATTGCCCTCTTTAAAAAGCTCGGGGCGTGGCAGGAAAAAGACTCTTATAAACCGAGTCCGGGCGACATTATCTATTACGACTGGCAGGATAGCGGATCTGGAGACAATGTGGGCGGATCTGATCATGTCGGAATTGTAGAGAAAGTATCTGGAAACACGATCACTGTGATCGAGGGTAACAAGAGTGATGCAGTCGGTCGTAGAACACTTGCAGTAAACGGAAAGTTTATCAGAGGGTACGGTGTTCCGAAATACGAGGCGAGCGGAAACCCGACTCCTGCTCCGGCTCCGTCTAATCCGTCCACGCCAAGCAACAACGATCTCGGTGACATCGCAGTAGATGGGCAGTGGGGATGTGCGACAACGAAAAAAGCGCAGCAGGTATTCGGCTGCTCTGCCGTTGACGGATACGTTTCCAATCAGCCGGCAGCGTACAAGAGTGCAAATCCCGGTCTACTCTCTCAGACATTCCTCTGGGAATCACCTTGTACCGGATGCTCACCTTTAATCAAGGCGATTCAGAAGAAAGTCGGAGCTACACAGGACGGACGTATCGGACCGAATACGATCAAGGCCATGCAGAGATGGCTCGGCTGCTCTGTAGTTGATGGCTATGTTTCCAGAACATCGCCGATGGTCAAGGCATTTCAGGCTTGGCTGAATAAACAGTAATAATTTACCCCGGGGCTATTGCTCCGGGGATTTTTTTATTGTCAATATTCCATTTTTACAATCGAGGATTACGGATCTGTCCTCTTCTGTGACTCCCAGTTCTCGAATCATGTCTGCCGGGATTGAGACACGGTAGTTTTTGGTATTTGCGCCGGAATGTCCACCAGCTTTGTTAATCATTATATTGCGTTTTACTTGCATATCAGCCCTCCTCTATCTCTCTACTGCAATAATTCATATACCTCATATACAAGTCCGCAAGATCGTCAAAGTCGCCTTCGCTTGTCAATAAATATGTCCCGTATTCACCAAAGCCGTGGTTTTCTGTAATTTCGTAGCAAAATGCTTTTCCTACATTCTTGCTGTCGTAGACATATTTTGTCACGAAAACATCTGTTGTGATATACGGAACCTTAATTTGTTCCTCTCTAATTTTCGTGAGCACAATTCCGTTTTTCTCAGCAGCTTCTTCTGCGGTTCGCTCTCCGATTATTGTGTCTTTCACATAATTCCCGTTGTAATTAAAATCTTCCATTTCATCCTCCTTGTTAAATTTCACATTGCGTATTGCTTGCATTGTATGCCATCCTGATATATAATCATATATGCGGCGCGCAGTAGATCCATAGTGGAATGTAGATATAATATTGTATCTATAAAAAGCGCCGCTTATCTAATGATTATATCTTCGAATCTTTTTTCAAACTCCTCTTTCATGTGATTAAATCTCGTTCCGCTCATGTTGAGAACAAGAACATCAGTTACATAATTATAATATATCTGAGTTCTCCTGTACGCTTTTGGGTTATCAAACCCGAAAACATCAGCTATACGTTCCACGTCATTAATATAGATCCTATCCTGTGCAACAGAACCATCTTCATTTTTCTTAGTCCACCTTTTTCCACCGTTTTCCATCAAAAAATCTTCTAACGCTTTTGTCATTTCTTTCGCTTCCTTCCACGCTTTTTTGAGTCCAGCGGAAATTGTCATACCCGCTTTTTTAACAAGCTCCCATGCTCTTTTCATGATGTTTGATAAGTTGTATTTTTTCATTTCCGTGTCCTCCTTGTTTATTTCCTTTCTGTGATTATATAATAACATACTGGACACCAGTAGTCAAGAGGAAAATGAAAGAAATTTAAAAATCCCGGAGCCATCAACTCCGGGGTGGGATATTGTATCATCTTCATGTTTTTATGTTGCATCGTATTGCATTTCATATTGCATTGTGTTGCATAATGTTATAAAAATTCTAATATTTGAGAATTATTATTAAATAACTAAAATCAAGAAAACCGCGTATTTACGGGATTTATCGGCATTTCCCATAAACTCACGGTTTCTTAAAATACTGGAGTATACGGGATTCGAACAGACTCACTAAACCGCTATAAACCGCGTATTTAGTGGGTTTGTGAAATTCCGTTTTGCATTTCATATTGCATATCGTTCTGTAATTCTGAGAAGTGAGCCATAATCTGTTTATTAAATTTGGCAGCTTCGTCAGATATTTCCCCGAAATATACCCTCTTCATAACATTGTCCGTTGCCCAGCCTCCCCGCGCCATTATGTATTGATCCGGTATGTTCATAGCATGGAGAATGGAAGCGCAGTAGTGGCGCAGGTCATGAAAGCGAAAGTGCGGCAGTCCGGAAAAGCGGATCGCCCTGTTGAAACGGCTTGATATTTGCCCGGGAGTAGCCTTAACGATTTCACCTTTGATACCGCTGATCCGCGCAATTACAAAGTCTGGCATAACGATGATCCGGTTACTAGAGTCTGTCTTGGGAGAATGTTTCAGTACCCATTTATTATTCCTATCCAGAACATATACTTTGTTTACCGATACTGTATTCCCGATAATGTCCTGATCAGTCAGCGCGCAGATCTCTCCGCGCCGCATCGGCCCGAATGCTGCAAGCAGAATCGCTATCTCAAGCTCCTTCCCCTGTACGTGCTGGAGCAGGCGCTTCACGTCCGCATCTGACGGAGTATACAGCTTTTTTCTTTGATTCTGTGGCAGAGACACAGAAAAGTGCGCTCCCGGTATGAACATATCCAATGTGGCAGAGATCAGGCCGTAAATATTCCGTACAGTCTTTGGCGTCCGTCCGACAGAGAGCTTTTGGATCCAGAGCTGCAGATCTTCCGAAGTGAGATCCCTCAGTTCAATCTGGCTGATATCGTCGAGGTAATTCCGCAGGATGCTCTGGTATCCCCGGATTGTTGCCGGTGATAGAACTCCGTCCTTGGAATCAATATACTTTTGCACTGCCTCGATTACTTTGATCCGATCCGGTCGTTTCATCCGGTTCTTTTCGTGGGCAAACAACGCTGCCTGTGCCTGCACAGCCTTTTTGTCATATCCGGTAAATGATTCATATACGCGGTGTTCATCCCACGCTTTTTTATCAGGATTCCAAGTCCGTTCAGTGTGGCTGTACACCTGACAATGCCATGATCCGGATGGGAGCTTTTTGACTTTTGGCATGGTAATCATCTCCTTTATGGTATAAAAATGACAGCCAGACAATGAACGGATGTTCTGGATTGTGTGGCTGCCCCGAAGATGATACAATATTCTTGGAACGTACTGTAGTATCTTCGGAGCTATGGTCTATCGCCGCTCTGGTGTTGGCGCACCGGGGCGGTTTTTTAATTATGCTGTTTTATTGCCTTTGATAAGTGATACAATAGCTAATACAGCGCAGATCAAGCACCATGTTGCCCAGATATAGAGATCTCCATAACTTCCAGCCATTGTATAGCCACAAAGCGCACCGATTCCGAATAGCACGATCAAAGCGATATTTCCGCCTTTTCCACCTTTGCGGGTAGCTATTGAAACAATGCCGCCTGCCAGAAGCATAATAGCAACAATGATGCCGGCAGATCCGCCAACTTCCCCATTGGCTTCAAGTGTGTTTGCAACACCGGCTGCGCAGGACTGGAATGTTACGAAAACAAACAGTACGATTGATAAAATTCCGGATACGAGTTTCCAAGTTTTCATTTTTCTATTCCTCTCTTTCCTCTTTTTGTTCCTTGAACACCACATATATGTTATCACGCACCTGTGTAATAACTAAAAATCATACAACCATTTTAGATGCTGACGCTGCAATATACAGTCGTTGTCATCATAATATCCACCAATATATTGATACTGTTCTTTTGGAGCTGGCGGAAGAGAGCATATCTTGCAATGGCTTTCCATCGAATTATATAGAACTCTACCGCAGAAGCAGCAGTTCTGCTTACTCCAAACAAAACATTTCTGATCTTTATTGTAAAAATGTGCGTACATTGCTTTGTCAGCAGCAGACATCTTATACATCACTACATTCCGGTGCCAGCGCCGGTAATCTATAAAGGCGTTGTCAGCGGCCTCGAAGGACATATCAAATAATCTTGCCACGTCATTCGCATTTTTGCATCTGGAATAGTGGATTGCCATCCGTGGAGCCAGTATGTGACTGGCAAAAGCATTTGCCTCTTTTTCGTTCTGATCAGATACCCCATTGTGCCCCAGAACATGATGCCCCAGTTCATGCATCAGTGAAAACCGGATACGCCCATGAGGGCGATCGGGATTGTACGCTACGATCTTCGACGCACCTGCTCGGAAAGCATCCTCAGAGTACCCAAGACTCAGACTATACAATTCTGGGTTCCGGTCACGTAATTCCTTATAGGAAAAAAGCCGGTACCCGTAATGCTTGAGTAAATCCTCACAGTCGATCGGAAACGAATGGACACCACATTTCCGGAACACTTCAATGGTTGCAGTAACAATTTTGTTGTAATCCAAATAAATCAGTCCTCTACTAATCTATTTCGGACAAAAGTTTGATTAATCTCATTTTTTGCTCTGTCGAAAAGTCCTTCCCGTTACGAGCAATAAGCTGTTCTACATCCTCATATGACGGCTCAAAATTGCTTTGTATGACTGTTGTTTTTGTGGAGGAACCCAGTAAATAGTTCATATCAACATTAAAAAAGTCAGCAATTTTTTCTAGTGTCTCAAAATCGGGTTCTCTATTTCCGTTTTCGTACATACTAACAGCACTACGCGAAAGTCCGAGGGCTTCAGCCAAACCATCTTGAGTGTATCCAGCTTTTATTCGTAAATTTTTAAATACATTTTTGAAGTCTCCCATTTCGCACCTCCGTATTCATATCTTAACACGATACGTGAATAAAGTAAATGAAAAATGACACATAACGTGAAAAATCTATATAAAAAGTATTGACACGCTATGTGTAGTGTGGTATAACATCTTTAGACACGAAATGTGACAAATAAATAATAGGAGGTGTACAATTTGAACAAAAATGCAATAGCTAATAGATTAGTTGAACTCCGTGGGAATCGTTCTCAGGAGGAAGTGGCAAAGGCTGTAAACATCAGCACTTCAGCGCTTTCCATGTATGAAAACGGAAGTAGAGTACCACGGGATGAAATTAAAATCAGATTAGCTGCTTTTTATGGCAAGTCGGTTCAGTTTATTTTTTTTAATAAAAATGACACGAAACGTGACGATACCATATAAAACCAAACATTTGTTCGATAAAATTACTATAGCATTTCCGTAACAGGAAATCAACTGGTAATTATCGTAACAGAATGTATGTCCGATAATACGGACTTTGAATGGGAGGAGGAAGAGGTGGAAAGTTATAAAATTGCAATAATCGTTGCAGTCTGGATATTGGGGGCAATATGTGTGTTGGCTATGAAAAAAATAGAACCCAAAAACAAGATATATCCTGTATGGGTTCTGTTTATATCATTGATATTCACTGTCTTCACTATCTACGACTGGCTTAGTTGATTCAAGATCATTGCTGAGGGCATTAGCTAATGCAGATACTTCGTTGCTGTAAGATATTCGCTCGGATTCAGATAGACCATCGCCGAAAAATGTTTGATCTATCTGTTCAAGAAAATAATCTAAATAACTTCTGGTCCCGTATGAACAAAAAAGAAAAGCGGTATCAATGGCTGAATGTAGATTTTTGTATTTTTCGGTACTTTTCTTATTTGAAGCAAAAGTTCCGGCGCATCTCAGAACTTCAGAGTACGCGTTTTTCTTATCAGCATAGTAAATGTCTGCTTGACGGATTATTGCCTGTTGCTTTAAATTAAGCTCTTTTATCTGACGGTCATGATCGAGTTCTATTTTTCTCATTTTGGCTTGGTGAAGATTGTTGATTATGGCAACGGCGATAGGAGACAGAAACGAACTTACGGCAATAATAGCAGTGATTGTCCATGTGACATCAATTTTCAAGATTATCATTCCTTTCATCATTTGATAGGAAGATTATACCAGATTTTAACAGGAGGTGGTACGAAATGCCGAGATCAATGGTGAGAAATATTCCGGAAGAGCAGAACTGTATTTTCCGCGGATGCATCAAGAATCAGATGGAGATCAGGCGGACGAACGTTGCGGAAGTAGCCAGAAAAGCCGGTATGAAGGAAAGCACATTGTACGCAAAGATCCGTGACCCGGCGAAGTTTACTCTGCGGGAACTCAGAGGGCTGTATAAGGCTCTGCAGATTCCGGACGAGGAGAAAGAACGACTTGCAAGGGAAGCGATGTAAGAAAGGGGTGAGAACATGAGTGATGTAAGGGAACTGATCCCGGAGCTGGATCTTATATCTGTTGAGCGGACAAGCCTGATGCCGGCCAAGGAGCCGAAGCGGGTTGATCCGGCGCCGATCAGGAAGAAGCGCAACAGAGCAATCCGCGGTATTGAGATTACGGCTGCAGTGTCGCTGGCACTGAATGTGATCCAGTCGGTGATCATATATGTGCTGCAGGCAGGACCGATCTGAGAGGAGGTGAGGAAGGTGCAGAATTATACATTATCAGAGCAGGACATCAAAGTATTAATCGGAGTTGCAGGAAACGCAATCTGCGAAGATGAAATATTTCCGCCTGAATTTGATGGGATCATTATGAAAATATCAGCAGGAATCGCAATGAGACTTTTAGATCATTTGTCCTGTGAAAATAAGTTTTCGAAAGAAACAATTGAGATGACAGAAAAGATTTTCGGGATCGTAGGAGGTGATCAGAATGGCAGCAAGAATCATGGGATATGCGGAATTTGAGAGATATTACGAAGCCACGAAGAAAGAACTGGCGTATATGAAACCGGGAGATACGAAGCGAATCGCACTGATTGGCGCTGTAGAGGGTGCAGGCGGATGCGAGATAGCATTTACAGGTGCACAGCTCCGGAAGATCTTCGATCTTGGTTTCCCGGAAAAAGAATGAGTACCCACATGAGCCGGTGAGCTCGGGTACTCTGATAGATAACCAATTACATTCTAGCAGAAAGGCGGTAAAAAGTGAAGCAGAAAACAGTAAAAGTAACGACTGATAACAAGATCTCACTGATCGATGTTGATTTCAGTAACTTAAAAAGTATCCAACAGGCTATCGGCGGCTATTTCGAGACGGTCCGTACTCGGCTCATGGTGGACTACTTCCACGATCCATCCGTGATCATGCTGGTTGACGAAGAAGGGCTTATCAAGGGGCTTCCTGAGAATGTGTTAGGATGCGCCCTGTACGACACACTGCAGCATGGATGCCCGATCGTTGGGGACCTGATCTTCGCGCGGATTGACGGCGAGGACATTGTGGCGCCGGATGATCCGGAAGCGCTAAAAGACAAACTGTTACATACATTTATGGGATTACAGGAGGAATAGAGGATGGCGAAAACAATCTATGAGCTTAAAGAAAACATCCTTACCCTTCCGAAGATCAAGGAAACGGATGTGTACCACACAGAGCTGAACCGGGTCAGTTGGTTTGGGAAAGAACCGAAGCTGGATATCCGGGGATGGTCAGATGACCATGAAAAAATGACAAAAGGGATCAGCCTCACTGAGGATGAATTTATAAAAATCGCCCAGGCAGGGCTTGAAAAATTAGGAGGTAAATGATTATGGCACAGATCACAGTAGTTTACAAGGATTTTGAGGAGATGAAAGCAGTTGCAAGAGAGCTTCTGAAGGATGAACTGAAGGAAAGCCAGGGAGTGGCCGGGCAGAGGCCGGCTGCGCCTGTAACACCGCCGGCACCGGTTCCTCCTGCACCCGCTGCGGCCCCTGCGGCGCCCACAGCTCCCACGCAGAATGCACCCACAGCTCCAGCACCCCCCGCAGTGCCGACTTCTGCACCGAGCTATACGCGAGATGACCTCTCACGGGCCGCGATGACGCTGATGGATAAGGGAATGCAGGCACAGCTACAGCAGCTGATCCAGAGCTACGGGGTAAACTCCCTGGTTGAGCTCCCCCAGGACCAGTATGGGAACTTTGCGACCGCACTTCGGGGAATGGGGGCTCAGATCTGATGAAACATGAAGAAAGAGACCATGCACTTTTGAGCGCTTCTGGGGCGCACAGGTGGCTACTGTGTACCCCGAGCGCAAAGTTGGAAGAGCAGTTTCCAGATACGACGTCCGAAGCTGCAAAGGAAGGGACACTTGCACATGAGCTCGCTGAGCTGAAGGTGAGAAATTATTTCAACCCTGATGAAGTGTCAAAGAGGAAACTTACATATGCGGTTAAAAAGCTGAAAGAAAATGAACTATGGCAGGATGAGATGATCACCCATACGGATACATACCTGGATTATATCCGGGATATATCGGTAAAGCTCCCATCACAGCCAGCGGTAGAGGTTGAAAAACATCTGGACCTCGGGGCATATGTGCCGGAGGGCTTCGGGACAGCGGACTTCATCATGCTCCAGGGCGGGGATCTATATGTCGTAGATTTCAAATACGGAAAAGGCGTCCCTGTTTCCGCAGAAGAAAACCCTCAGATGATGCTGTACGCCCTGGGAGCCTACCGCGCTTATTGTTTCCTGTACCCGATCCGGGATATCCATCTGGCAATCGTACAGCCGCGGCTGGACATCATATCGGAATGGAGTTGTTCGTTGGATGGACTGCTTAAGTTCGGCATCTATGTGACAGAGCGAGCATCACTTGCGATCAAAGGAGAGGGAGACTTCTGCCCGGGAGAAAAGCAGTGCAGGTTCTGCAGGGCGAAACAGCAGTGCCGCGCCCGTGCGGATTATAACGTGCAGATGGCTTTCAGCCCGGACAAAGGGAAACTACCCCCACTCATTACGGCTGCCGAAGCCGGGGAATACCTCACGCGTGGGGAAGACGTAGAAAAGTGGCTGAAGGACCTGAAAGAATGGGCGTTGGCTGAGTGCCTTGCAGGAAAGAGCGTGCCTGGATGGAAAGCCGTAGAGGGGCGCGGATCCCGCGATTGGACCGACATGGATGCCGCATTTGACAGGCTGACGAAGTCCGGCGTGACAGAAGAGGCGATGCTGTGGGAAAAGAAGCCGCCGACACTCGCTCAGGTAGAAAAACTGGTAGGAAAGAAAGACTTCCAGGACGCGGTCGGGGAGTTTGTCGTTAAGAAGCCAGGGAAGCCGGCCCTGGTAAAAGAATCCGACAAGAGAGAAGCGATCACAAACAAAGTAACCGCCGCAGAGGCGTTTAAGGAGGAGAAATAACATGAGTTTTGGAGATATCACAAACGTAACTACAGGAGAAGCGAGATTATCATATGTGCACCTGTTTAAGCCGTATGCGCACCAGCCGGGGGCAGAAGAGAAGTTCAGCTGTACAATCCTTGTCCCGAAATCAGACACCGCCACAAAGGCGCGGATCGACGCTGCGATCGAAGCGGCAAAGCAGAAGGGGATCTCGGGGAAGTGGAACGGGGTGTGCCCGCCGATCGTCCCGAATCCCGTGCATGACGGCGACGGCGTGAGACCGTCAGACGGGATGCCTTTTGGGGCGGAGTGTAAGGGGCACTGGGTATTTACCGCCAACACCAGCGTCGATTATCCCCCGGAAGTCGTGGACCAGAACGGGAACCCGATGATCAACCAGTCTGAGATGTACAGCGGGGTGTACGCCATGGTAAACGTAGAGTTCTTTCCGTATATGTTCGGAGGGAAAAAGGGGATTGGGTGCAGTCTCGGACCGGTGAAGAAAGTGAGGGACGGGGAACCTCTCGGAGGCAGTGCCCCGACTGCAGCGCAGGCTTTTGGCGCACCGCAGCCGGCACCCGAAAAGAGTACGGCGGGGGCTGCTTATCAGTCACAGGGGGCGACACCGCCCTGGACTCAGAATCCGATGACAGGGAATATCAATCCGATCACGGGACTCCCGATGTAACTTAGAGGGGCGAAAGCCCCTCTGATAGACTGGAGATGATTTTATGCAGCACTTAAGCATTGATATAGAGACAAGAAGCAGTGCGGATATTGGCAAGACCGGTCTGTACCGGTATGCACAGGACAAGGATTTCGGGATCCTGCTGTTCGCGTATAAGCTGGATGGATCTCCTGTTGAGATCGTGGACCTTGAATGCGGGGAAGAGATACCGGATCAGGTTATCCGGTATCTGGAAGACCCATCGGTCATAAAGCACGCCTACAATGCAGCGTTTGAATGGTACTGCCTGAACCAGGCAGGATACCGGACGCCGCTGGAACAGTGGAAGTGCACCATGATCCACGGTCTATACTGCGGTTATACCGCCGGGCTGGATGCAACAGGCAAAGCGATCGGGCTACCGCAGGATAAACAGAAACTGACGACAGGAAAGGCCCTGATCCGGTATTTCTGTGTGCCGTGCAAGCCGACTAAGAGTAATGGCGGACGATCCTGGAACCTTCCGAAACACGCCCCGGAAAAATGGAAACTTTTTAAAGAGTATTGCGTACAGGACGTTGTCACGGAAAACGAGATCCTCAAACGCCTGAGTGCGTTCCCGGTCCCGGAAGCAGAGGAGAGGCTCTGGCAGATGGACGTCCGGATGAACGCATTCGGGGTAAGGGTGGACACCGGGCTTATTTCCGGTGCCCTTGCGATAGACGGGATCAGCACGCGGGAGCTGACAGACGAGGCGGTCGGAATCACAGGGCTTTCCAATCCGAACAGCACAGGCCAGCTCCTTCAGTGGCTGACGGAACAGGGAGTGCAGATGGATAATCTCCAGAAAGCGACCGTTGAAGAAACCCTGGGACAGGATACACTCCCCCAAAATGTGCGGCGCATTTTAGAGATACGCCAGCAGTTGGGGAAAACTTCTGTCAAGAAGTATACAGCTATGCAGACTGCAAAGTGTGAGGACGACAGGATCCGGGGGCTGACCCAGTTTTATGGGGCGAACAGGACCGGACGGTGGGCCGGGCGGCTTGTTCAGTTGCAGAACCTGCCGAGAAACTATCTGAAAACACTGGATTATGCAAGAAACCTTGTGAAGGCACAGAACTATGAGGGAATCCGGCTGCTGTACGGCAATGTGCCGGATACGCTTTCCCAGCTGATCCGTACCGCGTTTATCCCGTCAGAAGGGCATAAATTCGTAGTGGCAGACTTTTCTGCTATTGAGGCGAGGGTGATCGCCTGGCTTGCCGGGGAGCAGTGGGTGAACGAGGTTTTCGCCACCCACGGGAAGATCTATGAGGCGACCGCATCGCAGATGTTCCATGTCCCGATCGAGAAGATCGTGAAGGGCAGCCCGGAATACAGCCTGCGCCAGAAAGGGAAGGTTGCCACCCTTGCCCTGGGATACCAGGGCGGCACGTCTGCACTGATCGCGATGGGCGCCCTGAACATGGGGCTTACAGAAGAGGAACTGCCCGATATCGTAGCCCGGTGGCGGAACGCAAACCCGCGGATCCGGGATCTGTGGTACGCAGTGGAGGGGACTGCACTTGCTGCTATGACGACAGCAGAGCCACAGGCTATGCGCGGGCTGATCTTCCGCCTGGAAGGGGACCTGCTGTACGGGCAGTCTTTCCTGACTGTGCAACTGCCGAGCGGGCGGAAGCTGTTTTACCCGAAGCCTTTCCTGCAGGAGAACAGGTTTGGCAGGATGGCGATCCACTATTACACGGTTGGACAGCAGACCCGGAAATGGGAAGTGGATTCCACTTATGGCGGGAAGATGACGGAAAACATCGTCCAGGCGATCGCAAGGGACTGCCTGGCAGAAACACTCAGGAGGATCGACCGCCTCGGGCTGCAGGTAGTGTTCCATGTACATGATGAGGTGATCATCGATGCACCTGCGGACGTGACAGTAGATCAGATCTGCAGTCTGATGGCCGAGCCGATCCCGTGGGCCCCGGGCCTGATCCTGAAAGGCGCGGGATTTGAAAGTAATTATTATATGAAAGATTAGGAGAGCGGGCATGCAGTATAACCGGAAATTAATGATCAGCACAGCGGGAAGCCGAAAGGCGACTTACTGGCCGAAAAGCGAGATCATGTGGTCCGACTTCGCTGAAAAACTAAAAACGCCGGTACAGAGCCCGGAGACAATGGAGCAGTACCTGTCCATGCCGAAGAACCGACAGTCGGAATTAAAGGACGTGGGCGGGTTCGTAGGCGGAACGTTCACAAACGACCGGAGAAAAAGCGTCTATATCCAGGGCAGGGATCTCCTGACCCTTGATCTGGATAATATCCCGGCAGGACAGACAGGAGATCTCCTGAAGCGTGTGTCCGGACTGGGATGTGCCGCTGCAGTATACAGTACCAGGAAGCATACAGGGTATTCCCCGCGGCTCCGTGTCATCCTGCCGTTAGACAGGACTGCAACCGCAGATGAATATGAGCCCGCGGCGAGAAAGGCGGCGTCCCTGATCGGGATGGAATACTGCGACCCGACGACATTTGACCCCTGCCGGCTGATGTACTGGCCAAGTGTCTGCTGCGATGGGGAATACATATATGAGGTCTATGACAACCCATTCTGCAGCCTTGACGGACTGCTTGCTATGTACGGTGACTGGAGGAATGTGGAGGAGTGGCCACAGGTTCCCGGTTCGGATGCGGTCCAGCGGCGCCGCGTGGCGAAACAGGAAGACCCTACCTCAAAGCGAGGGATCATCGGGGCTTTCTGCAGGACTTATACGGTTTCCCAGGCAATGGATAAATTCATCCCCGGGATGTATGAACCTACTGACATCCCCGGGAGATATACCTATACCGGGGGATCCACGACCGGCGGAGCAATCGTGTATGACGGAGACATGTTCCTGTATTCACACCACGCGACAGACCCGTGTTCCGGGCAGCTGGTCAATGCGTTCGACCTGATCCGGCTGCATATGTTCGGGGACAGGGACCATGAGTCAAAGGAAGGGACTCCGGTAAATAAGCTCCCATCATATGTAGCTATGAGCCGGCTTGCCAGCGAGGATAAAAACGTGTCCGGGCTGCTTGCAAAAGAGCGGATCGAACAGGCAAAAGAAGTATTCGGGATCAGCCAGCAGGAAACCGGACAGGAAGAGGATACAGACTGGGTGCTGAGGCTTACGAGGGATGGTAACGGGCGTGTGGAAAAGACGATTGCGAACGTGACGCTTGTACTGGAAAATGACCCTCTTTTAAAAGGGAAGATCGTGACGGATGAATTTGCTTCCTGCGGGATGACTACCGGCGGACTCCCGTGGGACCTCCACAGTGGCAAGCGCAGGTGGAAAGATGTGGACTATGCGGGATATTACAGATACATGGAGACATTCTACGGGCTGACTGGGCGTGAGAAACTGGACAACGGGCTCCTGATCGTGAGCAGCCAGAATAGGATCAATGACGTGAGGGAATATCTCCAGGGACTGAAATGGGACGGCGTGAAGCGCGTGGACCGGCTCCTGCAGGATTATCTGGGCGCGGAAGACAACGCATACACCCGGGCGGTCATGCGGAAATCCCTGTGCGCAGCTGTGGCCCGGGCAGTAGAGGGCGGCGTGAAATACGACTACATGCCGATCTTTACAGGGCCGCAGGGGATCGGGAAGAGCACCTTCCTGTCCATCCTGGGGAAAGACTGGTTCTCGGACTCCCTCACGACATTTGAGGGGAAAGAAGCAGCAGAATTGATCCAGGGGACATGGATCAATGAGGTGGGCGAGCTGACGGCGATGACGAAACAGGAGACGTCTGCTGTAAAGCAGTTCCTGAGCAAGACCCATGACATCTACCGGGCGGCATATGGGCGCACAACGAACAAATACCCGCGCCGGTGCGTGTTCTTCGGAACGTCCAACGACAGTGAGTTCCTGAAAGACTCTACCGGGAACCGGAGGTTCTGGCCGGTGGATGTGGGGCTGCACAGGGCGAAGAAATCCGTGTGGAACGACCTGCCCGGTGAGGTGGACCAGGTCTGGGCGGAAGCATACTGCTACTGGATGCTGGGGGAGCCCCTGTATCTCCCAAAAGAGGTGGAGAAGCTGGCAGAGGAGCAGCAGGAGAACCACAGGGAGGCTTATGCCAAGGAGGGCGTGATCCGGGAATTCCTGGACCGTGAGATCCCACAGGACTGGAATACGATGACACTGATGCAGCGTCGGCAGTTCTACCAGGGATCCCTCCATCTCCCGGAGGGGTCGGTGTTGGTCCCCAGGGAAAAGGTATGCGCGGCAGAGATCTGGCAGGAATGCTTCGGGAGCGACCTGAAGTATATGACAAAGCGGGACAGCATGGAGATCAACAGCATCATGCAGTGCATTCCGGGATGGAGAAGGAACAGGTCTTCACAGAGATATGGGTTCTACGGGACACAGAGAGGGTTCGAAAGGGTGTCAACAACTTAAGCCGACAAAGTGCGGACGCGTCGACAAAGCAGGGTGTTTTGTCAACAAAACCGGGAAAAATCGAGTTTGTTCACAAGTTGACAGGAATGTTGCGGAGACGTTAACACGGAAAACCCAGTAAATACGCTGTTTTCTATAATATGTCAACAATGTCAACAAACTTTACATAGAAAGAAAAAATATAATACCTAGGTAATAAATATATACCGCCTAATATTACCTACGTGACCTAATACGGGGTATATATACGCGTGCGTGCGTGCGCGCGCGGGTGGGATCGTAAAGGAGGCGCAAGGAATGCTGGAGAAAGAGATAGAAAAAATTTTGGTAGCAGGGGTGAAGAAGTTAGGTGGCAGGGCTTACAAGTGGACCAGCCCTGGAAACGACGGGGTGCCGGATCGGATCGTAATCCTTCCCGGAAGGCCACCAGTGTTCGTGGAGCTAAAGACGGAGAGTGGCCGGCTGTCATCTTTGCAGCGTGTCCAGTGTAAGAGACTTAAGGAGCTGGGGCAGGAAGTAAAGGTGCTGTACGGGGAAAAAGCGGTGAGGGATTTTTTAGAGGAGTGTCAGGAAGATGGAGTTTAAACCACATACCTATCAGGCGCACTGCATCCAGAAGATCGAGGAAATCCCAAAGTTAGGTCTATTCCTGGATATGGGATTGGGCAAGACAGTGACTACGCTGACAGCAATCAAAGACTTGAAGTATAACCGGTTCGAAGTCAGGAAGGTGCTAGTGATCGCCCCAAAGAAGGTGGCAGAAGGAACCTGGACGAAGGAAAAGGACAAGTGGGACCATACGAAAATGCTTCGGGTTTCCCAGGTGCTTGGGAGCCAGGCGAAACGGATCCGGGCCCTGAACACGCCGGCGGACCTGTATATCATCAACCGGGAGAATGTGGTGTGGCTGGTGGATTATTACCGGAATAGCTGGCCCTTTGACATGGTGGTCGTGGATGAGAGCAGCAGTTTCAAGAGTCACAAGGCAAAAAGGTTCAAGGCGCTTTCCAGTGTGGGACCGCATATAAACCGGCTGGTGGAGTTGACGGGAACGCCGTCACCGAACGGCCTCGATGACCTGTGGGCGCAGCTGTACCTGTTGGACGGAGGCGAGCGTCTGGGGAAACGGTATACCCAGTTCCGGGAACGGTATTTCCAGCCGGACAGGCGCGGGGCAGACGGTATGATTTACAGCTATGAGGCGAAGCCGGGCACCGAAGAGAGCATCCTACGGAAGATATCGGATATCTGCATCTCCATGAAGGCGGAGGATTACCTGGAACTTCCGGAGATCACATTTCACCAGATCCCAGTCGTGTTGGACGCGAAGGCAGAGAAAGCGTACCGGGAACTTGAACGCAAGATGGTACTTGAGCTTCCTGGGGATGAAGAGGAGATCAGCGTTGCAAGCGCCGCGGCACTGAGCAATAAGCTGCTGCAGCTTGCGAACGGCGCGATCTATGACGACGACCGGAACGTCCATGAAGTCCATAACTGCAAGATTGAGGCGTTCCTGGAGCTGATCGAGTCCCTGCAGGGAAAACCGGCATTAGTATTTTACAACTACCAGCATGACCGGGAACGGATCCTGCAGGCACTGGAAAAGTCAAAGCTGCGGATCCGGGAGCTGAGGAACACACAGGACGAGGATGACTGGAACGCAGGCAGGATCGATATCCTGCTTACACACCCTGCCAGCAGCGCCTACGGCCTGAACCTGCAGCAGGGCGGGAACCATGTCATCTGGTTCGGGCTGACTTGGAATTACGAGCTATATACTCAGGCAAACAAAAGGCTGCATCGGCAGGGACAGACCGAGAGGGTGATCATCCACCATCTTGTGTGCGAGGGGACGCGGGATGAGGATGTGATGCAGGCATTGGAGAGAAAAGACGGCGTCCAGGAGTGGGTGATGCAGAGCCTGAAAGCAAGGATCAAAGCTGTTAAGGAGGGAAAATATCTTGGCTGAGAAAAAGGCAAAGGGCATGACAGATAAAGCGAAAAAAAAGATAATAGCAAACCACAGAAGCCCGGTAATATGCCCGGGATGCGGAAAGGTGATTGCGGAGAAAGAGGATTTGGGCAAGGTTGAGTATGTGAGGACAAAAAGAGCGACGGATGTATTTTTCCATACGGCGTGTATGGAGAAAGTGTGGAGGTGAGAATAAGTGTTTACAGGAGTAAGTTTTGAACAGGCTATTGAGTACTGGAAGAAAGGCAGGGAAGTGATCGTCTTAGATCGTACAGTAAAGTCTCCGGCTGGAGGTTATGAAACCTATTCGTTAGACGAACTTTTTAAAAATCTTGAGTTGCTGGTTGATGTGCCGGCAGTGGAGAATCCAGAGTTTGGCCAAGCTGTTGCGGAAATGGTTGGTCAGAAGCAGGAAGAAACCTCCGGGGAGAAAAGCAGTACCCCCCCCCCCAACGGGGCCGGAGGTGAGTGAGATGCTTCCGGCCGGAAAGACGAAGAAAGAGGTTGCGCTGCAGCTGGCAGCACAGGGGAAGACAACTGCGGAGATCGCGAAAGAGACAGGATGGGCTTATAACACAGTGTATTACTATCTGAATCCGGACAAGTGTAAGCCGAAGAAACAGACTGACATCATCCCTGTGGATTACAGGAATCCCGATGCACGCCCGGGATGGAATGCCGATCGGAGGAAGTGCAAGACCTGCCAGTACCGTCAGGCGCACAACAATCCGACTGATCTGAATAAGGGGAATTGCAATTACATTGAGATTGTCGGGCATAGCCGTGGATGCGCTGTGGAGGACTGTGATCGGTACGTGAAGGGGGCAATTATGAGAAAGGAGCGGAAATGGATAGACAGGTAAAAGAACCCTCAGATGTTCTATCGGAATTTCTGAATTACATAGACAGGATCCGATACGACTACAAGGAGGCTTACGATGCGGTGAAGAAAGAAGAGAAGCGTCTTCAGGATCTACTGCATGAGTTGGAGTTTGCTGAGGGAGAAAACGAGAAGCGGCGCGCCGGGACAAAGCTGCAGCAGAGCAGGCGGAATCGGCGCAGACAGAAAGATGAGATGATGCGTCTGGAGCTAGTCGTGCAGTTTTTCGATGATCCGACTCCGAAGAGTACGATCAATAAGATGCGGCAGCTTCTCGGGAAACAGAGAAAGCAGGAAGAGTTTCTGGACGGGGAGCGGCACTATAATCCCAGGGTAAGGGAGTAGCAGGAGAAAACACTTTGCAACGTAACAAAAATCTGAAGGAATATTCAGAGGTTTGCAACATTTTTCTGAAGCAGAACAAACGAAAGGAGAGCGGAGATGGAACGAATAACGAAGCGAATAGATGAAACTCATGCCTGCTATGCAATATGTGAGAAGGAATGCCCTGATGGGATATACGAGGATAATCCGGCTTGCAAATGCACAGCTTCGCATATGGCACTGAAGCGCTTGCTGGAGTACGAGGACACCGGTCTCACCCCGGAGGAGATCATGGAGCTAAAGGAGCGGGATACGGCGAAGCCGCCTATTGACATCGAAGACAATTACGGATTCTTTGTATGTCCATCCTGTGGAAATTCGATATATGCGAGCGATGATTTTGAAAGCCATAAGTTTTGCCTGAATTGTGGCCAGCGGATAAAGTGGGAGAAATGAGATGTGGAAGATATTTATAACATACGGCGATAAGTCAAAAGTAACGCTGACGGGAAAACATAAGGATATTCCGCTGAGATTGGCGCTGAAGTACCACCGTGAATATGTCAGTGGTAAAAGGTGTCGAGCGGTATATCAGCAGTATCCCAAAAAGGAGCATGAGAGCATGGATCTGATGGAAAAGATTGACCAGTTGGAGTAGGAGGGATGATGATGCAAGAAAGCGACGGGAAGATGCTATTTACGAACAACAGCAGAAAGATGGCAGGCATCCCTCTTCGAAGAAAGAAAGACAAGCGTAAACGGGTATACACCAGGAACAGGGCGGAAGAGGATACGGAAGCGCTTATAGATTGGTGGAACGGAAGGTGGGAGAAATGAACAAGAGGGAAATATTATTCCGCGCAAAGCAGACGGACAATGGCGAGTGGGCGGAAGGGTACTTTGCAAAAGGCAAATGGTATCTTGATGAAAAAGAAAAGTATGCTATCTTACCGATTGATCTTTGCTTTTATCCGCATTGCGAAATAAACGAATGGATAGAAATAGACCCCGAAACCGTCTGCCAGTATACCGGGCTGAAAGACAAGAACGGTAATCGGATATGGGAGAATGATATTGTAAGAATTGAAAATTCGATGAATGAAGGAATTGGAAACATTGAATTTTATGACGGAATGTGGTACGTGGACGGAGAACCAAGCGATAGCCTGCGTGACATTGTGGAATATG
>JFBN01306001.1_pt1 | contig 20681 bp, 18 predicted proteins | sample 768741 | NCBI WGS metagenome assembly JFBN01 (sample SAMN01983846, study PRJNA193217) | chicken gut metagenome | biome: terrestrial biome; isolation source: ceca of Broiler chicken | host: Gallus gallus | place: United Kingdom: England | collected 2010-09-07
GACGAGATTGTCTGGCGTCAGCCATTCCCCGGCCCGGGCCTGGGCATCCGCATCATCGGCGAGATCACCAAGGAACGTCTGGACCTGTTGCGTGAAGCCGATGCCATCGCCCGTGAGGAGCTGTCGAAGGCCGGCCTGGATCGCGACATCTGGCAGTGCCCGGTGGTGCTGCTGGCCGATGTGCATTCGGTTGGCGTGCAGGGTGACGAGCGCACCTACGGTTCGCCGATCGTGCTGCGCCCGGTCAGCTCCGAGGACGCGATGACCGCCGACTGGTCGCGCGTGCCCTACGACGTGCTGGCCACGATCTCGACGCGCATCACCAACGAATGCCGCCAAATCAACCGCGTGGTGCTCGACGTGACCTCCAAGCCGCCGGCAACCATCGAGTGGGAGTAATCTGCTCTTAAAAACGTCTTACCATTCAGGGGTGCATCCTGTGTTCGCGGGATGCACCCCGTCTCATATGTTTCGGGTTCAGACCTGCTAGCCGTACGGTGCAGAAACGTTGACTTTCTTTGTAGGATGCTAGTTTTCTACCATATTCAGCCGCCATGGCGTGATGTATCTGTCCGCTGGCTGCATGTGGTTTGGTCGGAGATGTTGACAAGGCTGAAGGTGTGAAAGACTCGGCCTTATCGTGTCTGGTGATACCCATTTGGTGCCCGCGCTGTGAATTGGTACCCATTGACTGTGCGTTTTAGCTTTGCTGCCTGTCGTGTTGAACCGTTGATTGCGCTGCAAATGACAGCAATGACAGCAATGACGGCAATTTCGATACCGATGGGTTCCGTCACGCTATACATTGCGGTCATGCTCTTAGGAAGCCGCCTTGTTCCGCGTAGCGTTCGTTGAAGGGGTCATTAAGGCTATCCATGGCCCCGTTGAACCGGTTCGGAGCGTCGAAATAGGGGTGATATCGGCTTTCCCATTCAGTTCCGGAAAGATTGTCGGGATTGTATCGATCCTTCCATTGCTGATAGGATTCTGGTGCCTTTCCGTTGACTTCGGCATTCTCATAGCGACCTTCTAATGCCCATGCCCACTGGTCGATATAGCGTTCCAAGTCCGGCTGTATCGTACGCAGCACGGGAATCCCGTCCACAATCTGGGGGATAAGCCCGTGCTGGTTTGCTACCTGAAAGAGCGCGTGAACGGCCTGGACGGGGCTACCGAAGTCAAAGAAGACCAACGCACCTTCGGTGACATCGAGGGCCAGTGCCAATGCCTTGATCTGAACGCTTTTGGGCAGTCGCCTTCTCTGTTCATAGGCACGTATCGCAGTTTTGGCGCAGCCGCTGATCAGTCCAAGTTCCTCCTGCGTCAACCCTTTGTTTTTCCTTAGGCGTTGCAGTGTGTTGGCAAATTGTACGTTCCGCCATGGTTCGATTGCTGCGAAACCATTATCTGATCGACTGTATCGAAGTGGAAAATCAGCAGGGTCAAAGCCCTCGGAAAACCGGTCTTTCCACCTCTCGTAGTCATCGCGGCTGATCTCGTCATGATCGAGCGCATGGTACTTTTCCGCCCACTCGGCCAATACGGAGGCCATATACCCGTTCTTCGGCTCCAAGATTGCGAATCTTTCATCCCTCCGGCCGTCCGAACCGCTGGTGCGGGGCATGAGTCCGTAGGTCTCGCCCAGTTCGAAAAGCGCGTTGGCCGGAAACATGTCGATGTCGTAGAGGCGTAGGGCCTCCGGTCTGACATCGAATGTCTTGCTGAGTGCTTCGAGGTGGGATTGCTTCGGCGAGGACTTTTGCAGCTCGTAGTTCCGCAAGGTGGATTCGCTGATGCCGGCTCTTTTCGCTGTTTCTGCTTGCGTCAAATGTTCGCGGGAGCGCAGATCGCGTAACTTCGCGGCGAGCAGATACGACTGCCAGTACTTGCCCGACTGGGTGCGCCTGTACTCATTCGTAAGCATCTGCGCTACGTCGTACAGGCTCATAAGATACCCGCCCTTTCTGGAGATGTACGTTAAGGGCATTATACAGAAGACGCCAGTGATCTTATTTTTGTCTTATTTGTGAAGGGTGACGCCCATGATGCAGAACAGCTAAAAATTGTATTACTGTAAAAATGTGAGACATATTTAAGCTGTCAGAAGGTTCAATGCATCGTGGGCTTTATGGCTGCGTAGGGCGTTGTGCCGACAACCATCCGAATGAGCCAAGGAGGTTCGCATGTCGAAAATGGTCGATGCTGAATACGTTATGGAAGCTCTGGATGTTTCCCGAGCTACGGCGTACCGCGTCATTCGTGAACTCAACGCTGAACTCGAATCGTCGGGCATTCGAACGATTCCCGGGAAGGTGAATCTGGCCTTCTTCGAGGAAAAGTATTTCGCCTTGCCGGGGGAGGGCGGTGTGTCAGATGTCCGTTAACAGGAACCCCAAGACCGGACTTTGGGATGTTCAGGTTTGGTATCGCACCTATGAGGGGGCGAGGAAGAAGAAGCATAGGAGGGGTTTCAAGACGAAAAGTGCCGGCAGGGACTGGGAGCGTCAGTTTCTGCTTCGTGCCAACGGTTCGCCGTCGATGTCCTTCGCCGATTTCGTTGGCCTATATAAGGAGGATGTCAGGCCGCTTCTCAAGCGTAATACGTTCTTGACGAAAGCGCACATCTTGGACACCAAGCTGGTGCCGGTCTTCGGCGAGATGAAGCTGAACGAAATCACTCCATCGGACGTGCTTCGGTGGCAGGGGCGGCTCGGGGACGCGACTAATCCCAAGACGGGCAGGAAGTACAGCATGACGTATGTCCGTACTGTTTGCAACCAGCTGTCGGCTGTGTTCAATCATGCCTGTCGCTACTACGGGCTCGGCGAGAATCCGATGCGGCAGGTCGGGAAGATCGGTAAACGTGATGCCGACGAGATGCAGATATGGACCGTGGAGGAGTACGGATGTTTCTCGGAGGCGATCATGGACAAGCCGCAGGCGTTCACGGCGTTCGAGGTGCTGTTCTGGACGGGAATCCGCGAGGGCGAACTGCTCGCATTGACCCCCGGCGATTTCGATTTCAGGAAAGGCCTGCTGCGCATCACCAAGTCGTATCAACGGATACGGGGCGAGGACGTGATCACGCCGCCGAAGACCCCGAAGTCGAACCGGGTCATTGCGATGCCGGACGGTTTGGCCGAAGAGGTCGAGGAGTACATCGCTCTATTCGGCGTCGGGGACGGGGAACGTGTCTTTCCGTTCACGAAGTCATTCCTCTATCGGGAGATGGGACGCGGTTGCAAACGGTCGGGTGTGAAGCGCATCCGCGTGCATGATCTGAGACACAGCCACGTGTCGCTCCTTATCGACAAGGGATTCACCGCTCTCGCCATTGCGGACCGTCTCGGACACGAGGCGGTGGATGTCACCTACCGGTACGCGCATCTTTTCCCGTCCGTCCAGAGGGACATGGCGGACGCGCTCCAGAACCTGAGAGGTGATGGGAAATGAGTGAACGGAATCTCGACCGTCATGGCCGTTGGCGCAATGTCACGATCTCATTCCGGACGTCACCCGAGGAAGCGGCACTCATCGACGCCAAGGTCGCAGCCAGCGGATTGAGCAAACAGTCGTACATCATCGACCGCCTGCTTGGTTGGGAGGTGAAGGTCATCCCGAGCAGCCGCGTACAGCGCGCGCTCAGCGAGCAGATGAACCGGGTCTACCGCGAACTGCGGCGAATCCGGGACGGGTCGGATATCAGTCCCGAACTCGAGGAGGTGATCGCTCTTCTGGCATGTGAATTCCACGCACTCGGAACCATCGACAAACCATCAGACGTCGAGCATGAGGACATGCTCATCAAAACACTCAGGTAGAAAGGAAAAAACCATGTACGAAAAACAATATGGGGCTGAGACCCAGGAGTATTTGAGCTGTACCTCAAGCCTCCGCCCCAACGACAAGTCTAACGCAACATCAGGAACTGGTCATAAGCCTAAACTGCCGATGCACATCAACGGCATCGGGGCACAGACGCTTGCGGAAATGACGCTCTCCGAACCGGAATGGCTCGTGGACAAACTGTTGTGCACCGAGTCGCTCTGCGTCCTCGCATCGGCACCCAAGGCGGGAAAGAGCTACCTCGCACTGCAACTCGGCCATGCGGTATCGACGGGAACGCCGTTCTTCGGATACGAGACCCGGAAGGCCAGCGTCCTTTACCTCGCGCTCGAGGATCGATTCAACCGGGTGAGGCATCGTCTATGGTCAATCGCGGATGAACTCTCGGACGATTTCGAGATCGAGACCAAGATCCTTGAACTGAGCAACGGTCTTATCGACGAACTGGACGAATACATCGCACGCAAACCCGACACCAAACTCTTCATCATCGACACGCTGCAGGTCGTGCGCGGCGAAGGCAACGACTGCCACTACTCATCCGACTACGGAGACATCCGCAAACTCAAAGCATTCTCGGACGAGCACAAAGTATGCCTGCTCGTCCTGACCCATCTGCGCAAGATGTTCAGCAAAGCCGACGTGTTCACGAACATCACCGGCACGAACGGCATCTCCGGCGCGTCGGATCAGATGATGGTGCTCCGCAAAAAGAAACGCACCGCGCCGGAAAGCATTCTGGACATCACGGGAAGGGACGTGCCGGACACCAGACTCAAGCTCCGTCGAAACAACGGCCTGTGGGAACTGATCGAGAGTTTCACCGATGAGGAATTGACGGCAAGCGAGGTCCCCGACTGCATCAAGACGGTCACCAGCTACATCCTTAACGACGCAAAGCAATGGTCCGGCACCACATCAGAGCTTCGTGACAGTCTTGGTCTGGATGGCGTGACGGTTCCCGTGCTGGGGAAATTCCTCGCACAGCACGCGGACTGGATGCGTGAGCATGGGGTTGAATATTCATTCAAACGAACCTCCGCCGCACGCACCGTGACCCTTACGCCCGTGACGGAAATCGACCCGGCCGATACCGATCCCGTCGATATTGATGCATGTCGACCGAACTGAACGGTGCTGACGCTGTGACGGTTTCGACAATCGACCTGCGCTGTCAAGGCGTCGCATGATTCAAACCCCATACGTGTCTCCGCGCCGGTGGCGTGTCTTCGTGGGTGGCGGCACCCCCCGAATCCACGCCTCCGGCGCTCTCGCGGAATCGTGGATTCCGCTCACTTGCAAGATGTGTGAAGCGTATATACAAACCGGCATCAGGGGATGCCGGTTTGCACACGCTTCAATCTTGTTTTTTCAACAGCCCCAGTCCGCAATCGGAGGATCTCGGGACATGGCGGCCGAAGGAAGCGGCGGCGCTTCCCGACGATTGACGATGGCGGCACCGTCCATAACGACCATGAAAGGAAACAGGAAACGGCTCATGCTGGAGAGCAAGGATAAGGCGATCCTGATACGCGTCACCGAGAAGGAACGCGCGACGCTGAAGCGCAAGGCGCGGAAATTCCGCATGCCGGTGTCCGAACTCGTGCGACTGGCGCTCATCCACAGCGACCTGCTGACGGTCATATCGATCGACGTCGCCCCGCTGCGTGAGCTGTGTTAAGAGCTGACCAAGCAGGGCACGAACTTCAACCAGCTCACGCGGATGATGAACACCTACGGCGCGGACTCCTACGATCGCGAAAAGGTGAATCGCCTTCTTGATGAGTGTGGCGAACTATATTTGCGGATTGGCGACGCGATGATCGCGATCGAAAAGGAACTGGAGGCCGAGCGCATCTATGTCACACATCCGCAGTATGACGATGACGACCTCTGAAAACTTGAAAGGCAGCGTAGGATAATTGCCGTATTGCATTTGTGTCGAGCGAGAAGGGGCAGGACGATGACGAGGTACAGGGCGACTCTCAATGAAGAGGTCTCGGTGGTGCCGGTGGACGGCCCCGCCGGAACGGCGACCAAGCTGCGTGAGGTGGACGGCGAACGTCGATGGATCGTCAAGGGCGATCCGATCGAGGACTGGTGGGTGGAGATCGACACGGACGACCGTGAACTGCCTGGTGACTGGGAGTACGACCGCGACGAAGACTACGTAGTCTGCTCCATCGGCTGAACGCTGTCATGTGGCAGGTATGCGATGTCACGGTCGAGGATTGTGAATTCGTATCGACGTGTCGTGCCATCGGGTTCATCGCGTTCGAGCGTGATGGAGGAGGTGCTGATGCGCAAATGGTATGACGGTGAGGTACGGAAATATCGTCTGGTGCTGGCGGTCCCATCCGTGGCGGCGGTAATGGGCCAGTAGAAGGCGGCACTGTATCGTCTCGGACGGGTGCACGCGGATTGCAAGAGTTTGAGTATCCCGATTGTGCCATTTGCACAGTCTGGCGCGTGGCGTATACGTGTGTCGTCGGGCATCATGTCCAATCTTGCGCGGATGCCATTGCCGATTCTTCTCATTCCCGCTGGGCCTTCGCTCAACTTGCCGTGCCTGTTCGACACGATTCCGATTATCGCTTCGTGGGATGCGGCAACGGCGGATTGACGATGCCGTTTTCGATGGATGGTGCGGCGGTCCGTGTCGATGATGGTGAGTCGGTGGAATCTGTATTTCCTGTCCATAGTTGAGAGAGGATTGTAATAATACGACATCGTGGGTGCTTCGATTGAACATCCTGCCGCTTCCAAGCGATATAAGTTCAGGATAGGGGATGCTAAATGTTGATTGTCATAGTCGTTGTTCTTGCTGTCTGCTCGGCGCTGATGTTCTACCTCTGGCGGGTCTGTCGTGAAGACGGCTTGGCATTGAATGCGATTGCCGGTATCAAAACCTCGTCAACGATGGCTTCCGAGGAGACGTGGCTCTACATTCATCGTAAGTACCGTGCGGTTTTCTGCGCAGCCGGCATTATCCTCGTCATCATGTGCATGGCACTTGTGGCATATGTAGTGGTGACCGGTGACATCAGTGGCAGACACGGCAATCTATGGTGGATTATGCTACTGGTCGGCTGCATGGCGCTGTTGGCGACGGTGATTCCCGTCGGGATCGTGGCTGACCGCGATGCGGCGCGATACAACAGGGAACACGGATACGCCCGTTGCAATGATCGATGACCATATATCCGGCTTACATGGATTCGAGATATTGTGAACGGATTCAGTGATGTTGTGGGCAGGTCGCGGGCCTGGCTTGCCCGGGTGTTCATTTCGAGGCCTTTCTCGCGGGTTCTGGCCGGGCAGGTCGTCTCGGTGACGGGCAGCAACGCGACCGCCGTGGTGGTTCCCCTTATCGCGGTCATCACGTTGAACGCCTCGTCGTTCGAGGTGGGTGTGCTGAACGCGGCCGAGTCCCTTGCCGCAGCTGTTCTGGGCATCCATATCGGGCGTTGGTGCGACCGCATCGGCCCCGACAGGACCATGCTCGTGTCCAATCTGACTGGTGCCGTCGCCACGATCGGTTTGTTCGCCGTCCTGCACGCCGGCGTGCTCTCGTTCCCGCTGCTCCTGGCGCTGCTGCTGGTCGTCGGCCTCGCCGAACTGGGGTTCGACATCTCCCGCACCGGCTACACGGTGTCACTCGTGCCCAGGGAACGTCTGCCGCACGCCAACGCGCTGATCGAGGGCGCCAACGCGATCGGCGAAGGCATCGGGCCGAGCGTCGGCGGGTGGCTGTTCGACGCGGTCGGGGCCGCCCTGTCCCTGCTGTTCGATTTCGTGACGTACGTGTGCAGCTCGCTGCTGGTGCTGCTCAACGTGCTCGAACGCAGGAAGCGGAAGACAGTGGCGTCGGAGCATACGTCCCGGCGGGACGGATCGGCGCCTGCCGAGACCGACGGGGACGGCGACGGTGATGTGCTGAGCGGCCTGCGCTTCGTCTGGGGGAACGGGATCATCCGTTCCATCGCGTTCTCCGCGGGCCAGTTCAATTTCTTCACCGCCGCGTTCTTTACGATCTACTACGTGTTCGTGGTCCGCGTGCTGCATATGGATCCCGTGGCGGTGGGACTGGCCGCCACGTGCAGCGGCATTGGCGGCATCGTAAGCTCCGTTGCGGCGGGCACTCTCATCCGGCGCATGGCGTCCGGCCCCCTGTTCATCGCCACGCTGCTTGCGCCCGCTTTGGCGGCGCTGCTCGTGCCGCTGTCGGCCCTCACGATCGGGTACGGCAACGCTGTGGTGATCACATTGGTATGCGTCTCCCAGTTCGTGTGGAGCTTCACCGTGACGGTGAACCTCGTCCTGAGCGAATCCATCAAACAGGTCACCACCCCGGAACGGCTGCTCGGGCAGGTCAGTTCGGTGGAGCGCGTCATCGCCCTGGCGGCCGAGCCCATCGGCGCGCTGGCGGGCGGACTGTTCGCGGACATGATCGGAGAGGATATCGCCCTGTACCTGTGCGCGGTGGGACTGGCCGCATCCACGGCCTGGGCGTTGGACGAACACGGGATCCTGTCCTTCCGTAAGCCGGACGAATGGCAGTGCTGAATCCGCAGCCCCGTCCTTCCCACGCGACAGAACATGTCATGATCGGCATGATCGCGGAATCATTCGCTCTAGGGAATCGGTGCAGACTATTGTCATGCGTTGGGAGCAATTTCGCGACCGCGTTTGACATTTCCAGGGAGACCTCGTAGATTGGACCCGTCTAAAATCGTGTGGACTTTTCTGGGCGTAAGCCACCTTTTTGCCACGCAGCCGAGCATCGGTCGCGTGGTTTTTGTATTGGTCGGCAACATCCGACGAGATGACCTCTCTTCCGAAGACTCGGGACGTGTGAAGCTTGCCTTGCATGGGATGGGGCGAAGGAAGGAGAGAGCATGGAAAACGCAATCGATTCGCAGACGACGTCTGTGGTTGCCTCGGCTTCGGGACATCGCCAGGTAACGGCTGCCCTGCAGGTATTTGCAGGTGGTGCCTGCTACGGTGCAATGGCCACTACGTACAAGCTCGCCTACGCGGCGGGTTACACTTCGGCGCAGGTGGTGGCGAGTCAGGCGTGGTTCGGCTGCCTGTTCTTCATCCTCGCAACGGTCGTACGTTTGCTGCGCGGCGGCCGTCTGAGCCGTCTTGGGGGCGCACAGGTGTTCAAGCTCATGGGGCTTGGTGCCCTCACCTGCACCACCTCGATTCTGTATTGCTATGCCATGAGCGTGCTGCCTGCTCCGGTGGCCCTCACACTGCTGTTCCAGTTCACTTGGATGGGACTTGTCTGGCAGACCATTATGATGCGGCGCGCGCCCAGGCTTCTTGAGATCGCCTCGGCCGCGCTCATCGTGTTCGGCACCGTGTTCGCGAGCGGCGTCTACAGGACGGGACTCGCCGGCTACAATCCTGTCGCGCTCGTCTGCGCCCTCGGCGCAGCGGTCACCTGTTCGTTGTTCGTCACACTTTCCGGAAAGGTCAAGGTGGACTGCTCCAACGAACAGCGAGGTGTTGTCGTGTGTCTGGGCGCGGGTCTCATGTCGCTCACCGTGTGCCCGGACTACCTCTTCTCCGGTGTTGTTTTCCAAGGCATCCTGCCTTTCGCCGCCATAGCGGGATTCTTCGGTCTTACATGTCCGGTGCTGCTCTTTGGCCTAGGCTCCCCGCACCTTCCCGCCGGGCTCTCGACCGTTATGGCCGCTGCGGAGCTTCCCGCCGGCCTCCTCATCGCCATGATCGTGCTCGGCGAGCCGCTTGGCATTGCCGAGTGGCTGGGCGTGGTTGTGATTCTTGCTGGAGTGTGCCTTGCACAGGTGCCTGGTTTCCTCGCACGGCACCGCGAGGAAGTCTGACCGCCGTTCCGATGGCTTATGCGGAGGGCAAGGCGCTCCTCAGGGAGTGGGGCCTGCCCGAGACGCTGCGCGGCGTGGGCGCCATCGCCTTGGGATACGCCGCGGGGCCCGAGGGCGCGGCCGCCCCGCGCAAGGACGGCTATGTTGTGCGCATCTAGCAGGATTTGGTCTTGCCAGAGGCGTCCGTCCTCCTCGGCGGGAATGCAAGCCGCTCGGAAGCTGTCGAGCGAACATCGGCGTTGAGTTCATATTGAGTTCAACTCAAGTGCTCGAAAATTGCCAGATTCCGGCGAATAGGGGGACACCGGTACACCACGTAGACGAGGACCATGGAAGTGCACGATTTGATTACTGAGTGGGAGTGATGTAGACAGGGCGCACATAACGGCCCGATACGATGACATTGACTCTGTAGGGAGGTCTTCGGACCTCCCTTTGCTATTGTCTGGTCCTATTCCGGCTCTCGTGCGGGCATTCGTTGGCGCATTCGGTCGTACGCATGGGCCGGTTCCCTGTAGCGTCAGTCCAAGTGCAATCTATGGTGATGCTACCGGGAGTGTTCCATCCAAGACTGATCTGGCTGCGGATTACACTTGTATACCAATCGAACGGGAAGAGCGATTGGGACGGATATGGAAGAAGCCTTGACCTCAGCGAGCAAGTGTTTTGCTCGCAAACCTGTGCCGAAATCATGGAAACGATGGGGGCTGTACCTCATTGAGTCCATGGTTCTCATCGGCCTGCTGTTCCTGATGTCTCGCCTGGTACCGGTTATGCCTTCATTCGTGATTGCGCTGCTTTGGGCGGTGCTGACTTTTGTCATGACGATCGGTCATGTTTACCGTGTCGTTGTAAAGAAGACATATCGTCAGGTCAGATATCGTGAAGGCGGTATGCACGCCCGCTTCAACAATGGGCGAATTCTGTCCATCATTATTGGATTCGTGTTTTCCGCGGTATGTTCGGCCGGATTGATCCTGAGCACTCCTCGATGGGGAACCCTCGAATGGATCCTTACCGTGATTTCGATTCCGCTGTATATTGTCGTGTTCCTTGTCGCGGACAAGTTGTTGCGTAGGGAATATACGGAGAATTACCGTTTGTCGGGCTGTTTGTTCTGGAGCTATATCGTCGTGGGGGTGCTACTGGTTGTTTTGTATACCGTCGCCACGTTGGTACGGCCGATGACGACGTACAACAGTGCGGTTGATGCGTTCCTGGCTGCGAAGAACCCTCTCGAAGGCGCATCTTCCACGTTGGTGTCCGAGTCGGGGATATTGATGAGTTTCGTGGATGGGATGAAGCTGTATGGCATCTCGACGGCATCCCACGTGTCCGCGGCCATCTCATTCGCGATCGTGATCATCTTGTCTGTTTCCACGTTCTTCGGTATCGCGGGTTTACTGAGGGTGGCTTCCATCGATATCGGTGAGATGAAGAGGGTGTTTTCGCCTTTGCCGGCGGAGGGACAGAAGATTGCGGATCTGCATGTCAAGAAGGCGTATATCGTCGTGGCTGCGGCTATGCCTGCCGTCCTGATCGCATCATTCGTCGGCGCCGATTCCTGGATGGCCACTGTAGCGACGACTCGAGGATATACCATGGCCGAACGATTCGTCCGTGACCAGATGGATCTTGCCATATATGTGCTCGACGGCAAATACTACGACCAGCGGGCAGTCGAAATGGTGCGTGAGGAAACCGAAAGGAAGGTCGCCAAGCTCAGCGAGAAGAATAGCGAGGTGCTAACGAATCTCATTAACGAATCGTTCGATAAGCGTCTCGAGAATGTGGATGACTACCTTGATTGGTACTACAGCCTGCCTGCCGATTACGAACGATTGGCGAGTATGATCACCGGTTCCGCGGAGGAATTCGTAACCGATCAGTTCACCGCGCACATCGAAAACGGCATCGACGACTCCGCTATTGACGAGCAGTTGGAGCGTTACGCCGCCCAGATCGACCAATATCGCACGGATGCGGAGGAGGAGCTCGCCGCGTATGAAATGGATGACGTACCCGAATGGCTGATCGTCGAGAAGGAGGAACTGGATGACGATTTCTTCTCCGACTCGTTTGAACCGGCCCAGCGGCTACTCGATGCGAATGATCGGGTCGTGATAAGCAGTACGATCGGCCTGGCCGCCGGTGTGCTCATGAAAGCGGCATCGAAACAGTTCTTTAAGAAATTCGTAAGTCAGATCGGAAGCAAACTCGGTGCGAGCGCTATAGGAAGCGCCATCGGCGGTACTGCGGGTACCGTTGCGGGTCCACTCGGCACGGTTGCAGGGCTTGCCGCCGGTGCCGCGATCGGAGTCGGCGTGGACGCATTGATGTTGAACATCAACGAATGGCAGAACCGCGACGAGTACAAGGCGGAGATCGTCGAAGCCATCGAGGAACAACGCAGTGAGGTTTTGGGCGCATTGGGATAGGAGCCAGTCTGTTCTTCATCCACGCATGGTCTTCGCGGCAAGGCTGAACGAAGAGGCACGATATGGCGGAGCATCGACTCGGCATCGGCGTATTTCGCTGCAATGTCGTGTCGTGACATGGATGGAATACGACCGTGACGGGGGATGATTTCTGCCGCGACACGCCATTGATGAAACGCTACGTAGCCACGCTGCATGACTCTCGGGTGAACATCAGGTAAACTCAGTGTGTTCACTGTTGAAAACTGAGTAAAAAGGTGGCGAGTCCGTTGGACGTTTCATTCATGACCTTCATCCAACAGATCCTCACCAACCCCGCATTGACCGTGACTACGTTGCTCACGCTCGGCGTCATCTTCGTCAACGGTTGGACCGACGCTCCCAACGCCATCGCCACCTGTGTGACCACGCGCTGCATGCGTGTACGCTCCGCGGTCATCATGGCCGCGGTCTTCAATTTCCTGGGTGTGTTCATCATGACCCAGCTGAACGCCTCGGTGGCCTCCACCATCAGCAACATGGTGGATTTCGGCGGCAACACGCATGAGGCGCTGATCGCCCTGTGCGCCGCGCTGTTCTCCATCGTCGTCTACAGCGTGATCGCTTCGCTGTTCGGCATCCCCACCTCCGAAAGCCATAGTCTGATCGCCGGCCTGTCCGGTGCGGCCATCGCCATCCAGAGTGGCATCGGCGGCATCAACATGGACGAGTGGGTCAAGGTGCTGTACGGTCTGGTGGCCAGCCTGGTCATCGGCTTCGCGATGGGCTGGGTCGTCTGCAAGCTGGTCACGGTGATCTGCGCCGGCATGGACCGCCGCCGCACCAACGGGTTCTTCAAATACGCGCAGATCGTGGGCGCCGCCTCGATGAGCTTCATGCACGGCGCGCAGGACGGCCAGAAGTTCATCGGCGTGCTGTTCCTGGGCATGGCGTTCTGCAACGGGCAGTCCAGCGTGGCCGGCGTGGTGATCCCGGTGTGGCTGATGCTGCTGTGCAGCGTCATCATGGGCCTGGGCACATCGGTCGGCGGCGAGCGCATCATCAAATCAGTCGGGCAGGACATGGTCAAGCTCGAGAAGTTCCAGGGCTTCTCCGCCGACCTGTCGAGCGCGTTGTGTCTGCTGCTGATGACGGTGCTTGGCATCCCCGTGTCCACCACGCACACCAAGACCAGCGCCATCATGGGCGTCGGCGCGGTCAAGCGCCTGTCCGCCATCAACTTCGGCGTGGTCAAGGACATGATGCTCACCTGGGTGTTCACATTCCCCGGCTGTGGCATCATCAGCTACATCATGGCCAAACTGTTCATGTTCATCTTCTAACGGAAGGAACTGCTTCACATGGCAAGAAAGAACGACGCGTTCTATTTCGACTCCTTTGACAGGAGCGCCGAATACGCCTGTCAGGCCGTGCAGCTGCTGGCGGACGTCATGCGCCATTACGACCCGGATACGCTCCAGGAGCGCATGGGGCAGATGCACGCCATCGAGCAGGCGGCCGACGAGGTGCGTCACGCGTTGGTCGACGAGCTGGTCACCGCGTTCATCACCCCGATCGATCGCGAGGACATCGCGCTGCTCAGCGACTATCTGGACAGCGTGGTCGATGAGATCGAAGGCGTGCTGCACCGGCTGTACTACGACAACGTCCGTGAGATTCGCCCCGATGCGCTCGTCACCCTCGACAAGGTGGTCGAGGAGGTGGGCCAGATGAAGGACCTGGTCGCCGAGATGCGCCGGTTCAAGCGGTCCAAGACCCTGCGCGAGCGCGTGTTCACGATCAACCGCATCGAGCAGGAGGCGGATACGATGTTCGTGGATGCGTTGCGCACGCTGCACACCGCCGAGACCGACCCGCTGCGCGTGTTTGCCTGGCATGAGGTGTACACGCAGCTGGAGGAGTGCGCCGACGCCTGCGAGAAGGTGGCCGACGTCATCGACAACGTGGTGATGAAGAACAGCTGAGCCTACCGCTCGCCCTTGAGCCAGGCGATGGCCAGCTGCGTACGGTTGGTCATGCCGAGCTTGTCCAGGATTCCGCTGATGCGGTTGCGCACGGTGCCCTCCGACAGGCACAGTCGGGAGGCGATGTCACGGTTGTCGAGTCCCTGCGCGACCAGCGCGGCGATGTCCCGCTCGCGGTCGCTCAGATTCGGGAACGGATTGCTGGGCACGTCGCCGTCGTGGCAGTGGGGCCGTTCCTCCGTCAGTTTGCCGAGCACCTCGGCGCCGAGTACGACCTGCCCCGCCATCACGGCCTGCAAGGCGGGGGCGACGGCGGACACGTCCTGCTTGATGAGGTATCCACGGGCGCCGATGGCGATGGCCTCGTCGATATAGGCCCGGTCCGAGAACGTGGTCAGGAACAGGATGCGCGCGGCATGGTCGAACGCCAGGATGCGCCGGGCCGTGTCCAATCCGCTCACGCCGGGCATCTGGATATCGAGCAGCAGCACGTCCGGCCGGTGGTGCGGGCCGGATCGATAGCGTTCCACGGCGTCGGTTCCGTTGTTCGCCGTCCAGAGCACCTCGGCCGCCCCGGTGGCGGCGAGGATGGTGGCCAGCGACTGGCAGACGATGGGGTCGTCATCCACGATGGCGGTTTTCATGCGCGTCCTCCCTCGGCGGTCCATGGTGTTTTGGGAATCGATGCGAAGACGCGCCATCCGTCGTTGAACGGTCCGCACAGCGCCGTGCCTCCCAACGCCCTGACACGGGCCTCGATATCGGCCAGCCCCATGCCGCGCGGAGCGGCGGCCTTGGCGTGCGGCGTGCGGCCTCCATCATCCTGCACGGTCAGCTGCCAGAAGGCGGGGAACTCGTGCAACAGCACCGATACCTGCGCGGCGTCGCTGTGATGGGCCACATTCGACACGGCCTCGCGGATCACCGCGGACAGGCACCGCGCGACCGGCGCGGGCGCCGTCCTGATATCGTTGCGCAGCCGAACGTCGAAATCCGCCGCACCGTCGAACGCGTGCGCCGCGGCATGGATCTGCGCGGCGAAATCCGTGCCGTCATCCTCCAGATCGTGGACGGAACGGCGGATCATCGTCATCGCCTGGTCCGCCGTATCGTGGATCTGTGCGAACCCACGGGCGGCATCGTGCGCGCCGCCGGCCTCGGCCACCAGCCGTCCCGCCTCGGCCTGCATGATGGCGCGGGTGAGCAGATGGCCGACGTTGTCATGGATATCGCGGGCGATGCGCGTGCGTTCGTTGACGGTGGCCGTATGGATGGCCGCGGCGCGTTCCTCGCTGCCGTCGGCGAGCCGGATCCGGTAGCGGCGCAGCATGTCCCGGGACTCATCCTCGATCCGGGTCCTGCCGGTCGAGCGCGTCGCAGCGCCTCGCGGATTCCCCGAGCAGCGCACCCACCGCCGCAACAACGACGATGAGATACGAATCCGGACCGGCCTGCCCGCGGTCGGCACCCAACCCGAACAGGCGCATCGCCAGCGGCGCGACCCACAGCCAGCACGACACGGCCATCATCCAACGCGGCGGCCCGGCCGCACCGTTCCCGCGGGCGGGCGATGTGTCGGCCCGTACTAAGCGGAGGGGCCGCAGACGCATGGCGTCATAGGCGATCGTCGGCAGGAACCAGAGGAATTCATCGGACAGACATGCCATAACCGCGTAGCAGCCCGGCATCAGGGGACGAAGCCGTGCGGCCGGCAGCCATTCGCACAGCGACGTGCAGCAGACCGCGGCCAGCAGCGCCACGACCGAACCCGGCCGCATATCGCCGGTGAGGGTGATATGCAGGATCAGGCACAAGGCGAACATCGCGGCCTTGTCGAGGAGTGTGCGCATGTCTCCACCATACCGTGACTTCGGGGACGGGCACGGTGACATTCGTCACGATCCGGGCGGAAACGATGACGTGTCTCACCATGCAGGCCCCGTCGGCATCCTGCATCATGGAGATACCTACACAAGACAGGAGGCAGCGATGACCACATCCGTTCCACCCGCGGTCAGCGTTCATGGGCTGGTCAAACGGTACGGCGACGTGCTCGCCCTCGACTATTTCGACCTGGACGTCAGACAGGGGGAGATCTTCGGCCTGCTCGGCCCGAACGGTTCGGGCAAAACCACCGCCATCAACTGCATCCTGGCGCTGCTGACCTACGACGCCGGGCAGGTGGGCGTCTTCGGATCGCCGATGACGCCCACCAGCTATGCGCTCAAACGACGCATCGGCGTCGTGCCGCAGGAGGTCGCCGTCTTCTACGAGCTGACCGTCGAGGAGAACATCGACTATTTCTGCTCCCTGTACGTGCCCGACAGACGCACCCGAACCCCCATGGTCGACGAGGCCATCGCCTTCGTGGGACTCGACGACTACCGGCGGTTCCGTCCGGGCAAGCTCTCCGGCGGTCTGCTGCGCAGGCTCAACATCGCCTGCGGCATAGCGCACAGGCCCGACCTCATCTTCTTCGACGAGCCGACCGTGGCCGTGGACCCGCAAAGCCGCAACGCCATCCTGGAAGGCATCATGACCCTGCGCGACCGCGGCACCACCGTCGTGTACACCAGCCACTACATGGAGGAGGTCGAGCAGATCTGCGACCGGATCCTCATCATGGACCACGGCCGGCATCTGGCGCTCGGCACCGCCGAGGAACTGAAACTCATGATCGACACCGGCGAACGCATCACCGTCCAGACCCTGGACCTCACCCCGGCCACCCTGGAGCAGGTCGACGCCCTGCCCGCGGTCATCGCGGCCACCTATGACGGCCAGCAGCTGGACATCCGCTGCCGGCGCGGCGAGACCAACCTCATCGACATACTCGGCGTGCTGGAGCGATCCGGCACCAACATCGGACACCTGACCTCGCGTCCGCCGAGCCTGAACGACGTGTTCCTCGAACTGACCGGCACGGCGCTGCGCGACTGAAAGGAGCGGACGATGCTCACCACATTCATCGCACAGATCAAAACCATGCTGCACCGGCCGGCCATGATCTTCTGGGCGCTCGCCTTCCCGATCATCCTGGCCACCATGTTCCACGCCATGTTCCAGAACATCGAGAGCAGCTACAGCATCGAGGCCCAGCCCATAGACATCGTGCGTGACGACGCATGGGACGGCCTGACAGGCGCGCAGGACCTCGTGGAAGCCCTGCAGGACGCCGACACGGCCGTGCTCAAGGCCACGCAGGTGCCGGACGCGGACGCGGCGCTCGCCGACCTGCGTGAGGGTCGCGCGGTGGGCTATCTGGCCGCGCGGGACGGCGAACTGGCGTTCGTCATCAGCGATTCGGCCGCGACCACGGCCGAATCGGACGGGGCCGTGGGCATAACCCTCAGCATCATCTCGGATGCCGTGGCGCGGTACAACGACACGGCGCGGCTGGGGGAGTCGGTGGGTCGGTACGCTCCCGAAGCCTTTCTGGACGACTCCTTCACCGGGCAGCTGGGGTCCACCGCGGGCTTGAGCGAGGAGATCCGGCTCACCCGCACGGCCCCGGACGAACCCGTGCGCTACCAGTTCGCGCTGCTGGGCATGGCCTGTCTGATGACCATGACCCTAGCCATCGGCGCCATCAGCGAATCCCAGCCGAATCTGTCCACCCTCGGCGCGCGCCGCTGCCTGGCGCCGCTGCCGAAGTGGCGCATACTGACGGCGGGGTTCCTGGCCGCCTGGCTGGTGTCCGCATGCTGCATGAGCCTGTCGTTCATCGTCATCCGATACGTGTTCTCGGTGGGCGTGGCCGGGCGTGAACCGTTCGCGTTCCTCGGCATCGGCGTGGCCACGTTCATGGCGTCGTCGCTGGGCTCGCTGATCGGCGCGTTGCCGAAACTGGGCGTGGGCTCGAAGGTGGGCATCTCCACCGGCATGACATGCCTGCTGTCGCTGTTCGCCGGGCTCTACGGCCAGCCGGCCATGCAGCTGGGCGACATGATCCAGCGGGAGCTGCCGCTGCTGGCGGACATCAACCCCGTCCGGCAGGTCTCCCAGCTGTTCCACGACATCCTGTACTACGACAGCCTGCAGCCCTTCGTCCGCACGGCCGCGCTGCTGGCGGTGATGAGCATCGTATTCCTGGCCATTGCGGCGCTGATGTTGAGGAGGCAACGCTATGAACACCTTTAAGGCCACATTGCGGGTCATCTGGCGGCACCGCGCCTATCTGCTCGTCTACCTGTTCGGACTGAGCCTGATGATGATCGTCCTGATGTCCGGCTCGGTGGCCGGCGCGCAGCAGGATGCGGCGTCCGCCGACGTCTACGAGCCCGATAGGGCCACGGTCGCCGTGGTGGACCGCGACGGCGGTGAGGCCGGCATCGCGCAGGGATTGCGCGAGGGGCTTTCCGACGGCTGCGATCTGATCGCGCTCGACGATACCGAGCGCGCGTTGCAGGACGCCGTGGCCACGAACTATGTGGACCTGATCATCATCGTGCCGGAAGGCTACGCCGCACGGTTCGCCGAGGCGGTTCGCACGGGCGGCGACGTGCCGGCGGTGCGGACCGTGACCAGCTACACCTCCGGCGTGGGGGCGATGGCGAGGATGCAGATGGAAGGGTTGCTATCGTCGCTCCGATCGGAATACCGCGCGCGGCTGGTGCATGCGGGAGTCGACACGGACGCCGACGGGGCGCTGCTGGCGCACAGCGTGCAACAGGTGGTGGACGAGGTGCAGGCCGACGGGCGTGACGGCGTCGCCGTGGCGCAGACGGGAACGGCCGGCGACTCCCCCGCACCGGGGCGTCGGTGTTCGGTGTGTCGATGAGATTCGGCGGGTATCCGATCATGGCGTCGATGACCGTGACCGTGGCGCTGGTGGCCGGTGTGTTCAACGCGGGTCGGGTCCGGCGCAGGCTGGCCGCGTCGGCGGAGCATCCCTCTCAGCGGGGGATGGGCGTGTTCCTGGCCTGCCTGCTGCTCGGCGTCATCGCGTCGGCCTATTACCTGGCGCTGTCGGCGCTGCTGATGCTGCCGTTGGGCACGGACGCCTCGATCGCGCCGGAGTCCTTCGCGCTGTGCGCGGTGACGGTGCTGACGTACGCGCTGATGGCCGTGGCGTTGGGATTCGCGCTCGGGCAGTGCGGCGTGTCCGAGGAGGCGGCGAACGGGTTCGCGAATGTGTTCTCGCTGGTGGTCGCCTTCACCGGCGGCGCCTGGTTCCCCGCCTCGCTGATGCCGGACGCCATGCTGGTGCTCGGCCATCTGCTGCCCGGCTGGTGGTACGGCGACGCGCTGGGCGCGGCGCTGGGACTGGGGGAGCATGCCGCCTCCGGTCCGGATGCGGGGGCGTGGGCGTCATCGACCGGTCTGGTGCTGATGTATGCGGCCGCCTTCACCTGCGTGGGATTGGCCGTGGGCGCCATCCGGGCGCGCCGGCCGCGCTCGGATACCGCGGAGAGGACCACCGAGCTGGCCGTCGGCTGAGTGCGATCGGTGGACGGTTCCGGGCCGCGCCGCCGGCCGCGATGATAGAATGCGGGCGTGAGTAGAGGACACGGAACGGCTGCGGCAGCATCGGACGTCCATGCCAAGGCGGACGCGAAGTACGTCCAGATGACCCAATCCCCGCTGGAACCGCTGATCCTGCGTCTGGCCGTGCCGGCCATCGTCTCGAATCTCGTCACCGTGACCTACAACATGGCCGACACCTGGTTCATCGGCCGGCTCGGCACCTCGCAGTCCGGCGCCGTGGGCGTGGCCTTCTCGGTGATGACCATCATGCAGGCCATCGGCTTCTTCTTCGGCCAGGGCGGCGGCAACTCGCTGTCGCGAGAGCTCGGCAAACGCAACGAGGAGCGCGCCTCAAGACTGCTGTCGGTCGCCTTCTTCGGATCGGTGGGCTTCGGCGTACTGCTGGGCGTGCTGGGGCTGCTGGTCCTGCAGCCGCTGGTGCACGGACTGGGCGCCACCGACACCATCGCCCCCTATGCGGTGCAGTACCTGACGCCGCTGCTGGTCGCCACGCCCTGCGTCACCGGCTCGTTCACGATGAACGGCCTGCTGCGCTTCCAGGGGTTGTCCGCCTATTCGATGATCGGTCTGGTCACCGGGGCGATCCTGAACATCGCTCTGGCCCCGGCGCTGATCTTCGGCGCCGGTCTGGGCATCTTCGGCGCGGGCTTGGCCACCGCGATCTGCCAGACCATCAGCTTCACGATCCTGACCGTGATGTGCGTCAAGGTGGGCGTGGTCCGGCTGTCCCCGCGATGGTTCCAGCCGGACATGCTGCTCATCCGGGAGATGATCGGCGGGGGACTGCCGTCGCTGCTGCGCAACGGCGTGGGGTCGGTGGCCGTGACCTGCGTGAATCTGGCCGCGAACCCGTTCGGCGATGCGGCGATCGCGGCCATGGCGATCGTCAACCGCATCGCGCTGACCGCCAACTCGATGATCGTCGGTTTCGGACAGGGGTTCCAGCCGGTGTGCGGCTATAACTACGGCGCCGGTCTGTTCGCCCGCGTCCGCCGCGGATTCTGGTTCGGTGTGCGCGTGGAGACGGCGATCCTGGTCTGCGCGACCGTGGTGTTCGCGCTGTTCGCCCCCGAACTGGTCGGCCTGTTCCG
>JFBN01307007.1_pt1 | contig 20656 bp, 15 predicted proteins | sample 768741 | NCBI WGS metagenome assembly JFBN01 (sample SAMN01983846, study PRJNA193217) | chicken gut metagenome | biome: terrestrial biome; isolation source: ceca of Broiler chicken | host: Gallus gallus | place: United Kingdom: England | collected 2010-09-07
GCTTTTACATAGTCTTCATCAAGTGACATATATTCATGGTATGGCAAAAGAAATCCTTTTGACTTCTTCAAATCAGTTCTTATGCCATGCTCAAAGATCAAATCCCAAAAAGGATATGTATAATCAGTTGTTGTGTCATATGTTTGTACCGGTAAAACTTTAGTGATTTCACCTATACCAACAATTAATTTTGCATCTTCATCAATTGGATTACCACTTTTGCAATAAAAAACTCCGAGTGAAGTGCCGGCCTCTATATTTAATCTAAAGTGATTTAATATTTCAAACTGCCTCTCTTTTCCATATACCCAAGATGTAGGAAACGGTGCAGTTTCATCATCAGACAGATTCGGATATTTATGATTCAGTTCTTCCTGATAATCACGAGAAAGATATCGGAAAGGTATTCCAAAAAAGCTATATGGTTTAAGTTCTATTGTTGTAGGTAAGAGCTTTGCATGTGGAGTCTCTCCAAAAGCATAAACATGTTTGAAGATTCTTTTATATGGCTTCTCATTCATAAAGCCACCATTCTCGCCAACACAAGCAGGTAATTGATCTTGCTTGAGAGAATTCCAATCCTTTCCTGCATAAGTTTCTTCTTTGTTCTCATCTTTTTTTTCAGATATATTGTGAAGCATCATGCAGAATGGATTATTTTTCGGACATTGACAAATAGTTCCATTCCATTTATTATCGTGCCAAGGCACACGGATTGATATATGTTTCATGATAATCGTCTTATTTCGTATTAATATTATTTCCTACAATCTTGGCAAACGCATCAGCACATTTCTTAATATCTTCATACTCTGCTAGTTTTTTGCCACTAAGGTTATTGTCTGTCCAATATTCAATATCTTTTGCATACACGTCTTTGATGGAGCTTTGTAGCGATTCTATTTTAAGAGGAACAGGAAGATTACTTATTTGCATATTATCAATGATTCTTTTGAAATAAGCAAAATCACCTTCTATGATAAATCCCTTATCTGCTGCTATACGATAAATCGCAATCCAATGTCTTTGCTTGTTCAAAGGTGATTTTTTAGGCTCATATCCTATAAGCTGGCAAATGCTCTTTTTCAGAGTTGCGATTCGTTTTTCTTCTGGCCAATCCTTTACGTTCGCTTCAGCGACCAGTTGTTGGTCATCATTTTCTTCATTATAATATGGATGCAACTGAATTACTTTATGGACATAAGAATTTTCTTTGTGAACACTTTCGGACTTTTGTATTTCATGTCCATTCATTTCCAAATCTGTAATAGAAGAGCCTGTAGCATAGAAATACATGGTCAGGATGATGCTGATTGCAGTATCAACTTCCTGTTCTGAAGCTGTAGGAGAAATATGTGATTCACTGTTTCTCCAGCCTTTAATGAGCATAAGGTATTGATATAGCTGCTGCTTTCCTTCATCCGTGCTGTATTTCAGATTCCACAGACATTTATGAGCATAAATCACGTTTTTCCAAGTTACATCTTCACCCGGATTTTGGGCAGGAACTTCATGGCCTTTCATCAGATAATATAATTTCTTCAGATATGCTTCAAACTTGGTGACCAATAAATTAAATGCCACAAACTTATCTACGATAGTTGCTTTCTTACCGTACAGATTTGTAAATGCCCGCTGAATAAACATGCCTACATTGTCCAAAGAGTCAATTGACGGTGTGTCTATTACATAGAATACGCTGTCTATAATCTCATCGATAGGACGCATTTGTGGAAGTACTGCGGTCAAAGTTGTTTTCAGAATGCTCCGAATATTATCTTTTATGACGGCCACGTCTACATGCTGTACTTCGTCTGTAATAACGTTTTCGTCTTGCGGCACCTGTTCTTCTTCGGATTGATAATTCTCCTCCATATTCAAGTACGCTTCCAGAATACGTTCTCTACAACTGCTGTCCAGAATAAACTCTCGAAGTAATTTGTCTGCTTTGGGAATAACCAGACGAGCCGGAACTTCTGTACCTTCTACTTTGGCAATGAACTCACGAGTCTTGGCCATGTTCAATGTCAGTTTCAGGTTGTCAAACTGGCTGAACTCATTCAGATTTTGCTCCGTTACATTACGACTCATGATGTGCTCCAGTTGACTGGCGTTTATACCGGTCGCTTCGGCCAGAATCATTACTTGTTTGTGTAATTCGCGGAATTGGTATTCTGCGATATAATCATAAATCGTCTTACCCGGCGACAGGTGTAAATCTCCACTTTGCAGGTCGTGTAGGATAATCATTGCCGTACGCTGATCTTTTTGTGAAAGAGAAGCAAAGGTTTTGTGCAACTCTTTAAAGGCTTCTTTTGTCAGTTCGCTTCCCGGACCGGACATGTAGAGGTTCTTGATGAACTTCACAAACTTGGAGTTGATATATTCGGCATCGATCGTACCCGTACCTGTTTCTGTGATATAGGTGTCAATAGGATAGTCGAAATCATTTCCTTCCGCACTGCCACCTCCATTACCTTCAAACAATTCCCTGTATCGTTGCAGTAGAATAAGGTAAGTCTGTTCGTCCAGTTTCATCTTGACGTAGGTATAGGTATCGCCATGCTGGAACTCATATTCATCCTTATCCCATGTGAATCCTTGCAGCTTGGCTGCTTCCAGCAGATGAGTCATCTGACTGAAATCTTTGGCAAACATATTCCTGTCTTCTCTTGCTTCCGGCAATTTTGCAAAGTTCTCGATTTTCTGTGCCTGGAATATATCCCTTATGTGCAAGAACTTCTGGTTGATATTTGTAAGATTACTTTCCAGCTTATCGACAAAAACGCCCAACGGTCTGTCCACATATACATCGAGTGCATCATTGATATTCTGCTCCATGGTATAAGGGAAAGAGTAGTAGCGGATAATGCCGAAAGGCTTGTCCGGACCAAACAAGCGGTTGGTACGTGAGAACGACTGGATAATGTCCACATATTTCATTATCTTATCCACATACAGCGTATTTACCCATTTGGAATCATAACCTGTCAACATCTGCGAAACCACAATAAGCAAGTCTATCTGCTGTGCATGATCATGTTCTATATTGAGGTAAGGCTTCTTATGTGCCAGTCTTTTGGCCACATCCTTTTTGTATTTGGCGTATGTGGAAAGCTGGAATGTTGTTCCATATTTCCGGTTATAGTCGTCCAGCATCTCCAGCAAGGCATCTTCCTTGGCGATTCCGCCATCAGAATTGTCTATGTTGTTGTCGAATACGGCCACCACATTCAGAGAAGGATATTGCTCCTTGAATATCCGATAATAAGCTATTGCCTCAGGTATATTCTTTGTAGCCAGAATGGCGTGGAATTTGCCGTTCTTGCTCAGTTTATCCCTTCCGCTTGCGATGTCGGCAGCAACAGCCTGATGATGAACAGGCTGCTGATACAGGTCTTTAGGCAGATAATGTTCTATTCCATGTATAGTTTCATCTCCTTCCTTATAAGTGTCCGGCATCTTCAGTTCATTCATGAATCGGTTGTAAATAGCCATTTTCTGCTCGTCATTTTCGATCTCCTCGATGCTGTTTACCTTCAGTTGAGAGAATGCCACTTTTTCGCGAAGCTCATTGTCATCGTAAGTTCTCACCATATACGGATCGAATCCCAATACGTTATGGTCAGGGATTCCATTGGCAATGGTGTATTTATGAATCATGTCGCCGAATATGGTTTCGGTCATGATTTCATGTTTGGCGTTTTCTTTGAACACCGGTGTGCCCGTGAAGCCGAAAAGCAAAGCTCTTTTGAACGTGTTTTTGATACCTATCAGCATATCGCCGAACACACTGCGATGACATTCATCTATGATGAATACCAGTCGTTTGCGGTCTATCAGATCAATATCGTCCTGCGAAATATCTTTCCCGGCCTTGATGTTCGACATCTTCTGAATAGAGGTCACAATCAGACGGTCGTCGTTATCCGTACTTTTGAGTTTGCTCAACAGGATGGCTGTATTCTGCGTATCTTGAATCGCTTCGTCTTCTCCCGCAAATCCACGATATTCGTCCAACGATTGCACGCTCAGCTCGATGCGGTCCAATAGAAATACCACTTTGTCGGCATCGCCGGAATTGGCAATGAGTTGTGCCGATTTGAAACTGGTCATGGTCTTTCCGGAACCAGTGGTATGCCACACGTATCCGCCACGATGCTGGTGGGTATCCCAGTTGGTCTTATGCGTTATGTCGCTGATTTTACTGGCTGCAAAATACTGATAGCTGCGAAGTACTTTCAGTGTCTTGTCCTTATCGTCGGCAATGGTATAATAACCGATTAGCTGATGTGCCATAGGGATACTGAGCAAATCGGACACAATTCGTCGCCAGTCTCGTATGACGGTGTTGTTAAAGTCTTCCCAATGGAAATAGAATTCCGGCTTGAAATTCTCTTCTTTGCCCGGATTGGCAAAATAGAGTGTCTCTTCCGGAGTCATGGCCACGAAAATCTGTACCATCTTGAAGATGCCGTTGCTGAATACGCCTTCGTGGGTATAACGCTTAATCTGGAAGGTAGCCTGACTTACATCTACTTTGGAACGCTTCAGTTCGATATGAATCACCGGCATACCATTGATGAGCAACATTACATCGCCCCGTCGGTCACCGCCCAACGGGTGCGAAGCCTTGAAGCGAGGTTGGCGGGCAATCTGGTAGCGGCTCTGTCCAGCACTGATTTCGCGTGCATCGAAAATCTTCAGATAGACTTCCTTGCCGTAATTGTTTGTATCGGCGGAATTGTCGCGTTTGATACATACCTGTCCGCCATTGATAAACATATTCATGGCGTATGGGCTGTCGCACAGATTCACCTGATCAATGATTTGGCGCATCTCGCTTGCGGTAAGCGGATAATTGCCTAATTTGTTGATGTCGCGGTTGTTGTCAAAGAGAATCTTGGCCCAGTTCTGAATCAAATCTTCTTCTGTGGGTTGTACAAGGACTTTCTTTTCCCAACCGTGATGGGGGAGAAGGTCAACCAAGGCTTGTTCAAACTGACTTTCCTTGACGAAATATTGTATGTCGTTTATATTATTCATATTTACTCCATTAAAGGTTTGAATGATATTTATACAAACATTTTATCCAGACATGCTGCCTTGATTTGTTTTAACTTCTCAAGGTGCTGGGTTTGGAGAGAGATTTGTTTATCAAGATTACAGAAATAAGATGCTATTTTTTGCTGTTCCAATTTGCTTTTAGGGAAACAAACCTCTATGATACTGAATCCTGTAAATTTTAAATTCCAAGTATCTGTTGTCAATCCCTGTGAGTGAATTCTGAATCTGTTTATCAAAGATTGAGTCTTAAAGAGGTATGCAAAGAATAATGGAAATACTTGCTCTTGCGGTATAATGACAGTATATGCAGGGCTCACTATTCCTTCATATGCAGAATATCCACTTGATCCTTGCCACATTCTCATTGTGTTATATACAATATCGCCAATTTTCACAACTTTATAATGAGACTTATCATTGTTAGAATTATCGAACCTTCCATTATCTGAAGCTTTTATAATTCCATTATTGATAGTGACAGAAAGGAGTTCTCCGTTTATATTATTTTCAATTCTTTCTTTAAATAAATTCCCAAGTTTTTCTTTTTTCCATTCTCCTTCAAATCCTTTAAATCTTACTTTAGGTACAGTTTCTCCTTCTTGTGGAAACATTGATTGTAGGCTTGCCGCTTTTATTTGTTTTAAAGACGCAAGTTTCTTTGAAGTAGTTTGAATTAATGAGTCTAATGATTGGAAATAGGATGCTATCTTTTGTTGTTCTGCATAAGATAATGGTATATGCACTTCACCAGATAGGGCCGTTTCATCACTAATATTAATAGTGTTTTTTGCACCTTTATTTATGAGAGGTAGAAGGTATCTATTAAGTCTGAAATTAGGCTCAAAGTAAACACTGATATAGTTAGGTTCAAAGCCCTCTTTAACATCGTATATTGCATATAAAACTGAAACTATTCCTGGTTTGTTGTTATTTACTTTAATTATTCCAAAAGGCTTTAGCTTTAGGGGAGACTTTGTATATACTATCTGCCCTTTGTTCAAAATTTTATAAGTGGATATATTGTTTCCTGTATAACTTCTACCCAAATGCTCTATCTGATTAACAACGCCAAATTCATCAGAAACAGAAAGAGCGTCTTCCTTTTTATATTCTAATTTGTTATTTTTTTTATTACTAACTGATAGGCACTTCTCAAGAAGGACATCACTATAGTAATCACAGAACTCCTTAAATCTTATCTCCGGCACATTCATACATTTACTCCTTTCCAGCATTAATCAACTCGTTAAGTCCCAAAATCGCAAATTCATCTCCAGTTAGTTCACCAATAAGACCAGACAATTCTTTTTGAGATTTTTCCAAGTCCTCATTCAAATGCTTGTAGCTTACGGCATACTTTTTCCCTAATGCACACACTTTATCTTCAAAAGTAGATAAGACCTCAGCGAGCGTTTCATCAATACCTTTGACAATAGGATCAATCCATTTTTTATGCAGGAACAGAGAAATTTCTTCGTCTGAAAGGTTCTCTATTGCTTCTACCGTTTTGTCAATAAGAGCCTGCTTTTCCTCCTTGATTTGTTTGTTTTTGTTTTTCTGTTCTTCCCAGAGTTTGACAATCTTCTTCAGTTTCTCTTTAGTTTCTGCTTCCACCTCATCCTTTTTGGCTTTTGCTCCCGCAGTAATGGCTTTCTTATCAAAGGCATTTTCCTTTTCATTATCCAAATAAGCCTCAGACTCCTCTTCCGAGAAACCTTCACGGATTTCATCCAGTTCACCGGAGATTTCTTCTACTCGCATCTGCAAATCGGCAATCGCTTTCAAATCGTCCTGGAAAATCTCCTGTTGTACCAACTCAAAGGGAATAATACGACCTTTCAAGCCATCCGGTACTTCAATCTCTTCATCGCCTTTCTTTACCAGTTTATAAGCAGGTTCTACTACTCTTACCGCTTCAATACCTTCCTGCTGTATGGTCTCAATGTCGTTGGTAATACCCTGCCAGTTGTCAGCCAACGCTTGATAGGCTGCATATCGGTCGATGAGATGCATCCCATGCAAACGAGCAAAAATATCATCGGAAATAGCATCCAACTCTTTTTGGGGATTTGCAATCGCTATCTGATCAATCAGCCGATGATGAACACTATCGGCAAAACCTTCGAAAGCCCGTGCAAATCTCTTCTGGAAGGCTTTTACGTCTGCATTCTGCTCTATAACCGATTGAGTATCTTCTGTCTTCAACTGAAAATAAGGTTTGTCGGCATCCGCTACAAACAATTCTTCGCGCAAAGAAGGGAATGTGTCCCAATATTTTTGAAGTTCATCAATCTCGCTGTGAGGGATGCCTCCAAACATGGTAGCATAAATATCAAATTTTTCTACAGACTCGCTGGAATCTACATAACGAGGAATATTCAGATTATAACCGTTTCGACGGATTTCATCACGGGACACTGTACGGGAATATCCGGGAATCGTTTTGCGGTCGCGTACCGTATCGGCAATACGTTTGATGTCACATTCGCGTAGCTTGTTGTTTTTTCCTTCCTTGACAAAACCCTTCGAGGCATCAATAATCAGCACATCGTCATTGTCACGATGCTGTTTGAGCACCATGATGAGGGTAGGGATACCTGTACCAAAGAAGATATTAGCCGGCAGTCCGATAATGGCATCGATGTTGTTCTTCTCAATCAAGTTACGACGTATTTTGCCTTCCCCTTCGCTGTTTTCATCGGCATCACCACGGAAGAGAACCCCATGAGGAAGCACAATCGTCAGGATTCCGTCCGGTTTAAGGTGATGGAGCTCATGAAGCAGAAAGGCATAGTCGGCTTTGCTTTTAGGGGCTACACCATAATCCTTGAAACGCGGATCCAGTTCACGGTCGTTGGCATCCCACTGTTGCGAATAGGGAGGATTGCTGACAACGGCATCCACGTAAAGCGGTTTGCCAATGTCTCCGCCATCAGTCTGCAAAGGCCAGTCCTCTTCCAGAGAGTCGGCACAACGAGTAATGATGTTATCCGGTTTGATGCCACGCATCACCAGGTTCATACGGGTCAAGTTGTAGGTGTTTTCCTTCAGTTCCTGTGCATAGTATTTCACCTTGTTCTTGTCCTCGATATGGCGCCCAACCGATTTACCGATGGTAATCAGCAAAGAACCTGAACCGCTTGTAGGGTCATAGATTTCTATTTTGTCTTTATTCTTATGGTGCTCAGCCACAATTTCAGACATAAGGATAGCCACCTCGTGAGGCGTATAGAATTCTCCGGCCTTTTTTCCGGCATTGGCTGCAAAGTTACTGATGAGGTATTCATACACATACCCCAGTACGTCATAGTCCTGGCTTCCATCGGTAGGAATATCTTTTATCAGCTTGATCAAATTCTTCAGTGCGCGTGTTTGTGAGGCTGTATTTTCGCCCAATTTACTCAATCCGGCTTGTAAGGTCTTGAAAATGTTTTCATAGACATGTTTGTAATGAGGGCTAATCAGGCGGTCGAAGCTGTTGAGCGCTCCGCTCAAGTCTGCCACACTAAATTCAGAATTGGGCTTCAGCCAGGTACCGAACAGATTTTTGTATTCAATGAAGTAGCCAATGTTGTTTCTGCAATACTCCATCATCATGATTGCTTCTTGATTCTCATGATCTTCTACAAGTGTCACAATATCCTCATCAGTCCATCCAATACTTTTCAGATAGTTCACTTCGTTGTCTGACAGGAATTTATAGAAAATCAAACCAAGAATATAATCTTTGTATTCGTTGGCTTCTATCTTGGAGCGCATCTTGTTAGCAGATGCCCATATCTTATTGGCAAGTTGTTGTTTGTTCATAAAATCAATTTTGAAATTAGCTTATTCTATGTGTGAATGTCATAAGCAAAGGTGTAAATAAAGAATGCAGACATTCTGCATTTATTGAGAATACTTAGTATATGGAAATCTCATTCATCAGACTCTCTGAGCAGGTCCTTAACCTCCACATTAAGTACTTTAGCTATTTGAAGTAGCATTTCCAAACTAGGCTGTGCCGTATTGGTACACCATTTGGAGATGGTAGCAGGATCTTTCCCCACTTGCTCTGCCAGCCATTTATTAGTCTTTTCCTTCTCGGCTAGCATCACCTTGATTCGGTTTATTTTTTTGTTGGACATATCTCATCTTTAATTAACAATTATACAAATATAGTCTTTTTACCTAAAATAGCAATTGAGTTTTGATTAATAATTAGCTGTAAAAGGAAATTTTATTGCTTATAATTCAATTTTTTACGGTATTATGGCCGAAAACAATGTATCTAAGAGATTTTGATTTAAATAAATTGTTTACTTTTGAAGTATAGACAATCTTAAAATTGATTTTCATGAATGATAATATTGAATATGAGAAATTTACTCAAGAAATTTATAATGAGATTTTGAAGAATTTATATGTAAAGAATATAGAAGTTAAGCATAATGTGAAATTGACGGGAAAGTCAGGCCAGAAGCATCAAATCGATGTGTACTGGGAGTATCAATATGATAATACCACATTTAAGATTGCAATAGAATGTAAGAATTATAACCACACAGTATCTATTGGTAAAGTGAGAGACTTTTTTGGTGTCCTCTATGATTTAGAAAATGTAAAAGGCATAATGGTTACCAGGAAGGGTTATCAGGAAGGTGCAAAGAAGTTTGGTGAGCATTACGGGATTGATTTAATGGAATTAAGAGAACCGGAAGAGGGAGAGGCTATTGTTGCTGAAACCACATTAACTATTGATAGTTCTGTTAGACATAGACTTTTTCAGGTTGATGAAGATTGGGCTAAAGCACATGATTTTAATATCCAATTATATAAAAAACGACTGGACTGTTTGAGTCTTTCGCCTAGTAGCAACAAATGGGTTAATGCAACCCATATTCCTTTAACAACTAAAGAAAATAAGATTAGAAATGCAAAAGATGAGATTATTACAGACATACAGAAATTAGAAGAAGAATTACTTGAAAATTGCGAACAAAATAAAGACTATGTATTTCCATTTGACGATGCTTATATAAAAACAGATTGCGGAAATATCAAGATTAAAGAAATCAAGTTTGAATATGAGAATCATACAGAAACAAAACAGATTAAAATTGATGCACAAAACATAACCAAGGCAATACTTAAAAATACGATTAGTAAGGAGGTACAGTTAATAGGGAAAACATATATGGACTATAAGTCCCAAATGAAGTAGTTTGTTCTTTACTTTGTTGTATGTTATTTATAAAAATTCGGACTGAATAATATCGAAGGACAACTGTACTTTCCTTCTCTATTAACGGTAAATAATGGATTTACAAAATAAAAAAGGAGAGGAATTCCCTCTCCTTAATAAAAGTCCATATTACACTAATAAAAGTCCATATTACACTTCTAACTCCTTCAACGGCAACCCATAATTATATTGTCTGAAAAATCCTTTGTGGATAAGTTTCAAACCAAGGGTCTGATAATACTTGTAGTCGTCATCCTCGGTGCAGAGGTATTTGTAACCATAGCGCGGGGCGTACTCCTTGAAGAAGCGGGCAAGGTCTTTCAGGTTTTCCTGCTGGTTTCGTTTGAAGTTGCTGCGTACAATGATAATGCTCCAGCCGGGGATGCTGCCAACACCACAACTGTATTCCCAGAAACGGATATATAAATCCATTTCGCCTACATGGACGGAAACACATATGCCGTTGGCGTTGTGCATGACGGAACAGCAGTTTCTGTAACCGAATCTCTCACACAAATAGAGATTGAAATCGTAAATAAAATCGGAATAGTTCATAATAATTTGAATTTTGATGGTTAATAAAAAATTGATTATAGACTGAAACCTCGCTTGCGTTTCGGTTTCTTTTTCTTCTTTTTAAGCCGGTTGGCCTGTATCGCTTCCTCTGTATTATAATCCGTAGGAGAGGGCGTGAACAACCCCAGACTGATGCCGGAATGATTCTCCTGCTGATATTCATGCCGAGGTTCCTCGCGTATGGTTTCTGCCTGTACATGACGCTGGTTTATGGTAGTAGAAAGAGCGTTATACCTCAGTTCCTGATCAATGTTCAGAAAACTGAATTGGCGGTCAATCTTTGAACCGCTAAAGGTCAGTTGGTCACATGTGAACTTGACACCTTGCATCTCTCCGGTCGTGCGACTTAGCTTCCATTGCGTATCAATTCCGTACTTCCGTAAGGCCAGTCGCAGCTCACTCCAGCTTCGGGCGTTCGGAACCTCTCGTTTTAAGGCATGATAGATAAAATACTTTACCTTGTCATGACGACGTAACCGCATAAAATTGACATGCTCTTTTCCTTCAGCAAAATGCAAACGGTAACGGGCTGTCAGCATCTTGCAAACCTTTTCGTTCCGGTAGCGGTCGTTCTTGTCGCTGATGGTACGGCCGTCATTATCCACCCGGTTGTAAACGATATGACAATGCGGATGGTCACGGTCGATATGCCGGGCGATGATGAACTGTGTGTTCTCAATTCCCATCAGTTTCATATAGTCGTGGGCGATTTTCAGCATCAGTCCGTCATCGTCACGGATGCGGTCCCCGTCTTCTGCGGAAAAGCTCAATGATATATGGCCGACCTTGTTCTTGACCTTGTCGTTCAGTAAAGTCTGCAACTCGAATTGCTCCGCTATTTCTTCGGGCGAACCGTAGACACCAACCGCTTTAAGCAGTCGCGATTTATCTTCTTTCAGCACATAGTTTACGCACCCGGAAAACGATGTGCCCTTGACAATTTTACCGATCATCCTTGAGCTGTTTTATGAGTTGTGAAATCTGTTGAACGGCGGTACTGCACTCATCGGCCACACGATAAAAACCGTAAGCATTGGCTCGTCTGGCAAGCTGATTCAGGTTTGTGCTTTCTCCAATCAGTTTACGGATGATGTCAAGATTTTCTCTCGTAATTCGTTCGCGCACCGTACCGTGTTCGATGAGTGAACGCACTACTTCGCTTTGGCTGCGTTTACTGCGTCGGCTAAGTGCTCTGAGCCAGCCGAATTGTTCGTCTGTAAGACGGATTGTAACTGTATTTTTCTTGTCCATAATATTTGTTTTTGAGATTAATGATTGTGACCATCGGGAGCCGTCTCACCGTCTTTTGAGGTGAGCAAGTGGCCGGGAAATGTAATACACCGGCATAAACTTGCTCCAGTGAAAAAGAAGTGAATCAGACATCTGACAGTCATCGTTTGAAAAGTCCTTTCCGAGTATGTTGAACCGTTGCTGAAAGCGGTGCTTTCTCCACATTGACAAGCTGTAAATCAAAAGTATCGACCAGCGTTTTCAAGGCCGGATTCAACGTGATAAGACGATTAAAAATAGCCTCTTTTATCTCTTCTCTCAGCAGAAAATCGGCGATGTCATAACCTGCATCACGTTCTTCTTTTGTTGCGTTTCTTTCCATAAAATCGAAGAGAGAAACCTCTATTCCCAGGCTACGAATCATCTCCATTTTACTGGTCCAATAGTCGGTCGCCCCTAGGTCGGGGAAGAGCAGAACACGTCGGTTTCTCAATACGCTCATGGCATCCCGATTGAACGCTCCATTCTTTCCGCCCGAAGCAATCCAGAGATATTGTGGCAGATAGAAACTGGATATCAAAGCGCTTTTCTCACTTTCCACAAGGGCAACCGGACGCTGCTGGTCAGAGGACAAAAGGTGCTCACCAAAAAGGCATTGCCGGAGGTTGAAATTCTCTTTCTTCAAAAGGGAATGTACCCACGTGATGTAGTTGTGCGGCTTTTTAATCCGTCTTCCGTTTTCAGGATTGTAGAGCATCACTTTTCCGGTGCGTACCCGTCCGGAAATATCGACCTGCCAAAAGACTGTAGCTCCCGGCCAATGCTTCGAGGTTCCTACATGGTAGCGCAACATCAGCTCTTCGGTAGCTTCCTGTCCGAAATGGAAACTCAGGAATTGAAACAGTTTGTTCGTGTGATACAGCTTTAGGGACTGCCTCATGATTTCCGGTTCAATGAAGGATGGCTCAGGAGGCAGACTGATGCGGGGCTTTGACACTGGCACAAACTCTTCGCTCAATCGCTCTTTGGCAATCGGGTTCTCGTCAAAGTACATTTTAGGCGTATAGTTGTAGCCGCACTTCTGTTCATGGTTGCATCGCCCTACATAATCGGGAAAGCTGATTTGCTTTTCCGTATCAATGTATTTGGCGAAACAACTTTTGCGGTGGCAGTTCGGGCATGTATGCCGGGTGCTGACACCTTTGTATGGTTCTAATGTGAATCTGTAGTTCATTTTTCTTTTAGTTTGGATGTTACTATGCACATTTTCGCAACTTCACAAACCCCTCGGTTGCGAAAATGTGCATAGTAACAGGTTTATTTACTGTATTCTCCATGATTCTCTTTTCTGAATAATGTTCCGATGTGGCGTTTTAGAAACATCTTGAAAGCATGCTCCTTCATCCCGTAACTTTCGGCAATACCAATACCTTCTGCAGTTGTAAATCTCTGCGGCAGGTTCAGATAGATGTTGCGGTGCAATTCGCTCAACTGTTCCTGACTAACGGCAGTCTGCATTTTTACGGCTGTAGTCCGAAAATATTCAGTCAGCAGGATGGCACGGTTCACGCTTTCAAGGTCAATCGTACGTTTGTCGCACTCTCCACAAGTCCATCGGGCAAGCTGGATAATCAGACAAAACCGGATAATGTAGATTTCCAGTTTGCAGTAAATACCGACCAAAGCATCGTTGGTTTCCATATCACATTGGCGGGCATTTTCATGCTGCCAACCGTAAAGCCGTTGCTTGGCATCTTCATCGAATGGCAGGCATTGAGGTTGCAACTCATTATTCTCGTCATGCGGACAATCCTGTGCGATCAGCTTGTCGATAACCTGTTGCCACTGGATTTCCAGTTCTTCAGGAGTTTCCCGGTCGTTCCATCTGCTTTTCAAGACAAATTCAGGCATCACGAAAAGAATACGGTCTATGAAACCGTTACTCGAACGCTCGCCCTTGACTAGTTCACCCAGAATCTTCTTTTGGATGGTACCGATAACGGAAATATAGGGACGTCTGATAAAAATGGAACTTTGCGTACTCTTGCGGTCGGAAATCGTGGGCTTGGCATTGAACACCGAAAGCCAGAACTGTTCTTCCGAACCGTTATTGTAGCGGTTGAAGTTCTTGAACCAAGCCGACAGCTCGTCAGACCAAAGGCAGAGTCCTCTGGGATTTTGGGCATGTATCAGGCTCAATCCTTCGGGTGTAATATCCGAAACAAGAAAGCGTCTGCGCACGGGAGCCTGCGGAAATTCATCCAAACCAGCTTCCATGCGTTCCTTTTTGCTCATGGACATCGTGCGTTCATACTCAGCATACAACTTCTGATATTCCTGATTCTGACGGTAATCGTGTTCAATGAACGGCTGGAAAGCGAAACTCAGCGGGTGACTCTTATTGGCTCCGGGGCGTCCAATCAGTGCCATGTACAGAATGGGACTTTCCTGCCAGTTGCGCTTCACCTGCACCAAATGGGAGTTGCCAATCCCCACAGCAATGGCCGCAAGGATAGCCGCAGCGACATAATCCACGGGATAGCCCTGACAATCGTGCAAACTGCTGATGATGCGCTGAATCCTGATAGGAAAGATTTCTATCGGGAACTCGCTACCAGACATCTTGGCTCCGATGCGCACAGCCTCGCCGATAATACCTTCTGCTGTTAATTTGGAGGTTTCCATAGCCGTGCAGATCAAAAGTTATAGCCTCCCTTTGGTTTGCGCTTCGCTCCATATACTATCTCCGCTGCCTGTTCCTGGAGCGATATTGCCTGCATCTGCTTGCGCCCGGACTCAATCCATTGCACTAACTCATCTTCATAGAAGTAGAGTTTCTTTCCTTTTTTATAGGCTGGAATCTGTCCTTTACGCGCAAGCGTGTAAAGGGTAGGCTTTGCCTTTCGTGTGATTTTACAGGCTTCGTCAATTTCAATAAGACGATGCTTGTCTGAAGAAGTCTGCGGTTGCAGTGCCGCTACCATTTGCCGGATTTGTTCCATCTGTTCTGTGAGATAACCTACCGCCTGCGGCAGCTTATCAAAAGTGATTTGTTCATTTGCCATACGTACTCGTTTTTAATTGTTCGCTGGCAAAGGAAATTGGTGTTTTGATGGTGGAAAACATCACCGGAATATAACTGTGAGATAACTTTTGGTGGTGATTTTTGATAATAAGTAATTGAAAATTAATTAGTTTATATCTAATTGTGGTTGTTTGTAGTTTTTAATAAGAGAAAACACGTTTTTTTTCGTAATTGCGCAATTTATATAGGAGTGAAAACATTAATTCTGATAAGTTTTGGGTAATTTTGTCTGTATATAAACTATAAACTCAAAAAATAAATATATATGAACAACGAAGATGATTTTGATTGGGAAGCATATGAAAAAGCTGTAAGAGAAGCGCCCCTTTGTACCCAGCAGAGCAATGTTATCGCCTGATTGAGGAAGTAATAGATGATAGTATAATTCGTTTATATGATAGTATTGATAATTTTATATTTCAAGACATAGATTATGCTCGAATTATTTCAAATATGCCTATGTGGGTGGCTAATGCAGGAGTAGGACCTGAGCTTAATTGTACTAAAGATTCGTATGAAAAATTAAGACGCAGTGAAACACATCCTATATTTGGCAAGTTTATCTATCATTATGATTTATGGGGAAAGGTTGCAGCAATGCAGGATAGATTAAGTGCTGTAATTATGTTTATGAAACAATTCTATAATATTGTTCCTTGTAGAGCAAAATACAAAGAGGATGAGTATACCTCTGCATCAAGATGTGGGGGAACACGAGAAACGGAAGCGCATATGTTATTAAATAGCGTATTTGTAGCATATGCTTCTGTTTTTGATATTTTAAGTAAAATTGCTGTAGAACAATTTGAGTATTCTGGGTACGATTTTAATCACTATAGGAAAATGAAAAGTGCAGATACTATTTACAAAAAGAGTTTGAGCAACATTGATCCATCATTAAAAGCTAATAGAATGAATCCGGCAGAACCTCCTGTTATTAGAAAAATAGAGACTTTTCGCAATGAATTCGTACACAATGGACCATGGGATTTGAGATGTAGTATCTATAATACAGCCATAGAAGGGAAACCTGCTGATGTGATTATATACAGTCCAGACATGGATGAGTTTGGAAATTTTATAAGTTCTGGTTCACGTAATAAGTTCTATTCACAAGCTAATCGTATAAACTTTCAACTTCCTGATATAATAAAGGAGGCTACTATTATACTTAATAATACGATTAATCAGCTTTGTTCTTTATATAAAACAAGTACGACGAAAAGTGTTGATGAAAAATATACACAAGAATGCCTGGATGCAATACAGGATTATTATAAGAAATTAGATAAAAAGTAAATGAATTTATTAGCTAATTTCTCCATTTAATTTAATTAAGGACTCTGTTTCAGTATGTGACATTTTACGTTCAATCGTTGAGATCTCCAAGTCACGGAGGGTATGAGCAAAAACATTCTTGATGAAAGTAGCTGTATTAATACGCTTTTTACTAAATGCTTTACCAATATTCCACCCAAAGTGCATTATATCAATGCTTTTAAGCTGTGAGTCAACCTTTACGGGCGATATCTTTTGTAAGGTATCGCCTGAGCTATATTCTGCGACATATGCACATAGACGGTTGAGATCTTCTTCACTCATATAGGCAACCATTGTTTGCTTCGTATAGTTGAGTACCTTTTCTAATCTGGTTTGAATAGCACGATTCTTTTCCGCAATAGCATTAGTTCGCAGAACTTCATATTCTGAAGATTCAGATATTGGTTCTTCAGCGATAGGAGCAGATTCAATGACATCAGGCGTAGCCTGGTTTGAATTTTCGATTGTAAGGGCTTCTAGAACAGAAACGGTGTCATTGCAATTTTTCATCGTTTGAAAAGCAGAGAAACGCAATAGAAAAGTTTCTATGCGTGGCAGTAGAAACTGATTGAAAGTTGTCTGTAAGCTGGCATAGATTGCCATCAAGACAATTACTGTTGCAAAAAATGCAACACTACTACTGAAATCGTCAACGCCTTTGGATAAAACAAACTGACGAGCTAAAACGCCAACAACAAGAGTACCTACCAATACAAGGGAATAGAGTGCTATATGTTCTATACTTTTCTGATTCATAGTGATATTTGCTAATTGTTTGTGCGCAAATATATGTCATTTCATAGATACCATGTTATAAATCCAAGAAAGTGGCAGCATTTGTCCTCGATATGGTACTTATTTCTATGCCATCTATGCCACAATAGAATAAAGAAGAAGAGTCCGATTAGGTTTTAACCCCATGTCGGACTCTTCTTAGGTTACAGAACTTTATACTATTTCAACGAAATCTTATTCGCCGTCTCTCGCTTCTTGGAATTTACCAAATGTAGGCTCGGCTGTCGGCGCCATGCCACCTTACGGTGGTAGGTTTCCGACAGCCTGCCTCCGAACCGTACGTACACGTCTCCATGTATACGGCTCTCCGCCCATAACGGCATTTTAGCTATTCTCCGCATGAATCATGTTATGACATTCTGCACAGACGATTAAAGATTTTCTATGCATTTTGAGCATTTTACGTTCCCATTCGGTTTTGCCTCTTAATTCTGAGAGTTTCCTGACGTGGTGTGACACAACATTTCCTTCTTTTCCGCACAACTCACACTTATTTGCAGTCAGTCTTTCGACCAGACTCATAGATGGAGTGTTGAACAGGTAGGGCAAGTTATCACATTTTTGAGTTCCCAAGTCGGTAATACGCTTGAAGCCCTCATTGTAAAACACCCTTGGTTTGCGTTCGCCTTTCTTGTCCGTATACCACACCACAAATTTATCATCTTCACGATACTTGTTTGTTATGGTTCTGACGGAACTGTTAAGTTTTTGCGCAAATGTCTTTAGCATACTGAACCTCATGATACATCCAAATGAACGTCCAAGTGCCGATGCATTGTTTGCAATGGAGTAGTAGTTGTAGAATCCTCTGATTTCTGTGTTGAAACGTGCTACTATATCTTGTGGCTCATTGTCTATCAGGTATGTTCTACCTTTAGAACTCCACACTTCTTTGCCATTTCGTGTTTTCACATTCATGGCTTCAAGACTCAGTAGCTTCTTCTTTATTACTTCTCGTGATACGTGTAGTATCACATTACCATTACGATGTCTACGAGTTTCTCCTCTTGCATTTTTCTGCGTTGTGTAATCTTTACGGACTGATATTTCATAGCCGAGAAATTTTGCACTGTCTTGTGCGTTGGTTATCAAGGTCTTTTCTTGCGACATCTCCAACTTTAGCTTTTCTTGCATAAATTGTGTAACATCCGCCTTGATTTTCTCGCACTCTGCTTTATTTCCAATGACCCCTATAAGGAAATCATCAGCGTAGCGTACATAATTCAATCTACGGAAATTCTCATCCATATCGTTACCGCTCGGCATAGTCAGTATTTGCTGTTGCTTATTACGAACTTCCTCTCGCATTGCTTCCAATTTATCAACGTCCGTCACCTCCTTCATTCTCTTCTTTAGATAGTGAACTCGATTGTTCAGTCTGCCGATATCCTTGTTGCGGTGTCTAACTTTACCCTTATGGAAATCTTGTGCATACTTCTTCATATACTTATCGAACTTGTCCAAGTAGATATTAGCCAGTATTGGACTGATAATTCCACCTTGAGGCGTACCCGAATAAGTTCTATTGAAGTGCCATTCTTCCAAATATCCAGCGTTGAGAAATTTACGTATTAACCGAAGGAAACGCTCGTCAGATATGCGTTCCCTCAGAATTTCTATCATCACGCCATGGTTGATATTGTCAATGAAACCTTTTATGTCTCCCTCAATGAACCACTTTGTTCCGTTGAAATTATTCTGTAGACTCTTAAGTGCCGTGTGGCAGCTTTTGTGTGGTCTGAAACCATGTGAAGTCCGTTCAAAATATCCTTCGTATATGGCTTCGAGAACCATTCTCACTACCTCTTGCACTAATTTATCTGCAAACGTAGGGATACCGAGCGGACGTAACTTTCCGCTCTTCTTCGGTATGTAAACCCTCTTTGCCGGTTTAGGCCTATAGACTTCGCTTTTGAGACTGTCTATTAATGCGTGTATCTTGTCAATGCTCATGCCATCCTCCGTCTGTCCATCAGTACCGGGTGTCATATTGCCTGGTTTTGCATGAATGCGCTGATATGCGACTAAGAACATCTGCTCATTGAACAGAATACGATAGAGTCGTTCGTATTTGTAACCTGACTCGTTGCTGTGTTCAGCTAAAATGTTTAATACTTGCTCGGGATTTCTCATACGTCTCTCACGTTTTCCTTTGTTTGTACTAAAGTTATGGACTGTTCCCCTTCGCCATGTACAAGCCGTTAACTTGCTCGGACTACTATGGGAACTCCGTTGCCATATCAGATATTCAGAGACCAGCTCTCATAGCCTTTGAGGCGTTCTGACTTAGGCAATCCCCAGTTAGTTTCACTTGATAACTATTAGCGTGACATATTGTCGGATGCGACTTTCGTTCTTGTCCGCTTATTGCGGCTGTGTCATAGTCGGTTCTTAATGCTCTGCACTAACGCACAAAATAGCCAGAGTACTATGAAATAGCGTATATAAAAGCCTTCCGCTATTGCAAGATGTGGTACCACCGAACTATCGTTCAACCAATCAAGGCTTCATCCTTATATATGTCGTTTCGTCTTGCCCTTCAGTCGCTACTTGGCTATTAGTAGACTCAGGGCTTTAATCAGCATGCTACACTCCCCGTTAGGTTTCCCCGTCGGATAAGCTGATTGACGATAGGATTATATTGAACCCAATCCTAACTTCTTACTACAGAAGTATTTATCAAGCGACCAATCTGGGCGCACCAGCATAGATTTGAGTGGTGGTGACATTCTTATGCGTCAACATCTTCGATACTGTGTAAATATCTGTGCCTAAAGAGATTTGGATGACGGCGTATGAATGCCTAAAGCAGTGTGTAGTCAGGTTCTTCTTTATCAGACACAGGTCGGCAATCTCTTTCAGGTAACTGTTCATCTTCTGATTGCAGGGAACAGGCAGCAATACTCCTTTCTTTTTGCAGGCAGGATAATCTGCATATTTTCTCAGGATTTCCAAAGGAATATCCAGTAGCGGAATGTTACACATGTTCTTTGTTTTCTGACGTGGCTTCCTGATCCACAGGTTTCCGTTGTTGTCTTTTACGATATGCTCAGGGGAAAGCTGTTGTACGTCAATGAAAGCCAGACCGGTAAAGGCAGCGAAAATAAAAACATCACGAACTACGGTGATTCGCTCCAGAGAAAATTCCTTGTGATAGATAGTCAGTAGCTCATCCATAGTAAGAAACTCACGGATTACTTCTTTTTCGTGGAACTTGATACCGATAAACGGGTCTTTGGCTATCCATTCATTAGCCAGTGCCAGATTGGTAATTTTTTTCAGACATTTCATATAACGGATGACGGTATTTTGCTGACATTCCTTTTCTGTTTTCAGATAAAATTCAAAGGCACGTACCA
>JFBN01306592.1_pt1 | contig 20642 bp, 17 predicted proteins | sample 768741 | NCBI WGS metagenome assembly JFBN01 (sample SAMN01983846, study PRJNA193217) | chicken gut metagenome | biome: terrestrial biome; isolation source: ceca of Broiler chicken | host: Gallus gallus | place: United Kingdom: England | collected 2010-09-07
TGGCGCGGCTGCCCGGACGAGGCGCGTTCCGCTGCCGTCGAGGCCTGCGGGGGCTTTCCCGTCTTCGTGAAGCCCGCGCGCGGCGGCTCCTCGATCGGGGTCTCCCGCGCCGCCGACGAGGCGGCCTACGCCGAGGCACTCGACGCAGCCTTTGCGCTGGACGAGAAGGTCGCCGTGGAGGAGGCCATCGTCGGGGTCGAGGTCGGCTGCTCGGTCGTGGGGGACAGCGTGCGCGGCACCTGGATGGGTGCCGTCGACGAGATCGTGGTCTCCGGCGACGGCTTCTTCCGCATCCACCTTGAGAAGGATCCCGGAGCCAACACCGAGCTGCGCTGCCCGGCCGAGCTTCCCGAGGACGTGCTCGCGCGCGTGCGCGAGGCGGGCACGCGCGTCTACGAGGCACTCGGCTGCGAGGGCCTGGCGCGCGTCGACCTCTTCGTCACGCCCGAGGGCGAGGTCGTGTTCAACGAGGTCAACTCGATGCCCGGGCTCACCTACTACTCCCGCTTCCCGCAGATGATGCGCGTGGCGGGTCACGAGCTCGGCGACGTGCTCGAGGGAATCGTCGACCAGCTCCTCGAGCGGGAGTAGGCGGACGTGGGGAGGGGAGGCGGCCTGACCCGGCGCTCCGCGCTCGCGGCCGCTGGGGCCGGCCTCTCCCTCGCGCTCGCGGGATGTCTCGGGGACGCGTCCCCGCGCGTCCCCGAAGCGGGCGACGACGTCCCGGCCGTCGAGGATCCCCCGCGGGGCGCTCCCGCGGCCGAGGGAGACCTCGAGGCGGAGGTGGAGCGTCGCCTCGCGGGGATGACGCTCGAGCAGAGGGTGGCCCAGCTGTTCGTGGTGAGCCCCGAGGCCCTGACCGGCGTAGGGCGCGTCGTGGCGGCGGGGCAGACCACGCGCGACGCGCTTCTCAGGTTCCCCGTCGGTGGAGTCGTGTACTTCGGCGCCAACCTGGTCGACGCCGAGCAGACGCGCGAGATGCTCGCGAACACGGCCACGTACGCCCGGGAGGCGAACGGCCTTCCGATACTGCTGTGCGTGGACGAGGAGGGCGGCACCGTCTCGCGCGTGGGCGGGCGCGAGGGCTTCGGCGTGGAGAACGTGGGGGACATGCGCGACGTCGGGGCGACGGGGGACGCGACGCGGGCCTACGACGTGGCGCTCCACGTGGGCACCTACCTCGCCGACCTCGGCTTCAACGTGGACTTTGCCCCGGACGCCGACGTCGCGAGCAACCCCTCCGGCACGATGGGGCGCCGCTCCTTCGGGGCCACGGCCGAGGAGGTGGCGCCGATGGTGGCGGCGCAGGTGCGCGGGTTCGCCGACGCGGGGGTGCTCTGCGCGGCCAAGCACTTCCCGGGCATCGGCGGGGCCCTCGGGGACTCGCACGACGCGCGCATCTACTCGGATAAGACCCTCGAGGAGCTCCGCCTCGAGGAGCTCGTCCCCTTCGAGGCGGCCATCGCCGAGGACGTCCCGATCGTGATGGTGGGGCACCTCTCGCTCCCGTCCGTCACCGGCGGCGACACCCCCGCCTCGCTCTCGCACGAGGTCGTGACGGGAATCCTGCGCGAGGAGCTCGGCTTTGGCGGAGTCGTCATCACCGACTCCATGGAGATGGGCGCCGCCACCTCGTCCGTGCCCGAGGGGCGCGTGGCGGTCGAGGCGCTTCTCGCCGGGGTCGACGTGGTGCTCATGCCACCGAGCTTCGAGGCCGCGTACCAGGGGGTCCTCGACGCCGTCTCGTCGGGGGAGCTCGACGCGGCGCGCGTCGACGCGTCCGTGCGGCGCGTGCTCGCCGTCAAGCTCGGGCGTCTCGGGGCCTAGCGATACCCCCCGGGGAGCGTTTGTGTGGGTCCCGTGGCGGCGGCGCGCGGCGGCAAACTGTGAGTATAGAAGTGACATTTTGGGCATATCAGAGGTATCCGACGCCCCGAGACCAGCTCCCGGTCTCGGGGCACTTTCGTATCTGAGGAGAAGAAATGCAACGTTACGACTCTGACTTCGACCACGTGGGCAACTTCGTCAGCACGTGGAACGCAAACGTCCGCCGCGCCCGCGTCTGGACGGCCGTCCTCGGCGCCCTGCTCGTGGTGGGTGGCGTCGCCAGCGCGGTGGCGCCCCTCGGCATCTACGCGGCCATCCAGGGCGTGGTCTCGGCCCTGCTGATCGCAGGCGGCGTCGGCGCGGTCGTGTCCTACGCCCGCACCCCCGAGCTCTTCCGCAGCCCCACGACGCTCGTGGTGGGCGTGCTCAACGCGCTCCTCGGCGTCATGCTGCTCGCGCTGCCGGCCTACCTCACGGCGGGGACCCTCGTCTTCCTGCTGGCCTTCCTGTTCATCATCGCGGGCGCCGAGCGGATCACGTACGCCCGCAGGATGCGCTACTTCGGGGTCCCCAGCTCCGGGCTCGCCACGGCGACGGGCGTCCTCAACATCGTCGCGGGCGTGGCGTTTCTGCTGATGCCGGCCGTCTCGAGCCTCATGCTCGGCTACGTGCTGGCGGGCTACCTGCTCGTGGGCGGCGTGAGCCTGCTCGCCGAGGCGGCCGCGATGCGCCCGATCGAGCGCTAGGCGCCCCCGCGCCGCCCGCCGCGGGCGGCGCTCGAACTCTGTCCCACCCCTGCGTGACCCCCGCTCGAAGAGAGCGAGGGTCACGCCCTCACGCGGCGCGACCCTCGCCCGTGGCGGCCGATTTTCTCGCCCGCGCTACTCGAGCTCGAAGGCGCCGGTGTAGAGCTGGTAGTACGTGCCGCGCTTCTCGATGAGCTCCTCGTGCGTGCCGCGCTCGATGATGCGGCCGTGGTCCAGGACGATGATGACGTCGGAGTTGCGCACGGTGGAGAGCCGGTGCGCAATCACGAACGTGGTGCGCCCGGTCATGAGCGCGTCCATGCCGCGCTGGACGATGGCCTCGGTGCGGGTGTCGATGGAGCTCGTGGCCTCGTCGAGCACCATGACCGGCGGGTCCGCCACCGCGGCGCGCGCGATCGAGAGCAGCTGGCGCTGGCCCTGGGAGAGGGCGGCGCCGTTGTCGGTGAGCATGGTGTCGTAGCCGTCGGGCAGGCGGCGGACGAAGTCGTCGGCGCCGGCCAGGCGCGCGGCGGCCACGCACTCCTCGTCGGATGCGTCGAGCCGGCCGTAGCGGATGTTGTCCATGACCGTGCCGGTGAACAGGTTCGTGTCCTGCAGGACCATGCCGAGGGAGTGGCGCAGGTCGCGCTTCTTGATCTTGTTGATGTTGATCCCGTCGTAGCGGATCTTGCCGTCCTCGATGTCGTAGAAGCGGTTGAGCAGGTTGGTGATCGTGGTCTTGCCCGCTCCCGTGGCGCCCACGAAGGCCACCTTCTGCCCGGGCTTGGCGTAGAGCGACACGTCGTGGAGTACCGTGTGGCCGGGCTCGTAGGCAAAGTCGACGTCGAAGAGGCGCACGTCGCCGGCAAGCGGCGTGTAGGTGACGGTGCCGTCTGCCTGGTGCGGGTGCTTCCACGCCCAGCGGCCGGCCCACTGGCTGTCGCGGCGGCCGCACTCGCGGACGGTGCCGTCCGCGTCGATCGTGCAGGCCACGAGCTCGACGTAGCCGTCGTCCTCCTCGATCGGCTCGTCGATCAGCTCGAAGATGCGCTCCGCGCCCGCGAGGCCCATGACCACGGAGTTCACCTGGTTGGAGATCTGGCCGATCTGGTTGGCGAACTGCTTGGTCATGTTGAGAAACGGCACCGCCACCGCGATGGTGAGCGGCAGCCCCGAGATGGAGGGGTTGGGCGTGTCCACAACCAGGAAGACGCCGCTCGCCACGGCGACCAGCACGTAGAGCAGGTTGCCCATGTTCATGAGGATGGGCATGAGCGTGTTGGCGTAGGAGTTCGCCGCGCGCGCCGCCGCCTCGTACTCGTCGTTGAGCCGGTCGAAGGCCTCCTCGACCTGCGGCTCGTGGCAGAAGACCTTGACGACCTTCTCGCCGTTCATGATCTCCTCCACGTGACCCTCCACGGCGGCCACGGCGCGCTGCGTGCGCAGGAAGTTCTTCGCAGAGCGCCCCGCCAGAGCCTTGGCGAGAAGCGCCATGACCGCGGCGCCGCCCACGACCACGCAGGTGAGCGGCAGGCTGTACCAGAGCATGATGCAGCCCACCGAGACGAGCATGAGCATCGTGAGGAACAGCTGCGGCAGCGACTGAGCGATCATCTGGCGCATGGCGTCGATGTCGTTGGTGTAGTAGCTCATGACGTCGCCGTGCTGGTGGGTGTCGAAGTAGCGGATCGGCAGGTCCTGCATGTGGTCGAACATGAGGCAGCGGAACTTCTTGAGCGAGCCCTGGGTGATGATCGCCATGCACTGCTGCCAGACGGCGTTGCAGATCAGGCTCGCGAAGTACAGGACGGCGAGAATGGCGGCGTTGGCGAAGACCTGCGGCTGGGCGCTCGCCCAGTCACCGCTCTCCCAGTACTGCCCGACTACGGTGAGGGCGCGCTCCATGAAGACGTTGGGCATGGCCTGGACGACGCACTGCACGAGGATGCACGCCGCCACGGCGGGCAGCATCACCGGGTAGAAGCCGCGCAGCATCCTGATGACGCGCGCCGCCGTCCGGCCCATGGACTTGGGGGCACGCCCGCGGTGCATGTTCCTACTCATCGGCGCTCACCTCCAGCTCGTCGAGCTCTCGCTCGTCGTGGCTCTTCTTGTTCTGCGAGAGGTAGACCTCGCGGTAGATGGCGTTGCGGCGCAGCAGCTCCTCGTGGGTCCCGACGTCGTTCACGCGCCCGGAGTCCATGACCACGATGCGGTCGGCGTCCTCCACGGAGGAGGTGCGCTGGGCGATGATGATCTTGGTGGTCTCGGGCAGGTAGTTCCTGAGACCCTCGCGGATGAGGCGGTCGGTCTTGGTGTCCACGGCCGAGGTGGAGTCGTCCAGGATGAGGATCTTGGGGTGCTTGAGCAGGGCGCGCGCGATGCACAGGCGCTGCTTCTGGCCGCCGGAGACGTTGGTGCCGCCCTGCTCGATGTAGGTGTCGTACTTGTCGGGGAACCCCTGGACGAACTCGTCGGCCTGCGCGAGGCGAGCCGCCTCGAGGATCTCGTCGTCGGTCGCGTCGGCCTTGCCCCAGCGCAGGTTCTCCTTGATGGTGCCGCTGAACAGCACGTTCTTCTGGAGCACCATCGCCACGGAATTGCGCAGGGTCTCGAGGTCGTACTCGCGCACGTCGCGCCCGCCCACGCGAACCGTGCCCTCCGTGACGTCGTAGAGGCGTGGCACGAGCTGCACGAGCGAGGACTTTGCCGAGCCCGTGGAGCCGATGATGCCGATGACCTCGCCGCTTGCGATGTGCAGGTCGACGTCCCTCAGGGCCTCGCGGCTCTTGTCGCCGCTGTAGGAGAAGCCCACGTGGTCGAAGTCGATCGAGCCGTCCGCCACCTCGAGGACGGGGTCGTCCGGCTGCTCGATCGTGGTGGTGGCGTCGAGGACCTCGTAGATGCGTCGCGCGTTCTCCTCGCTCATGACGACCTGGGCGAAGATCATCGAGAGCATCATGAGCTGCATGAGCATCATGAAGCCGTAGGTGATGAGCGACGAGAACTGGCCCACGTCGAGCTGCTGGCCCTGCGTGGTGACGATTGCGTAGGAGCCGGCGTAGATGACGAAGACCATCACGGTGTAGACGCAGAAGTTCATGATGGGGGCGTTGAGGGCCAGGATGCGCTCGGCGTAGGTGAAGTCGTCCTGGACCTCGGACGCCGCGCGGTCGTACTTCTGCTTCTCGTAGTCCTCGCGGACGTAGGACTTGACCACGCGAATGCCGGCGAGGTTCTCCTCGGCACGCTCGTTCAGGGCGTCGTACTTGCGGAAGATGCGCCGGAAGACGGGGACGACCTTGCGGATGACGGCAAAGAGCGCAACCGCCAGCACCGGGATGATGACCACGAAGACGAGCGCCAGCCAGCCGGCCATGCTGTAGGCGGCGGCGAAGGCGAGCACGAGCATGAACGGCGAGCGGATGGCCGTCCGGATGAGCATCATGTAGGCCATCTGGACGTTCATGACGTCGGTGGTGATGCGCGTCACGAGCGAGGAGCTCGAGAAGCGGTCGATCACGGCGAACGAGAAGGTCTGGATGTTGTAGAACATGTCCTTGCGCAGGTTCTTGGCAAAGCCGGTGGAGGCCTTCGCGCAGGTGAGGCCCGCGGCGGCGCCAAAGGCGAGCGAGATCAGCGCCATGAGGGCGAGGACCGTCCCCGTGGAGACGATCTGGCCGAGGTCGGCGCCGGCCTTGATGGCGTCGATGAGGTCGGCGGTGTAGAGCGGGATCATGATCTCGAAGACCACCTCGCCGAGCACGAGCAGCGGCGTGGCGATCGCGGCGGCCTTGTACTGGCGCACGCTTCCCAGGAGCCTCCGCCCGACCGTGGCGTAGCCCACGTGCGACGCGGTCTTGACGAACTCCTCATCGATGACGGGCTTCTTCGGAAGCAGGCTCATCGCTCGTCTCCCTTCTCGTTCCTGGCCTTCTCGGCACGTCGGCACTTCTCCTGCGCCTCGATTTCCTGCCAGCGCTGCGCCACGCGGTCGAGGGTCTCGGCGAGCCGCTCGCGCTCGGCGGGGGAGAGGAAGTCGAAGGCGCGCTCCTCGAACTCCGCCCGGGTGCGGACGAGCTTGCGGGCGCGCTCGAAGCCCGCCTCGGTGAGCGTGACGGTGAGCTGGCGCCGGTCGGTCTCGGAGCGCTCGCGGGCGAGAAGCCCCTCGGCCTCGAGCTTGGCGATGACCTCGGAGAGCGAGGCGGAGGTGATGCACGACGCCTCCTGGAGCTCGCGCTGCGTCATGCGCCCGTCGTGGGCGAGAAGCTCGACGAGTATGTGCTGCTTTCCGTTCCGGCCGCCCCAGTGGACGTGGAGGTAGTAGCCGAAGTAGCCGAAGTTGCGCATGATGCGCGTCTCGACGCTCCGCTCGCCGGGGACGTCCCCCGAAACACACACGGCAGCCTCCCTTCAGGTTGGTGTAAGTACGCACCCTACTCTGAGCGCCCGCCGGCCAGGTGTCAAGGTACCTTGCGATCAATCCCCGCGTCGGCGCCTCCTTGCGCGTGCGACGAACAAGGCCGGGGCCGGCGTTCCTGAGAGAAGTTCCGCGCAGCGCACTTCTCTCAGGAACGCCGGCCCCGGCCCCAGGTTGGCCGTCCTTCTCGCTACTCGAGCTCGAAGGCCCCGGTGTAGAGCTGGTAGTACGTACCTCTCTTGGCGATGAGCTCGTCGTGGCTTCCGCGCTCGATGATGCGGCCGTGGTCCAGGACGATGATCGCGTCGGAGTTGCGCACGGTGGAGAGCCGGTGCGCGATGACGAAGGTGGTGCGGCCGCTCATGAGGGCGTCCATGCCGCGCTGGACGATCTCCTCGGTGTGCGTGTCGATGGAGCTCGTGGCCTCGTCGAGGATCATGACGGGCGGGTCGGCCACGGCGCAGCGGGCGATGGAGAGCAGCTGGCGCTGGCCCTGCGAGAGGTTGGAGCCGTTGTCGGTGAGCATGGTGTCGTAGCCCTCGGGCAGGCGCTTGATGAAGCCGTCGGCGCCCACGAGGCGTGCCGCGGCCATGCACTCGGCGTCCGTGGCGTCGAGCCGGCCGAAGCGGATGTTGTCCATGACCGTGCCCGTGAACAAGTTGACGTCCTGCAGGACCACGCCGAGGGAGCGCCTCAGGTCGGACTTGCAGATCTTGTTGACGTTGATGCCGTCGTAGCGGATCTTGCCGTCCTCGATGTCGTAGAAGCGGTTGATGAGGTTGGTGATCGTGGTCTTGCCGGCTCCCGTGGCGCCCACGAAGGCGATCTTCTGGCCCGGCTTGGCCCAGACGGTCACGTCGTGGAGCACGGTGTGGCCCCTGCGGTAGGCGAAGTCAACGTCGAAGAGGCGCACGTCGCCCCTGAGCGGGACGAGCTCGACGGTGCCGCTGTGGTGCGGGTGCTTCCAGGCCCACTCGCCGGTGCGCTCGGCGCACTCCTCGAGCTGGCCGTCGGCGCCGCGACGCACGTTGACGAGCGTGACGTAGCCCTCGTCGTGCTCGGGCTCCTCGTCCATGAGCTCGAAGATGCGCTCGGCGCCCGCGAGGCCCATGACCACGGAGTTGATCTGCTGGGAGATCTGGCCGATCTGCCCGGAGAACTGGCGCGTCATGTTGAGGAACGGCACCGTCACGGCGATGGAGAAGGGCAGGCCCGAGATGGCGAGGTTGGGCACGCCCGCGGCGATGAAGACGCCGCCCACGAGCGCCACGATGACGTACATGAGGTTGCCGAGGTTCATGAGGATGGGGCCGAGCGTGTTGGTGTACATGTTGGCGGCGCGGCTCGCCTCGAACAGGCGACGGTTGCGCACGTCGAAGTCCTCCTGCGCGGCCTGCTCGTGGCAGAAGACCTTGACCACGCGCTGGCCGTTCATGACCTCCTCGACGTGGCCCTCGACGAGGCCGATCTCCTTCTGCTGCGCCACGAAGTTGCGCGCGGAGCGGCTGCCGAGCACCTTGGTCATGTAGGCCATGAACAGCACGCCGGCGACGACGATGGCGGCCATCCAGACGCTGTAGTAGATCATCACGCAGAAGACCGAGACGAGCGTGACCATGGTGAGCGTGATGTTGGGCAGCGACTGGCCGATCATCTGGCGCAGGGCGTCGATGTCGTTGGTGTAGTGGCTCATGATGTCGCCGCGCTGGTGCTGGTCGAAGAAGCTGATGGGCAGGTCCTGCATGTGGTCGAAGAGGCGCTCGCGGAACTTCTCGAGCGAGCCCTGCGTGATGACGGCCATGAGGCGCGTGTAGGTGAAGCTGAGGGCGAGGGAGACCACGTAGATGCCGACGAGCGTGAGCACGAGCGTGGTGACCTGGCCGGCCACGCTCTCCCAGTCGCCCTCCTGCCAGTGCGCGGTCACGATCTCGAGCGCTCGCTGCATGAAGGTGGCCGGGAGCGCCGAGAGCACGGCGGAGACCACGATGCACGCGAGGGCCACGGGCAGCATCACCGGGTAGAACGAGAAGAGCGTCTTGACGAGGCGGGCGAGCGTGCGCCCGCGCCCCCCGCGACGGCGCTCGACGGGCCTCTGGCGCCCGGCGACGTTCTGGCGCTCGCGCTCGGGCTCGGGCTCGCTCGGGCGGTTGACGCCGGTCACGTTCTTGAAGGCGGTCTCGGCGGAGTTGCTGGCTGCCATTACGCCTCACCTCCCTTCCTGGCGACGTCGCCCACGGCGAGGTCGCCCTCGTCGGCGGCATCCTCCTGCGCCCCGGAGCGGTTCTGCGCGAGGTAGGTGTCACGGTAGAACGGGCAGCTCTCCATGAGCTCCTCGTGGGTGCCGAGCCCGGCCACGTGGCCGTTGTCGAGCACGAGGATGCGGTCGGCGTCCTGCACCGAGCTCACGCGCTGGGCGATGATGATCTTGGTGGCGTCGGGCAGGTAGGACTTCAGTCCCTCGCGGATGAGCGCGTCGGTCTTGGTGTCCACGGCTGAGGTGGAGTCGTCCAGGATGAGCACCTTCGGGCGCTTGAGCAGGGCGCGCGCGATGCACAGGCGCTGCTTCTGGCCGCCGGAGACGTTGGTGCCGCCCTGCTCGATGTAGTAGTCGTACTTCTTGGGCAGGCCCTGGATGAACTCGTCGGCCTGCGCGAGCTTGCAGACCTCGACGAGCTCGTCGTAGGTGGCGTCCGGGTTGCCCCAGCGCAGATTCTCCTTGATGGTGCCGCTGAACAGCACGTTCTTCTGGAGCACCACGGCCACGTTGTTGCGCAGGAAGTCGAGGTCGTAGTCGCGCACGTCGACGCCGCCCACCTTGACGGAGCCCTCGGTCACGTCGTACAGGCGGCTGATGAGGTTGACGAGCGAGGTCTTGGCCGAGCCCGTGCCTCCCATGACGCCGATCGTCTCGCCGCTTCTGATGTGCAGGTCGATCTCTGCCAGGGCGCGGTGCTCGGCCCTCTCGGAGTACTTGAAGGTGACGTCGTCGAAGTCGATGGACCCGTCGGCCATCTCGGTCACGGGGTGCTCGGGGTTCTCGATCGTGGGCTCGGTCGTGAGGACCTCGCAGATGCGCTCGGCGCTCTCCTGGGCCATCGTGATCATGGCGAAGACCATGGAGACCATCATGAGTGCCATGAGGATCATGAAGCCGTAGGTGGTCAGCGCCGACATCTGGCCCACGTTGAGCAGGGTGCCCTGGCTGGAGATGATGAGGTAGCTGCCGAACTGGATGACCACCACGAAGACCGTGTAGACCGCGAAGTTCATCATCGGCGTGTTGAGCGCGAGGATCTTCTCGGCGCGGGTGAAGTCGGCGCAGACGTCCTGGGCCGCGCGGGCGAACTTCTCCTTCTCATAGTCCTGGCGCACGTAGCTCTTGACGTCGCGCATGCCGGTGACGTTCTCCTCGATGGACTCGTTGAGCGCGTCGTACTTGTGGAAGACGGCGCGGAAGATCGGGTGCACGGTGCGCACGACCTTGAACAGGCCGAACCCCAGGATCGGCACGATGATTACGAAGACCAGGGCCATGGGGCCGGCCATGATGAAGGCCATGACGATGCCGGCGACGAGCAGCAGCGGGCAGCGGATGGCCGTGCGGATGATCATCATGTAGGCGAGCTGGACGTTGGTGATGTCGGTGGTGAGGCGCGTCACGAGCGAGCTCGACGAGAACTGGTCGATGTTGGCGAACGAGAAGCGCTGCACCGCGGCGAAGACGTCGTGGCGCAGGTTCATGGCAAGCCCGCAGGACGCCTGGCTGCAGGTGACGCCGGCGCCGATGCCAAAGGCGAGCGACGCGAGGGCCATGAGCACGAGCACGCCCGCGTAGGGGAGCATGTCGTCAAGCGTGGCGCCCGCCTGGATGGCGTTGATGAGCTGGGCGGTCACGAAGGGGATGGCGACCTCCATGACCACCTCGCCCGTGACGATGATCGGGGTGGCGACGGAGGCCCCCTTGAACTCGCGGACGCTCCTGCCGAGGGTGCGGACCACGTCGCGCCCGCTCATGCCCTCCCTCTTGCCTTCGTCTGGTTTCTTCTGTGTCATACGGCTCCTTTCACATAATGCAACCCGCCCATTTTGCGACCGGGTTGGCAAGATTTCAAGGTACCTTGCTAATTTGCGCAGAGCCGTAACATTTGGCTGGCGGAGGCCCCGGCGGGGGAGCGCGCGGCGAGAAGAACCCGCGGCCCGCGGTCCGGCGCGACCTCCCACGCTGCCCGACGTGCCTCAAAACACAGTAATCTACCTGCGACCTTACAAAGTAAGGAGAAATGTAAGCTGCTTTGTAAGGCCGATGTAAGCCGCTGTCATGCTCCCGTAATGCATGCGAAACAAGGGCGTCTCACGCCTCCGACGCGCCTAGGATTCATGCCGAAACGCCGGTGCCTCCCGAGGCCGGCAATCCACGGGAAAGGATTCGCATGTCCAAGTTTGATCTCTCTCGTCGTCAGTTCGTGAGCGTCATGGGCGCCGCCGCGGCGGTCGCCGGCCTCGGCCTCGCCGGCTGCGGCAGCACCGGCAACGACTCCTCCGCCAGCGACAACGGCGGGGACGGCTCCTCCACCCTCATGGGCTCCATCTCCTGCTCTGGCGCCACCTCCTTCCAGCCGCTCGTCGAGGCTGCCGCCGACGCCTTCATGGAGGCCAACCCCGAGACCTCCATCGCCATCTCCGCCGGTGGCTCCGGCCAGGGCCTCTCCCAGATCGCCGACGGCTCCGTGCAGATCGGCCGCTCCGACGTCTACGCCGAGGAGAAGCTCGAGGCGTCCCAGTGCGAGGGCCTCGTCGACAACCAGGTCTGCATCGTGGGCATGGGCCCGATCGTGAACGCGGGCGTCGACGTCGACGACCTCACCCTCGACCAGCTCAAGGGCATCTTCCTGGGCGAGATCACCGACTGGTCCGAGGTCGGCGGCACCGCCGGCGCCATCCAGGTCATCCAGCGCGAGGCCGGCTCGGGCACCCGCGCCACCTTCGAGGCCGCCGTCCTCGGCGGCGAGACCGCCCCGGACAGCTTCCGCCCGGTCGCCGAGGTCGACTCCTCGGGTACCGTCGTCGAGCAGGTCGCCGCGACGGACGGCTCCATCTCCTACGTCGCCTTCAACTACATGGAGGGCGACGGCATCAAGGCCCTCACCGTCGACGGCGTGGAGCCCACGCAGGCCAACGTCGAGTCCGGCGACTTCACCATCTGGGCCTACGAGCACATGTACACCCGCGAGGACGAGTCCGAGGACACCGCGCCGCTGACCCAGGCCTTCATCGAGTTCATGCTCTCCGACGACTTCGCCGCCACCGTGGTGGAGCAGGGCTTCATCCCGATGGGCGACATGCAGGTCAAGAAGGACGCCGACGGCAACATCACCGCTGCCTAGGACCTAGATCACCTTCCCTGCGGCGGCGCATCCCACACGGGGGCGCCGCCGCTTCCCTGACCTGACGAGAAAGGCTCCTCCATGGCAAACCTCATGCCCAAGCGGAGGCTCGAGAACATCGGCCTGTCGATCACGGGCCTCTGCGTCGCGCTCGTGGCGCTCGTCGTCGTCACGCTGATCTTCATGGTGGCCCAGCAGGGCCTCACGACCTTCTTCGTTGACGGCATCAACCCGATCGACTTCTTCTTCGGCCAGAACTGGATTCCCGAGCAGGAGCGCTACGGCGCCCTGCCCATGATCGTGGGCTCCTTCGCGGTCACCCTGCTCTCGACCCTCTTTGCCCTGCCCGTCGCCATCGGCTCCGCGATCTTTGTCGTGGAGGTCGCCCCGACCTTCGGCCGCCGCGTCTTCCAGCCCGTCATCGAGCTGCTCGTTGGCATCCCCTCGGTCGTCTACGGCGTCCTCGGCCTCTACGTGGTGAACTCGCTCGTCAAGGCGATCTTCGGAGACGCGGCGCCCACCGGCGCCGGCATCCTCTCGGGCGCCATCGTGCTCGCCATCATGATCTTGCCCACCATCACCACGCTCTCCATGGACGCGCTGCGCGCGGTGCCCAACCAGTACCGCGAGGGCTCCTACGCCCTGGGATGCACGCGCTGGCAGACGGTGTGGCACGTCGTGCTCAAGAGCGCGCTGCCCTCCCTCATGACGGCGGTCATCCTGGGCATGACCCGCGCCTTCGGCGAGACGCTCGCCGTCCAGATGGTCATCGGCGGCGTGGAGCGCTCGATGCCCACCGGCCTTCTCGACCCGGCGTCCACCCTCACGGCGGCCCTCACGGCCGGCCTCTCCAACGCGACCTCCGGCTCGGTCTACTACCACGCCCTCTGGTCGCTCGGCCTGCTGCTGCTCGCCATGTCGCTCGTCTTCATCCTGATCATCCACCTCATCGGCCGGAAGGGGGCGAAGGCCAATGGCTAGCGAGAGGGACTCCCAGCTCAACCTCGACGCGCACGTCAGCCGCATCAACCGGCAGGACAAGATCGCCACGGGCGTCCTCACCGTCATCGTGGGCCTCGTGATCCTGCTCGTCGTGGCCATCATCGCCTACATCATCGTCCGCGGCGCCGGTCGCGCCCTCACCCCGGGGTTCCTCACCAACCCCTACAACGACGACGTCGCCGCCGGCATCCTCTACCAGCTGTGGGACTCGTTCTACCTGCTGCTCGTCACCCTCGTCATCTCGGTGCCCATCTCGCTCGGCGCGGCCATCTTCCTCGTCGAGTACGCACCGGACAACTGGGTCACCTCCGCGGCCAAGACCTCCATCGAGACGCTGTCCTCGTTGCCCTCGATCGTCGTCGGCATGTTCGGCTCGCTCTTCTTCGTGGTGACGCTCGGCTGGGGCATCTCGATCATCGCCGGCGCCTGCGCCCTCACGATGTTCAACATCCCCATCCTCGTCCGCACCATCCAGCAGGCGCTCGAGGACGTCCCGCGCAGCCAGCGCGACGCGGCGCTCGCCATGGGCCTCACGCGCTGGGAGACCACGATCAACGTCCTTCTCCCCGCCGCCATGCCGGCCATCGTCACCGGCATCGTGCTCTCGGCCGGCCGCGTCTTCGGCGAGGCGGCGGCGCTGATCTTCACCGCGGGCTCCGCCCCGGCGCGTCTCAACTTCGGCTCGCTCAACCTCCTGAGCCCCACCAACCCCTTCAACATCTTCCGCCCCGCGTGCTCGCTGGCCGTCTACATCTGGCGACTTACCTCCGAGCCCACTGAGGGCTCCACGGAGATCGTCTGGGGCACCGCCACCGTGCTTCTCGTCTGCGTGCTCCTGTTCAACGTGCTTGCCCGTCTGCTCGGCAAGTTCCTCTCGAGGAGGCTGACCGCCGAATGACCGACACCACCACCCAGGCGACGGCCGGAGGCGCCGGCTCGCTTCTCACCACGCGCGACGTGACGGTCACCTACGACCTCACGCACGAGGCCCTGCACAAGACGAGCCTCACTTTCGAGGCCGGCCAGGTCACCGCCCTCATCGGACCCTCCGGCTGCGGCAAGTCCACGTTCCTGCGCTGCCTCAACCTCATGAACCGCGAGATTCCCCGGTGCTCGGTCGGCGGCCAGATCTTCTACCACGGCCACGACATCAACACGCCCAAGGAGAACCTCTTCGAGCTGCGCAAGTCCATCGGCATGGTCTTCCAGCAGCCCACGCCCTTCCGCAAGTCCATCCGCGAGAACATCCTGTTCGCGCCCAAGAAGCACGGCCGCGTGCGCACGCGCGCCGAGGAGGACGAGCTCGTGGAGACGTCGCTTCGCCAGGCGGCGCTGTGGGACGAGGTCAAGGACAAGCTCAAGCAGAGCGCCCACGCGCTCTCGGGCGGCCAGCAGCAGCGCCTGTGCATCGCGCGCACGCTCGCGATGAAGCCCGACGTGGTGCTCTTCGACGAGCCGTGCTCCGCGCTCGACCCGATCTCCACCTTCGCCATCGAGGAGACGATCCGCGACATCGCCTCCTCCGGCATCTGCGAGATCATCGTCACGCACAACATGGAGCAGGCCACGCGCGTCTCCGACCGCACCGCCTTCTTCTACGTGGGCGACATGGTCGAGACGGGCACCACGCAGCAGATCTTCTCGGACCCGCACGACCAGCGCCTGGTCGACTACCTGACCGGCCGCTTCGGCTAATGGGGGGCAACATGGACACAGACATCATCGAGGGGGCCGCGCGCGACCTGGCGGGCGCCGAGACCGAGCTCTCCATCCGCGACTTCAACCTCTGGTACGGGGACTTCCAGGCCCTCAAGAACATCAGCCTGGAGATTCCGAAGAACCGCGCCACGGCCTTCATCGGCCCGTCCGGCTGCGGCAAGTCCACGCTGCTGCGCACGTTCAACCGCATGTGCGACTTCGTGGAGTCGGTGCGCACCGAGGGCACCATCGAGTTCAAGGGGACCGACATCTTCCAGATGGACGCCAACGCCCTGCGCGTCTACGTGGGCATGGTCTTCCAGCATCCCAACCCGTTCCCGATGAGCATCCGCGAGAACATCCTCTACGGGCCCAGGCGCATGGGTCGCCTCTCGCGCTCCGAGGCCGACGAGATCGTCGAGCGCTGCCTCACGCGCGCCGCGCTCTGGGACGAGGTCAAGGACAAGCTCGACCAGAGCGGGCTTGGGCTCTCGGGCGGCCAGCAGCAGCGCCTGTGCATCGCGCGCGCCCTCGCCACCGACCCGGCGGTACTGCTCATGGACGAGCCCACCTCGGCGCTCGACCCGATCTCCACGAGCATGGTCGAGGAGCTCATGAGCGAGCTGTCCGAGGACCACACCGTGGTTGTCGTGACGCACAACATGCAGCAGGCCGCACGCGTGGCCGACAAGACGGTATTCTTCTACCTGGGCGAGCTCGTCGAGAGCGGGCCCACCCGCGAGTTCTTCGCCAACCCGCGCGAGAAGCGCACCCAGGAATATCTCTCAGGGAGGTTCAGCTAATGGTCATCAGCACCCGCACCAAGTTCGTCAAGCAGCTCGAGGACATCCAGGGCTACCTCGATCGCCTCACCGAGAAGGCGGCCTCCGACATCCGCGCCGCCGGCCTCGCCGCCACGGGCGACAAGGGCGCCGCCGAGGGCGTCATGGCGGGCCGTAAGACCGAGGACCGCCTGCGCAACGCCATCGAGGAGAACTGCCTCGACGTCATGCTGCTCCAGCAGCCGCTCATCGGCGAGGACCTCCGCTTCGTCTCGGGCGCCTTCCGCATCGTCTCCGACCTCACGCACATCGACTCGATGACGCGCGACATCGTCTTCCTCGTCGAGGAGATCCCGGCCAAGGCCGCCAAGAAGCTCGAGGCCGAGTTCAACGAGATGTCCGAGTGCGCCGCGCGCATGGTCGAGCAGGCCGGCGCCGCCTTCAGCGCTCAGGACGTCGAGGCGGCCCAGCGCGTCGTCGAGGAGGACAACCGCATCAACACCCTCTATGATGAGGTGGAGGGCAAGCTCGTCGCCCTCATCCGCGACGGCAAGTCCTCCGCGCGCTACCTGCCCGAGCTGCTCATGGTCGCCAAGTACTTCGAGCGCATCGGCGACCTCGCCAAGCGCGTGGCCGCGTGGGCGCTGTTCCGCGTGACGGGAGAGCACGTCGTGGCCGAGAAGGCGAGCCAGGCCATTCCGGAAGAGAAGACGCAGGCATAGGGACGGGGCGAGAAGCGTTGGTCTACTACGTCGAGGACGACAAGAACATCCGCGAGCTCACGGTCTACGCGCTCGGGCAGGGCGGCATCGAGGCGCGCGGCTGCGCCGACGACGCCGAGTTCCGCCGCGCCTGCGCCGAGCGCACGCCTGACGCGGTCCTTCTCGACATCATGCTCCCGGACGCGGACGGGCTCGAGATCCTGGCGCGCATCAGGCGCACGCCCGGCCTCTCGAGCGTCCCCGTCATGATGCTCACGGCCAAGGACACCGAGCTCGACACCGTGCGCGCGCTCGACTCCGGCGCCGACGACTACCTCTCCAAGCCCTTCGGCATGATGGAGGTCGTGAGCCGCACGCGGGCGCTGCTGCGCCGCGCGGGCAGGGAGCAGCCGAGCGCCGAGAAGCCCGTGGCGCTCGTCTCGGGCGACGTGACCCTGTGGCCCGACCGCCGCGAGGTCACCGTGGGCGGCAACGAGGTCCAGCTCACGATGCGCGAGTTCGACCTCCTCGAGTTCCTCATGCGCTCGCCGGGCGTGGTCTTCTCGCGCGAGACCCTGCTCCAGCGCGTGTGGGGCTGGGACTTCGACGGCGGCTCGCGCACCGTGGACGTGCACGTCCAGCAGATCCGTGCCAAGCTCGGGAAGACGTCCGACCTGATTGAGACCGTCCGCGGCGTGGGGTATCGCGTCCGCGGCTAGACAGGAGCTAGGAGGCTCGATGGTCAGGCAGCCCGGGGGCAAGGGGTCGCTCTCTCACAGGATGTTCGTGGCGCTCGTCGTTGCGTGCGCCACCGTGGCCGTCGCGGTTACCGCGGCGGCCTCCCTCATATACCAGTCGGCCTTCCTGTCCGACGAGCACGAGCAGCTGGCGGGGGAGTGCCGGACGCTCGCTTCGCTGCTCGACGCCTCCGACGACGACGAGGCGGTTCTCGCCACGCTCGACCTCGGCGACATCCGCGCCACGCTCATCGACTCCGACGGGACCGTCACCTACGACTCCGAGAGCGACCCGTCCGAGATGCCCAACCACGCCGACCGCCCCGAGGTGAGCTCCGCGCTCGAGTCGGGGGCGGGGTCCTCGGAGCGCTCGAGCGACACGGTGGGCTACATGAGCCTCTACGAGGCCGTCCGGCTCGACTCGGGGCAGGTCATGCGCCTCTCGGTCGACCGCGCGGGCGTGCTCGCGTTCCTCTTCCAGGACCTGGCGCTGCTCGTTGTGCTCGCGGCGCTGCTGGTCGGCGTGAGCTGGCTCGTCTCGCACTGGCTCTCCCGGCGCTTCGTGCGGCCGATCCTGGCCATCGACCCGTCCTCGGGCGACGGCGAGGCGCCCTACGAGGAGCTCGACCCGCTCGTACGGCGCCTCAACGAGCAGCACGAGGAGCTCATGCACCGCATGAGCGAGATCCAGGACGCGGCCGACCTGCGCCGCGAGTTCACGGCCAACGTGACCCACGAGCTCAAGACGCCGATCGCCTCCATCCAGGGCGCGGCGGAGCTCATCCGCGACGGCATCGCAAAGAAGGGGGACGTGCCGGAGTTCGCCGGGCGCATCTACGACGACGCGCGCCGGCTCTCCTCGCTCGTGAGCGACATCCTGACCCTCTCCAAGCTCGACGAGTCCGAGCGCGCCGGCAACCGCGAGCTCTTCGACTCGGCCGAGCCGGTCGACCTCCTGAGCGTGGCGCGCGACGCCGTGGAGCGCCTCTCCGAGAAGGCGGAGCGCTCAGATGTGACGGTCACGGTGCGTGGCGTCTCGATGCAGATCGTGGGCAACCCGCGGCTGCTCGACGAGCTCGTGAGCAACCTCGTGGACAACGCGATCCGCTACAACCGCCCGGGCGGCAGGGTGTTCGTCTGGGTGCTGCCGGCCGAGGGGCGCCCGAGCGTGCGCGTGAGCGACACCGGTATCGGCATCCCCGAGGAGGCCCAGGCCAAGGTCTTCGAGCGCTTCTACCGCGTGGACAAGGGTCGCAGCCGCGACATGGGCGGGACGGGCCTGGGGCTTGCCATCGTCAAGCACTCGGCCGCCTACCACGGCGCCGACATCAAGCTCGAGAGCGAGGTCGGCAAGGGCACCACGATCACCGTGACCTTCCCGCCCGCGGCGTAGGGTGCCCGGGGCGGGCGCGGGTCGCGGGTCCTTCTCGCCGCCGGAGCTGCCTCCGCCCCCGACGCCGCTTTGGGTGCCGTTGCCGCTACGGTCGACGCGCTTTCCGGAACGGCGCTTCCGCCACGGTCGGCGCGCATCCCCGAACGGCGCTTCCGCCACGGTCGGCGCGCGATTGGGTGGCATCCTTGATGCGCCGGGGCCGTCCCTGCCAGAAAACCCGCCCAGTTGGGTGCGTTTTGGGACAGAAGGGGGCGCGGGACATCAAGGATGCCACCCAATCCGAAGGGGTTTGGGGCAGAAGCGGCCCTTCTCGCAGCGCGGCGGGTGCCAACGGCATCCGCGGGGGGGCGAGAAGGACGCCTACGCCCGCATCGCCGCGACGAGGCCAAGCACGAGGGGAATCGTCCAGATCGGCAGCGAGAAGAGCGCGAGCGACCGTGCGCCCGGCCTGGGCGACGGCTTCCCGGCGGTCGACGCGAGCGCCTCCGGCGTGCGCAGCCCCCACCTGAACACGAGCGAGGAGCACAGGGCGGCCGCCGCGACGAGCGGGCAGGCGAGCGCGACCCCACGCATGAGGGGGCTGCCGGTGTAGCTTGAGAGGATGGTCAGGGGAACGCAGAGCGCCACGCTGACCGGCACGCTCAGCGTGGCGGACCTGAGCGCGGCGCGGACGGCGTCCCAGTCTCCCTCCCGCCGGCGCGCGAGGGTCCACGGAACGCAGAGAAGGGTGAAGGGAAGGCCGTAGGCCGGAAGCCCGACAAAGATGGCCAGGACGACCATGCCCCCCAGCGACCCCGTCACCGACATTCCACCCGGCGTCGCGATTGTCCCGGGCCCCATCATGGGCGCCGCGCTCCTGGCATGGCTCCTCCGTCCCTACGGGGAACACCTCTCGATCAAGATGAACTCTAGCTTTACGAGTCAGCTGGTTCCACTGTTTTTTTGCCTGCGATTCTGATGCCTTTGACAGCGCCCCGCGGCACGCATCGCTTAAAATAGGCCAAAGGGCGCCGGCGCACCCAGCATCCTGTCTGCGGGCGCCGGCCTCGGGGGAGTCGAAGGGAGTCACCATGAACGCCAAACTCAGGTACCTCTGCGTTGCTGTTTGCGCGTCGCTTGCGCTGGCGGGGTGCGCGCCCGGAGACTCGTTGGGCACGCCGTCGGACGGCAACTCCGACCAGCCGGTCGTCGAGGACGGCAAGGAGACGAACGACGCGACGACGCCCGAGGAGGTCGACCTGCCGACGGACGTGGAAGAGGAACCGCCGATAGAGGCCGACGAGGACATCATGGCCACCATGACCTGCGAGCCCTTCGGGGAGGGCTCCGAGGAGCTCAACATGATGTTCGGCTATTTCGACCGCGCTGTCTCCGTCGAGGTGGGGAAGAACAACGGAAGGACCTGGTGGGTCGTCATCTTTGAGTGGGACGGGGAGGGCGGCACGGCGGGCCTCCGCGAGGCCTATCTCACCGATGCCCTTGGTCAGGCTTCATACCGCGACGGGATGTGGATACAGCTGAAAGACTCAGACCGCTGGCACGACGTCGACTGGGACCATGACATGCTCGTTCGCGGCCAGTCTGCCCTCGAGGTGGCGCGGGAAGCCCTCGCGAGCTCGTAGGCACACACAAAGGTGCTCCCCGCGGACGCTTCCGGCGAGAAAAACGTCCGCAACCTGCGCCTGACTTCGGCACGTGCAGGTTGCGGACGGTCTGGGGCCGCAAAGCGTCCTGAGCCTGCACGATGTTGCGCTACAGCCGCAGCTCCCACAGGTTTGACCAGCCGGGCAGTGGCAACCCCGGGTAGGGGAGCCACACCGGCCGGTGGCGCGTGAAGCCGCGGCTCGCGTAGAGGCAGTTTCCGGGGACGTTGGCCACGTTGGTGTTGAGGCGCGCCACGCGGGCGCCAAGCTCGCGGCTCGCGCGCACGCCGGCGGCGAGAAGCGCGTCGG
>JFBN01307196.1_pt1 | contig 20620 bp, 15 predicted proteins | sample 768741 | NCBI WGS metagenome assembly JFBN01 (sample SAMN01983846, study PRJNA193217) | chicken gut metagenome | biome: terrestrial biome; isolation source: ceca of Broiler chicken | host: Gallus gallus | place: United Kingdom: England | collected 2010-09-07
TCCAGTGCCTTGCTCTGGCCGATGTACGACCACTGGTGTTTATACACATAGTCGGTGTACTGGCCCGCACCGTTGGTTGCCAGCTGGGAGGTAGTACCTGTCGGCTCCTTGGTCTTAGCGTCTACGTCAGGGTAGGTGCCAGACAGCTTGTAAGCGCCGTCCTCCACGGGGATAACTACACCGGTGCCACGCTCGACAATGTAGTATTTACCAAGATAGAGGTTCGAGAAGGTCAGCCAGCCGTCCTTGATAACCGCACTGGCTACCAGATGGTCTTTGGCCAGCACCGGCAGGTAGTCATCCACCCACTGGCCGGAGTTGTCCCGGATGGTGGTATGCCAAATAGGGGTGCCATCCGCATAGGTGATCTTGCTGTAGTCCACTGTGCCAGTGACACCGTCCGGGTGCTGAATATCTTCTGCGGCATACAGGTCATACACTGCACCATCCAGTCGGGCATCGGCATGGGCCTGACCGCTGGCCATGGCATCGCCATCGGTATCACGGCCTCCGACATAACGCACGGCATCCAGATCTACTTTACTGAGGGAAATTTCTCCCAGTACCCTGTCATTCTGCATGACACCGGAAATCGGGGTCATGGTGTAAGAATCCTCATTGGCTGCAGTCTTAGAGTTGTCGGTATTGTAGGCACGGCCCGCATCCTGGTACTGGTCATAGATGGTGACGGTGGCTTCCACCCCTTCCGCCGTGAGCAGCTTGGTGCCTCCGGTATACTCCATAGCCACATCTGCGTTGTAGTGGCTGTTGTCCAGGGTAATCACACTGCCATCATTGTCTTTCGTAATTTCAATGTAATAGGCCCGCTTCCCCAGGGGGGTACCAGCGGTGCCGGGATGCTCTACATCGGTCCAGTCGCCGTAGTAACCGGAAGGCGCACGAGTTTCTACAATGATAAACTTGCCCTCGTTCCGCTGGGTATAATACATCTTCCGGCTGGTATCGAACTCGGTGCCGTAGTTGGTACCATTGGCTACGGAGTAGTTGCCGTTCTCATTTCGGACCACCGTGTACTGGTTATACCCGCCGAAGGGGATATACTGCTCCGTCACCACATCCCACTCAAAGACCTGGAACTCTGTTTCCGCTGCGATCTGCTGCCCGGTCTCACTGTCTACCTTTTCCAGAGTGACCTGCAGGCTCCACTCGTCGTTCTTCATCACATAATGATTGTTGCTGTCAGCAGGCACTGTGATGGTCTGATGACTGCCCAATGCTCCAGAAAATTCCTCAAACCCATAGGGTACATCAATCTCGTCATACTGGAAAACAATGGAGGCCAGTTCGGCACGGGCGGCTGCAATAGCTGCATCCACCATGCCTTGTGCTTCGTTCTGCAGCTGGGAAATGGCAGCGTTTTTGGCTGCTTCTGCCGCCGCATCCGCTTCGGCCTGGCTGCTGTAGGGGCCTTCCTGACCGCTGAGCGTTGTGGTGCTGGTCTTGCTGACCTCATAATGCACTGTCCAGCTGACCGTGCCGTCGCCGCCGTTGTTCTGGTAGTTGTCATCGTTGGTATGGCCGGTGGTGGTAATGGTCTGCGCACCGGCAGGGCTCATCTGCCAGCTGCCGCCGTCGATGCTGCCGCTGGTTTTGGAGGGCGTAATGGTAATGGTTGCCCCGTCAATCTTTTCTGCGGTTTCCAGCTGCTGCTTATCGGTATTGACTGTAAAAGTCAGGTCAAAACTACCGCTGGCGCTCTGAGCCGGAGCGGTCCAGTTGGCGGAGTAATACTCGGCATCGGGGATGTCGGGAATATCGGTACCGCCTTCCTCATCGGTAATTTCAGGACCGATCAAAGCAATAATCTGCCATGCATATCCGGCAGGAGGGCTATAAATGTAGGTGTAATAGCCCTTGCCAGAGGCAAACGTACTAACTCCATTATCTGCCCCCAAAAGCTGTGCAGCCGCAGACAGATAGGCTTTGGCCGCAGCACTGTCAGGATAATTCTTGATGATCCACAACTGGGTATCATCGTAATACTGATATGCTGCTTTCAGCATATCGTTTTCGGTGGCAGAATAGGTGGCTACGGTATCGGCAGCAAAATCGCTGCTCCCGTAATCGGTGGGATCATGTTTTTCAGTCAGTAGTCCCAGCGAAAGCTGGCCAAGTCCGCCCCAAATATTAATCTGATTCAGATAGTGTGCGCCGGGGGTGTATTGTCCTGGCTCCAGCTTGGAAACATAGCTGAAAGAGTATGTGGGGCAACCGTTGGGCTGGCCACTGAGGCCGTGACTGCAACAGTACGCTTCGACGCCATTGAACCAGACCAGCCAGGTGCCACCTTCGTAGGCAATCGACGTGATTTTACCGGTGGTCCACGGCGGCGTCGGCGTTGCGGCATAGGTGGTGATACCATTGGACTGAATACTTGCTTTGTTCGCCGTGTTTTCGCCCAATTTTACCTGTAAAGTTTTGTGCAGCTTGCTGCCGTCCGGCGCAGTATAAGAAAACTCTGCAACGAAATCATCTTCGGCTTTCACATAAAGGCCGGTGGCAGCCGCAGAGGTTTCCACATAGGTGCCCGAAAGGATCTGGCTGGTTTCGTCGGCATCTGCTTCCGTGCCGTCATAATCGAGCACGGTCACATTATCCGGCAGAATCACTTGAGAAGTGCTGTTGTTGGCGGGGTATTCCACCTCTACCATGATCGGCACCACGGCATAGGATTCACCTTCCTGACGAGGTACCACAATGGTCATGGCATCGGAGTTGAGCGCCTGAGCATCCAGCCGACCCTGATTGTCCGCCGAGAGCAGTTCGTTCCCCCAATACCCGATACCAATTTTGGTATCGCCGGTGGCGATGGGCAAGCCATAGCTGCCCATGTAGCTGCCGGTCGGGGCATCGGGCAGCTCACCATACAATACGGTGGCAATTTCGTCCTGGTCCGGAGGGGTCCCGCCGCCCTCTTCGGGAGCAGTGGGATTTTCCATCGTAAGCTGCATGGTGACGAACAAAGCGGCCAGTGCGCTGTAAGCAGTCTGAACGGCTTCCTGCGCCCTGTCCTCATCGGTAAGTGCAATGTACAGATCTTCGGCTGCATAAACCGGTGCCGCAGCTTCATCCGATGCCGCCGTTGCAGTTTCCAGCGCAGCCGTCAGATCAGGATTGTCTTTTTCAGCCTGCCATGCTTGGCTGGCCAAGGCCCAGGTGTTCACGGCGCTCAGAATGCTGTCCCGGTCCAAAGCATTGACAGAATCCACGAATTTCTGAGCAGCTTCGCTGAGCGATGTGTCACCTTCGGATGTTTCATCCTCAACTACGTTGCTCTCAGGGTCCGACGTTTCCGGGGTTGCTTCGTTTTCGTGAGAGGGCAAATCGTTTTCTGCAGCGGATGCCGTTACGGCAGCGTCATCCTCTGCGAAGGCAGGCAAAGGCGGCAGCCAGGACAGGCTCATCAGAGCCGCCAAAAGGAATGCTGCCAGCCGCTGCCTTACGGTATGTCGTTTCATATAAAAACCTCCTGCAATAAAAAAAGCGCCTGCGTAAGCAGACGCCTTAGAACCTATGGTGATTATCGGATTTGTTCAAGCAAATTAATTCAAAATTTAATTGTAATTTGCTATTAGTTGCGTTATACTAAAAACAGAAAGGGGGCCTAGCGTATGGCTATTGATATTCGACCTGCTTCGGCGCTTCGCACGGAATACAACGAATTGGCTGCTCGATCCCGTACCACCGGTCAACCCATCTATATCACCCGCAACGGCGAAGGCGATACTGTCCTGATGGACTTGAACGCCTTTACTCGGCGGGAAGAAGAACTGGACCGACGGGAAGCCGTTCTGGAACATCGCGCAATGATACTGGAGGCGGAGATGGGCCGTTTGGCCGGTAAGCCGACCTATACACCCGATCAAGTACGCGCCAAAATCCAGCAGCATTTAGGCGAGAGGCAGAGGCAGAAAAATGGCTGAGTTTTCCGTTATTTATACTGAAGAAGCCTTACAGGATATGTTGAACATATCCGATTACCACTTTGAGAAAGTGGGTGAGGCTTCTGCGCTCCGTGCCGTTGCTGAATTACAGGATCACATTGAAAAATTATCGCTTTTTCCACGAATGGGGGAGGAACATCCCGATACATATCTGAACGCCTTGGGATTCCGCAAGTTAGTTCACAACAATCATATTGTGATTTATCGGATTGATCAATCTCAGGTTGTTATTGAACGTATCGTTTGGGCTTCCAGTAATTATCCGGAACTTTTCCGCCAAAAAGAATCGACAGACAATCTGCCATAATGAAAAAGCACCTGCTGAGTGTCGTTGTACTGCGGCACATGGCAGGTGCTTCTTTTTTGGGGATCATGGCTCAGCTGAAGGTGACTACCCAGTAGGTATAACGGGCACCGTCCACGTCGCAGAACCAGCAGCCAACTCCCATGCTGGTGAAGCTGGCGTTCATGATATTGGCATAGTGGTCGGGGCTGGACTGCCAAGCAGAGCAGACTGCCGATGCAGATTCCAGCGGACCTTTGGCACAGATTTCACTGGTGGTGGTCATTCCGCTATGGTCAAAGGGACCACCGGCCACAAAACTCTCACACCGTGCATCCGCCGCAGCACTCAGGCTGCTGTCCATAGTCAAATCGGGCAGGCCACCGGCTTCCCGCATGGCATTGATGTTGTCCTGCACCGCCCAATAGGCGGCATCACTGCTGTCGATGCCCCACCATTCCTGTGTTCCTGCTGCCAGATCGAAGGGCAATACACCGTAGCTCATCTCCACAGTGGTGGCAGCCGCTGCTTCGCTGGAGGTTTCCTGCTGATTGGTTACTGCAGTCTGATCTGCCTCCGGCGATTCGGTGGGAACGGGGGAAGGAGTGGGTGAGCCCACCATCTCTGTTTTTTCTTCCATATCCGCTACAGCCGTTTCCACCGCAGAAGATTCAGGTGTTGTGGTTTCCTCCGATGCTGCTGTATCGGGGGTTGCAGTGATAGCAGACTCGGGCGTTGCCGTCGCCGTCGGTTCGGTACGGGTAGTGGCACATCCTGTCAGCATGATCAGGGAGAGCATAAGTACAAGTGCTTTTTTCATGGGATTCTCCTTTATTCATAATCGAATTTCTGAGATGCTTCTCTCGTCTCTCGTTCCAGCTGGATGCCTGCCGAGAAAGCAAGTTTGAACTGTTCGGCAGCCTCCAGACTGACCAGAACATTTTTACTGGACAGCACAGCTTCCAGCTGCTCCTTTTGTTCTGATGTCAGACCCTGCTTGAGCGTATCCACAGCTTGCCTAAAGCGTGAAAGTGCCTCTTCGTACTCGTCAGTTCTGGGCGGGGCCATTTCTGCCAGCGAAAATTCATAGATTGCATCCAGAATCATGGTTGATTTTCTCTCCTCCTGTGGCCCCATCTGGGGGGACCTCGAATTGTTTTGCGTATATGTATCATATAACCTACCTCTCTATACCGCAACGCTGACGAACCGAACGCACGGATACTTGACTTTCCTCATCGGGGACGGCATCCACAACACGGTCCTTCTCGTCCATCTTCAAAAGTGCATCGAGTTCTGCCAAACGCCTGCTCTTTTCAGCCAGTTCTTGCTCCTGCTGAAACGGCTGCTGCAATTCATCTTTTGCGTTTTGCAGCTGCTTTTCCAACTGCGCCAATTTGTTAGTGGCTTCGTCACGGCGCTTCGTGATACCGGCGGCAGCGTTGGTAATACGGGTGATATTACCCGAGGCGTCGGCTCCGAGGGGCACGTCATAGACGCCAGCCCCCACAAGCTGGGCATGAAATTCCTGCCCCAACGGCAGGAAGATGGCCTGCACGGTCAATCCTTTATAGCTGCCGATGGGTACCGGCTTTTCACTGGACATGGCTGCGCCAATCAGGCCCAATAGGGCACGTCCGGCATCTTCACGTTTGTCATAGGTCGTATCCATCAGACAGATGCTGAAGGCATCCTTGCCCTCGCTGTCCAAATGTGTGTTTTGTTCAACGGTATTTGCATCGGCTGAACAGTTTGCAATCACCCCTTTTGTTTTCTGGATTTCTGTAGGAAACTTGATGGCTACAGCATCTTCCAGCCGGTAGTGCTGGCTGGTGTACTGCGCTTTCAGCGTGCGCAGCCGGGTCACCTGAATGTCCAGATCCATCTTTTCCTTGATGGCCGGATTCCCAGCGGCCAGGGCCTTGACCTCCGCATAGGACAGCGCTGCCTCGTCCATGTCATCACAGGACCGGGCCGGGCTCTTGCTGGTCATCACCTGACCGATGAACCGCTGCTTGTTCTCGATCAGCTGCCAGGAATAGGCATCGAAAGTGGCTTCCGTAACATAGCGGTAGATTGCCACTTCCTTGTTCTCATTGCCCTGGCGCACCATGCGGCCTTCCCGCTGTTCGATGTCGGAAGGCCGCCACGGTACATCCAGATGATGCAGAGCGATCAGTTTTCGCTGCACATTGGTGCCAGCCCCCATCTTGGCAGTGCTGCCCATGAGGACCCGCACCGTACCGCTGCGCACCTTGGCGAAAAGATCAGCCTTGCGGGCCTCGGTGTTGGCATCATGAATAAACTGAATTTCTTCCTTGGGGATACCGCGTGTCACCAACTTATCCCTAATATCATCGTACACATTGAAAACGCCCGCTTTAGGCGTGGATAGATCGCAGAAAATCAGTTGGGTGGAGCGATTGGCTTTCGTCCTTTCCCAAATTTCAAAGACCCTGTCCACACAGGCATTTACTTTGCTGTTGGGGTCATCAGGCAGGTCCGGGTCAATTAAGCGCTGATCCAGGGCCAGTTTTCTGCCGTCGTTCGTGATTTTTAACATATTATCTTCTTTGGGGTCTACCGAACCCTTGCGCACGGTGTCGGCCCGTTTGCCCAGGTCTGCCACCATTACTCGCTGGATGCTGCTGGGCTGCAGCTGTACATTGATGGGCTTTCCGCCCTCCAGCTCCGGCACCGGAAGTTTGAGCATATCCGCCGTCTGAATGTCGGCGCACTCCTTGAACATGGCCATAAGCTCCGGTAAATTGTAGAACTTGGCAAAGCGGGTCTTGACCCGATACCCGGTGCCTTCGGGGGCCAGTTCAATGGCTGTCACGGTCTCGCCAAAGGTCGAAGCCCAGGCATCAAAGTTTGCCAGCCCGTTGACCTCCAAAGTGTGCCGCTGCAGATACCGCTGCATGGTGTACAGCTCTGTCATGCTGTTGGACAACGGTGTGCCGGTGGCAAAAGTCACGCCCCTCCCACCGGTGATCTCGTCCAGATACATGGTTTTCATCAGCAGGTCACTGGCCCGCTGGCTCTCGGTCTGGCTGATGCCCGCCACGTTCCGCATCTTGGAAACGCACATGAGGTTTTTGAACATATGGGCCTCGTCGATCATCAGGGAGTCCACACCCAGTTCCTCGAAGGTGACCACATCGTCCTTTCGCTCTGCCTTCACCAGCTTTTCCAGCCGCTTTTCCATCTGCTTGCGGGCCAACTCCATCTGCTTGATGGTGAAATTCTCTGCGCGCTCCCGCTTGAGCATAGCGGTCTGCTCAACAACCTCGTCAATCTGCTTTTGAAGATAAAGCGCCTGTCTCTCCGGCGAAAGGGGAATCCGCTCGAACTGCGAGTGCCCGATCACAATAATGTCGTAATTGCCGGTGGCAATCCGCCCGCAGAATTTCTTTCGGTTGGCCTTTTCAAAATCGGTGCGCTTGGCCACCAGGATATTGGCGTTGGGATACAGTTGCAGCGCTTCGGATGCCATTTGCTCTGTAAGGTGATTGGGCACGCAGATCAGTGTCTTGCTGCAAAGGCCGAGGCGTTTCTTTTCCATGGCTGCAGCCACCATCTCATACGTTTTGCCTGCACCTACCACATGGCCCAGCAGGGTGTTGTGGCCATACAGGATATGGGCGATGGCGTTGCGCTGGTGCGGGCGCAGTGTGATCTCAGGATTCATACCATGAAACTGAATGTGGCTGCCGTCATACTCTCGGGGGCGGGTGCTGTTGAATTTTTCGTTGTAGAGTTTAACCAATGCTTGCCGCCGGTTCTGGTCTTTCCAGATCCACTCATTGAAAGCGTCTTCGATCTGCTGTTGTTTTCCCTGAGCCGCCTGGGTCTCCTGCGGATTTAGAACACGTCGTTCTGTGCCGTCCGGGTCACGGACCGTATCAAAGATACGAATGGCACGGAGATTCAAAGATTCTTCCAGAATGTGGTAGAAGTTTGCCCGGTTTGTGCCGTAGGTGACGCTTGCTTTGATATTTCCGCCGGTAATGCTTTTTCCAGAAATGTTCCATAGTCCAGTGTAGGGGGCGTAATGCACATCCACCATACGGCGGGAAACCATCGGGGCATCCACAAGTTCATCGGCAAACTGTTTGATAATGGCCGGATCAATCCAGGTGGCCCCCAGGCGCACCGAAATTTCGCTTGCATCCAGATCTTTAGGCTGTACCTGCTCCAATGCATCCACATGGACCCGGAAGCGGGAATCCTTGGCTGCGGCAAGGCGGGCAATCTCCAGCTTTTTGCGAACATTGCCAGAGAGGTATTCATCTGCCATCCTATACACCGGGCCGCCATCGGGCGTCTTTTCCAGCGGGTCCTCAAAGATCACGCCGTTCAGTTCTGCCACGATTTCTTCCTCGGTTTTTCCGGTCAGCTGCATCATGTAGGGCATATCCACACAGGCTTTTTCACCAATGGACAGGGCCAGCGCATCACTGGCCGTATCCGCACGGTCCGCCGGTTTTGCGCTGCGGATGGTCCGCTTGGTGAACATGTCCGAAAGCCCTTTTAGCTTGCCGTTTTCGTCCACATCTTCCAGCGAACACAACAGGTAATAGCTGCTGTCATCCTGAAAAGCCAATGCAGAGCCACGGCTGTTGATCAGGCCATGTGCATGGGTGTAAGTATCGTATTGCTTTTTCAACTGGGTCTGCAGGCGATGGATTTCAGCATCGGGCAGGTCATCCAGCTGGGCCTGCAGCAGCTCCCGCACAGTATCCCGAAGGGCAATCAGCTGGCGCACCCGATTGTCGGTGGTTGCCCCCAGCCGCATTTCCTTCATCACAGAGTTGGTGCGGAAATAGATTTTGCCGTCTTTCAGGGTGTAACTGAAATTCCGAACATCCGGGTCTGCCTCAATCACATCAGCGTCCTTTTCTTCCGCTGCTTCGATAGCAATTTCCGGTTTGGTCAGGGTGGCAGAAAGATGGGACATAGCCCGGTCCAGCTGTTCCTCCAGCGTACCTTCGCTGCTGGGCTCACAGGTAGGGGTAGGTCCGTAGGGGCCGCTGACCATCTTGATGGTGCCGCACACCATTTCCAGGTGGTCCACAAAATATTGGTTGATGGAAATACCGTCCTCGGTCTGGCCGATGTGCAGCCATGCCTCGTCCCGCTCTACCAGCCGGTCCCGTTTTTGCAGGAAAAGAATGTCGGCGACCGCTTCGGTTCCGGCGTTCTGCTTGAATGTGGTGTTGGGCAGACGAACCGCCCCGATCAGCTCGCAGCGGGCAGCGATGTATTTCCGCACGGTATCGCTTTTCTTGTCGAGGGTACCGCTGGTGGTGATCATGGCAATGATGCCACCGGTGCGCACCTTGTCGATGGTCTTGGCCAAAAAGTAATCATGGATTCTGAAATGCAGTTTGTCATAGGCCCGATCACTCACCGAGAAATCACCAAAAGGCACATTGCCCACGGCGCAATCGAAAAAACTGTCCGGGAGATCAGCTTTTTCAAATCCGGTGATTTGGATTCGTGCTTTCTGGTAAAGCTGGCGGGCGATGCGCCCGGTCAGTTCATCCAGTTCAACGCCGTACAACTTGGCGCTGTGCAGGTCAAAGCTGCTGGGTTTGTGGGCAAAAAAGGCACCGGTGCCCATGCTGGGCTCCAGAATGTTGCCGCCACGCACCCCCATACGCTCCAGCGCCCGGTACATGGTATGGATGACTTCGGGCGGCGTGAAGTAGGCCGTAAGGGTGCTGCTCCGTGCCGCCTGATACTCACTTTCGGTGAGAATAGCTTTCAAATCGCGGTACTCCTGGGACCAGCTGGATTTGTTGGGGTCAAAAGCATCCGCAAGACCACCCCAACCGCTGTACTGAGCCAAAATCTTCTGTTCATCCTCGTTGGCCGGTGCCATGCCCTGGGCCACACGCTGCTCCACCTTTTTGAGGGTGCGGATGGCTTCCATATTGGCGGCAAATTTCTCTTTGGGGGTGCCGGGGACAGCAGGTCGATAAGGTGCGACATAATTGACGGGCTGGTACTCATAGGGTTCCGAGAGGGCTTTGGCATCTGCCATGACCTGCTCTACAAAGGGGGAATCTTCGCTTTCTTCCTGAGATTCCGGCTCTGGCTGCACTGCCGCTATGTTTTCTTCGGGCTGAGGCTGTTCCTGAACTACGTCCGGCAGCGGCGGCACCTGCAGGTCTGCATTACGATCATTCTGTCCAAGCAGCCGGGAAAATTTTTCCCGGTCAATGGTTCGGCTGAACAGCGGAAAGTCACGATCCTGCACCAGAATACCGGCCTCGCCAACATCCTGTACCACATAGGGTTTGCCATTTTCCAGATACACCACATCTCCCGGAGCGCAAGAGCGTTTGCTGGGGGTGGCTCTGGCAGCAAGTTGGGCCTGCTGCTCCTGATACTCTTGCTCGGCGGTTCCAATCAGACCATCAAAGGTCAGGTTGGTCAATTCATGGGCAATCAGTTCTGCTGTGCTGCCATACTGCGACGATAGGAGGTGCTCGCCGTCTACCTCGTAGACCAGCTTGTGATGCACAAGATCAGCATAGACTGTGATCTCGTGTTCTCCTTCGCCGTCAGTGGAATATGCCAGTTCAATGTCAGAAAGATCTTTAAAATCCGGGGATTCAAAATCATTCTCGGCACAGTATTCTCGTATAATCGCCTTAGCCTGTTCCAAATCCGCAGCTTTTTGTGCCTGCTCAGCTTGTCGGGCCGATAGCCATGCTTCATACTCGGAGTACTCCTCGGCTGTCAAATAACGGTTGCTCTGGACCAGCAACTGCAATCGGCTGGAAACTTCACGCCATGTCAGTGGGCGGTTCACCCGGCCATCATTGGTGGTACATTGGATTTCAAAGCCTTTGCTGTTGTAGTCAAGCCAGCCCTGGGAACCGTCGGCAAGTTCCCACGACCTGCCGCCGATGCCATATTCCTTTTTCAGCCAGTGAACAGTTTCGTCCATCGTCGGCAAAACCGGCTGGGAGAAATAATACTGTATCCGCAGCTTGCCATTTTCAAAGCCGCTGCCATCGCAAAGTGCCCGGGTGATCTCCTCGTCTGTGATTTTTTCGCCGGTGCGATCAACCACCGGTGGGGCCAGCGGCTGCACATTGTCGGTGACTGCTGCCTGCTCAACCTGCCGGGACTGCTGTTCCTGGTCGGGCAGCCCCATCTCCTCGGCCTGTTCTTCGGGCACAAAAAAAGCGGGGAGTGTTTCATCACTCTCCGCTTCCGGTTCTTGGGTATTTTCGTTTACAGAGCGTACAGCATCGGCATCACCAGTTCCTCGGCCTGTGCTTTCAGCAGGTTCATCTGCTGCGCCCAGCCCAGCGGGTCGGTTTTCCGGTTGGGCATCGGCGTCTGCCGTATCAGCTGCTGCATGGTCTGGTTGATCTGCTCCCTTGCGCTCTTTTCCACTTCCAGCAGATGGGGGTACAGCGTCCCCTCCATCAGCATCAGGTCGAAGGTCACCGGCGTGTTCTCCCGCAGGAACTCCCTGCGGATCTCGCCGTACTTGCCAATCGGCTGTGCCGGTTGTTCGCTCAGTGTCAGATTCGGGATCAAATACCCGTTCACTTGGGTGTACTCCATCACGGGATGCCTCCTTTTGCGTTTCTTCGGTTTGATTATGCGCTTCCGGTGCAGATAATGCAACGCTGTCGATCTGGCGGACAAGACTGCCGAGGCTTTGCAGCACGGGTCGGCTCACCTGTGAGGTCAACGACCCCAATACTACGGCAATGGCGTCGGTGTCGAATTCGGAAACCGTGGCAAAAGCATCCGTTTCCAGCAATGCCGTGTCAATGCCGCATCGCTTGGCCATCATGTACGCCGCACTCTGGGCCACCAGCTTTTCCAGCATTTTTTGCTGTTCCTCTCTGCGCCTCCACTCCAGCGTGCTGCCGGATATGGTGCTTTCCAACAGCCGGGAAATCTGTGTGCGATGTTCGGCAGCTTGGGTTGCAGCACGCAGGGCAATCGCATTCTGGACGGTATCTGCATCGGCGGTTTGTTTGAGTGCTTCCCAAACTCTCTGCCGATTTGTATTGTCTACCATCCAGGGCATTGCCTGCGGCACATACTCTCGTCCGTGGGTATCTGCTATGTCAAACACATAGCGGAGTTTTCCCCGGTTTGAATGACTGTCCAACAGGGCAATGCCGTGACTGCCTCGGTTGACCCAGCGCAGCGCCTTGCTATTCCAGTAGTCGATACTGGCCACAGCGGTGGCATTGGGCCTCTGGCTGAAAATCAGAAGTTGGTTCGGGAAGGCGTAATTATAGGTATAGGCGGCGGAATCCAGAAAAGCCTTCCACGATTCGCCGCTTTCGGTGACTTGCCCGACCAGTGACCGGGCAAGGGTTCTTATATCCTTGTAGGTGGGCATTCTCCATTCCTTTCTTATCGTTCGGGCTCAGTGCGCTTTTGCGTTCTCCCTTTTGACAGTTGCCGCTCAAACCCGGTGGGCAGCTCCGTAAAACCGAAGCTATCCACATAATAAGCAGTTCTTTTTCCCGCTTTTTCCGTGACGATAATGTCACTCATAGACATAGAGGTCATCTGGTGCGCAAAGGGCCGATCATCCCGGTTGTGCAGAAGGTACAGGTCATCCAGTGTGGTGTCCTTGGCCAGCATCCCGGAATAGACATGGCGATAGTCGTTGGCCTTCATCTTGTCTTTGGCATACCCATAGTCGGCAAAGCGATAGTCAGCTGTGCTGTACCGGCTCACCTGATAAATCTCATAGGTATCGGCACGCTCCCCCTCATGGGAAGTCTGCGGCATATAGATAGTACCGTTTGCCCTGCTTATCTCCGCAAACTGGCAAATATGAAACAGCTGATTTGCGCCGAGGTAAAAGTGGTATCCATCCGAACAGGCAAAGCAAGGGGTGGTTTTTGTGGTGCCATCCATATAGCGTATTTTCAGAGATTCCCCGTCCTGCAGGGAAAACAGGTCCTGGTACTCCGGGGTAATAAAGCGAATGGTGCGTCGCTGCGCACCGGGAAGAAGTTCCCGCAGCTCGCTCCATGTTTTCTGTATTTCTGCGTTACGCCAGGCAGGAAGGCGCAGGCAATCGCTCAGCAGGATGTCTTTCCCATTGAGGTGCTGCACAAAATCCAGCGTTCCGGGCCTGGGCAGCGTGTTCTGCACGCCCAGGGCTTTCTCCTTATCCCCGGAGAGCGACTGGTAGGCAGTTACCGCCTCCTGCAGCGTGTCAAAACGCTGAATGTCCAAAGGCCCCAGTTTGCTCAGATCCTCACACACATAGAAGTGATCTATAAAGGATTGCATCAGCGCACCTCCTGCTGGTGGACAGCTTCTTTCTTATGATAGGTGGGGCGTCCCAGCTCATCATAGTTTCGGGGATCGGCAGCCGGACAGTGCCAACCGAACAAAGACCCGGCTTTCATTGCGGATGCCTGCGCCTTGGAAACACCAGCTTTCTGGTTGAGATCATCCACAATTTCTGTGGGGGTCATGGCAATGTATCCTTCGGACTCCCACTTGTGATACCCACTCTCTCCATAGCAGATGGCCACCACTTCATGGCTGGAATCCAGTTCGGCCCATGCAATGCGGGGGAGCTTCTTTTGCTGGCGAAGCACCTCCATAAGCATGGTCTTGTTGTAGCCGTAACAATAGAAATTGTATTCCCCTTTATTCGGAATGCACCGCAGATAAAAGAGATGCTCCGGCGTTTCAATACGGAACGCCATAGTGTTGCGGCCTTCAGTGGGAATGATGGCCGTGCGGAACCGCATTGACCGGGCCAGCATGGTCTTGCGATCTTTGAGCAGACCGTTCTGGCGCAGTCCGGTAATTACATCTTTCAGTTCCGTATTGAAAGATGGCGTAATGAGATGGGCGTTGTGCGGCCACCATGTATGATGAAAGGTTGTGCCTGTTTCCCCGAAATCTCCACGCAGGTGTCCGATACAGGCCCTGTCGCTGGGAGCGTTATAATGGGTAAAACAAAAGCCCTGCTCATTGCTGGCAGGGCTCAACTCGAACTGGGTCTGGTGGACCGTGTATTTTTGTTTTTCAGCCATGTTGTTCCTCCTTCTGAATGTTACCGCTCACAGTCAGGCTTTTTTCGTTCTTGCCGCTCCTTCTGCACTGCGTCACGGATAAGATTCGCATTCACCTCGGCCCAGTGTGGAACACACTGTTGTGAGATGACGCCCAGTACATCGTAGCCACGAATATAGAATTTCTCGCCATCACTCAAACTATGACAGAGGATTCTTTGAGCCCTTCTGCCCGGTGCGCAACCAAACCCGCTGATGGCCAAGACAAGCTGATCTTCCTTTGTGCGATATTCCGGCGACAGATATGCCGGATTTAGAATGAGTATCTTGTTCTCATAGTTTTGCTTGTTGCTATCCGTGCAGCAAGCCTCCGGCCCAAAGGGAACACCGTCAGAGCCTCTTTCCGACTGAATGTCGCACAACACATCAACCTCATCCTGAATACGGAGCGCAAACTCGTTCACGATCTCAAGATAGTTGTTGGAAACAACAGCCTCCGTATACTCATATCCAAAGGCAGTTGTCTGACGTTCAGCCAGCAGATACTTCTCATCGGCGTTATCATCAATGCCAATGACAAAGTGGTGCCTGCCAAAAGTGAAGGATTGTTCGATTCGGTAATCACCTGCGTACTCTTTATCTTCCATGCTTTTACCTCTCTAAAAATGTGGGCTTTCTCCCATAGCGTTCATCTCGGGGTTTGACCCTCGGCTGCTGCGGAATCATCCGCAGGCCGGTTTCTTCATCCACCAGTTTTTCGGGATAGAGATAGCGACGATAGTAGCGGTCTGCCTGTTTCCGGGAAAGTTCCCGCAACCTTTCGCCATCCCATCCGCAGATCAATGCTTTCCCATTGATATAGGTGGTTTCATCAATGGTGCGGTTAAACGGTAGCGTGTCCTGCTCGGTGCTGGTGACCAATGCGATCACATCGTTGCCAAACGGCAGTGACACATTCCGTTCTCCCTGGATGATTTTGCTAACCGCCTCTTCTGAACTGTCAAAGAAGGCGATGTAAGGGCAATAGCCCGGTTCCAACACAAGCACTCTCATAGCAACCCCTCATCGCTCCATATCCCGGTTCTTTTTGCGGTATTGGGCTTCAAGAATCCGCAGAATCTGATTGACAATCTGCTCCGAGGTATAGCCTTTGGGAAAATACTTTCTGACCCGATCCATAGAGATGGAAATTTGCATTTCCCGTGGCTTCACGCTGGGGGGTTGGGCCGTCATAATGGTTTCCAGCTTCTCCGGCGTGAGCTGTCCTTCCCGGCTGGCCGCTTTCAATTTCTGTGCTTGGGACAGGGAAGGGGAACACACCTGACCATCAATGTACTGGAAAAAATCCTCCTGTTCTTCGGGTGTCAGGTAACTGATCTCCACAGCCGGGTTGAATTTCAGCTTGTTCTCATCCACCATCTCCATCAGCTCGGGGATGAGATTATTCAGGCGGATATATCGCTGGACTGTTCGAGCACTTTCCGTCGTATTTTCTGCGAGAGCTTCATCAGATCGAGTAAAAGCCAACTTCGTGCCAACTTGGCACGAAGTTAAATCAGTTCGTTGCCCTTGCCGTTTGATGGCCTCCAGTTTCATCTTGTAGGCTTTTGCCTTCTCAGAGGGCAAAACGTGTTCTCGCTGGACGTTAGAATCCACCATCAGAATAGTGGCGGTATCATCGTCCATTTCTCTGACCAATACCGGCATTTCCTGCAGGCCCGCCAGCTCACACGCCCGTTTGCGCCGGTGACCAGCCACCAATTCATAGCTTCCATCAGGGCGAGTTCTGGCAATGGCGGGCATCAGAACCCCGTGGACTCGAATACTGTCAACCAGCTTTTCCATTTCCTCATCATCCCGGACTTCAAAGGGATGATCGGGGAAAGGGTTTAACTCGCCAAGCGGCAGCATCTGTACCTTCTCCAGCTTGGCCTCATCCCGATCCTCCTGAGTGGTGAAAAGGTCAGCGAATGAAGGATTGATCTCGTACCTGCGGCGCTCGCTCATGGTCTACCACCTCCTTTGCCAGTGCAAGGTATGCTTGACTTGCCTTACCGTTAGGGTCATACTGCAGGGCGCTGTGCCCGCTGGCAGTGCTTTCGGCTGCTCTGGTACAAACGGGAATCTCGCTTTTGTAGATGCACAGCTTTTGCCCGTAGGTACGGCGCAGCGCAGCGCAAACATCTTTGGACAAATTGGTTCGGTTATCCACCATCGTCATGACAATGCCGTTGATGGACAGCTTGGGATTGATGCGCCTCCGCACCATCTGGATGTTTTTGACCAGGGCAATCAGGCCCTTGAGGGGGAAATGCTGGGCCTGAACCGGGATCAGCACACTGTCCGAGGCGGCCAGTGCCCCGATGGTCAGCATCCCGAGGCTGGGCATACAGTCGATCAGGCAGTAGTCATAGCGTTTTTTCAGCGGTTCCAACACATTGCGCAGAACCGCCTCACGGCCCACTACGTTGGTCAGGCGCACATCCATGCCCGCCAGCTCGATGTCTGACGGTATGTAATCGACGCCCTCTTCTTGATGCAAGATGCCGGTAGAGTAGGAAATTGGCTGATCGGCAATGGCTTCCTCCATCATGGTGCCGATGGTGGTTTCCAAATGATCGGCGTTCTGACAGCCAAGATAGGCTGTCAGATCTCCCTGCGGATCGGCATCAACCAGCAGTACCCGATGCCCTTGTCTGGCCAGTGCGACACCGAGATTGACTGCGGTGGTGGTCTTTCCGACACCACCCTTTTGATTTGCGATTGCGATTGTTTTCATGGGGTCCTCCTTGTTCTTATCGGCTTCTGCCGATGGATTTCAGATGGGCTATCTGAAGCATCAGGTAGTCGTTGTAGTCCTTGCCACGACGAGGCGGGGCAGATTTCACCGTATACCCTCGTGCCTGATAGCGTTCCTGCAGCTTCATGGCAAATTGCAAGCCGGGTTCATCATTATCAAGCCTGAGCAGAAGTTTGTGGATTTCCGGGTGGTTCTCAAGATAGTTGTCCAATGCCACATAATTCAGGCCACCAAGGGAAACATAGTGGTTTCGCCTCCAGTCGTGGCCTTTCATCAGATGCAGTGTTGCCCCGGAAAGCAGATCAATGGGGGCTTCATAAACCTCTGCGAGGTCGATTTCGGTATTTGTTGACGGAATGCAGAATCCGAATTGCTTCTCGCTTCCGGCACACTCGCCGCGAAAAATTCCCTGGCATCCTCTCACGCTGGCAGATCGGGGCTTTCCCTCGCTGTCCATCCCAACAAAAACGCAGTTTTTATAACCACTTCGTGTGGTTTGGTAGATAATGCCCTGATTGATGCAGTATTTCAGGATCTTCCCGTCGATACCTCTGCGCTTGAGGTATTGCACGACCGTTTCTGCGTTGCTGTCGGGAAGCGGCTGTACGAAAGGCTTTCGCTCATATTCGTGCTGCGGATTTTTTTTGACAGGCTGAAAAGGAGCATGGGCCGGGAGTTCCAGTTCACACAGATGGCGCACGGCACTGACAAAATCCATTCCCTTAACCTGAATGAGATAGTTCAGCGCCCCTCGGCCTCCAATGCCTCTGGAATACCAATGCCATAAACCGTTGTCGCTGATGCAAAGGCTGCTGTGCGTAGCAGTTTTGTAATCATGCGGGCCTGTTCGGATCAATTCTTCCGGTTCGTATTGCTGCATATAGCTGATTAAATCTACAGTTCTTGCCAACTTAATCTGATCCGTTGTAACTCTTTCTCTCATAGAAAATATCTCCTTTTCAGCCAGTCATTTTTTCAGCTAGTAGGGGGGTGTGGGGGGAAAATGTCAGCGACGCATTTTCCCAAAATGGTACACTTCCCCCATCATTATTTTTATCGTAAAAAAAACAGCTGTCGTATTGACAGCTGAAAAAACGGTAATATATAATTGGTATCAAAAAAACGGTTAAAGCTGCGGGCATCGCATTGTCTACTAATTCTGGTAGCCAAAACGTGAGTAAATTGGTTTAACCATGCGTTTTTCGTAGCCAATTTTCGTTTTGGCTACGGATTGGCTACGAAGGATTCAATAGAGGCGGAAATGATACTCAAAGTTTCGTCAAATTATTGCAATTAAATCGGTTTTTTCTGTTCATTCACTGTAAAAATTGCACAAAAAAACACTATTTTGATGAATGGTAGTAACTCATAACCGCTTGGTCCCGGGTTCAAGTCCTGGATGGCCCACCAATACAAAAGCCCCCGCTTTATGCGGGGGCATTTTTTATTCAAAAGGCCATCCAGGACTTGAAAGCCCGGCGATGGCAAAGCCAGCGCGAAAAACAGTCCTGCGGACTGTTTTTCAGGGCGTGGGTCAGGTTACAGGATGGCACACCGGCCCACCATAACGCCATAAACAGGAAAAGCGCCCTGCAGACGGCAGAGCGCTTTTTTATTATATTTTATATATAGGAATAGCTACGCGGGGAACCGTCCCGGCGGGCTCACTGTTTGAGCAGCCGCTTGAGGGGCACGGTGACGGCGGTGCCGACGATGCAGCAGATGACTGCCTCCAGCACGCCCTGCAGCCCCACCGACAGGATAACATAAATGAAGGGGTTGGCGGCGCCCAGTTCGGCCACCTTGGACTGAACCTCCGGCATATTGTAGAAGAACGCCACCAGCATTCCCATGAACAGGATGGTGTTGAGCAGCGGGGCGCTCAGCGCGCCGATGAAGGCACAGGTCTTGTCCCGGTCGGGCATCAGCTTGCAGGCGCCGCGGTAGATCAGCCCGCAGAAAAGGCCGCACAGTACCCGGGCCCCCACGCACATGACCACGCACAGCACCGGACTGTACTGGAAGGCAAAAAAGGTCAGGCCGCCGGCGCCGCTGATGGCATTGGCCAGGCTGGTCAGGCCGAAGATCATGCCCAGCCATGCCCCCGCCAGCGGGCCGCACAGCATGGCCCCGATGGCCACCGGGATGGTGAGCAGGCTCATGGTCAGGGCGCCCACCCGGATGTAGCCCAGAAAGGTGTTTGCCATCAGCAGCACCAGCGCCGTCAACAGCGCCAACTGCGTCAGGTAGCGGACGTTCTTGCTTGTTTTCATATTCAGTTTCCTCCTGCTGCCGTCTCTTCTTCGGAGTACAGCGCATATTTGCGGTTTTCCGCGCTAATAAGTATATCCCTGTCCGGCTCAGTTTTCAAGTTAAAGAATGTCGTCGGGCAAAAACGTCGTTTTGAACAAAAAAAGTGGAAAATGCAAAAAGTTTTTCAAAACCTGCTACCCAAAAATTGGACGGCGTGTTATAATAGTGACAATTCGGGTTTTATTCGTTCCGCCCGGCTGTTTTCGAGAGGAACGACACAATAAGGAGGAACCGTCATGGATCATGTTTTGCTGCTGCCCGCCGGTGGTCTGACGATTTTCGACGCCTCTTTGGTGTCGACGAGCCTGGTGCTCGTGTTCGGACTTCTGATTCTTTTGTGCCTGATCATCACGCTGGAAGGCAAGATCTTCGACTCGATCAATGCCAAAAAGAGCGCTCAGGCTCAGGACGCCCTGCATGTGGGCAATCACCCTGCCCCGGCAGTTCCCTCTGCCCCCGCACCGGCCGCGGCGCCTGCCGCGCCTGCTGCACCTGCCGTGGAGGGCGGCATCCCCGGTGAGATCATTGCGGCGATCTCCGCTGCCGTCTACTGCACCGAGGGAGAAAACGTGACCGTGCGGGGAATCCGCCGCCTGCCGCAGCCCGGCAAATCCCGCCGCGGCGTCTGGGGCGATGCCGGCGTACTGCAGAACACCCGCCCTTTTATGTAACGGACGGTACTGGGAAGGAAGGATGATAAAATGGGCGCAATTATAACCAACTTGTCACAGATCTTTGCCAACTCCGGCTACGCGCAGATCCTCTTTGCAGAGGGCGGCTACCGTTATGCGATCATGCTGGTGATCGCCTGTGTACTGATCTATCTGGCAATCGTTCACCAGTTTGAACCTCTTTTGCTGCTGCCCATCGGCTTCGGTATGCTGATGGCCAACCTGCCGCTGGACGGCATCATCCACATGGAGATCTTCATCAACGAGACCCAGCACATCAACTGGGAATTGCTGGGCACCTCCGGCGGTCTGGCCGACTACCTGTACTTAGGCGTCAAGCTGGGCATTTATCCCCCGCTGATCTTCCTGGGCATCGGCACCATGACCGACTTTGAGCCGCTGATCGCCCGTCCCTCCAGCCTGCTTCTGGGCGCTGCCGCTCAGCTGGGCATCTATGTTGCCTACACCGGTGCCCGCCTGCTGGGCTTCACCCCGCCGGAAGCTGCCTCCATCGGCATCATCGGCGGCGCGGACGGCCCCACCGCCATTCTGACCAC
>JFBN01011817.1_pt1 | contig 20615 bp, 23 predicted proteins | sample 768741 | NCBI WGS metagenome assembly JFBN01 (sample SAMN01983846, study PRJNA193217) | chicken gut metagenome | biome: terrestrial biome; isolation source: ceca of Broiler chicken | host: Gallus gallus | place: United Kingdom: England | collected 2010-09-07
ATAATGGGGGGGGGGGGGGGCATAATGTGTTTGTATGGGGTATTGGCAATCATTACAAATAAATTATTATGAGTGTTTTGTTTATTTTATTAATTTTGGAATCTTATTTTGTGCAATGAATTCAATATTGGTTCCCATTTAGCTTAAAAAATAACCCATTTTTTTAAGTTTTTGCAACACAAAAATACACTATAATTTTGCAAAACAGAATCTCAAACAAGGAACTAAAATGGAAACCCAAAAAAACAAAGTTGGGAGACCCAGAAAAGAACCAACCTATACACAAAATTTTAGAGTAAGTAGAATCCTAATAGAACAAGAATCTACAAATCAACCTAGTTTATTTGAAGGACAATAATGCCAAAACTAGATGGATTGAAAGAAGAACTAGGATATTTTAAATTTGCTTTAGGTATTGTTATAGCTATTTTTACTGCTCTTGTTGGCTGGATAGCCACAAACTACAATAAAGCGGAATTATGGCTCATCATTATAGCTTCTATAACCGCAATAATATTTGCTATTGTAGCTATATTGCTCAATAAAAAAACACGCAAAATAATAAAACAAATCTATGAAATCAAAAAGGGGGAATGAATGGAATATCTTATCTTTGGAGCATTGTTTTTGGGTTTTTGCGGTATAGCTTATAGTTTTTATACTGCAACACTGGATAACAATTAACATTAACTCATTTTATTAAAACCACCATTTTAGTATCTACGCTTTGTTTTAAAGGCTTGACAAAAACGCTTATGCCATCGAATATTAACAATATACCAATAGGGCTTCTTAAGCCCATTTGTTAATTTTAAATCAATCAATAAGTATTTCTAAAGCCTCTTTGAGATTTTTTACCCTGTGTGTGGCGTTTTGCGATTCGCCTTTGCCTACGATAATGCGAGTTTGCACACCTGCATTTAACCCAGCAATCATATCGGTATCTTTATCCCCCAAAATATAACTTTCATACAAAGACAAATCCAAGCCAAAATCCTTGCACGCCTGAAGTAACATTTGGCTTTTAGGTTTGCGACAAGTGCAATTTTCTTCTTTGGTATGGGGGCAAAAATAAATGCCATCAAAAGCTATATTTTTGGGGACAAAACCGCTCTGCCTTAGAGGAATAGTCAAGCAAGAAACAATGCAATTTTGCATAAAAGCACTCAAAACTTCAAAATCCTTTTGTGTAAAAATTCCACGATTAATGCCTGATTGATTAGTTACCAAAAAGCACAAAGAATCTAGCTTTTTTAGCTCCAAAAAAAGTTCCATAAAATAAGGGGCGAAGTAGAAAGTCTCTATTTTGTATCCATAGGGTGCGTCCTCGAGATTGACGACATCATCTCTATCAAAAAACACAACTTTTCGTTTCATTTGGCACAGATTCCTAAGAAATTTTGCATACGAATCGCAAAAAGATAAAAAAGTGGAGTATTTAAAAATGCCAAAATAAACTTAATGAGATAATCTCCAGCAATTAGCATAAGGATATTTTGCCACGGCATCACAAACAAAAATGCAATATGGAAAAACACCACCGTATCAACAAATTGAGAAAAGGCTGTACTACCGACATTTCTTAGCCACCAGAGTTTTGGGAATTTGGACTTTAGCCAATAAAACACATAAATATCGGCTTGCTGTGAAACAAAAAATGCACTCACACTCGCAAGCGCTATGCGGAATTCTGCCAAAAACATTGAAGGGATAAAAGCACAAAAAATCCCAATCCTAACGACTTTTAGCACCTCTTCTTTGCTGTGCTTTTCTGCTAGAATATCTGCAAGCAAAAAAGTAAAGGGATAAAGAATCGCACCATAAGTAAAAAAGTCATTGATTGGAAATTGCACAAGATAGTTAGAAGCGACGATAAGAAACATAAAAATCGCCATAGAGATAAATTTTATACCAAACGACATTTGCACTCCCGCATTCTAAATTTATCCTCTAAAAAAGGCTTTGTGTTTTTAGCACCAAAGCACTTTTTAGAAAACCAAAAAACCATCTAGAAACTTCTAAATGGAAATTTTGGAATCTTTTGAATTTGACTAGATTTTGAAAGGATTTTCTACGACATTTTTCCTATCTACAATGTAAGGAATCAATGCCATTTGTCTAGCTCTTTTGATAGCTACTTCTACACGCTCTTGCCATTTTTTGGAATTTCCTGTCAAACGGCGAGGCATAATCTTGTAACGCTCTGATAATGAATGCTTAAGCATATCAATATCTTTATAATCAATAAATTCGATTTTTGATTCTGTGTATCTGCAATATCTTTTGGAATATCTCTTTTTTTCTGCCATAATTTATCCTTTAAAATGGTATTTCATCATCATTAATATCAATCACTGGGAGTTCGGGCTCTTTTTGCACCGGTTGTGCCTTTGGTGCAGCAGGTGCTGTATAAGCAGGCTTCTCATACTCTTGGTAATTATTATAATCCCCTGCCCCATAATCGTGATTTTCTTCTTGAGTGCTTTGTCGTTGTCCTAGCATTTGCATAGATTCAGCAGTGATAGAGTGCTTTGTCCTCTTTGCTCCTGTATTATCTGTCCAACTCTCTAGCACCAAACGCCCTTCAATCAAAACTTGAGAACCTTTTTTAAGGTATTGATTTGCCACTTCAGCAGTTCTACCAAAAAGATTCACATCAATAAAACACACCTCATCGGCTTGTGTCCCATCTTGTTTTTTATAGCGGCGATTGGTTGCCAGATTCAACCTTGCTAATGCTGCTCCACTTGGTAAATAACGCAATTCAACATCACGCGTCAAATTCCCCACCAAAATGACTTTATTAAACATCTAAAATCCTTAAATTAATCCTCTTGTGTCTCTGAAACTTCGGAAGCTTCTTGTGCTTTTGGAGCTTCTTTCTCTACGGCTTTTTCTTTTGGCTCTTTTAGAGGAGTTGCCTTTTTGTTGTTAATTGCTCTATCTACAAGAGTTTCCCAAGCTTTTTGTTCTTTTTTGCTATCATATTTAATCACGATAAAACGCAAAATATCTTCATTGATGCGATAAAGACGCTCTAGCTCCAAAACAAGCTTTGGTTCAGCCTTGAAATAAATAACAAAATAATATCCACGCTTGTTTTTTTTGATTTCATAAGCAAGATTTCGCATACCCATATCCAAAGTTGCACTAATCTCACCACCATTATTGAGGATTGCAGTTTTATAAAAATCGATTTTCTGCACTATCTCTTCTTGTGTCAAAGTGGGTTTTACCACAAACATAGTTTCATAAAAACGCATTTTATCTCCTTATAGATTTCGCCCTTTTTTGCTAAAAAGAGCAAGGATTTTTACAATTTAAAATATGTAAAGGCGTGATTTTATTCTAAAATTGCTTGAATTTTTATTAAGGCACTAAAAAAACCATTTCCCTTGGTATTTCCTTTGATTGCTTCTTCACGCCATTTATTCAATACATAAAAAATTTTTTGGAATCTTTCTTGGGTGTTAATTTGTATGGCTCTTTTTCTCTTTTTTTCTAAAATTATGGGAGGAAGTTTGTATCCCAAAATCTCTTCTGATGAAGCATTGCCATAGATTCTAATATGGCTTGAAAATAAAAAGAGTTGAAAAAAATATCGTTGCACTTCTGCGATTAGTTGGACTTCTTCAAAACCCTGTTCTAAAAATCTATCAAGCTCTTTAAAAAAGGGCTTTTTATCCAACAAAAGCTCCAAAATTTCCTCATACTCTACGCTTCCTAGCCCATACCCCAAACTTTCGATACTCTCTACATTGATTTCCTCATCAAAAATACTATATTTACGCAATTCTGCGACGCTAAGCCCCAAATCATAATTTTGTTGTTCTAGGATTTTTTTGAGTGCATAATCAGAAATCTTAATACAAAGAGCGTTAGCATATTCCCTCAAAATCGCCATCGCCTCCCCTTGATTAGCAAAGAAAAATCGCACCTCATAAATATTTTTGCCCCTAAAACTTCCCACTAAAGCCTTGCAATCTAGCCCATACTCACTCACACTTTTATTTTCTGCTTGATAAAATTCCAAAATAAGATAACCGCTTTGATTTTTCTCTATTGCCTCTATTAAAGAATCTAATTGCTTTTTGGGAATCTTTTTATCAACTTTTATCCACACTAATGCTTCATCGCCAAAAAGTGAGCCTTGAGAAAAACAAGATAAGGCTGCTTCAAAATCAAATTCACCAAAATAAAAGCTGTTTTTTTCACAACCTTTTGCTAAGATTTTTTGTGCGATTTTATCTCCATAATACCCTATCAAAAAAGAATCTTCGCCATAAAGCAAAATTGCACGCATTTCTGTATTGTTGGCAAGTTTGGTGTCTAGCTCTTTTTTATACATTTCTCTTTCGCCTTTTGTGAAATTTTTGCTTTTTGTGAAATTTTTGCCTTTTGTGTCTTTTGGCTCTTGAGGTAATCCTTCTTGCTTCCTCTTTTGCGCGCTGTTTTTTGATTTTTGCTTGGTTTTGCTTTTTGGCAACAATGTATTGAGAAATCGCTTCATTATTAGAATCAAACCCCTCATTATAAACTTTAACCACCTTACCATAAACCTTTGTAGTTGCAAGATTGACTTCTATAATTTGCACCAAAGCTTTTTGGTATTTTACCCCGCTTCCATTTAGTCCTACTACTCTAGCACCCATTAGCGGATAATCTGTCAATGAAATCAAAATAGGATGGCTTTCGTTGATAATAATTCCTTGATAGGTTTGCCCCAAATGCTTTGAGAGATAACGCACAAATTTTCTATCTTGGAAATCCCATTCAATCTGCATAATCTCTCTTTCTTGTGTGTTTAGATTATCACAAAGCATAGGCAAAGATTCTTTATAATCAATGTCTTCTTGGAGTGTGATTTTGGATTTTAAGATTCGGTGCAAAATAAGATCACTATAACGCCTTATGGGGGAAGTAAAATGACTATATGCTTCAAACCCCAAACCAAAATGCCCTAGATTATGGCTTGCATAGTTAGCTTGTTGCATTGATTTGATGATTAGTTTATCAACCTCTCTTTGCATTTTTGCCTTTTTGGCATTATTTTGAATCTCAATAATCGCCTTATGTAAAGATTCTTGTGTTTTGGGGATAGCTTTGCCCCTCCAAATACCGAGCATTCTTAATTCCCCAAATAACTCTGAAAGTTTTTCTTGCTTGGGTTTTTGATGCACACGATAAATGCCTAATTTTAAATTTTCATCATTTTTGGAATTTTTTTGTTCAAGAAGCTTGGCACTTTGGATATTTGCAAGCAACATACATTCTTCTATTAACTGATGAGAAGAGCTTTGAGGTTGGAAGTGGAGTGATTTTAGCTCCAAATTCTTATCCAACTCCAACTCCACTTCATCGCCCAAAAAGTCAAATCCCTTTTGCAAACGCTTTTTGCGGAGTTTTTGAGTCAATTCTTGGAGAGCAAAAAGCATAGAATGGAGAGATTTTTTGATTGTTTTGCTCTTTTGGGTTTCAAAAAGAATATCCACCTCCTCATAAGTTAATTTTTGTTTGACTTTAATAACCGCAGCAAAAAGCTCACTGCTCAAAACTGCTTTTGTGCGTTTATGGAGGCGAATCTTCCAAACCATTGCCAAACGCATTTTGCCTTCTTGCAAAGAACAAAGATTCTCGCTTAAAATGCGTGGTAACATAGGGATAGATTTGTGTGGAAAATAAATACTAAATCCGCGACTTTTAGCTTCAATATCCAAAGGTGAATTCGGCGTTACATAATGACTAACATCGGCAATAGCCACATAAAGTATAGAACTTTCTTCATCATAAAAAATCGCATCATCATGGTCCTTTGCACTCACTGGATCAATGGCACAAAAGGGCAAATTAGTAAGGTTGATACGCTCTTTAAAATCTTTAATTTTAACCTCTTTGAAACTCTGGGCTTGGATTTCTGCTTGGAGGCTAAATGATTCGTGCTTATCATAGAGGTTTAGAGAAATAATTTCATCGATTTTGGGGTCTTCTAGTGTCCCTAAAATCTCTAAAATCTCCCCATTTCTAGGGTTAATTTTCAAAATAGTTTTAGAAGGAAGAGTTTTGAGGGATTTTTGGGACGCATTGATTTTATACACCACTTCATTAGGGATAGATACTGCTATACAATCTAATTTGTATTTTTCCAAATAGCAAATAACGCTAGAAACTTTTTCTTGCAAAACTGCAAGGACTTTTGCTTTGATTTTTGCACTATGCTGGTGCTTAATCAAAGATTTTGCCAAAACTATATCGCCTTTTTGTGCGCCTTTTAGGAGATTCTTTTCAACAAGCCAATCTTTGCCTGTATTGTCAAATGCCCTTACAAATCCATACCCTGCTTTTGTTAGCTCTACTTTACCAATGCGGAATTTTTCCAAAAGATAATATTTATTTTTTTTGATTTTAAGCACATTCAAATGGGCTAACAATTCTAAATATTTTTGGAAGGCTGGAGCGAGTTTTGCATCAAGAGGTATTCCCTCTTCTAAAATCTTAACAAATTCAATCATGCTAATTATAATTTTCTAATTCTCTTAGGCTTTTTACAAAGCCCATTGCAAGCAATGTCTCATCAAAACTTTGAATATCTAATCCATAATTTATTGCCAAATTCCTTGCATTTTTTATTTGCTCTTTAGCAGCAATGCTAAAGGGATTAATCAAGGCATTTAAAACACGCAAAGGATAAACATATTTTTGAATCTCTTGTGGCAATCTCTCTTCTTGCAAGCTGTGAATAACTTTTATTATTGTAGGTTCAAAATGCCAATGCTCACAAAGCATTTCTAAAATCTCAAATTGATTTACCCCCAACATTTCTTTTTCCAAAGCTATACAAGGGGTTGTTTTTAGCCGCTCACTAAATTTTTTACCTTTTTTGGATTTAATCAAGCAATCCGATAAAATCGCCATACCAATGTGCATAATAAGAGCACAAGTTACCAAAATAGAAAGCAATTTAGACCCTTTATACCATTTGCTAATAAACATACCTTTTTGATTAGCTGCTTCAGTGAAATTTGATACACTTAATCCATAAGGTGTGAGATTAATTACTAATTGAGCCTTTACAACACTCACAATCGCAAGTCCTTTGGCAGTATAAACTCCAAATATCGCAACTGCTTGTGCGACAGAATTCACGGTTCTTGTATAGCCATACAAAGGTGCATTTGCACTTTTTATAATGCTTGCAGTCAAAAAAGGATCTGTTTGAATAACCTCTGCGACTTCTTTTACACTCACATCATCACGCGCACAGATTCTTTGTAGCTCAACGATGGTTTGCGATAGAGGCGGGAGAGATTCTATGTTTGCAATGATTAATTCTTTCATTCAATAACAGCCTGTCTATTTTGAATTATAATTCATTATTATGGAGCAAAAATAATATCATAATAAGACTTTAAAATTCTAATTATTTAAAACTATTTTGTTATAATGCAACATTCTTAACACAATGCAAAGGAATCTTATGCAATACATTGATGATACGCTTGCAAAAAAACGTATTTTAATCACAGGAGGTGCTGGGTTTATTGGTTCTAACCTTGCCCATTATTTTCAAAAATACCATGTAGATGCCGAAGTTGTCATTTTTGACTGCTTTAGAAATGAAGAAACTTTTAGCAATGGCAACTTAAAATCTCTAGGGCATTTTAAGAATCTTTTGGGATTCAAGGGAGAAGTGATTACAGGTGATATTAACAACAAAAATGATTTAGAAAGATTAAGAAAACAAAAATTTGATTACATTTTTCATCAAGCTGCAATTTCAGATACCACGGTTATGAATCAAGAAATGGTTTTGCGAAGCAATCTCAATGCTTTTAAAGATTTATTAGATTTATGTTTAGAGAGTGGTGCTAAGATGATTTATGCCTCAAGTGCGGGCGTATATGGCAATACTCCTGCACCAAATAGCATTGGTAGCGGAGAGATTCCTGAGAATGTTTATGGATTCTCTAAATTAATGATGGATAATCTCAATTATCAATATTTGCAAAAATACCCCAACTTACATAGCGTTGGATTGCGTTATTTTAATGTTTATGGGGAAAATGAATTTTATAAAGGCAAAACTGCTTCTATGATTTTGCAGCTAGGATTACAAGCACTCCAAAACAAAAAAGTGAGACTTTTTAAAATGGGAGAACAAAAGCGTGATTTTGTCTATATTCAAGATGTGATTCAAGCTAATATCAAAGCAATGTTTGCCAAAAAAAGTGGCGTATATAATGTGGGCAGTGGAGTTGCTAGAAGTTATAATGATATTGTATCTTGCCTCAAACAAGAATTAGGAAACTTTGAAGTAGAATACTTTGATAATCCTTATCCATTTTTCCAAACACACACTCGAGCAAACATCATCTTAACGCAAGAATTTTTAGATTACACGCCTAGATTTTCTTTAGAAATCGGCATCAAAAACTATCTCAAACAAATCAAAGAAATCCACACAAAAGGGAGTTATTAATTGAAGCCTAGCATTCTAGTTATTGGGGATTTGATTTTAGACCATTATATTTGGGGACAATGTGAGAGAATCTCTCCAGAAGCCCCCGTGCAAGTCATCGAAGTCGCCAAAGAAACGCTGAATTTGGGAGGTGCTTGCAATGTAGCAAATAACCTTGTCGCATTAGAATGCGAAGTGTTTATTTGTGGAATGGTGGGCAAAGATGAAGCAGGCACAAAACTCAAAGAAACATTAGAATCCCTACACATTCACACACAAGGCATTTATTATAATCTAAACCGCCCAACCACACAAAAATCAAGAATCATCGCCGCACACCAACAAGTTATCCGCGTAGATAGAGAGGATAAAAGCCCTATTTCACAAGAGGGCGAAGAGTTTATTTTAAATTTTGCCAAAACGCTAATAGAAAGCCACAAAATAGATTGTATAATCCTCTCTGATTATCAAAAAGGCGTATTAAGCGAAAATCTCACCCAAAACCTCATCAAAATTGCTAAAGATTCTAAGCTAAAAATCCTCATTGACCCAAAAGGCAAAGATTATTCCAAATACAAAGGCGCAACCCTTCTAACACCAAACAAAAAAGAAGCCAAAGAAGCAACAGGCATTCAAATCCTCGATGATTCTACACTACTTCTTGCACTCCAAAACCTAAAAAAATCTTGCAATCTTGAATACTCCCTCATCACACTTAGTGAAGATGGCATTGGGATTTTAGATGACAAACTTCACAAGCTCCCAACCATAGCCAAAGAAGTTTTTGATGTAACCGGTGCTGGAGACACGGTTATTGCTGCACTTGCTTTTATGCTTGCACAAAATGAAGATATTCTCTCTAGCATACAATTTGCAAATGCTGCTGCTGCTGTGGTGGTGGGGAAAATTGGCTCTGCGGTTGCAACCAAACAAGAAATTTTTGCTTATTTGCAAGACAATCATCTTCTTGATACACTTTCTTTGGAGTTCTTCAAAGTTTTTAAAGAAAATCCAAACACACGATTTTTACCACACTTGCAACGAATCTCCCAAAAACAAAAACCCATTGCACCTAGCTCCAAACTAATTAATCAAAACACCTTTTCATCTTTTTTGGAATTTTTAGGAACACTCAAGCAACAAGATTTCAAAATCGTTTTTACTAATGGCTGCTTTGATATTTTGCATTTTGGGCATATTAGCTACCTTAATCAAGCAAGAGCATTAGGGGATTTACTCATTGTTGGATTAAATAGCGATAATTCCATCAAAAGACTTAAAGGCAAAGATCGCCCTATCAATTCTCAAGAAGATAGAGCGGCTTTATTATGTGCTTTAGAATGCGTAGATTTTGTGATTATTTTTGATGAGGATACTCCCCTAGAGCTTATCAAAGCTATTCAACCTCACTTTTTGGCTAAAGGGGCAGATTATCAAGGCAAAGAGGTTGTAGGGAGTGAATTTGCCAAAAAACTATGCTTGATTGACTTTGTAGAGGGCAAAAGCACTACAAATACTATTCAAAAAATCAAAAAAGGATAACCATGCAACACATTTTAGATGAAATTAACGCTCACATTCAAACCGCACAAAAAATGCCAGCACTCGCACAAACTATACAAAAAGCGGCACTTTTGGCAATACAAACTCTCAAAAATGGCAATAAGATTCTAATTTGCGGAAATGGAGGAAGTGCGGCTGATGCACAACATATCGCAGCAGAATTAACAGGACGCTACAAAAGAGAAAGAAGAGGTTTAAGCGCCATAGCCCTTACCACCGATACAAGTGCATTAACTGCCATAGGCAATGATTATGGCTATGATTTTGTTTTTTCTCGTCAATTTGAAGCATTAGCGCAAAAGGGGGATTTGCTATGGGGAATCTCCACAAGTGGCAATAGCACAAATGTCTTAAATGCTTTAAAATTAGCCAAAAAAATGGAATGTAACACGCTTGGCTTTAGTGGTAGAAATGGAGGGGAAATGAAAGAATGGTGCGATATTTTATTAATCTCCCCAAGTGAAGATACTCCAAGAATCCAAGAAATGCACATTTTAATGGCACATATTATTTGTGATTTAATCGAAAAAGAAGCATAATTTGTTTTTTCAAAAAACCATAGAATCCTGCCAGCAATTTCACTTTAACCTAAAATCAACCCTTTTAGATACACTAAAAACTAGCGGGATTAGTGCAAATCTAGCGGATTTAAATCCCACAAAAGAGGGGATTTACTTCACATTCCCTGACAAAACCTCTACCAGAGTAATGCTCTATCAAGCAAAAATTCAAGAATCTCTTTTTCGCACTCAAGGCGATCCTTTGGTGCATTTGTGTGCTTGCAAAGAAAGCTTAAAACACTATAATAATCCTGAATTTCTAGCAATCATTCACCCCAATATGCAGTTTTTTATAAGCATTTATTCCCACAAAATCCAAACAAGATTTTTCAATGAAAAACCTCTTGATATTTGCCCGGAATGCCTTTATAATCTAGGGAATCTGTTTGATAAAAATTTAGAATTATTTTTGGATTGTTCTTTGTAATTTAAAACTTTCAAAAAACAATTTTTGCGTTTATTTCAATTTAAGATAATTATCGTTATCATTTTAATGAATTTCAAAAATGAAAGGATAAATTATGGATTTTTCCAAAATTTTAGAACATCTTAATAATCATCACCAAGATAATTTGAAAGATTTGTGCAAAAAATTTGGCAATGCAAATACTATTTCAAATGTCCAAGCTACAAAAGTGGATTTTGAAGGAATTACGCTTTGTTACAATGAAAATAAGACATTGAAAATCGACTTTGAGAAGAAAGCCGATGAAAAAACGCTCAAAGACACGATTGTCCAACTTTGTTTAAGCGTCAAAAGTAGCCTTGATACACAAGCCATCAAAGAGGAATTAGAAGAGTTTATGCGTGGCTTCAAATCTATTTGCATAGCCTCTATTGCCCCTAATGGCACTGCGGTTTGCTCTTATGCGCCTTTAATCCAAACCAATGGCAAATACTACATTTATATTAGCGAGGTTTCTGAGCATTTTTCTAGCATTCACACCAATCCAAACAAGATTGAAATTATGTTTTTGCAGGACGAAAAAGAAGCACCTTTGATTATTTTAAGAAAAAGAGCAAGATTCAAAAGTGAGGCGACTTTTATCCCAAGGGGAGAAGAGTTTGATAGAATCTATGATGCTTTTGAAGCACAAAATGAACACAATGGACCTTTGAAAACCATACGCAAAATGCTTGATTTTCATTTGATTGAACTGCATTTAAAAACCGGACGCTTTGTCAAAGGATTTGGACAGGCTTATGATATCATTGATGGTGAAATTATTCCATTAACAGAGAATAACCCTCACACCAAATCCCCACACAACCACTAAAAACTATCAAGATTTTTTCTTGATGGTTTTATGTTGTTTTATAATAATAAAAATTATCACTTTTAATATTAAAAGGATACTCGATGAAAAATTTACCAACTCTAACAGGATTATTTACTCTATCTTTGGCATTGCTTAATGCACAAGAGACACAAAACATTCCACAAGAATCCAACAAACAAGATGAAAAAGTCCTCTTAGAAACTGCCGTTGTTTCTGCACCCATTATGCGTTTTAGTCTTGATGAGCTTAATAGAAATATGGTTATTATTGACAAAGAAGCAATCAATGATAAGGGTTACAAAAATTTAGAAGATGTTTTTCGCACTCTACCCTTTGTAAATCTCACAGATATCGGGCTTGGAAAGAATATTGACTTGAGAGGACAAGGGGATAAAGCTAACACAAGCGTTCAAGTTTTGGTTAATGGAATCCCACAAAATATGCTTGATTCTAGCCATGGTGTAACTCCACTCAATACCATTGATATTAACTCCATAGAAAGGATAGAAATCCTACCCGGCGGAGGGGCTGTTATGTATGGAAATGGCACAAGGGGAGGAGTAGTCAATATCATCACACAAAGACGCTATGAAAAACCAACTTTTAATGCCAATATCGGATATAGCAATGTTTTAGAGGGCAATGGAAATAGCTATAATGTGGATTTCAAATATGGAAATAAAACCAATGAAAATCTCTATTATTCATTTGGGGCAAATTATCAAAATAAGGGCGGACCGCGATATGGAGATAAGATAGAGGGAGTGGGGGCAAATTTAAGCCTTACAAAAGATATCGGACAATCACAGAGCGTGTTTTTTGATTTTGATATTTTTAGAGGCGATATTGATTCTTCGCCCAATAACTCTTTTTTGGATAATCCAAATCCTTCTAAAAATGATAGAAAAACTCCCGGTAATGGCGACTTTCACAATAGGCAACTTCGCTTTGATGCAAGTTTAGGATACCAAAATGAACTAAGCCCCACAGCAAACCTAATCGCTAAAATCTTTTATCACTATAACAAAATTGATTATTTAGACACCAAAACCTACATTAGCAATTATACTTTACAAATGAGTGGTATGCCTATAGCATTTTCTTTTCCAAATACTCTAGCAGACCAAAGCGGCTCGTTTTTTGATGACCAAAAAATCGGACTAGATATCAAATATGACCAAAAACACAACAATGGTGTGCTGATTCTAGGTGCGCAATCTACTTACAATATCAGCAAACGCACGATGGATAATTATATTGATGCCTATGATCCAAATTATTCTATGGGTACTTTAAGCGGACTTCAATACATTAATGGTATGCTAATTCCTTTTGAAGGCAATAAATGGAGTAATTCCCTCTATGTAATAGAAAAATACGACTTTACCGATAGATTCTCACTTATGGGTGGAATCCGCTATGAATACGACAAATACGATGTTGATGTGGATTACAATATGCACACTCATGATATTTTTGTAGGCGGAACTCGGATGCCCTTTGTTAGTCCAACCTACGCACAAGGCTCTTTGAATGAAGATTCCCACAATTTTGCCTTTGAAATTAATCCAAACTACAAATATTCAACTTATGGCAATATCTATGCCAAATACGAAAGAGGCTTCATCTCTCCTTCGCCCAACTCTCTTTTGCAAAGACAAGGGACCACTTATCAAACGACCAACATCAAAGATGAAACTTACAACACTTTTGAAATTGGTATTAGGGATTTTTGGTGGGATACCTTTTTATTCTCTCTTACAGGTTACTACACACTTACCAACGATGAGTTTTACACCATTGGCACAGCACATTCTATATCAGGTGTAGAATACGGAAACTATGATAAAACCGAAAGGATGGGATTTGAGCTATTTTTGGAACAATACTTTTTGGACAATGCCCTTACCCTTACAGAAAGCCTCTCCTACACCGATGCGAAAATAAAAAAACAAAATGGGCAAAGCACCAGCCAAAGAATCCCTTATGTAAGCAAATACAAAGCCACTTTGGGACTTAATTATAAATTCCTCAAAGATTACACTTTGTGGATTAATAACACCTTTTATGGCAACCAAGTGGATACCATACAAAGCAAAATTCAATCTTACTCTCTAACAGACATAGGAATTACCGCAAAATACAAAGAATTTCTTATCAGTGCTGGAGTAAAAAACCTTTTTGATAAATTTTATTATAGCTTTTATAATTCAGATTCTAGTGATACTATCACCGGATATAGCTATCTTATAGGGCAAGGAAGGACATTCTTTATCTCTGCAAAATATTCTTTTTAGTCATTTAAGTAGAATCCCCACTTGCTTTGGCGGTGGGATTCTGCTAAACCTCTTATGCTTCCAAACATTAATCTTTGCTAGTGAATATCTTTTTTGGGCTAAAGTGCTTTGGTAGATTGCAAAAAGCATAAAAACAAAATCACACTTAGATAAGGGCAAAGGCTAGAATTATAAATTAAAATCACTCGCCCTCAATAAAAGAATTGCTTTATATTGCTACTCAATCTAAATTTTAGATTAGAAAACTAACAAGGACAGTTAGAGTGATTATAAAATAGTTTAAAATCCCAGATAATCGTTATTGCCCAATTTATAGAGTTTTGGGCTAAAATCTTAAAGCAGTTTTGAATTGAAGACTTTAGCTACTTTTAGATGCCTTTATATCTAGTTTCCTCCAAGCTTGTAATGCCATTTTCCCCGCATATTTTGCATTTAGGATTCCGTCTAATAGAGATTTTGCGAAATTCCATATCCCGAATATCACAGCTCAAAAACTTATCAAACAAAGGCTCTCCAACGCCTGTAATTATCTTTATTGCCTCATTTGCTTGAATACAACCAAAAAGCCCTGCTACTGCCCCCAAGATTCCAACACTAGCTCCCGTTGGCATTTCTTCTTGTGGGGGAGAATCAAATAAACAAGCATAACAAGCGCTTTCTTTGGGTTTGATACTCATAGATTGCCCACAAAAATGCAATGCACTCGCTCTAACCAAAATCTTCCCTCCAAGCACGCACGCATCATTGACAAGAAACTTTGAAGCAAAGGCATCTGTAGATTCTACAACCAAATCATAATCCCCTATAATCCTCAAAGCATTAGTCGCATTAAGACGCTCTTTAAAGATTTTAATGCAAATATTTGGATTAAGTGCTTCTAGCTTTGCTTTAGCGGATTCTGCCTTGTTAATCCCTATATCCTGCGTTCTATGCAGAATCTGCCTTTGGAGATTGCTCAAATCTACACTATCCCCATCACAAATCCCAATCTCTCCAACTCCAGCTGCTGTTAGATAAAACAACACCGGCGAACCAAGCCCACCAGCACCTACGACAAGCACTTTTGCATTTTTTAGCTTTTGCTGCCCTTCTTCTCCAATTCCACTTAGCAAGATATTGCGGTTATAACGCTCCAGCTCTTCTTTATCAAGCCCCATTTTATCCCTTTAAAATCTATACCCTAAGCCTACTAATCCAATATGGTATCTTTCATCAAAAAATCCAATATCATCGCTCACATTGCTATAAAGGTAAGTAGCAAAAGCATACACGCCCTTATATCCAAAAATATTGTGTCTAGAGATTCCCAACTTTGCTTTCCAAATATCACTTTCCCTAGTTTTATCAAAGATAATATTCTTAGAATCATAGCTTCTATTGCCATAAACTAGCCCAAAATTTGCAAAAGTTTCATTATCCAAAATAGGTAAATTTCCATCTATCTTAATCCCAAAACCATCGTAACTTTCTGCGCTACCATCGGCATTTTTCATATCATAGTATGCACCAATTTCTATACCATAATATTTAAATCCCACCTCAAATTCATGTATATCTCCCTCTCTACGCAAAGATTGCTCCAAATTTTCTTTATCATAGTTATCTTGTGCATAGACATAGCGACCAAAAACATCTAATTTTTCATTAAAATGATAAGTTTGCTCTATTTTAAGCCCATATTGATTCCTATCAACTACCTCTCTATCGCCGATTTGGTAAGGATTTGCATAGGCTTCTTGACGCAAAGAGCTAATAAAAGCAATATCACTCTTATTATTCCCATAATTCAATCCATATCCAACACTAAGACCACTAACATCTCGTCCATTATAGTTTTTTAGATACACCTCATCATCGCTCAATAACCCCTTATAAGAAAGCTCAATCCCAAGAAACGGAATAGCCTCTGTGGAATTATTTTTATCATTCAAACTATTAAGGCGATTCTCATCTAATGAGGGATCAATATTGCTCTCTCCCTTTTTAAATCCGCCACCCAAACTAATATTTCCGCTAAATCCAGATTCTGCTGCTAATACAAGACTTCCGCACATCGCCAAAGTTAATGCTATTTTTATCATTTAAAAACCTTTTTATAATCTTTAAAAAGCTGAATTGTAGCAATTTTCTCTTAATATCCACTGATTAATTTTGATTTAAGAAAAAAGAGACTACCATTCCAAAGTTTAAATATATGAATATATATTCATATATGATTAATATTTCACCAAAATACATGGAGTAAAAAATGGCAGAATTTGACGAAAAGCGCTCCAAAACTCTCGAAGAGATTCTCAAAAAACTTCCCAAAGAAGAGTTATTGTATGAATTAGCAGAGCTTTTTAAGATTTTTGGAGATTCTTCACGAATCCGCATTCTCTCGCTACTACAAAAAGAAAGGCTTTGCGTGAGTGAAATCTCCACTCTTCTCAATCTCTCACAATCAGCCATCTCACACCAACTTAGAATCCTACGACAAGCAAGACTTGTGCGATACAAAAAAATAGGCAAAGAAGTGTTTTATGAGCTTGATGATGACCATATCGAAAAAATTTTCGAGCAAGGTTTAGAGCATATCCAAGAAATGTAAAGGAATCCTATGGCAAATTGTTGCAGCACTTGTTCAAATGAACAAAACAACACACAAACTCCCACAAATGAGAAATTAACTCAAGGGATTTTTTATCTTAGCATTATTATTTATCTTTTTGCACTCACAGAAGATTTTGAAATTTTTGGCAAGCATTTAGAAGCCTTTATGCTTAATAGCCTCTATCTTTTTTGCTACTTTGCTTTGGGCTATGAAATCCTAAAAGAAGCCCTTGTTGGATTTTATAAAAAAGAATTTTTTAATGAGAATAGCTTAATGGCTCTAGCTAGCGTTGGAGCTTGGGCTATTGGAGAAGGTGCTGAAGCGGTTGCTATTTTGCTTTTTTATCGCATTGGTGAAACCTTAGAATCCCTTATTGTTGAAAAATCAAAAAAATCTATCCGCACGCTTGCCTCTATCAAAATAGAACAAGCCCACTTATTAAAGGGAGACAAAACAGAAAATATTGACCCAAAAACCATCCAAAAAGATGATATTTTGGTGATTTTTGCTGGAGAAAGAATCCCTGCTGATGGGATTGTAATAAAGGGAGAAGGAAGTATAGATAATTCTGCACTCAATGGAGAATCAATCCCACAAAATGTAAAAGTTGGCGATTCTTTGCTCTCTGGTGGAATCAACCTTGATGGAATCTTGCACCTAAAGGCAACCAAAAGCTACGAAAACTCCGCTTTTAGCAAAATTATCAAACTCATTGAAGAGGGCAATGCACAAAAAAGCAAAAGCGAGGAATTTATCACCAAATTTGCCCGTTACTACACGCCCATTGTAACGCTACTTGCCATTAGTGTTGTGATTTTTCCAACACTTTATTTTTGGGCTATGGGAGCAGATTTTGTAGAATCTTTTAAAACTTGGCTTTATAGAGGAATTATCTTTTTGGTAGTTTCTTGTCCTTGTGCACTTGTAATCTCTATCCCGCTGACTTTTTTTGCAGCACTAGGCAGAGCATCAAAAGAAGGCATATTAATCAAAGGTTCAAGCTACATTGAATCTCTAAAAGACGCAAATGCCATTATATTTGACAAAACAGGCACTCTCACCAAAGGCGAATTAATCATAAAAGAAATTAATGCTTATAAAAATTATGATAAAAATTTTATATTAAAAATAGCAAAATCATTAGAATCTCATTCTAATCACCCTATTGCAAAAGCTATTATCCAGCAAACCAATGAGCAAAATTTGCAAAAACTCCATTTAGAAAATCTCAAAGAAAGTGCTGGTGGTGGAATTAGTGCGACTTTAGAGAACAAAACTATTGCTTTAGGAAATGCACGATTTATTGAATCTATTACCCAAAAACCCATTCAAGAAGATTCTATTGCAAAATGTCAAATTTTCATTGCTTTTGATGGTGAAATAATCGGAAATATCATCTTAGAAGACGCAATCAAAGAGGAAGCAAAAGAAGTCATAAACACTCTAAAAAAAGAGCATTTAGAAGAACTTTATATTCTAAGTGGGGACAAAAAGTCAGTAGTGGAGCAAGTTGCAAACGCCATTGGCATTACTCACTTTTTTGCAGAGCTTATGCCAAAGGACAAAGTAACTCACTTAAAAGAAATTTTGGCTTCACAAAAAGCACAGAGAAAAAAGGTGATTTTTGTGGGCGATGGCATCAATGATGCTCCATCACTTGCCCTTTGCGATATTGGAATTGCTATGGGAAAAGCCGGAAGCGATGTTGCTTTGGAAGGTGCAGATATTGTAATTATGAATGATGATTTAAATAAAATCCCAAAGGTTTTGCAAATAGCCAAAAAAACTCGTGCGATTTTGTGGCAGAATATCATTTTTGCACTAGGAGTGAAAGCGGGAATTATGATACTTGGAGCTTTTGGGGCTACAAATCTTTGGATTGCACTCTTTGGCGATGTGGGAGTAGCGATTTTAGCCTTGCTAAATGCCATTAGGGCTATTAGATAAGCAAACTCCATAGCCTAGAATAAAGCCCTGCAATACAAAGAAGGCTTTACTCAAAAAGGCTATGAAAATCTATGCTTTGCAACCCTATTGATAAAATCTTAAATTTTAGATAATGGCATTCTAAAAATAATCTTGATAGTTATACTCCAAAACACACCTTTGTAATAGCAAAAACAAAATCAATCATTCACAAATTGATTATCTCAACAAATTTATTGTAATATACCACCAAAAATATTAAATATAAGGAAAATTATAATGATACCCAAAAGATTTTATCGTTTAGTTTTTGCGGGGATAATGTCCCTTTTTATGAGCTTTATTATGTCTGGAATCATCACTTTTTTAAACCTAGGATTTATTCCTTCTTTCTTTACACAATGGCTTTTAGAGGCTTTTCCAAAAGCTTGGGTAGCTGCATTTCCTATCGTATTTTTTGTCGCCCCTCGTGCTGCAAAACTCGCAGAATCTTTGATGAAAAAATAGCATATTCTCACACCTCCATTCCCCTCCCTTTTGCCCTTTTATTAAAATTTGCTTAAGAAACTTCTGCTACAATTCCACTCCTAAAAACCACAAGGGAATCTTAATGCGATATAGAATTTTTATTAAACCGATAAAAACGCTTAAAGCCTTTAAGCTTCTTTTTAATATTATGGCTCTACAAACTCTTTATTAATCTGCAATTTACTTAAATCACTTATACAATCAAACTAAAATTTACATCAATTTTAAGGAAAACTATGAAACTAGGCTGGTTTTGTGTCATTTTGGGCGGGATTTTGGAGATTTTTTGGGTAAGTGGGCTTAAATATTCCACAAGCCTTTTGGCTTATATAATCACCGGGATCCTTGTGTTTTGCTCATTTAGCTTGATGATTATAGCAACTAAAAAAATCGAGGTTAGTATTGCTTATGCGGTATTTGTAGGGATAGGTGCTGCTGGTGTGGCGTTGAGCGAAATTGTAGTTTTTGGCGCTTCTACAAGCCCTTTGCAACTCACATTTATTGCACTTTTAATCCTTAGCGTGATTGGACTAAAACTTGCAAGCAAAGAAAACGACAAACAAGAGCTAAAAGTCATTCAAGAATTTTCTCACGATTTGGGCATTGATACGATTGCCCAAAAACTTGAAACACTAGAATCCACGCAAACAAAAAAGGATAGCAAATGAGCTGGATATACTTAATATTAGCTGGAATTATGGAAATCTTTGGCGTAATATGTATGAAAAAATTCGCTCTTAGCAACCAAAAAATCTACTTACTTGGAATTGCGGCATTATTTGTATTAAGCTTAAGCCTGCTCTCTTTGGCATTACGCGAGATTCCTATGGGAATTGGCTATGCGGTTTGGACAGGTATTGGAACAGCTGGGGGCGTGCTAGTAGGCATTTTCATCTACAAAGAATCAAAATCCTTTTGGAAGCTTTTCTTTGTTGCCTCTATCGTAGTATGCAGTGTCGGCTTAAAGGCGTTAAATTAATCCACAAAAAAAAGGGGGGGGGCTTTTGCCCTATTTTTGATTGATATGTTTCAAAACAGGGTCATCTTTAAAAACAGCAAGAATATTCATACCCATAGGAAAAATTTCATAGCCAAGAGGCTTAATCAAATCAAAAATTTCTTGTTGTGGGCTTTTTAGGACTTCAATTAATAAAATAGGCTTATACTTTTTAAGTGTTTTCATAGCTCCATTTAGCACTTCTACTTCCATTCTTTCCACATCAATTTTTACAAAATCTACCCGCTCTAATTCCAAAGAATCAATGCTTATTAAGGGAACTTTTTGTGTTTTTTGATAATCGATATTTTGCCCTATAAATTCATTATTTATGTTTGCTTTTAGCTCCAAACTTCCAAAAGAAGCAGGCTTAGTATAATCCACTTGAGGAATATCCAAAAAGCCCCCCCCCCCCA
>JFBN01012152.1_pt1 | contig 20595 bp, 15 predicted proteins | sample 768741 | NCBI WGS metagenome assembly JFBN01 (sample SAMN01983846, study PRJNA193217) | chicken gut metagenome | biome: terrestrial biome; isolation source: ceca of Broiler chicken | host: Gallus gallus | place: United Kingdom: England | collected 2010-09-07
CCTGCCACAGGCAGGCCCTGCTTCCCAGAGGCTGTACGATAGGCTGTTGTACAGCCCCTGGGAAGCAGAAACCTGCTGCGGAAAGGGGATTTTTGTGATTTATATTTGGACGATCCTCACGGCTGCGGCTGTGGCGGCTGGGGTATGCTTTTCCCGCAAGCGATTTTTGAATCTGTCTTTTGCCGGCTGGCCTTTTTGGCTTGAGCTGGTGGGAGCACTCCTTTCCGGTGGCTTGATTGGCTGGCTTGGCTTTGTACGTGTGGAAGGCAATCCCTTTTCCTGCCTGCGTCTGCTTCTGGCTGCCGGCGCGTTGGCTGGTGCGGCGCGCTGCGATATAAAAACCCGCCGAATCCCCAATCTTTATCCGGCTATTTTACTTGCAGGATTTGTGCTATGTACCGGCCTGGACATGGCAATGCAGAATGTCCAGTGGCTGGCCCTTCTTGGCGGCGTGCTGGGGGGCGCAGTGGTGTATTGGTTTTTGCGTCTGTGCAGCCATTTGTCTCACGGCGGCATAGGAGGAGGCGACATCAAGCTGATCTCGGCATTGACCTGCCTGATCGGTTTGTATGGCGGATTCAGCGTTTTGCTGTTTGCACAACTCACTGCGGTGGTCCTGGTGCTTGTACTGCTGGCTTTGCGCCGCATTACCATGAAGGAAAGTATCGCTTTTGCGCCTTTTTTTTATCTTGGGTTGCTGATTACAGTTTTCTTGGGAAGTTTTTGATCATCCCCATGCGTTGCTTGCTGGGACAAGTAAGGCAATTATCGCGGAGGAATGGATATGAAACAAACACGTTTGGCTGTCATTGTCTTGCTGATCGCTATGTGTGCCTTTAGCTGGTTTTTGGTGGGCCGGAAACTGGCAGATACAATGGGAAACCTTCAGAGTTTAATCGATCAGGGGCATTCCTATCAGGAGCGCGGTCTATACGAAAAGGCCATCGAATCCTATAACAATGCCATTGCCCAGAGTCCCAGCCGGGAACTGTATGATTCGCTGGTGCAGTCCTGCGAATCCTATTATCAGGAAAGCCCGACCAACGCTGTTGAAAACACACTTTTGGCAGCTTACAATGCGGCGACGGCCGCATACCCAGATGAAGTTTCCTATTGGGAACGTTATGTGCAGATATACTTGGACGACAGTGATTTCTCCAAGGCAGTGGACACACTTCGCCAAGCAGAACGTGAAAATGTAAGCAGCGACACCTTGTCCGCACAGTGGGTTCAGGCCTATTACAGTGTAAAGGAACAGTATCAGAAATATGAAAGCATCACGCCTTTGGAAAATGAGGATGCCTACACGGTACAGACCGGGGATCTGTATGGCGCTGTAAATTCTTCCGGCAGCGAAGTTGTGGCGATGAATTACAGCTATACCAGCCCGGTCGGGGAAGACGGTGTGGTTCTCTGCTCCACCGTGGAAGGAGAAGTCCAGATATTTGATGCGGATGGAGTTATGATCGGACGCTTCCCCGGTACTGTGGAGGAGGCCCGGGCCTACAGCGAAGATCTGATCCCGGCGCGCCTTCAGGGACGGCAGGACTGGTGCTATTTGGACCTTGAGGGCAATGAGGTACTCAGCGGTTATCAACAGGCCGGGTGCTTTCAGGATGGAACCGCTGCCGTTCAACTGGATACCGGCGAGTGGTGCTTGATTGGCAAAGATGGAACACAGACCAGCGATACCACATGGGAGAATGTCCGCCTGGATCCGATGGGACGTTGGCTGCAAGATGATGTGATGCTGATTCAGACGGATGGAAGCTGGAAAATTGCCGATCATTCCGGGGAAATCGTGGAGGGCTTTACCTGCGAGGACATTGATTTCTGCTCCAATGGAGAGCCCATTGCATTTTGTCAGGCGGGCCAGTGGGGATTTGTAAATACGGATGGAACCGTTTTGATTCAGCCTGCTTACGAATCGGCACACAGCTTTTCCGGCGGCGTGGCGGCCATTTATGTTGACGGAAGTTGGGACTTTATTGATACACAGGGAAATGTTGTCGTAGATGGAAACTTTGCGGATACAGGCTATTTTTCTCCAGAATCCGGGACATGTCCTGTTTTGGAAAATGAGGACGCGCCGGAGTGGCATCTGATCGTTTGGAGCGTGGCGCATTGATTTACGGAATGGGAGGATTGCCATGGACACACAGGCCGCTTTCTATGCGCTGGTTGCCACGGTGGTGGTATCTGTCCCAATTTTGATGATGGCATTTCGGCGTGGTCTTACGACGGCGGGGGAACAAACCGTTCGCCAGGCCAAGCAGGCGGGCAGAGTCGTTGTGGCGACATTGAAAAAAGAAAATTCCTGTCTGGTGACCCGTCCGGGGATTTATATCAAAGACGAAACCTGTACTTGGTTGTCTACGAGTATCAGGTGGATGGCATTTCCTATACATACCGTGCGCGCCTGCGCTGTGAACCCCCGCAAACTCTCATGCTGTACTACCCGGAGGGCAGACCAAACAAAGCGGTATTGGAAAGCGACCGCACCCCCGGTGTTGTATACAGCCTGGCGTCCCTTTTCCCTTTGGCACTGTGGGTCGCATTCTATTATCTGGTTTTTCAATGATGTAAGGAGGGCTGGCAATGCGTTGGCTGAAAGCATCTCTGCTCCGATACGAAAAGGGGATGGAGATGATAGAAGGCATGATCGTCATGACGATCATGGTTTTTGTCCTTACCATGTTTTTGTCGTTTGGGTTCTTGTTGTATCAGCAGCTGGCGGTGTACAGCGTGGCCAATGATACGGCTTCCCGCCTGGCGCAAAGTTATGCCTACCCGGATTCTGACCCGGTGATGGGATTTATCAGCCGGACGATGAAGTGTTCGGTCAGCCCCTTTCGGTATCTTACAGGCCATTTATCTGACAAAAATGCAGAGAAGGGCGAGACCTATGCCAGGTGGAGCCTGGAGCAGATTAGTTTCGCCAATGAAGTGTCAGCGCCGGAAATTGAAGTACGTACTTTAAGCGATTCCTTTGCACAACGGCATGTGGAAGTGGAAATTTCCGCTACTTATGAGATCCCATTTGGCGGAGCACTGGTCTATTTTGGAATCCCGGGAACGGTGACCTACCATGCAGTGGGATATGGATCCTGTGTGGATCTGAGCAATTATATTCACTCCGTGGATACGTTAAATAACCTGTTCACACTAGTGGACAGCAAAACAGTGGGGGCAATCGATAGTATTTTCTCTATGATCCATAAAGTGGCCAACCTGTTTGGATCCTGACAAAAGGCAGAGTGAAAAAGAACTGTATCGTTACCCGTTGCGGTGCGTGACAGGAGGAAGGGCAAACCATGCGGCACAAAAAACGTTTTCAAGAAAAAATATGGAAATGTTCCAAGGGCGCAATTTCTATATTGCTGGCAGTATTGCTGTTGCCGTTTTATTCTCTGGCTGCCGTGCTGGTGGAGGCGGGCCGTTATCAAAATTCGGTCAAGGCTTTGGACACTGCGCTGGGCAGCAGCGCAATCTCAACACTGGCTGAATATGAAAGCTACCTGCAGGAGAGATTTGGTTTGCTGGCAGTTCGGCAGACAGACGACGCTGAATTGATCAATGATGAAGTCAATCGGTATCTGAGTTTACAAAATACGGTGGATGTTCGCGGCGTGGACGTGAGCAAGGTGGAAGCGCAGGGAGTCTATCCCTTGTCTGATGTGGACATCTTGAAGCAGCAGGTGCTGGACTCGGCCTCTGTGATGGCGCCTGCCAAATTTGCAGTGGAAGTGGCGGAAATTGATAATATCATTTCCCAACTGGAAAAAGGCCTTGGCATTTCTAAGATAGCAGATCAGCTTTCGGCAGGAGCCAGCCTGGTTTCTTCCGAAGCAGATCTGTTCAGCGAACTGGAATCCGCAGACAAAAAACTGGACGGTGTAAAGAAGAAAAAGGAAGAGTATGATTCCAAATACACCGAATTTTCTGATAAAGTAAACGCCTTGATCAGCCATTTGGCTACTGACAAACCCGACCCGGCCCAGGATGCTGCGGGAGCAAGTGATTGGGATTCCACAGCGGAAAAGCTGCGCGAGGAGGCAACGGATGCGCAGGAAGCGTATCAGGAAGCAATACAGGACGCCATTGATGAGCTGCAGGATCTGCATGACAACATGGCCGGCGTTGTTGAAAAGGCAACTGCCATGGCGGCACAGACGGCGTCTTTTGCCAATGCTACCGGTGCAGCTGCCCTTGACCCGGAAGAGGGAGCCTCTGATTCAGAAAAAACAGCTTATAAAAACATAACTGCCGTCAATAGTTCTTTGACCAGTGCCGCGAAGGATGTTTCCGATGTGGTTTCCACGGTGACGGATACCTTTACCGATGACAGTTTCCGGCAAGCAATTTCGGATCTCCAAAAGGAATTGGATGAAACAAAGAAGCTGGATATGAATTCCATCACCGGGACCTCTTCGGAGTTGAATTCTTCTACCTATCATGCTACCGATTTGAGCAAGTTTACAAATTCGGAAGCAATGAAGACCCTTTTGACCGAGATTAATGCCGGGATAGAAGACGATTCGAAAACCGGTTCCCTCTTTGCACTGTTTGATTTGCTGACCGAAATGTTCAGCACAGAATTGATATGGGACGGACGGCTGAACTCCCGGCTGAATCTCGACTATTATCAATCTGCCTATGGCGGTTTACCCAGCAGTAAGAGTGCTCCTGCCGATCCGAGTTTCGTGGCGCAGGACGAGGAACGGGCAAAAGAGTATCTTGCAGCCATTGACCCAGAGTATAATCCGGATGATCCTTTCGGATATGACAGTACCGGCATGTCCAAAATGGAACGGTTTATCCAAACCCTGCAGAATTTCGTGAATAGTTTGTCGTCCATTCAGTCTTCTTCAAGCCTGTTTGACAAAATGAAGGCCTGCGCCAATACCATGGCTTACGGCGCGGATCTTTGCCTTCAGATGTCGGGGCTGGGGACGCTGATGGTCAATGCGCTGGAAAGCTTTGCCCAGCGTGAGGTATTGATGGGATACCTGGCCTACAATATGCCGAATCGGACGAACTTTACCAGCGGCACTACGCTGACGGGATATTCTTTCTCTAACATTGCACTGGCTCCCACCGCAGACAAAAGCAATGCTCCGCTTTACGGCGGCACACTTCCACAGCAGGTAAACTATTGCTTCAATGGCGCGGAGCTGGAGTACATCATGTTTGGCAATGCCTCCGAGTCGTATAATCAGACTATGGCATTTGTCTATCTGTGGGGAACGCGCATTATATTGGACCTGGCGCCGGTACTCACCAATACGGAGCTGCAGCAGATGCTCAGCTCTTTGCAGGGAGTTCCTTATGTAGGCCCGATCCTGTGGCTGATTGGCGAGATAACGGCAATTCTGTTTGAACCCTTGCTGGACTGCTACGTCCTGGTGAATGGAGAGTCTGTACCGCTGTACAAAACCAAGGTGTATCTGTCTCCTTCCGGTATTTTTGACCTGGTAGAGGTAATTAGCGAAATAGCAATTACCGACAGTAAAAAAGCAGATCTTACGAAGAAAGCCCAAAAATGGTCCGGAGTTGAGGTGGAGGAGAAAAGCAGTTCCACAACAACAACGACGACCGATACCAAAAAACCACTCATTGATTTCAGTGAATGGGGAGAGGAAATCCTGGCACTGGACTACACAGAACACCTGCTGATTCTGATGTCCCTGGCCGGCAGTAATGATACATACCTAAAACGACTGGCCGATTTGATTCAATGCGAAATGACCCAGCGGAATCTGGTGGGCAACGCGACCATTCAACAGCAAGTCTCTGGAAAATATTACGATTTCAACATCGACGAAGCGTACACGGCGCTGCGGGTCCATGCTACCGGCTCTACGGTGCAAGTGCTGCCGGTTCCGTCGTTGTCGACGAACAGTATGTTCCACTTTGATCGCGTTATCTATCGTGGGTATTAACAGTAACTTTTATCTTTACAAGGAGGTGTACCATGCATCAGGACGATACCAGTGGCGTGATGGCCATTGAGGCATGCGTCAGCCTGACGTTTTTCATGATCATTATGTATGCGTTGTACAGCATGGTTACCCTGTTTTCTGCACAGAGCATCATCGGTCATGCGTTGAGCGAGAGTTGTCAGAGCCTGGCGTTGGAAAATTACAGCACCAGTAAATCCGACGGCGCCTGGAGTGTTTCTCAAGTGCCTGTTTCCCTGGTAAAACTGTTTACGACCAGTCCCGAAAGAAATGATTTGTTCACTACGGATGAAACGATCGCCAAGGCAGACCAGAATACGGTGCAGGACCTTTCCAAAACCCGGTTTGCAGCGTTCCTTGGAGGGAGCGAGGAAAACGCGGATGCCATACTGAAAGCTCTGGGCGTTCAGGAGGGGCTGGAAGGGATGGACTTCAGCAAGACCGGGGTGAACGGGTCTGACCTTACAATGAGTGTTACGTATAAAATCGCTTTGCTGATTCGGGCAGATGCTTTCCATCTGGGAGAGTTTACCACCACACAAAGTGTATGTTCACGATTGTGGGGCAGTTCAGACTGACAAAGTCAAAGCAGTGCCTTGGCTGAGAGGAGATAGAGTTATGTACGAATTTACCAGAGAGATACAGGGGAATGTGAACTATTTGGTACTGCGTCTGCAGCCGACGGATGTCATAGACGACATGGCGATGGGAATGCTGAGCAACAACCGAATCCAGGGAATCTCGCCGGTAACCAAGCGCTGGGAAAAGCAGAGTTTTGCCCTGTATTACACGGTCTCCTCGCTGACACCGTTGGTCCATTGTGCAGGAATTTTTGGAGATGAACGGCGCCTGATGCAGTTGTTTCGCAGTTACTGCCAGATGATGATGGAAAGCGAGGAATACCTGCTGGAACAAGGCTGCATGCTGTTGAACCAGGAGTATGTTTTTGTCCGGGCAGCGACGGGAGATATTTCGGTCATTTATCTGCCGCTGCTGGATTATCATTCGGACGCAACTCCAAAAGCATTTTTGAACAAGTTGATCCACAGTGCAGTGCGCGAATTGCCGCAGGACAGTCCGCTTGTCAATGTGCTCCTCAGGGAAAGTTTCCAGGATGATTTTGTACCGGCAGAATTTCTTGAACGACTGGATCGCCTGAACAACCGTTCTCAAGCATCCCAGCAGCCTTCTCCGAAGCCGCATCCCCAGACGGATGTTCGTACATCCCAGCCTCAGCAGGAGGAAAAACCGGCACAGCAATTCAAGCAGGAGAGCCGGCCTCAGGTTGCAGCGCCTGCTTTCCAAGTAAGCCGTGAACCGAAGACAGAGCAACGGCAGGATGAACCGATAGAGAAGAAGGGCCTGTTTGGATTTGGCGCAAAGAAAGACGCCAACAAGAAGAAAAAGCCCAAGAAGGAAGTCCATCTGACAGAGGAAGAAACCTGCGATAATCCGTTTGCAACAGGTGGGAAAATTCCACCGCGGGGTCCAGTGGCGGCGCAGCCTGAGCCGGAAGAGAAAACCGTGAAGCCGGAACACCGCAAGGCAGGCGGGCTGGGGGCGCTCTTTGGCCTGGGAGGAAACAAATCCCAGAATTCCAAATGGGAGGATTCCCAGGAGCAGGATACAGACAATCCATTCACCCAGAAAAACAGTTTTAGCGTGGACGCAGCGCCTCAAAAAAAGGTGCAGCCGGAGCCTATCGTGCAACCTCAACAGAGTGGTATGCGCCAATCTCCTGCCGGAAGTGGATACACGATTGATCTGGGGGCGTATTCGAACTCGGGTCCGCAAGCTACCGTGGCGATGGGAGACGGGTTTGGCGCAGGTGGTAAGGATCAGCCCGCTGGATTCCCTGTAGTCTGGCTCGAAGAGAAAAACAGCGGCAATCGAGTCCAAATTACCCACGACAATTTCCATGTGGGGCGCAAGCTGGATACCGATGATATTGTGGATTATGCAGTCCTGACCGCCACACCTTACATGGGATCCGACCATTGCTATTTTGTGTGTCATGGCGGCCGGATGTTTGTGGTGGACAACAATTCTTTCAATGGAACATGGGTAAACGGTCAGCGGATTACTCCTGGCACAGAAGTCCCCATTGAACAGGGAACTGTGATCCGTATGGCTGATGTGACGTTCATTGTGAGATAATACAGAGGTTCCCCTTATGGCGATACAGCTTATCCATTTTTCAGATTGCGGCCCGGTACGCGCAACCAATCAGGATGCCTACTGCGCTTTTTCCGCAAACACTGTGGCAGGACCTTTTTCCCTTCTGGCTGTTTGCGACGGTATGGGGGGACTCAGCAACGGGGAAGTTGCCAGCGCTACTGTGATACAGGACTTCTCGGACTGGTTTGTACAGCAACTGCCGGCACTTTTGCAGGACAACCGTCTTCTGCCGGAAAAGGTGTTTGCTTCCTGGAACCGAATGCTTCAGGACTGCCATAATCGCTTAAAACAGTCGGCTTTGGCTCAGCAGATCCGCTGGGGCACTACGCTATCCGCCGTTTTGCTTACGCCAGACAGTTATTATGTACTGCATATCGGGGATTCCCGCGCTTACCTGGAAGATGGGACAGAATTACAGCTCCTGACGAAAGATCAGACGCTGGCAATGCGGGAATTTGAGGCAGGAAATATCTCTTCCGAGCAGTATGAACGGGACCCCAGAAAAAATGTGCTGCTTCAGTGCATTGGAGACAGGACCATTACACCGGCATTTCGGATCGGACAAAAACCAATATGCGGTGCGGTGCTGCTTTGCAGCGACGGGTTTTATCACACCGTTCAGCAGGAGGAAATGCATCAAATGCTGATCGGGACGTCTACCCGTGCCGAGCTGCAGCAAGAGGTCGGCCAGATGGTGGCCCGGGCCCGTCATCTTGGAGAAACGGATAATATAACAACTGTGATTCTGCGCTGGGATGGTACGCCCTCCAGCCAACGCAGTACACTGCCGTTATCCGTTTCAGATGAGAATGTGAAAACAGATGCGATGGATTGCGTGGCAAAAGTGATTTCAATCCATGCAAGGCCGCTGGAATAAATTTGCGCAGCAAGGGGGAAAGGATAGAGCAAATGAATCAGAGTGAAGTGCTGGCCCCAATCCCTGCTGAAGTGTTGGGAGACGACATTGTTGATATTAAACCGCTAAAACAGCAGGGCGGGTTCAGTAATTTATTTTCCGGGCATAAAGTCGGCCTGGATACAGACGTGGTAATCAAGCGGGTGCGCAAGATCTACCACGGCCATATGGATGATAAAAGCGAGGCGAAAATCCTCACAGCCCTGCGCCACCAGTATCTTCCCAGGGTATTTGACGTCAAGCTGGCCAGCGATGGTTACAACTACACCATCATGGAAAAAATCCCGGGTTGTACTTTGCGGGAGTATGTGGAATTGCATGGAGCACTGCGGCAGCAGCTCGTACTCAAGTGGACGCGGCAGCTGTGTGAGGTGATTGCCTATATGCATGGGCATAAGCCCAAAGGCATCATCCACAGTGACCTGAAGCCGGAAAATGTGATGATTACGCCGGAAAATGACATCTGTGTGATTGATTTTAACGCTTCGCTGGAAGTGGAGGAAGCGGATCAGGAGAGAGACGCGATTGGTGCGACGCCCGGGTATGCGGCGCCGGAGCAGTTTAACTTGCCTCTGAACCGATTCCCGCCGGATTTTCCCTATTTATCAGCGGTCAAAGCGGCACAGAATTACGGCAAGGTCAGCTATCGAACGGATATTTATTCCATTGGCGCATTGGCCTATTTTATGCTGACAGGCTACGATCCGAAAATCTGGAATGAAGGCGTCATACCCTTGACACGATTCCAGATTGTATTGGGAGATGCCTTCCGCACGGTCATAGAAAAGGCAATGCAGGTCAATCCCAAAGACCGTTACGCTACGGCGTCGGCCATGCTGAAAGCGCTGAATAACCTCACGACGATTGACCGCCGCTATCGCCGATGGCGAAGGCAGGTCAATCTGATGACGTTTATCGTTGGCATTGGGTTGGCGGCCAGCGTTTTTACAGTCTTTCTGGGTTACCAGGCGCTCCAAAAGGAGCAAAATACCGCTTATCTGGATACGGTAGAACAGGCCCGGCGGCTGCAGGAAGAAGGGCAGTATGACCAGTCCACGGATCTTCTGATGGACGCTGTGGCGATGGAACCCAAACGGATTGATGCTTATCTGATATTGGGAACCCTGCTGTATCAGGAAGGGGAATATCAGCAAGCAGTCGACCTGATGGACGGAGTGGAATTCCAGACTTCCGATGCCCTGGACACCAAGGCTTTTGAAGAGGCGGAAGGGCAAGTCGCTTACATATTGGCGAACTGTTACTATGAGCTGGAGGACTATGCCAGTGCGCTGACCAACTACCAGCTGGCGGTGCATTTTATTCCTGATCAGCAGCAGTATCAATGTGAACTGGCCATCTGCTATGCCAAAACCGGCAATCGCGAAATGGCAGAGGACATGTTGACCCAATTGCAGGCCGAAAATTGCCCGCAGGAATTGCTTTCCATGGTGACGGGGGAAATCGATTTCGCCTATGGAAACTATGAGGCAGCCTACGAGAACCTTTGCCAGGCGGCTGAACTCACTACCGACAATACGGTGGCTTCCCGGTGTTATATTCAGGCAGCCCGCTGCTGCCAGCAGCTGGGAGCAGGGTGGCTTGACACAGAGATTACTCTGCTGGAAACCGCATGCAATCGGCTGGACGCGACAACAAGCAGTGTGCCGTATCAAATGCTGGCGGAGGCGTATATCAGCAAGGCGGCGCAGCCCAATACGGATGCAGCGGCTTACTATAACAAGGCGTTGAGCTGCCTGGAGCAGCTGGAAAGCAGGGGATATTCCACCTTTGCAATCCGCCAGAACCAGGCGGTGATACTGGAATATCTGGATCGCTTTGATGAGGCTGAGGCAGTGCTCAACGATATGTTGGCTGACTATCCCTATGATTATCGGGTCCCCATGAGACTTGGTCTGCTCTATGCAGATGAGGCAGGAGAACTCTCAGATGATGCTGAACGGCGGGCCCTGTATCAAAAAGTAGCGGAGAACTACGAGACAGCCCAGCAACTGTATAAGAATGCAGCGGCCCAGGATGCTGAAATGGTCCGATTGGATGATCTGGTCGTTCAGCTGCAGAATGCGGGTTGGCTGTAAAAGGAGGGATTTCCTGTGACGTACCGAATCTTGTTTCTGGCAGGTGCGGCGGGAATTGTACTGTTCCTGCTCATCGGTCTGATCTCATTCATTGTATTGCGTGGCAAGCGCAAAAAAATCGAAGCTCAGATTCACAGTGAATATACAGACACTGGAATTTGACTAATATAAAACTATATTATCAAGTGTTGGAGGAAGAAAATGAAAATCGAACAATTTAGTCAGTACCTGAAAGAATATGTCATGCAATTTTCCATCGTTCGCATTCTGATGCCCCTGTCTGCTATCATCCTGTATATCTGCGGTGCTCTGTATGCGCTGAACTCCCTGGTCTCAGTAGGCTCTGTCGTGGTCGCTCTGGCATTCTGTGTGGGTATTGTGATGATGATTCTTGTCCTGGCACAGTGCCAGTTCCTGCCCTTGGCCATCGGATTTGGCTTGTATGCACTTTATTATGTGATCTCGTTCCTGCGGTCTCTGATTCTGTACCGTTATTTGTCTTACGGCGTTCTTGTTTATCTGATTGTCTACGGCCTGTTGGCTTTCCTGGCTTACCGTAAATCGCTGTCTCTGCGCTGATTTTTCAGGCGTGAGATTGTCTGGGCTTGCCTCCCTGGTTTGCAGGCCTGCCGGGCAACTCACGCATTTGTTTTAGTGTTCAAGGAGAGAGACGGAAAGGAACCACCTGATGAAAAAAATCGTCAAACGGATATTTCTGGTTCTTCTGGCCGTGGTCACCGTTTATACTGCGGTGGCAACCGTGTTGATTCATGGAGTGAGCGTTTATCGCATGAACTCCCAATTGGGGGCAGTACTTGCCGTCAGCCGGCAGGTGACGTTTCTGGCAGCAATTATTCTGTGGATTGTTGCTGTGATCCTGATCTGGCGGTGGTCTTCTGCCAGGCGCAAAAAAGGTAAAATGACAGAGGCTGCTGCAGATACCTCCGCTGCGTTGAGTCCGAAAGGCGCAAAGAAGAAACCAAAGAAATTGTTTGGAAAGCCGGCGGCGGCAGAAAAAATCCCGCCCAAGGGCGCTACTATGCCTATGCCGGACAATGGAGCGGAGAAGATCCCTCCCAAACGGGGAACGATGCCGATGCCCGCAGAAAAACCGGCTGAGCCTTCGACGGGACCGACGATGCCCATGCCCACAGAAAAACCGGCCGGAACTGCGGCAGGGCCTACCATGCCGATGCCCAAAGAAAAATCTCCTGTTTTAAGTGACACAGCGTCCGACTTTGAGAATAATTCCTGGACAATTGGCGGGAAAACTTTGCGGGAGGAGATCCCTGCAAGACCTGTAGTAAATGAGCCGAAGCCAAAACAGCCGACGTCGGGCGTCATCTGCCCTAAGTGCGGCAGTATGGTTCGCGCCGGGGCTAAATTCTGTACAAAGTGCGGCTGCAGATTGGAGGCGGGAGTATGATTGCAAGGCTCGCAATTGTGGCAGCGGGTATTCTGCTTGCTGTCGTGACGGTAGTGCTATGGAAAAAACTCCCTGCCGCCTGGAGAGCGGGACTGCTGGCCGGAGCCATTCTGGTAGCAGGGATTGGCGGCGCCTTTACTTATGGTTCGTGGCAGCAACAGCGGACGGATCAGGAATATGTCTATTTGTCTCTCCGCTACCTGCAAAATTCGGACACAAGCACGGCATCGTACTATATGAAAAAGGTTGGTACAGATACCTTTCAGTCCATGTGTACAGAAGCGCTTTTGGAGACCATGCGCAGCAACGATGTGCTTGCGCGCATGAAACTGGACGGCGCCAATACGATGGTGAAGGATTCTTCACAGGAAGCGATCACTGTAAAATTGGGAGCTTTGGGTACGGATACCCAGGCATCCCAGGACATGGTCCAGACATTATTGGATACAGTGAACCTGTCCGAAAGTGATACCCAGAAGCTGGATGCGCGATTTGTATCGGAAAGCGGCTATTATCTGGAAGGCGTTGACATGACGGTCGAGGACACGGACGCGGGAGCGATGGAAGAGAGCATCCGCCAGACGGTCAGCCGTGACCTGGGCAATGCCAACTATGGCAGTGCGGTGCAAAGCGCTGTGTCGCTGGTGGAAAACAATGCCTCTGCAAAAAATCGTCTCCTGCTGGCGGAAGCCGTTGCAGAAGCGACTTACGGAGGTTATGTATTCAACGGCGCCGAATTCGCCGATTACAATACAGAAGAAGCGCCGGAAGAGGATACAGAGCGCAAGGAACTGTCGGAACAGTTGGATGCAATTTCCGGACAGGTAGACGATCTGGATACATTGCTGCAAGGCGAAACCGAGGAAGGGAAAATTGCTGAGCTGACCGAACAAAAGGAGGAGCTCACAACTCAGCAGCAGAAACTGCAAAACCAATATGATTATATTTATGCGCACCGGGCCTTTAATTCCATTGCGGATATTTACAGCTTGGATGCGGCGATTGTTCGGGCGCGCTTGTATTTTGCCATGAACGATTATGCGAAAGCAGTGGATGTGCTTCAACAGGCAAGTACTTCCTTGCCGGCACGTTTGACGCCGGATGCCTCTCTTCGCAATGCACTGAATGTCCTGAATACCAGCTACACCGAGGGAGACACGCTGGGAGCTCAGTCTGAGGAGTTCCGCAGTGCAATCAACACGGTTCTGACCTCGGGCGCAATGGACTATGCAGGAATCAGCGTTACCCCGTTGACGGAAAGCTTTACCAATTACATTATCAGCGAACTGCGTAACTATGGCCGGGATCTGTACGCCACCGACATTGATTTGAGCAACTATCCTGATGTTGTCGTCTCGCTGTCTGGCCGGGATACCCTGGTTGAAAAGATCGTTTCGGGCAGTCAGCTCATTGTACGGGATACGCATCAGGATGTAAGTTACACCATCGAGGCGGTAGAGGCGGAAAGCACCCAGCGCAATGTGATTTGCATTGTGGACGAAAGCGGAAGCATGACCGGCACGCCTCTTCGCGACGCCCAGACGGCATTGCGGGGATTCATCTCCTCCCTGGATGACGACCTGAATATGGCCCTGGTGAGCTTTGACGATGGGGCCCGCATCCTTACAGAAATGGGAGATGACAAATCTTCGCAACTGGCGGCGGTAGATCTGCTGGGCAACGGCGGCGGTACGAACATTACAGCCGGAATCCAGGCAGGTTTGGATGTGGCGAATGGCAAGGAGGGCAGCACGACCGTGCTGCTGATGACCGACGGTCAGAGCTCCATTGATATGAACGTTGTGCAGGAAGCCGCCGATCGCGGGATGATTATCCATACGATCGGATTCGGCAGCGTGGATGACAACTTGCTCCAGCAAATTGCGGATACCACAGGAGGCCAGTATATCCGCGCAGATAGTTCCTCCGAACTGACCAGTGTTTATCTGAGCCTGGTTGGTATGATTGGAAACCAGTTCCGTGTTCATTACACGGCTCCGGATCTGCCGGAGGAGGACCAGCGGTATTTCTTCCTGCGGGAAGAAGAGGAAAACGTCAGCGTTCGGGTGAACTATTCTTTCCCGAAGGAAGAAGGACCGAATCTCACTGGTGTGAGCAGATCCCGCTTTACCATGAATGAGCTGACATATGCACAGGAATCGGGACAAAGTCTGAACTTGGTCCTGTTTGGTACTGGGCTGCAGAATGTCACGGGCGTGACGGTCGGAGGACAGACTGCGCAAATCAATGAAGACAGCCGGATGGACACTTCGCTGAATGTTGAGTTCTCCCCCCAGTTGACGGCTGGATGGCAAACCATTGTTCTGACCAGCGATGATGGGACGACCAAGAATTTTGAACATATGCTGGTGGTTGGCGAGGTTCTGCCCGGGTACAACTATCAATTTGGCCGTCTGCATATCCGCGCAAGTGCTACCCTGTTGAATGATGGAACATTGGTATTGACGGACGGCTACCTTGACGATTCCACGGCAGAGGCGAATACAGCCGGTACGTCGGTTACACTGTCCATGAACTTCAGCGGAACGCTGTTTACACAGGTGGATTACGATAGTTTCCAAGCCCTGCTGGCGACGCTATCCTATGATGATGTGGTAGTTCTTGATCCCAGCATTCCCCTGCAGGGAGGCGGTTCTGCATCGTTGAACTATAACGACAGCGGCTATGATGGTTCGGTTTCTAATATGGTTGTGGCAGGCAGCTATTTGCTGCAATCCGATGGAGACCAGGTTAAGCTGATTCAGCAGTAAGGCAGAGGAGGGCGAAACATGGAACAATTTAAACGGTATCGGCTTCCCATGCTTTTTTGCGTGATTCTTGTCCTGCTGGCGTTGATTGCCGGAATTGCCATCAATTTGGTATCTGGCATTGGTTCTGCTGCAGAACATATTTCCATGGGACAACGGTATTTGAATGACTTGAATTATTCGGAAGCAATTCTGGAATTTACCAATGCGATTGAAATGAACCCCAGCAGCCGTGAAGCTCGCCAGGGCTTGTCTACTGCCTATATGGCAACCGGCAATTATAGCTTCGCCGCCGATGTGCTGGAAGACGTGCAGGATCCCTATCAGCCGGATGAGGAAATCTCGGCCTCCCTGGCAAACATTTATTACCAGGCTAAAAATTACGGCAAAGCCATTCAGATTGTCAGCCAGTTGATCGACTTGACGGATGATGATCAATATTATGAGCAGCGGGAAAATCTGATGCGCGAGTGGCACTCGGGCGCCCGTACTTGGGCGGCAGGCACAGACCAGGAGCTGTCCATTTCCAACGGAAACGTGACGAGCCGCGGCCACAACACGCTTGGCCAGCTGGGAACCAGCAATGGTCTGGGAGATTCGGAGTACGAACAGACGGAATTTGCTTCGGCCCAGTTTCCCGGCACTCCCCACAGTGTCTATTGTGCTGGGCGTACCAGCTACGTGCTGGATGGCTCAGGCAACCTGTGGGCCGCGGGCGAAAACCGCTGGGGGCAGATGGGCGATAGTTATGCCACGACCCTGCCTGAGAGCGGATGGATACAGCTTACGACGACGGGAGACGTACTCGATGCTGCCGGGGCTCCTGGACGGATGCTGGTCCTTCGAGCGGACTGCAGTCTGTGGGAAGCCGGTTATGGTTCGAGCCAGACGATGAGTCGCGTGTCCAGTTTTGACTCGGTCATGAAAATCGATTCTTATGGACAAACGCTGTATGTTCTCACAACCGACGGAAGTCTGTATGCGAGCAGAAGCAACGGCTACTCCTATTATGGGGATGCCGGGTGGATGCTGATCGCGGATGAGGTTACCGATTTCCAAGCTAGCGACGCCGGTGTGATCTGGCTGACGAGTGGAAACAGCATTGGCAGCAACTTTGGAATGAGCGCTCCCGAGGGATGGACTCCGCAAGAAGATGGAACGGTTCTCCCTGATTTGGAGGTTGTCTCGGTGGCCAGCGATGGCGGCGACACATTGCTTTTGTGTTCGGACGGAAGTCTGTATATCTATTCCGCTGGCGGTGTGACTTCTGCCGGAAATATTGGTAAAGTAACCGATATGTACTATGCAGACAGTATGCTTTGTGTTACACTGGAAGACGGAAGTACGCTTGGTTTGCAAAACGGCCAGCTGCAACCGATCGCCGGGTAAAATACTCTCTTAAAGCGATGAATGATCGAGGAGGTAATAAAAATGGCAGGATGGGCTGAAAAACTTTCGAAACTGACGCAAAATGCAGTTACCAAGAGCAAATATATGGCTGAGATCACCCGGATCAACATCGAAATCAGTAACTATGAGAGCGATGTCAAACAGATTGTAAACGAAATCGGCCAGTATGTGGTGGAAAATGGACTGTTGCAGGATGTGCCGGAGATCCAGGCAAAAATTGCAAAGGTCAATGACCTGAAAGCGACAATTGCGAAAAATCAGGACACCGTAGAAGCCCTGCGCAAGGCGAATATCTGCCCGAACTGTGGCGCAACCCTGGATGCGGATGTGAATTTCTGCCCCAAATGCGGTGCTAGCCGTAATCCGTCTCCGATCCCTGATTTGCAGCCCAATCACCCGGCGGCAGTCTGCCCCAAGTGCGGGACCAAGCTGGAAAATAATGAACTCTTCTGCCCGAATTGCGGCACTCGCATTAACGGCTAATACTTAGCAGAAACAGGATTCTGCATGCTCCCTTCATGGCGTACAGCGGCAAAGCTGGAAGTCGTGAGGGGAGTATTTGGTTTGGTAGAAAACCATGGAAGGTGATCCGCTGAAAATTGGTGCGGGAGAACAGATCACGGGCGGCCATCTCCTGACAGACGGCCCGGAATGTGATATACTTGATTTCCAACGTTGCTTTCAATTTATACTGGATCGAGGTATCACCATGAATAAAAAAGAAATCAGTGAACTGCGCCGCCGTTTCAACCCCGACAAGAATTCCATCGGCCATATCTATGGCTGCTACGTCAATACCAAGAAGGAGATCATCGCCTATCTGGACGAGTCCCTGGCCACCATGCCCCCAGAGGAAGCGGAGAAATACCTGGGCTTCCTCAAAAAGTCCATGTCCGGCACGCTGGGCAAGAACCTGATCGACATTGTCTTTTCCACCCAGCAGGTGGCCGACAGCGAGGAGCACAAACTCCTCATGAATCTGCGGGAAACCGAGCTGAAGGACCCGGCGGTGCGCCAGGCCTTCTACGACAAGGTCATCGAATCTCTGGACATGGACAACAGCAACTACCTGGTGCTTCTGGCCCATGACGCCTACGACGTGCCTTTCAAAGCCAAGGACGGCCTGACCTTCGATCAGGTGTCGGATACCATGTTCCACTATGTGGTCTGCTGCATCTGCCCGGTCAAGGAGGGCAAGGCTGCCCTGGGCTTCTACTCTGCCCAGAATGAGTTCCACAGCTACGGCACGAACCAGACGGTGGCACAGCCGGATCTGGGATTTGTTTTCCCGGCCTTTGATGACCGCGCCGCCAATATCTATAACGCTCTATTCTATACCCGCAAGCCGGATCAGCTCCATCAGGAGTTCATTGACGGCATCTTCCACACCGAGGCCCCCATGTCGGCTGCCGAGCAGCGTGAGACCTTCGAGAGCGTTTTGTCCGAAAGCCTGGGGGAGGGCTGCACTTTGCAGGTGGCCCAGTCTCTCCATGAATGGATGCGGGACAAGGTGGAAGAGTACAAGGAAAGCCGTGAGGACGAGCCCCTCACCGTGACGGCGGCGGACGTGAGCGCTGTCCTGCAGGATTGCCAGGTGTCGGAGGAACAGGTACAGGCCTTTGCCGCACAGTATGCCGAGCATTTCGGCAGCGCCGCACTGAACCCGGCCAACCTGATGAATGTGGGCAAGTTTGAGCTGGAGACCGAGGAAGCCAAGATTTCGGTGGACCCGGAGCGCAGCAGCCTGCTGGAAACCACCGAGATCAACGGCCGCAAGTATCTGCTGATCCCGGCGGAGAACATGAGCGTCAACGGCCTGCCGGTCCAGGTGTGAGCATGCAGAAATCACGCAATGCGAACATCCCGGCAATCCTTTGAATAGAAGACGGAATGTCGAAAGAACACCCCGCCCGGCAGGTCTTGCAGACCTTCAAGGGTGGGGTGTCCTTGATATGGCGGTATGGGAAAACCGTTGGAAGGTGGCCGATTCGGCCCGGATGCGTGCGGCCAGGTCCTGCGCAAAATTGTGGAAAAGCATATCCTGGCCCATCGGAAAAGCCCCAAGGAAAAAACTCGCGGCCTGAAAATCTGTGGCTTTTCTGTCGGGAAAAAATGCGGTCCGGGCGCCTTCTACGGTGAGGCTGTAGGGCGCTGGCTATCTGTCTGAGAAAGCCGGGTGACGCCGCACGATGCGGAGGGCTGTTCCAGCAGCCATGCGATGCCATCTGCTGTGCGCTGAACGGCGTGATTATAATGATTGCCGGGGTACAACCGGAACACCGACCGGATACCCAGATGCTGGTAATATGCCTGGATGGCTTCGGTATTATCCCGGACGTTTTTCAGTACAGGGTTGCGTGTCTTGCTTTCCTTGTCCCCCAGGGAAAAGTAGATGCAGTCCGGAAGGCGTGGAAGCCCGTGGGTACGGATATACTCGGGAAACCCCGGAAACCAGAGCGAACCGGACATGCTGGCAAACCGGGAAAACACATCCGTCCGGTACATGGCGTAGAGGGCGAACAGGCCGGCCAGAGAATATCCGGCCAGGCCGCGCCAGCGGGGCACACCGGCAAGCTCTTTCTCTGCCAGGGGCAGGATGGTTTCCGTCAGCAGACGGAGGTAGTCATCCGCGCCGCCGGTGCAGGGAACCGCGTTTTTGAACACAGGCGGCTGGTCCCACGGCACCATGTCATGGTTCCAGTCCAGATCGCTGACGGCAACCAGAGAAAAATCGGGCAGCTCCTGTCCGTGCAGTTGGGCGACGATCTGGGGAATTTCCCCGGCAAACGTGTTCAGATACACTGCGGGAGCATCCGGTGCCGTGCCGGGAAAGACGGACACGGTCTTGCCATGAACGGAAAAGCTGTGCGCCATTGATATCGCCTCATTCTTTGTGTGTCCCTCTATGGGGCGGGCGGCAGGAGAACGTCCGGCCGCATGAAACAGAAAAAATTCTGCGATCATTATAGCACAGAACACCCTGTGCACAGAAGAATCCGTCAGGGAAAAACGACTCAATTTGTCAGGAGAAAAGCTTCGTGGTATGATGAAGCCATCAGACAAGGAGGTGCTTTTATGCCGCTTCAAATCGTCCGAAAGGATATCACCACCATGAAAGTGGATGCCATTGTCAACGCAGCCAACGAAAGCCTGTTGGGGGGAGGAGGTGTGGATGGGGCCATTCACCGCGCGGCCGGGCCGCAGCTTCTGGCGGAGTGCCGCAAACTGGGCGGCTGCCGGACGGGACAGGCCAAAATCACCGGGGGATATCATTTGCCCGCCCGGTATGTGATCCACACCGTGGGACCGGTCTGGCGGGGCGGCAGCCATGGAGAAAGGGAGCTGCTGGTCTCCGCCTACCGGAACGCACTGGAACTGGCCGTGTCCCATGATTGCCATACGGTGGCCTTTCCGCTGATCTCCTCCGGCGTATACGGCTACCCGAAAGATCAGGCCCTCAAAGTGGCGGTGGAGACCATCGGAGCCTTTTTGCAGGAACATGAGCTGACGGTGTTTCTGGTAATCTTCGACCGGGCGTCCTGGGCCGTTGTCGAAGAACTGTTTGCCGACATTGCCGCCTGCACCGGAGAGGAACATACTGACGGCAGAGATAAGCAGTGACGATATGCAGGTCCGCCTGCGGAGTCGCCGCTGGATAGGATATTGAAGGGGACTTCTGCACACCGGGAAAGGTGAAAGAAGCAAGGCTGTGCGGAACAATGGTGTGGTCATGGCAGACCGGTGAAAAAAATTGGTATTTCGCGTGCGGGCAGCCGGACGGCACAGGCTCTTTGTGCCGCCCGGCTGCTGTTTGCGGATGATCGAACAGGAAGAATGCAGC
>JFBN01315893.1_pt1 | contig 20426 bp, 14 predicted proteins | sample 768741 | NCBI WGS metagenome assembly JFBN01 (sample SAMN01983846, study PRJNA193217) | chicken gut metagenome | biome: terrestrial biome; isolation source: ceca of Broiler chicken | host: Gallus gallus | place: United Kingdom: England | collected 2010-09-07
AGTTCGATTCTCCTATGGGCTACTCGAAGGTGCGACAGAAACAACTGCCGCACCTTTTTTGTATGCTGATATTTGATCGTAATGGAAAAAAGGGGGGACGAAATATTTTTTTTAATTATGTCGGGAATAAATTTGGCTGTTAATGACTTTTGACTATTTTTGCAAAAGTGAAACAATATTTATTGTTGCACCTATGAATTAACACCATTGATGGTGGGGACTGATTGAATTCGTAACATTATAACTAATCAAAAACAAGCAGAGCCATAACTGTGTAAAAGGGGACAAGACACTCGCGAAGTCGAAAGAGCGGGGCTTAATTATTTTAAATTTGTCATATGGAAAAATTAACGACAAATCGTGGCTTTTGGTTGACTATCTTGTTGACCATTGTTACGTTGGGATTTTATCAATGGTATTTAATTCATGCTTTTGCAAAGGAGACCAACCTCGTTTGCAAGGACGATGGAAAGAAAACCTCGGGTTTGGTGGTGTATATCCTTCTGACCGTCATTACCTTGGGTATTTATGGCATTGTGTGGTGGTGCATGTGGATAAACCGTTGCAACGGGTATCTGTCTCGGAATGGTAAACCCGAGGGATTGCAGGTTTCGACCTATCTGCTCACGCTGTTTCTGTTGGGCTGGCTCACGCTGGGAATCATGTATCTGGTTGTTTTCTGCAAGCAACTCTATTTGCAGAATGCCGTGAATCAGACCTATAATGAATTGAATAATTTGTAATTACATCATATCTTTACGAGAAGCACGGGGGGGGAGATACCATACTCTTTCCCCGTGCTTTTTGTTTGAGGGTCAAGAGTCCTTGAATCGGTTGAAATCTCAGATAGAAGCCTCTTGGGTAGCGGGTTGGGCGTATGGAGATTGCCTGTTGTTCCCGCGTGCCGAAATCAGGGTTTGCGGAGTGTGATTTCTTGGCTCGATATTTCGCTGTTCCAACTTTTTTGTGTATTTTTGTTTGTTCGTGGAGAGACGGCCTTTTGGGTCGCTCTCTGAGCATTTCCCCGCAGAAAACCGGGGCTGCAATCCGGTTTTGGGGAAGGCACCCATACAAACAAAAAGATTTGGATAATATGTCAGAAGGAACAGAAAACAAAACTTATTCAGCCGATAGTATTCAGGTACTCGAAGGGCTCGAAGCCGTTCGTAAACGTCCCGCCATGTACATTGGCGACATTGGCGTCAAAGGTTTGCATCACCTGGTATATGAGGTAGTCGACAACTCGATCGACGAGGCCATGGCCGGTTATGCCACTCACATCGAGGTGTATATCAACGAAGACAACTCGATAAAGGTAGTCGACAACGGTCGGGGTATCCCGGTCGACATGCACGAAAAGGAGCACAAATCGGCTCTCGAAGTGGTACTTACGGTGCTGCACGCCGGTGGTAAATTCGACAAAGGCTCTTACAAAGTGTCGGGCGGTCTGCACGGTGTAGGTGTGTCGTGTGTGAATGCCCTGTCGACCTATCTGCGCGCCGAGATTCGCCGCGCCGGCAAGGTGTACATGCAGGAGTTTGCCTATGGAAAACCGCTGCACGATGTCGAGGTGATAGGCGAAACCAGCGAGACGGGTACGACCATCATCTTCCACCCCGATCCCTCTATCTTCACGACGACCGTTTACGACTACGATATTCTGGCCCATCGGTTGCGCGACCTGGCCTTCCTGAATGCCGGCATCACGCTCACGCTCACCGACCTTCGGGTGAAGAACGAGAACGGCGAGCCCCGCAAAGACGTCTTCTTCTCGAAAGACGGTCTGATGGAGTTTGTCCGCTACATTGACTCTAACAAGGAGCACCTGATCGACGACGTGATACACATCTCGACTGAGCGTCAGGGGGTACCCGTCGAGGTAGCCATGACCTACAACACGACCTACAACGAGAATGTCTATTCCTATGTAAACAATATCAACACCATCGAGGGTGGTACGCACCTCACCGGTTTCCGCCGCGGTTTGACCCGCACGCTGAAAAAGTATGCCGAGGATTCCAAGATGCTCGACAAGGTGAAGGTCGAAATCAGCAGCGACGACTTCCGCGAAGGCCTCACCGCCGTTATCTCGGTGAAGGTGATGGAGCCCCAGTTCGAGGGGCAGACCAAGACCAAGCTGGGTAACAGCGAGGTAATCGGTGCCGTCGATACCGCCGTGAGCGAAGCGTTGGCCAACTACCTCGAAGAGCACCCTGCCCAGGCCAAAGCCATTGTTGAGAAGGTGATTATCGCCGCTACGGCCCGCCATGCTGCCCGCAAGGCCCGGGAGCTGGTACAACGCAAATCGCCCCTCTCGGGAGGTGGACTTCCCGGCAAGTTGGCCGACTGTTCGTCGCGTAATCCCGAGGAGTGCGAAATCTTCCTTGTCGAGGGTGATTCGGCCGGTGGTTCGGCCAAGCAGGGTCGCGACCGTATGTTCCAGGCCATTCTGCCGTTGCGCGGTAAGATTCTGAATGTCGAGAAGGCCATGGACCACAAGGTCTTCGAGAGCCAGGAAATCAGCAACATGTTCAAGGCGTTGGGTGTCACCATCGGTACGGCCGAGGATTCCAAGGAGGCCAATATCGAGAAGTTGCGCTACCACAAGATCATCATCATGACCGATGCCGATGTCGACGGTGCCCACATCGCCACCCTGTTGCTCACCTTCTTCTTCCGCCGCATGCGTCCGCTGCTCGAGCAGGGCTACGTCTATCTGGCCACGCCGCCGCTCTACAAGTGCAAGAGCAAGCGGGGCAAAGCCGAAGAGTATTGCTGGACCGACCAGCAGAAAGACCAGTTCTGCGTGAAATACTGCGATGGCAACGAGCAGTTGATGGAGACCCAGCGGTACAAAGGTTTGGGTGAGATGAACCCCCATCAGTTGTGGGAGACCACGATGGACCCCGAGAACCGTATCCTCAAACAGGTGACCATCGATAATGCGGCCGAGGCCGACCGCATCTTCTCGATGCTCATGGGCGAGGACGTGGGGCCGCGTCGCGAGTTCATCGAGGCCAATGCCACCTATGCCAATATCGATGCTTGATACAGCCTGAAATCATACCAGTCAGCCCGGTCTCCTATCGGGCTGACGTTGTTTAAATAGAATTGTAAAACCCGGTCGGGAGTATGCCCCGCCTTAAACCCAGAAGAAACGCGATGGAACGGAAAGCGTTGAACAGTCTCGGCTACATGGAGTTGGTGGCCTTTTTCATTTTCGTGCTGTTTTTGGTCGGCGTCTATTTCGACCTGACCTGGCTGCAAACGGCCATGGCTGTCTGTTTCGTGGGGCCCGTGGCCGGAATCCTGCGCTATCCCGCCCGCTGCAAGTCGACCGGCGAGCCGTTTGTCAAGGCCCGTTTCGCCTGGTCGGTCATCACCCTCTTCCTCTATCTGGGTATGGCCTTCGGGGTGCTGTCGCTCTTCTGACAGGCAGGGCCCGGGGGTAGCCGTACGAGGACCGTGGGCCGAGACGGGAGCCGGGGTTGTGACATAAGTCGCATTTTCCCTCCCATAAGGCGCGTGTCACCCGAATGAAATCGAATTTTATTTGTTTCTGCGCACACTTTCATTATCTTTGTAGAAGATAGGAGGCGTCTCAGCATAAAAATCAAGCGAGCTTGTTTTTCTGCATTCGACTTTCTCTATCTTTGTATATGGCAAAGATTAAACCCCTATAACATGAAACAGACGAAGAAGAAAGATTCCAAGCGAATCAAAAAGGAAGATATGCTGGCCAAGATGGTCGAGTTCTTCAATCAGGACAGAAAGCGGGCGTTTAATTACAAACAGGTCGCGCATGGGGTGGGGGCAACGACTACGCCCCAGAAACAGATGGTGTTCCAGTTGCTCGAAGGCATGGCCGAACAGGATTTCCTGATCGAGGTCTCGCCGGGCAAATACAAGGCCAACAGTCGGGGTACCGAGGTGATAGGTCGCTTTGAACGCCGTTCCAACGGTAAGAATCATGTGATTACCGACGACGAGCAGTCGATATTCATCGCCGAGCGCAACTCGATGCACGCCATGGACGGCGACAAGGTGCGTGCGCTGGTCTATGCCAAGCGCAAGGGGCACGATGCCGAGGGCGAGGTGGTCGAGATTATCGAGAAGAATCCCCAGACCTTTGTGGGTACCCTCGAAGTGCAGAAACATTTTGCCTTCCTGCTCACCGACAACAAGGTGCTGGCCAACGACATATTCATTCCCAAGAATGCCCTCAAAGGGGGCAAGACGGGCGACAAGGCGGTGGTGCGCATCACCGAGTGGCCCGACCGTGCCCGTAACCCCTATGGCGAGGTCGTCGACATCTTGGGTCCGGCCGGCGAGAACAATACCGAGATTCACGCCATCTTGGCCGAGTTTGGGTTGCCCTACCGCTATCCCGAGGCTGTGGAGAAGGCGGCCGACAAGATACCCGACACCATTACCCCCGCCGAGATTGCCGCCCGCGAGGACTTCCGGTCGGTAACCACCTTTACCATCGACCCGAAAGATGCCAAGGACTTTGACGACGCCCTCTCGATTCGTCGTCTCGACAACGGTCATTGGGAGGTAGGTGTGCACATTGCCGACGTGAGCTACTATGTGAAGCCCGGCAGCATCATCGACAAGGAGGCCGAGAACCGCGGCACGTCGGTCTATCTGGTAGACCGGGTGGTACCCATGTTGCCCGAGCGGTTGTGCAACGATGTCTGCTCGCTGCGTCCCGACGAAGACAAACTCACCTTCTCGTGCATCTTCGAGTTGAACGACAACGCCGAGGTGAAGAAGTCGCACATCGCCCGCACCGTAATCCGGTCGAATCGCCGCTTTGCCTACGAAGAGGCACAAGCCGTCATCGAGACCGGCGAGGGCGATTTCAAGGACGAGATACTCGCCTTGAACGACTTGGCACAGAAGCTGCGCAAACGTCGGTTTGAACACGGGTCAATCAACTTCGACCGCCACGAGGTGAAGTTCGACATCGACGAAAACGGCAAGCCCATCGGCGTTTACTTCAAGGTATCGAAAGAGGCCAACAAACTCATCGAGGAGTTCATGCTGCTGGCCAACCGCACGGTGGCCGAGTTTGTGGGCAAACCCGCAAACGGGCGCAAACCCAAGGCCTTCGTCTACCGGGTACACGATACCCCCGATCCCGACAAGATGTCGCTGTTTGCCGCTTTCATAACCCGCTTCGGTTACAAAATCAAGACCGAGGGCAGCAAGAGCGATCTGTCGAAAGGCATCAACAACCTGTTGGCCAAGGTGCAGGGACGTCCCGAGGAGAATCTGGTCGAGACCGTTGCCATACGTGCCATGGCCAAGGCCGTCTATACGACCGTCAACATCGGCCACTATGGTCTGGCCTTTGACTACTATACCCACTTTACCTCGCCCATACGCCGGTACCCCGACTTGATGGTGCACCGGTTGCTCGAACGCTATATGGCCGGGGGACGCAGTGTCAACGTACACACGTTGGAGGACGAGTGCGAACACGCCTCGGACATGGAGCAGCTGGCCGCCAACGCCGAACGTGCCTCGATCAAGTACAAGCAGGTCGAGTATATGAGCGAACGGCTGGGACAGGAGTACGACGGAGTCATCTCGGGTATTACCGAGTGGGGCCTCTATGTCGAAATCAACGAGAACAAATGCGAGGGGTTGGTACCCATTCGCGACCTCGAAGACGACTACTACGAGTTCGACGAGAAGAACTATTGCCTGATGGGGCGCCGCAAACACCGTATCTACCGGCTGGGTGACCCGATTCGCATCAAGGTGGCCCGGGCCAATCTCGAGCGCAAGCAACTCGACTTTGCCCTGGTCGAGGAGTAGTTCCGTCGCACGGAAAAACGAATTTCACGAAGCCCGACAGCCGCGTAAAGCCCTGCCGGGCTTCGTTTTATTTCTTAAAAAGGTCGTAAAAAGGGAGTTATTCTTTTTTTACTCTCTTTTTAGCGTTATCTTTGTAAGGAAAGCCGGTACAGACAGAATCGGCGGAATGGAAACTTATGGCAGAAAATACACTGGAAAATACAGACTTTGAGTATGGCTCCGACGCCATCAAGACCCTCGACTGGAAGGAGCATATCCGCCGCCGGCCCGGTATGTACATCGGAAAGCTGGGCGACGGCTCGCACGCCGACGACGGTATCTACGTGCTGTTGAAGGAGGTTCTCGACAATGCGCTCGACGAGCACATGATGGGCTTCGGTAAACAGATTGTTGTTGAGATTTCGAGCGAGGTGGTCTCGGTGAGAGACTACGGGCGGGGTATTCCGCTCGACAAGGTGAGAGACGTGTCGTCGAAGATGAACACCGGCGGCAAGTACGACTCCAAGGCCTTCAAGAAATCGGTGGGACTGAACGGCGTGGGTATTAAGGCGGTGAATGCCTTATCGTCGAGCTTCTTCATACAGTCCTATCGCGACGGCATGAGCAACTCGGTGAGCTATGCCTGCGGCGAGGTCATCACCGAGAGCGGCCTCACCCCCACCGACGAGCCCAACGGCACGTTGGTGCAGTTTGCCCCCGATGGCACGATTTTCAAGAACTATGCCTATCGCGAGGAGTTCATCGAGCCCCTGCTCAAAAACTATGTCTTCCTGAACACCGGCCTCACCATTTTGCTGAACGGCCGCAAGTTCCACTCCCGCAACGGTCTGGTCGATCTGCTCAACGAGAACATGACCACCGAGCCGCTCTACCCCATCATACATCTGTCGGGCACCGACATCGAAGTGGTCATCACACACGGCAACCAGTATGGCGAAGAGTACTATTCGTTTGTCAACGGACAGCACACCACCCAGGGCGGTACCCATCTGACGGCGTTCAGAGAGTCGGCCTCGCGCACCATCAAGGAGTTCTATGCCAAGAATTTCGAGTACACCGATATTCGCAACGGTATGGTGGCCGCCATCAGCATCAAGGTGGAAGAGCCGGTCTTCGAGTCGCAGACCAAGACCAAGCTGGGCTCGAAGGATATGGGTCCCGAGGGCCCCACGATTGCCAAGTTCATCGGCGACTTCATGAAGAAGGAGCTGGACAACTACCTGCACAAGCACGGCGATGTGGCCGAGGTGATGTTGAAGAAGATATTGGCCTCGGAGAAGGAGCGCAAAGCCATTGCCGGGGTGACGAAACTGGCTCGCGAACGGGCCAAGAAGGCCAACCTGAACAACCGCAAGTTGCGCGATTGCCGCATACACTACAACGACACGAAGGGCGACCGCCAGGACGAGAGCTGCATATTCATTACCGAGGGCGACTCGGCCAGCGGTTCGATTACCAAGATTCGTAATGTAGAGACGCAGGCCGTCTTCTCCCTGCGGGGTAAGCCGCTGAACACCTATGGACTCACACAGAAGGTGGTCTATGAAAACGAGGAGTTCAATCTGTTGCAGGCCGCTCTCAACATCGAGGACGGCATCGAGGGGCTCCGCTACAACAAGGTGATTATCGCTACCGATGCCGATGTCGACGGCATGCACATCAGGCTGCTGATGATAACCTTCCTCTTGCAGTTCTTCCCCGACCTGATCAAGAAGGGGCACGTCTATATCTTGCAGACCCCGCTCTTCCGGGTGCGCAACAAGAAGGAGACTTACTATTGCTATACCGACGAGGAGCGCATCGCCGCCATCGAAAAGTGCGGTGCCAATCCCGAGGTGACCCGCTTCAAGGGATTGGGCGAAATCTCGCCCGACGAGTTCCGTCAGTTTATCGGGCCCGACATGCGCCTCGACCGGGTGTCGCTGCGCAAGGAAGACCTGGTGAAGGACCTGCTCGAATTCTACATGGGCAAGAACACCATGGAGCGGCAAAATTTTATCATACAAAATCTGGTTATAGAAGATGACACCAATCTCGTCTAAACGCATTGCCGTATTTCCCGGAACCTTCGACCCCTTTACCATCGGCCACCTGTCGATTGTGAATCGGGGACTCGAACTGCTCGACGAAGTGGTAATCGCCATCGGTATCAACGATGCGAAGCGTACCTATTTTACCGTGGAGCAGCGGCTCGACATGCTGCGCGAATTTTTTCACGACAATCCCCGGGTACGGGTGCTGGCCTACGATTGCCTCACCATCGACCTGGCCAAGCAGTGCCACGCCGGGTTTATCCTGCGGGGAATCCGGTCGATCAACGACTTTGAATATGAGAAAACCATTGCCGACGTGAATCGCAAGTTGTCGGGGGTGGAGACCATCATTTTATTTACCGAGCCCGAGTTGACGCACGTCAGCTCGACCATCGTGCGGGAGCTGTTGCGCTTTGGTCACAGTGTCGACGAGTTTGTGCCCAAAGGCTTGAAACTGGGATAAATGGAGACAGAAGATGAAACGACTTTTTTTGATGATACTCCTGCTGGGTGTGACCGCGGGAGCAGTATGGGCGCAGGGCCAGAGTGAAGGCATGCGTAAGCTGAGTCTGGCCGATTTTGCCATAACGAACCTCTATGTCGATGAGGTCGACGAGAACAAACTGGTCGAGGACGCCATACGGGGCATGCTCGAGAAGCTCGACCCGCACTCCACCTATACGACTGTCGAGGAGACCAAGGAGATGAACGAACCGTTGCAGGGCAATTTCAGCGGCATCGGCATTCAGTTCAACATGAACAAAGACACGCTCTATGTCATACAGACCATCGTGGGCGGTCCCTCGGAGAAGGTGGGAATCCTGGCCGGCGACCGCATCATCACGGTGAACGACACGGTAATCGCTGGTGTGAAAATGAAGAATACCGACATCATGAAGCGCCTGCGTGGCGAGGCCGGCACGGTGGTGCGGGTGAGTGTATTGCGCCGGGGCGTGAAAGAGCCCATCGAGTTTCGTATCGTGCGCGATAAGATTCCTATTTACAGCATCGACGCCTCCTATATGGCCGACAAGGAGACCGGCTACATACGGGTGAGTCGCTTTGCCGCCACTACCGACAAGGAGTTTGCCGACGCTTTGAAGGCCTTGAAGAAGCAAGGTATGAAGAACCTGATAGTCGATTTGCAGGGCAACGGAGGCGGGTATCTGGTGAGCGCCATTGCGATGGCCGACGAGTTTCTCGACGACGGGCAGTCGATTGTCTACACCGAGGGGCGTCGTTCGCCTCGCGACGATGCTTTTGCCACCAAGCAGGGGCTGTTCCAGAAGGGCAAACTCGTCCTGCTGGTCGATGAGAGTTCGGCCTCGGCCAGCGAGATTCTCTCGGGAGCCGTGCAGGACTGGGACCGTGGTGTAATCGTAGGTCGCCGCACCTTTGGCAAAGGTTTGGTACAGCGCCCCATACCTTTCCCCGACGGGTCGATGATACGCCTCACCGTGGCCCGCTATTACACACCGGCAGGCCGCAGCATACAGAAACCCTACGACAAGGGGCACGAGGCCTATGAACGGGAGTTGCTCGACCGTTTCAACCACGGGGAGCTTATCTATACCGACAGCATTCACTTCCCCGATTCGTTGCAGTACCAGACGTTGAAGAGCAAGCGCACCGTCTATGGCGGTGGAGGAATTATGCCCGATGTGTTCGTGCCGCTCGATACCACCATCTATACCGACTTTCACCGCGACCTGCTGGCCAAGGGGGTGTTGGGACAATATCCCGTGACCTACCTCGACGAGCACCGCAAGGAGTTGACCAGGCGCTATAAAAATGTAGAGCAGTTTGCCGAGGGTTTTGTGGTGACCGACGAGATGCTGGCCGACCTGTTGAAGATGGGCGAGGCCGAAAAGGTGAAATACAACGAGGAGCAATACCAGAAGTCGCGTGCACTCATCGCCTTGCAGGTAAAGGCGCTCATCGCTCGCGACCTGTTCGATACCACGGCCTATTTCCGCATTATCAATCCCGAAAATGCCTCGTTTAGCAAAGCGATGGCGATTATCCACGACGACGCGGAATATAACCGGTTGCTCCAACCTCGGGAGTAGGTTGAGGAGGTGACGATATATAGTAGCAAGGGCTGCCCGATTTCTTTCGGGCAGCCCTTGCTGTATGATGGAGGGAAACTATCCTTGGGATTATTTCAGACCGCGACTACGGAGCAGGGCATCGGGGTTGGGGTCGGCTCCGCGGAATTGGCGGTAGAGCTTCATGGGATCTTCGCTGCCGCCCTTCTCGAGAATGTTCTCACGGAAGGCTTTGGCGGTAGCCGGGTCGAAGATACCGTGTTCGATGAAAGCGTCGAAGGCATCTGCATCGAGCACCTCGGCCCAGGTATAGCTGTAATAGCCGGCACAGTAGTCGTTGGTGAAGATGTGCGAGAAGTAGGTGCTACGATAGCGGAAGGTAATTTCGTCGATGAGTCCGATAGACTGAGCTACCTCTTTTTCAAACTGGCGCACGTCATACTCTTTGGCTTCGGTAATCTCGTGCCAGCGCATGTCGAGAATCGAGGCGGCAATCAGTTCGGTGGTGATAAAGCCCTGGTTGAATTTCGAGGCGGCTTCGAGTTTCTCGATAAGCGAGTCGGGAATGACTTCGCCCGTCTGATAGTGTTTGGCGTAGAGTTTGAGCACCTCGGGGTGAGTAGCCCAGTGTTCGTTGATTTGCGAGGGGAGTTCCACAAAGTCGCGGGCCACGTTGGTACCGCTCACCGAAGGATAGTGGCAGCGGGTGAGCATGCCGTGCAGTGCGTGTCCGAACTCGTGGAAGAGGGTCTGTACCTCGTCGATGGTGAGCAGGGCAGGCGTGTCGCCGGTGGGTTTGGTAAAGTTGGCTACGTTGTAGACGATGGGGCGTACCTCGTTACCGTCCTGTACGTAGGCTTCGCGGAAGTTGTACATCCAGGCTCCCGACCGTTTGCTGGGGCGGGGGAAGTAGTCGGTATAGAACACGGCCAGGTGTTTGCCGTCGGCATCTTTCACCTCGAAGGCACGTACGTCGGGGTGGTAGACCGGTACATCTTTCAGCTCAGTGATGGTGATGCCGTAGAGCTTGTTGGCTACCATGAAGGCCCCTTCGCGCACGTTGTCGAGGCTGAAATAGGGTTTCAGTTCATCTTCGTTAAGGTCGTATTTGGCTTTGCGCACCTTCTCGGCATAGTACCACCAGTCCCAGGGAGCCAGTTTGAAGTTGCCCCCTTCGGCATCGATAATCTTCTGCATGTCGGCCACCTCTTCCTTGGCCCGGGAAACGGCGGCGTCCCATACCCGTTTGAGCAGGTTGTTCACGTTCTCGTCGGTCTTGGCCATGCGGTCGTCGAGGGCAAAATCGGCATAGCTCTTGAAGCCCAGCAGATTGGCCTTTTTGAGGCGGAGGTTGACGATTTGCGAAACGATTTTCTTGTTGTCATATTCGTTATCGTTGTCCCCTTTGCTGATGTAGGCCTTGTATACCTTTTCGCGCAGGGCCCGATTATCGGCATATTGCAGGAAGGGGATACGGCTGGGAGCATCGAGGGTGAATACCCATTTGCCGGAGAGGTTGCGGGCGGCAGCTTCGTCGGCGGCAGCTGCAACGACAGCCTCGGGCAGACCGGCCAGGTCGGCCTTGTTGTCGATAACGAGCTGGAAGGTATTCGATTCGGCCAGCGCATTGTCGCCAAACTGAATGGAGAGCATGGCCAGCTCTTTGTTGATTTCGCGCAACGAATCCTTGGCGGCTTCGGAGAGAAGGGCGCCGGCCCGCACGAAATCCTTGTAGTGGTTTTCGAGCACCTTCATCTGTTCGGTGTCGAGACCCTCGTTCTCGCGGTTGTCATATACGGTTTTGATGCGTTGGAACAGTTTGTCGTTGAGCGAGATGTTGTCGTAGTGTTCGGTCAGTTTGGGCGAAATTTCCTTGGCGATGGCTTGGAGCTCGTCGTTGGTATCGGCCTCGGTGAGACTGCTGAAAATGAGGTTGATGCGTGAGAGCAGCAGACCGCTGAATTCGAGCGGCTCGATGGTGTTCTTGAAGGTCGGAGCCTCGGGGTTGTTGACGATGGCCTCGATTTCGGCGTTGTGTTGTTTGATGGCCTCCTCGAAGGCGGGCATATAGTGTTCGGTCTTGATTTGCTCGAAAGGCGGTACACCGAACGGAGTGTTAAACTCGCCGAGTAGCGGGTTCTCTTGTTGCTGATGGCATGAAATCATCATAAGAGCGGTTAACGATGTGACTAAAAGTTTTTTCATGTGTTTATAATATTACTGTGTTAATGTATTCAGGCGGGAGGTTCCCACACAAAGCGGGTGAGGAGCGGGTAGTGGTCGGAACTCTTGCATCGCAGTCGTTGCAGCCAGCGGGCCTCCATGTCGCCCCGGTAGAGAATGTGGTCGATGCGGAACCAGAACCGGTTGGCGTGATAGGTGATGCCGGGGCCCAGGGCCAGCTCGTTGTAGGCGTTACGGAATCCCATGCGACGGAACCGGCGCACGGCATAAGACAGAGGCGAGTCGTTAAAGTCGCCGCAGACGATTACGTTGCCCGGAATATCTTCTATCCGTTCGGCGGTGAGGTCGGCTTGCTTGTTGCGGGCGCGGGCTGCGTTGATGAGTTTGGAGAGCAGGAGTTCCTTTACCTCGTCGAGAGAGTTGGTCGAAGGGTGAGCCGTTATTTCGTGGTAGAGCTCCTTGTCGGTCTGGGTCAGACCGATAGACTCCATGTGCTGGTTGATGATTGTGACTTCGTGCCCTTCAATCTGGACTCGATAAGCCGCAAAGGCGCTCGATTCGGAGTAGACGGTATCGAAGAGCAGTTCGGCCGGATATTTCGAAAGGAAATTCATGTTCAGGCTCGTGGGAATACGATAGGGGTATATTGCGTGAATACTGTCGATTTGGGCTTCCGATATTTTCAGTCCGTGATTGGGTGAGGCCAGTTCGGGGCTTTCTTGCAGGCACACCAGATCGGCATTCTGTTTGAGCAGGAGCGAGAGGGTGCGGTTTTGTGTCGTCTCTTTCCCTTCGTAGTCGAGCATGTGGTAGACGTTGTAGGTCATGAGGGTGAATCCCGGTTGGCTGTTGTCGGGCGCTTGGGGCTTGTGTATGGGGCAATAGCGGGCTATTCCCCCCCACGAGAGAATGAGTGCCGCTGCGGGAACCCATATGTAACGGGGGTTATAAGCCAGCCATACGAAGAGGAAGGCGACGCATACAAACAGGTTAATCGGGAACAGCAATTCGAGCAGTATGCCTATGCGGGTGGGGCAATAGGCCGAGTAGGCTCCCATAATGAGGAATAACCCCCATAATGTATTGATAATTAGTAGTATGGTCTTGACTATGCGTTTCATATTCCGGTCATTTTTTACCGGCCTCGAAGAGGCGTTTTTTCTCCTCGGCAGTCAACGAGGTGTATCCCGACTGTTTTATCTTGTCGAGAATGGCGTCGATTTCGTCGCTCTCCCGTTTCTTGCGGGCCCGGTACTCCATGTCGGTCTCGGGTCGTGCCGAAGCTCGGTAATTGGCTCGGGCCGAGGGACGTTTCACCCGAATGCGGGGTCGGGGTTTACAGGCCGTGACAAGGCGGTCGATCAGTCGGTTGAGGGGAGCCGTCAGGTCCTTTCCCTTCTCCCAACGTACAATGAACCAGTAGCCCAGCAAGGCGCCACCCAGGTGGGCGATGTGTCCGCCACCGTTGGCCGAGGTGACGCTGAGCAGGTCGATGAGAATCGTGACGATAGCAATATATTTCAGTGAGATGGCTCCCAGGAAGAGCAGGTTGATTTTATAGTCGGGCATGCGGAATGCCGTGGCTACGACAATGGCGATAATCGAGGCCGAGGCTCCGCACATGAGTCCCTGTTTTCCCTCGAAATAGGGGAAGAGGTTGTAGGCCAGCAGGTAAAGCAATCCGCCGGCAATACCGCCCCACAGGTATAAGCCCACCATCTGTTTCTCACCGAAGGCCATGAGGAATATCTGTCCGAACCAGTAGAGCCACAGCATGTTGAACAAGATGTGCCACACGTCGTAGTGGACAAACATGTAGGTGAGCAGAGTCCACGGGTGTGTGATGAACTCGTAGGGCTCGGAAGACATCTCGATGTAGGGCAGTATCACCGAGAGGTCGAGGTTGAACAGCAGGAACACAACCCCCGTCAGCCGCAGCAACAGGAATATCGCTACGTTGATATAGATGAATTTCAGCAATATCGACCCTCGGTTGAATTGCTGTTTGAGGTTGTCAAAGATAGAAGCCGCCACCGCCTATTCCTTTCTTTTTCCAATAGCGAATGAGGAAGAATCCGAACAGCATGCCTCCCAGGTGGGCAAAGTGAGCTACACCGCTCATGGTGCCGCTGATGCCGAACAGCAATTCGAGGAGACCGTAGAAGATGACAAAATATTTAGCCTTGATGGGAATGGGGATAAATATAATGAAGAGCGGGGCATTGGGGAACAGCATACCGAAAGCCAGCAGGATACCGAAGGCAGCACCCGAGGCTCCCACGGTGATAAACTGGTTGAGCAGCATCGAGGTCTGCTCCCAACCCAGTTGGGCGACGGTAGCGTTGATGGCCGAGTGCAGATCGAAATACCAGGCCACCTCCTGTACCAGACCGGCGCCGATGCCCGTGGTGAGGTAGTAGAAGAGGAATCGTTTGCCCCCCCACACCATTTCGAGCGTGCGCCCGAACATGAAGACCGAGAACATGTTGAAGAAGATGTGTCCGAAACTGCTCGTGTCGTGAAGAAACATGTAGGTTACCAGCTGAATCACGTTGAAGTCGTCGGCCTCGATGTAGTGTAGTCCCAACAGATAGTTCAGGTCTATGCCGGCGATCTTGGGGAGTGTCAATGCCGCCAGCCACACGATGAAGTTGATGATGATAATGTTGAGTGTAACGGGCGGTATCGATCCGAAAAAAGATCTGTTTTGCATAAATAATACTCTTTTTCTTAGAGGGGATAATTGTCTTGAAATCCAAGACATATAACAGATTATCCCTTGATTTTGCGAACAAAAATAGTGATTTTTCAAGGATTTACTCAAATAAGGGTGAGATATATTATAAAATAGCGACTTTTATTATATTTTTTTACTTTATTGTTTGCACCGTTTCATTTTAATATTTACATTTGCCGTGCTGCTCTTCATGGAGATTAATTTACTTAACTTTAAATTATACACGTTATGAACAAGACTGAACTAATCAATGCTATGGCCGAAAAAGCCGGTTTGAGCAAAGTTGATGCAAAAAAGGCATTGGACGCTTTTGTAGAAGCAGTTTCGGAATCACTCGTTAAAGGGGACAAAGTGGCTCTTATTGGTTTTGGAACTTTTGGCGTTGCAGAAAAAGCTGCTCGCACCGGTATCAACCCGGCTACCAAACAAAAAATCACGATCGCTGCTAAGAAAGTGGTTAAATTCAAAGCTGGTGCTGAGTTGGCCGACCGAGTAAAATAAAGAAGTTATTTTATGGCAGCATAAAAAAAGAGAGACTCGACGAGTCTCTCTTTTTTTGTTTATATCGTTGTACGGGGACCGACAGCCTGTGGGTCTGCGTGGAGAGCGAATCTGGGGAAGCTAGGGCCGTTTTCGCCGGTTTTGAGCGACGAAGGGACGGCGTGAACTGTGAGGGCTGCGTTTCTGCACGGGCGTGGTGTAAACCGCAAAGGCACAATAGCACGCGTTACAATTCGATTTTCTTTTTACGGTTGCGGTGGGTCCACCGTTTTTTGTAAGCAATGAGTTGCCTGAAAATCTTTTCGAGACCCAATATCTCGGAGTGGTTGAGCATGTCGTGCGACATGGGCTCCATGAACGAGGCGGGTGCCGGCTCGGCCGTGCCGAACTGTTCGGGGTAGAGCACGATGAGGTTGTTGTTGGCAAAGTATTTCGAGAGGAACGACGGTATGTGGTCGGCGTCGGCATTGAACGATACCGAGGTAGGTCGGGCACTCACCACGATGAAGAGGTCGTCGTCGAGTACCACGTTGGCCAGCAGCAGAAAGTCGTCCCAGCTTTCGAGCTTCTCAAACTCGTTGCGAATGTTGTACCGGCCCGCTCTCAACCGGGCTTTCAGGTAGGGAATGGTTTCGGGATAGGCATAGAATATGGCGCGGCAGCCAATCTGCTTGGCCATGTTGGCCACCCGGTCTATCCAGCGGGCAAAGCCTGTTTCGTATTCGGCTTTGCGGGGCACGGCAATGACGATGCGGGTAACGGTGTTGATGGGATTGACACACTTCGAGATGAGAATCATCTTGTTGGTATTCTTCAACAGCGACTCGATTTTGGCGCCGAAGAAGGTGTCGACAATGTTGGCCTTGTGGTGCAGACCCAATACCACCTCGGTGATGTTCCGCTCCTTCATCGTGTGGATAATGCCGCTGGTGATGTTCATGTCGTACCGGGCGATGGGTATCAGCTTCGTGTCGGCCGACGAGGCCACCTTACCGGCAAATTCGAGAATCGATTGCGAACGGTAGTTGCTCGTCTTGCTGTCGTCGGTCACATGCAGCGCATACAGGGGCGACCGCCGTTGGGGCGATTTGAGTAGCAGCGCCAGGTTGATGAGGTTCTCGATGGTGCTGGGATTGGCGATGGGGATAAGAATCTGTTCGCTCTGCACGGACGATTTGGAGGTGGGCGGTTCGTTGTTCTGCATGGCGACCACCATTTGCCGGGCGGCCTTCTCGGTCACCAGCGTGCTGATGATGCAGGTGACCAGAATCATCACGATTGTACCGTTGAGTATCTCGTCGTTGAAGAGTCCGATGTTGTGCCCGATGATGACGGCGGCCAGTGTAGCGGCGGCCTGGGCGTTACTCAACCCGAAGATGAGGTTGCGGTCGATCTTGGTCATGTGGCAAGTCTTCTGGGTGAGCCAGGCGGCCAGCCATTTGCAGAGGGTGGCTACTATCGACATGTTGGCTGCCACGATAATCGTCTCGGTATTTTTGACCACCCGCAGGTCGATGAGCATTCCCACGCCGATGAGGAAATAGGGAATGAAGAGGGCGTTGCCCACAAATTCGAGTCGGTTCATCAACGGCGATACGTTGGGAATGAACCGGTTCAGGACGATGCCCGCGAAGAAGGCGCCCAAGATGGCTTCCAGTCCGATGACTTGTGCCATGTAGGAGGCGAGAAAGACAAGGGCCAGAATGAAGATAAACTGGGTGATGTTGTCGTTGTAGTTTTTGAAAAACCAGCGCGTGAGCCGTGGATAGATGTAGAGTATGGCCACGCTGTAAATGATGATGTTCACCGTCAGCCTCAGCCAGAAGAATTCGGTGAGGTCGCCCCGTACCATACCGGCAATCACGGCCAAGATGATGAGGGCCCCCAGCACGGTGAAGATGGTACCGGCAATAGTGACCGGCACGGCTCGGGTGCGCGAGATGCCATACCGGCTGATGATGGGGTAGGCAATGAGCGTGTGCGAGGCATACATGCTGGCCAGTAGTATCGAGGTCATGAGGTTGAGGTGCAGGGTATAATAGCTGATAACCGTTCCTAAAATCATGGGAATGAGGAAGGTGTATAGCCCGAAGATGACGCCGTCTTTCCGGCTCTTCTTGAAGTCGTTCATGTCGATTTCGAGACCGGCCAGGAACATGAGGTAGAGAATACCCACGTTGCCGAATATCTCGAAACTGCTGTCACGGGCCAGCAGGTTGAGCCCGTTGGGACCGATGATGACACCGGCGATGATGAGCCCGATGATGTGGGGCACCCGTATGCGATTCAGTAATATGGGCGCAAGCAAGATGATTACCAGTACGATGAAGAAAATCAATACCGGATTCTCTATCGGTAGAGTCGAGAAGAAGTTCATAACCTCATTCGGTTTAATGGTAATTGAAACTGTAAATTTGCAACAAAAATACAAATAAAAGTTCGCTCTTGCAAGCCAAAACGCCCCTTCCGTATCCAATATGTGACAATGTCTAAAAAACGGCAAGAAGAATATAATTATTTCGTTTTGATATGATTTCGTTGAAATAGTTGTATATTTGCACCACTTTTTTAGAGAATAGGGGTAAACCCGATTTTGGAATGTAAATTAGAAAAGAAAGAAGATGAAAGTCGCTATTGTGGGCGCCAGCGGCGCCGTCGGACAAGAGTTCCTGAGAGTTTTGGACGAGCGGAATTTCCCGATCGACGAACTGTTGTTGTTCGGTTCCTCTCGAAGTGCAGGTCGTGCTTATACCTTCCGGGGTAAACAGATTGTAGTCAAGGAGCTGAAACACAATGACGATTTCAAGGGGGTTGACATAGCCTTTACGTCGGCCGGAGCCGGTATCTCGAAGGAGTTTGCCGAGACGATTACCCGCTACGGTGCCATCATGATCGACAATTCGAGCGCCTTCCGCATGGACGACGATGTGCCTTTGGTGGTACCTGAGGTGAATGGCGACGACGCCTTCGTGCGTCCGCGCGGAATCATTGCTAACCCCAACTGCACGACCATACAGATGGTGGTGGCCCTGAATGCCATTGAGGCCCTCTCGCACATCAAGCGGGTGCATGTGGCCACCTATCAGGCTGCCAGCGGTGCCGGAGCATCGGCCATGGCCGAACTGAAAAAACAGTTTGAGCAGCTTGTTGCCGGCGAACAGCCTACGGTCGAAAAGTTCTACTTCCAGCTGGCCTACAACCTCATTCCCCAGGTCGATGTCTTTACCGACAACCTTTATACCAAGGAGGAGATGAAGATGTATAACGAGACGCGTAAGATCATGCACTCCGATATTGCCGTGAGCGCTACCTGTGTGCGTGTGCCGGTGATGCGGGCTCACTCCGAAGCCATCTGGATTGAGACCGAGCGTCCCGTGTCGGTAGCCGAGGCCCGCGAGGCTTTCGCCCACGCCAAGGGTGTGGTGCTCGAAGACGACCCGGCCAACCGGGTATATCCCATGCCGCTCGAAAAGGCCGGTTGCGACCCTGTGTATGTGGGCCGTATCCGCAGCGACATCGCCAATCCCAACGGCTTGACCTTCTGGACGGTGAGCGACCAGATCAGGAAGGGGGCCGCCCTGAATGCCGTGCAGATTGCCGAATACCTGCTGGCTCACGGGGAGTAGTCCCTGTCGGGGAGGGGTGCCAACCTTTTGCCCATATTGAAATTTGTATTGTTTATAAATGACCGACAGCCGCATGGAGCAATCCGTGCGGCTGTCTTTTTAGGTCATTATCGAGTAGTTTTGGTAGGTTAATCGTTGGGGTTGGCATAGTCGGTGGTAAGACTCGCTTTACCCAGGTAGAAAAGGCGGGCCTTCACGACCGAAGCCTGACAGTCGACCGGCGCCTCCCAACGGGGCGATTCGGCGGTAGGTTCACTGCCGTCGGTGGTGTAGCGAATCTCGGCCTGGGGGATAGGCGAGTTGGCATAGAGCTTGCCTTCGACGATGCGGATACCCGGCTGGGGCAGACGGAAGTTCACCCCTTCATCGGCCAGGCGTGGCATCTCGATGCCGGCAATCTTGGCGTTGTAGATGGCCCGGGCCTTCTCATAGAGCGCCTGCTTGTCGTCGGTCGGGGTGGGCGACCACTCGGGGAAGGTGTTCCAGCCGCGCTCGACGAGACCGAAAATCTTGGGGAAGGTGTAGTATTGCACCATGTCGAAGCTGCCCAGTGTCTCGGCGAAGAGCTGTGCCTGTATGCCTTTGATGTGGGTACGTCCCTGAGCCGTGAGGGCTATCTTGCCGCGGGCGGCCGTTTTGAGGTCGTTGCTCACACCGTCGCGGTTCTCGCGGGCCGAACCGTAGATGTTGAAGGGGAGCATGTTGAACGAGGCGAACTGGTCGACATAGCCGCCCCAGATGAGTCCCGGTTCGTCCTTGTGGGGATTGTAGGCCAGGTCGAGGTAGAAGTTGTTGACGTTACAGAGTATCACGTTGTACCCCTCGTTGGCTACGGTGTAGGGCACTACGTCGCTGCCACCGATGGTGTTCCAGCAGTAGACGCCGTCGAATCGGGGTGCCACGCGGGCATTCAGTTCGGGCGAGTGGTGGAGAGCCACCTCCTGCCACCCCGATACCTTCACCCCTTTATCGGCCAGCATACCCGATACTTTGTCCAGGAAATATTCCGAGAGCTGGTGCAGGTCGGTCATGCCGTTCTCTTCCATGAACCGGCGGCAGCTGGGCGAACCGGCCCACGAACCGTGAGGTACCTCATCGCCGCCGATGTGTATGGCTGCCAAGGGAACACCGGCATCGCGGTACATGGCGATAATTTCGTCGCTCACCTTCTCCATGAAGCGGTAGACCGAGGGGAGAGATACATTCATGATGTTATCGGTGTAGGCCTGAGCCGATACATATTTCGAGGTGTCGGCCTCCTCCGAGAGCAGATACTCCCGGGCTTGCTCGGGATTGGAATCCTTCAACCGGTTGTAACGGGCCCTCATCGCCACGATGGCGGCACGGGCGTGACCCGGCGATTCGATTTCGGGGATTACGGTGATATGCCGCTGGGCCGCATATTGCAGCAGGTCGATAAAGTCTTGTCGGGTGTAGTAGCCGTTGCCCGTGACGGTTGTATCGGCCGGGG
>JFBN01306887.1_pt1 | contig 20416 bp, 16 predicted proteins | sample 768741 | NCBI WGS metagenome assembly JFBN01 (sample SAMN01983846, study PRJNA193217) | chicken gut metagenome | biome: terrestrial biome; isolation source: ceca of Broiler chicken | host: Gallus gallus | place: United Kingdom: England | collected 2010-09-07
GGAAATACATATGGATCCCATGAACCTTATAATTAAGGGAAAGATAAAGAAAACACTGATATTTCCTGTGGTTACAGGACGTATCAGTGTTTTACTTTGTATCAGGATCGTTTGCTGCTCTGGTCTTGTAATATTCGGTCAGGATCATGTTGATCTGCTGAGAGCGTGTGCGGAAGTTCTCTTTTGCGTCCTTATCAATCTCAGCGACCAGATCTCTGGAAAGAGTTGTATAGACCTGAATATTGTTGGAACTGATAGCCATGTGATACCTCCCGGTCAAAATTAATAACTGTATTTTATCATAAAAACAATATATAAACAACTTTCAAAAAGGACTTAGGGCAGTGTAAAATTTCCTTCGGAAATGAGCTTTTTTCAAAAATAATAGACGGCAACATACTTGCTGCCGCCAGTTACCGTTCATGATTCTGATTTTTTCTCTTTTGTCGGACAGGCTGATTTTTCCTGCGTTCAATTTCCTGTTCAATACGTTTTTGAGAAACTCGTTTACGGAAAGCTTCTGAATCTTCACCAAGCCGGTTGTCTATATCCCTGACAGAGTCATGAAACAGGGAAGCATCAAATTTTTGTCCCATTGTGGCATATAACTTCTGATAAACATGATCCCTAATTGTATCTCTTTCATCAACTCTTGCATCGAACAGTTCCTCTGATTTTTCGGGACTGACGTCTGCTTTGATTTCCTGAAACAGTTTTTGATTTTCGGTCAGCTTAATAGAGAAGTCTTCATACTGTAAATCCAGTTTTTCTAAAAAATCTTTCTGATTTTTAAGAGAAATTTCGCTTGCCTTTATTTCGGATTCATTGTGAAAATAATTATCACAGAGAAGCCGTTCTTTCTGCGACAGCAATTCTTCAATATCCTCAGTAAGAGTCGTGATCTTCTGGCTGATCTGGTAATACTGGACTGGCTGCAGGAAACTGAGTTTCTTTTTCTGTGACTGGAGGGATTTCTTTTCTGTCTGCTTTGTCCGGATTGTCTTTGTGATAGCTTTGTATTTCTTCAAAACCGGTGTGATCATAGAGATCCATTCTCTGGCGGAGGATGCCTGCATACGGTTATGGAACAGATAATAGCGGATCATGATCATTGTGCCCCGGAGCTGTTCCAATCGTTTTGCAATGGAATGGATATTTTCGCTGACTGTCTTTGCCAGCTTTTCTACCTGCCGTTTTAATTCCCGGAAGAGTCGATTGTCTGATTGGATCTGTCGGTTGATCTCACAGCGATCGGAAATCAATCCTTTCTTTTCCATATCCCTTGCATGATATCCCTCATGGATGGTAGGCTGTTCATCACGTCCCTGATCGGCAAAGCTGCGGTGATCTACCTGGGCATCAATCTGATGTTCCTGTAAAGTATGATTGACGGCGTCCGCCCAGGCTTTTCTCCAATCGCGGAGCTGCTCCTCGCTGTTCCATTGTTCCGAGACAGGATTCTGCCTGCCGAAACGGGTGCTTTTCGGATGTTTATCTGCTCTTATATAGCCATGCTCCTGCGCGGCTGAAGGTGTCATATATACTTTTTTTCCCCCAACTTTATAAGGATATTGTTTTTCCCATCCCTCTGTCTGAGCAGCTTTAAATTCGGAGGCGGTAAAGCCTTTCTCTTCCCCATTCCTGATACAGAGGTATTCTTTCTGTGTCTTATATTGCCAGGTGCCGTCAGTTTCCAGTGGGCGGACGGTAAGCAGGATATGGGCGTGGGGGTTATGACCGTCAGTGTCGTGGATCGCAAAATCAGCACACATTCCCATATCAACAAAATTCTTTTGTATGAAATCCCGGAGAAATGAAATCTGAGATTCCTTAGACAGTTCAATAGGAAGAGCAACAACAAATTCTCTGGCAAGTCTGCTGTCTTTGGTTTTCTCAGCCCTTTCCACAGAATTCCAGAGCTGTTCTCGATCTTTCCATTTTGGCGGAGCCATCGGCGGGAGAAGGACTTCCTGAAAAATAAGTCCATGCTTCCGGGTGTAATCATGTTGGACACCATCGTAATCATTATACATGCGGCTGCAGCTAAGATAAGCAGAAGCAGCGACAGCGGAGCGGCCTGCCCCTCGGCTGACGACTTTTGCCGACATATGGTAAATTGCTATGAATATCATCTCCTTCCTGTAAATCGTGCTACGATTTCAAGGAATATAGCTTCTCATGTTCCTCTGCAGAAAAGCTGTTGGTGACAGGTTTTCGCAGGCAGCCATATCCGGCACGGTAATCTGCCGGATGTACCAATCTCTTTCGGTAGGCAGACAAGCTGGAAGAGCTTGTTGTGAATGGCTGCATAGCCGGTGCTGCCTGCAGCAGCGGATAGCCCTCGGCAGAGCGCACGGGCCCGGCCAACGGACGGGATACCACCGCTTCACGGGCCCCCGCAAAGCCTGCTTTGTGGGGAGAGGAGGAGCAAGGCAGCGTCCGTAGTTTTCGCTATGGCGGAAACGGAGGAAAGCGGACTTTGCGATGACGAAGTGGTGAGTAAGTGCGCCCTTCGGGGATAGGAAACTTGCAAAGCCCGCTCTTAAAAGTGCTTTTGAAGGTGAAGCAGAAGGAACTGACGTAATTCATCTGTTGTCATGTCTTTGACTTCCGGTACAATCTTTTCTAGTTCTGCTCCTTCCAGTATCAACCGGCGTGTTCTGGCACTGCGTTCCTTCTTGCGGTCTCTGGCTTGTACGGCTTCCATGCGGTGCTTCGCCTGTAATAATTTTTTCTTTGTTTCTTCGGATGAGTCTTGCATAATTGCTCCTTTCCGGTATCGTTCTGATACTGATTTTTCAGTTATCTGGTGCTGATACCTCTGCATATTTTTAATTTGTATTTGTGTTGTATTGATTCTCTGATTCTCTGATCCGTTTATACGGTATCTTTGGTACTGGAACCTAACAGATTTCGTGCTTCTTTCAGATTGGAAGCAGCATTTATCTTCCGTATATTCCGGCAGTTGACCTTTAGGGGGATACAGCGTTCCAGTACACGGTCATATATTCTGGCATGTGCCAGATCTTTTGGATTTTTCAGTTCATCAAGTGTAAGATTTGTCGTGACGATCAGGGGTTTTCTGCTGCGGTAACGGCTGTCAATTATATTGAATACCTGTTCCAACGCGAATTCTGAATTACGCTCGATACCAAGATCGTCAATGATCAGCAGACTGTATTGGTTAAAACTTTCGATAAACCGGTTCCTGTCATCGGCGTATATTCCGGTAAGGGTATTCAGGATACGGGAAAAGTTTGTCATAAGGACAGGGATACCTTTGTCCAGCAGGGCATTGGCGATACAGCCGGCAAAAAAGGATTTTCCTGTACCTACATCTCCCCATAGAAGAAGCCCCAGAGATTTTTCTTTCATCTCCTTCCAGTGGTCTACATAGTCATGTGCTTTCTGTATTTCGGGATTGTAGCCTTTATCATTAGAAAATTTGTATTCACTCAGGGTTTTGTCCTGCAGGCCGCTGGCTTTCAGCCGGGATATATGCTCAAGAAATTTCCGCTGTTTTCGCTCGGCTTCCTGCTGAACGTATTTTTCCTGTTGGCATCGGCATCTGATCACCGGAAAAAACTCTTTATTGCCAAGCTGTACTCTGTGTTGTCTGGGAGTATGGCAGTTTGAGCAGTAGATCAGTCCGTCTGCTTCATTCAGGTATTCATCTTTGTTTAGGTTCATAGGCTTTCATCCTCCTTACATTCATAATTCCGTTTGGATAGAGAGGGACGATCACGCAAAGTCCAGCTTCGGATCGTGGCGGCGTGGTTTTGATACTGCCTGCCGGTGGAAGCCATATAACTGGACAGCTTTTCAATATATTCCTGATAATTGGGAATTTCGCTTTGCAGCTCTGTCAGTTCGTCCATGTTCAGGAATACATTATGATAAGCTCCGTAAGCGGTGCGCTCCTTACTCTTTTCACTTATCTCTTTAGTTTTATTACTTTCATTTTTATTACCGGACAGTTTCGTGTCTGTTTGACAGACATTTTTCTGTCTCTCCGGCGGACAGAATTCTTTCTCTTTCGTGGACAGTTTTCTGTCTGTCAGACCTGTATCGGCCGGGTATTTCACATAGATCCGGTTCGGTAATCCGATTCCCTGCCTTTTGCGGGAAATAAGCTGCTCCTTTTCCAGCGCATTCAGAGCTGTTTTGACCGTCATTTCGCTTTTGTGGATTGTTTCTGCAAGTGCTGTGATCGGAAAGTAGATGAACACATGCCCTTTCTCATCTGTCCAACCATCATTTTTCTGTGAGAGCCGTGCCCGGTCGAGCAGAAGCATGTATAGGATTTTTGCCGTCTCGCTTAATGTCTCTCTGTCTAATAGAAATTTTGGAAAGACCATATAATTGGCAAACTGGCTGTCCTGTGTGAGAAATTCGGTCATGCGCCACCTCCTTTTGCGCTCACACGTTTACGTCGAAATCATTCTCCAAGGAAATCCCAATCCACGTCTTCATCCGAATCGGATGGCGGATCAGAAGAGACAGTCAGGGAAGGAACCTTGGATAATCCGGTCATACATCCTGCCAGAAAGACAGGAAGTGTTTTCTCCATGACATGTTCTACGGAATTGATGATCTGATCAACAAATTTTTCTTCCCGTTCTCTAGTCTCAAAATAAGGATCATCCTGACTGCGGTAGTAGCGGTCAAAATAATCGACCAGTGAGATTGCAATTACATGGCTGTAGGATTTGAATTTCTGTTTGTCCATTGTCTGGAGATACTGCCATGCTTTGTTTTGAAGATCTTTGTCTAAGTTGAAGCGGACATTGGTACTGCGGATACTCTGACTCATGACTTACCCCTTTCTGCGAAGACTGGAAAAAGCAAGATATTCGTACCCTTTCGCTGTTGCGCAGATGTCGTCCACGATGGTCACTCGGCTTTCGTCGTATTGTCCAAAGTGCCTGATCAGGCATCCTCCGCCTCCTACGATATACAGCCTCATAAGATCCGGATTGTATTCATATTTGCGGAGTGTGGAAAAGATATCTGCCACATACTGTCTGGCTGCGGAAGTAATGCAGTCCAGATAAGGCTTACCGATATCTGCCAGAAGATTAGTTCCTTTGAAGTCCTTGAGGCGGGTGACAATAGCCGGGTATCCTTGGGGGTAAAGGCTGCATCCGATAAGACGAATACGGTATTCTTTTCCGTTAAAGCGGTAGGTCACTTCTCTGTTTTTAAGAAGATAGCTGCGGAATTCCTCGCGCTGCCTGCGTATCCATGTGAGCGGCAGCCCTGCCGCAAGATGGACGTCAGCTTCATGGATACCGTATACATTCAGCTCTCTTGCAATGGACATCAATGTGAGCAGATAATAGTCGTCATCAGACACTTTGTCAGAAACAAATTCTTTCTGACACTCCCCGATACGGTAATAACCGCCTTCATATTCAAGAATGTTTCCCGAGAAGATCGGCTCTGTCTCATAGGCCGTCACTCCGCTCTTTGTGACTGTGCCGGCGGTTTTGATATTTCCGTAGCCATAATCAACGCCAACGATTTTGATGTTGTTAAACTCTTTCATTTTCTCTGTACCTCCTTGTTTTTTCGTTCATTAAAACCCTCCCTGTTAGTAAATTTGCTTTGAAGCAGTATCGTTTCTGTAGATTTGGTACTTTTTCTGTTGCAAGTTCATTCTACTGAAAAACGGCAGAAAGCTCATTGAACGCTGATTGAGTAAAAATTGAGCATAAAGAAAGCACCGGGTTACGTTAAATTAAGCCTATTTGGGGGAAAAGACGATGGCAGTGGAGAATCTTCTGACAGGGAAGGCCAGACAGAGGTTTTAGCGGGTTATAACAGAGGAGAAGATGAAGCGTTTTCTGGAATCTTTAAGAGAATGCTACGGGCGCTATCACAATACTGCTTACCGGCTCATTTCCGAGTATCAGTTCCTGAACAAATTCCAACTGCGTTGCATCCTCGGACAACTTGATCTGCATCCCTGCATAAAACGCCTGATGTCATCGTATAGTTTTTCGTCCCATAATACCTCTGTTTGTTTTGAAATCCAGGAACACCGCTCCTTAACAGCGGTCCCGGAAACAACGGAACTAAACAGCCAATAAACGGAGGCGCGCTTGCTTGCAAAGTCTTCGGAAAAAAGTTGACGTAAAGCCAATCTGTCCCGTGATATACTGAAAAAACGTAGCAGGCTTAGTATTCTGCAACGGCGATAAAGCAAAGAGGAGGAGAACTATGAGTAGTGTTTCGCGAGACATCCTGATGAAAGACCTGTTTAAGGGAATCGAGCTGGATCGGCTTAAAATTGAAAATGATATTAAAGTTCCGAATGAGTTTTATCAGAATCTGCTGGACTATTTTATGGAGCGCAGCTATCTGAACCGTCTGTCTGAACGGGAAAGGTTCTCGACGGATATGAGCAATACCGGGAAGATCACATGGCTTAGGATTACCCGCCTTCCGGTTCATCCGGACCATATGGAGGACTATGAGCTTTTATCCAGATGGCAGGGCGTGCTTGCGTCCATGCACGCGTGGGGGCACAGGACGATTTTTCTGCTGAATCGCTGCGGGGGAGAAACAAGGGTTTATCTTGGCACAACATCCTCTGAGAAAGGGGTGCGTTCGTCGGATGCTGTTGAACAGATGAGAGAATCCGCATCTGGAAATATGCCGGGGATAGAATTGCAGGCTCTTTCTCCAGAAGAGATTCTCGATCAGATCAGCGGCGGGCTTTCAACCTATCAGGCGGCGGGAGCTGTGACCGGCATTCCGTCTTTCCGAAACAGCCGGAAAGCGGGAATGCTGCAGACACTGGATCAGCTTTCTTTCGGCATCCGTGACCTGAATGGAAATGAAAAGGATTATGCGCTTCTGGTCATTGCAGATCCGCTTAAAGACGGAGATGTGGCAGAATTGATCGGGAAGATGCGCAGGTTGTCAAGCGAGATACATCTTGATGTCAGCCGCACAGTCTCAGAGACGGAATCCCAGAGTGAAAATAAGAACAAAGGTGCGGCTGCAGGCAGCGGAGGCGGGCTTTTAGGAGCTCTGATCGGTTCCTGTATCGGCGGAGGAGCTGCGCAGATCGGTTCGATCCTTGGTATGGGCCTGGCGACGGGAATCGGCGGTTTGACAGGGATGCAGAAACAGATCGGGATGAGCTATTCCAGAAATGTCACAACCCAGTATCTGGACCGTTTTGCCCAGTATGCGGAGCAGCTTCTGGAACAGCATATCGAGCGGATGAAAAAGGGAAGAAACCTCGGATTCTGGAATACGGGAGTTTATGTCCTTGGGAATACAAAGAAAGATATCCGCACAGTGACCGGAATGCTCCGATCGGTCTATTCGGGAGACGAGACTTATCTGGAGCCGATCCGCCTGCATATATTTAAAGACGGTTCCGGTGCGTTGGAAACGGTGAAATACGGAATGGAACTGGTGCCTCTGACTGCGGAGGAGGAAGTGGAAAAAGGAAAGGAATGGCATATCTTTGGGAAGGTATTCCAGTATGTAAGTACGCCCATGAATACGGAAGAACTATCCTTGGCAGCATCGCTTCCGAGAAGAGATGTGCCGGGTCTGCGGTTTGTAAAGACTGCGGTACGGTTTGCGAACAATCCGGCAGAGCTTGCCGGCGACAGTATCACGCTGGGAAGGGTTGTGGACACGGGCGTTATCCAGAACAATGAATATAAAATAGATCCTCACGCCCTTGTCCGTCATACTCTGGTAACGGGAAGTACAGGTTCAGGGAAATCTACTACCTGCAAGACGATCATCAGAGAGGTTGCAGAGCGGGGAATTCCAGTTTTGATCATAGAACCGGCAAAAGATGACTATATGAGATGGGCGGTACAGGAGAACAGGAAACTTCCGGAGGACAGACGTTTCCAGCTGTATATGCCCGGTGTAAAAGAGTTTGAGGGGGAGAAGCTTTCAGAACTGAAATTAAATCCATTCCAACCCGGGGCAGTCAGAGAAGCCCCGGTGGATCTGATGCAGAGGGGAGAGAAGCTGACAGCCGTTTTAAACGCATCTCTGCCGGTGAGCGATGTGCTGCCGGTTATTATCGATGAGACGGTCTACAGCTATCTGTACAGGAGTTTTAAAGCTCCTTTCCTGGCAGGGGAGATGGAGCAGCCGCTTGTATATCCGAAAATGGACGGGATGATAGAGATGGCGAAAGATGTTCTGAGAGCAAGAAATTACGAGCAGAAAGTGCAGGATAATATCGGGGCTTCCCTGGAAACCCGCTTTCAGTATCTTGTCAGGGGAACCAGAGGAAAGATTCTGAATGTGAGCCGTTCTACAGAGTTTGACGAATTATTCCGAAAGCCTGCCGTGATCAATCTGAGCAGGATCACCAATGAGAAAGACCGCGCGCTTATCATGTCGCTTTTGATGCTTAGCCTTTACGAATACAGGATATCAGCATACACATGGGATGAAAACTGGAGGCGGGAGGCTCAGAAAAACCATCTACTCCATCTGACTGTGATCGAGGAGGCGCACAATGTCCTTTCCAGGCCGCGGGGCGATTATGGCGGCACGGGAAATCCCCAGCAGGCTGCGGCAGATCTGTTTGTCAGCATGCTTTCCGAGATCAGAAGCTATGGGGAGGGCATGATGATCGTTGATCAGGTACCGACACGCCTGATTCCCGATGCGGTGAAAAATACAAACTATAAGATCGTCCACCGCCTGACTTCGCCGGATGACTGTGATGTGATGGCGGCAGGGCTTGCACTCAGACCGGATCAGAAGTCACTGATCGTATCGCTGGGAATCGGAAATGCAGTCATATGCGGCGATATGGACGATGCGGCAGCATGGGTAAAGATAAATAAGGTGGAATAATACCGGGAGGAATGAAGATGTTTGAATTTCTGGAAGAATTATTTGAGAACAGGACGCAAGAGACAGGAACAGGGGGAAGGGAAGGAACAGAAACACCGAATGAATCTGCGTCGGGTACGATGGAAAATACAGGAGGCGGAGGATTCTATATAAAAAACGGGATCCTGTACAACGGAAGCATCGACACAATGCTGTCGGATCTGTCCCAGGATCTGTCAGAAAATTTGCAGGAGCAGGCAGAGCAGAAAGCCAGGCTGGAAGCCAGCGGCGAACCCTATATGGACGGTGCGGGCATCATCCATAACGCGTCGTGGGAACAGGACTATCAGTCTCTGATGTCCGAGCTTCCTGGGCAGATCGAGGCAATGGCGGAAGTGAACCGGGAAAATTTTAAAAAAGGGAAATTTCCTCCGCTGTATGACGGATTTGTGAGCAATCCCTACTATGACCCCACAGGGAGCTGGACGGCGTCCATGAGCGCATGGGATACTGTCAATTCCCTGAACACAGTTCCGGCGCCGGACTATACAGGACCGGAATACACAAGGGAGGAGCTGGAATCTGAGATTGACCACAGTCTGAACATGGCGGACCAGTATGCGAAGGATAATATGACCCGCACGGCTTCCGGTTTCTTAAGCAGGGCTGAGAGCGCCACGGAAAAACTGGAAAATCTTGAATGAGGGGGAAGATGAGATGAGACAGGAAGAATACTTTCAAAAAGGCCTGGATATCTGGGAAGCGGCGGGAAAGCGCTACATCCCGGAGGAAGCCGTCGACGAATTTAGGCGAGCGGCGGATATGGGGCATATAAAGTCCATGTATTATCTTGGCGTTTACTGTGAAATGCAGGCAAATGATTATGTAAATCCTCATCCCAGGGCGGAATACTGGCTGAAAAAAGCCGCGGAGGCGGGAGACGCGGACGCCCAGTTTCAGCTGGGATATTATTATGAGCGCGATCCCAGACGTCTGTTTATCCAGGAGGGCGGTGATGCGCTGAACCTGCTGCAGTTGAATCCGGACGACTGCCCGGATCGTATTGTATGCAGGGGAGAGCTTGAAAACTACCGCTATAAGGCGGTGAAATGGTACAGGAAAGCGGCGGAGCAGGGGCATGTCCGGGCACAGTTTTATCTTGGGCTGATCCGTGAGCGGGGCATCGGTGCAGAACGGCTGGAAAGAGACCGGGAGGAAGCGGAAAAATGGATCAAAAAAGCGGCGGAGCAGGGGTATGGTCCGGCGATGTGCTGGATGGGGTATTACTGCATGGGAAACGCCGTCACCATGCCAAAAGATGAGAGGAAAGCCCTCGGATGGTATCTTCGGGCCGCAGAATCCGGAAGTGAGGAGGCCTGCTTCCGGCTGGGGCTGATCTATGAGCATGGGCTTGGAGTGGAACCGGATCAAGAGAAGGCGCTTGAGTGGTACCGCAGGGGCAGAATCCCCTGGTGGGCGGTGGATGTGAAGAAAAAACTGGAAGCGGGGAATGAGATATGACAGAGCGGCTGATCGGTATTGACTTTGGAACCAGTACAACGGTCGTCCACATCAAGAACTACACGGACGGAAGACCTTCTGACGGGGATGGTACTTCGATTCAGTATGTGGAGTTTGACGGGCAGGGGGTGGTTCCCTCTCTCATACAAAAAGTGGAAGATACATATTATTTCGGGTATGATGCGAAACAGCCGAAGAAGGATGAAAAGATATACCGGAATTTTAAAATGAAGCTGGAAAGTAGTGATGAGAAGGAGCAAGCGGAAGCGGAAAAACTGACTCTTTTATTCTTCCGCTTCCTGTATGAAGCCTATGAGGAACAAAAGGTGCATTTTGGAACGGTACAAATGGAGAAAACTCTGATCAGCTATCCGGCGAAATGGACAGAACGTACACGGCGGTTTATGGTGTCCTGTGCAGAGCAGGCCGGGTTCCCGGATGTGCGGGGGATGGACGAGCCAACGGCTGCAATGTACAGTGTGAGCGTGCAGGAGAGGGAGCGTATGGAAGCGCTGGGCGCTCTGGAGAAAGGCCGGAGCTCATATGTCCTGATGATTGATATGGGAGCGGGAACGACGGATCTGGCGTTGTGCAGATATAAGGCGGGAGCACAGGCAGAGATTCTTCTTACCTGGCCGTCCACAGAAGCGCCGCTTTTCTTCGGCGGGCATGAGATGGACCGGATTCTGATGGACGTGCTGAAAGATTATCTGTTGGAAAACGGATTCTCCGAGGACGGCGTTGCGAGATTTATGAGTCAGTATGAAGAGACGTGCAGGGTGTGGAAGGAGAATACGGTATCCGGCGCTCTGGCTGAGAACAGGCAGGTCGACTTCTGCTTTTTCATCTCCTCAGTGTTTCAGATCATGGGAATCACGCCGGGAAAATTCCCGGTGATCAGCCGGAACTCGCTTGAGCATATTGCCGGGGGATATTTGAAGATCTATGCGATGCTGGTGAACGGGATCCAGGAGGAGGCAAAAAAGAAGATAAAGGGCTTCACCGGCGCGGAGCAGATCGATCTTATTATTCTCACCGGCGGGCACAGCCAGTGGTATTTCGCGGAGGGCGTCCTCACCGGCGAGGTTGATACCGGGATTCCGGTCAGCATAGGAAAACTGAAAGAGCGCCCGGAGCGGATCATCCGGCTGTCCCGTCCTCAGGAGACCGTGGCGAGAGGAATGGTCTACAGCAGACAGGAGATCGTTGTGGTATCGAAGGAAGAGGACGCGGGAGAGGGCCAGGCTAAGAACAAGACGCAGAGCACTGCCGGGAATCAGAAAGCCGGCGTGGATCCGACGAAAGACAACAGAAAGAAAGAAGAAGGAAAGACAGGAAAAGAGGATATTGTGGATTCCCGTGATCCACAGGAGACTCCCTCAGACTACGCGGAGAAGGCCGGGTATGAGAAGTGGATCGATCGAGCTTCCTGCCTGGACGAGGAGGATTATAATTTCCAGATGGAGTTAGGGGCATATCTGGGAGACTTATATGTCGAGGACGATGAAGTTTTCGTGGGCAATATGCTGACGGAAAAGAATTTCTATCCGGGGGACCGCCAGGATATTATATCTACGATTATGCGTGCTTATGGGAAACCAGTTACCACCGGAGCAGAAAAAATCCTTTTGACCCATGCAGTAGAAGGAATGCTGACCGCCTATACGGGATATGCCCTGATAACAACAGAGAAAATCCTGCATGTCAGAAAGAACAGTACGGTCTGCGAAGAATATCTGTTTCGTGATATTTGCTATATGCCGGGCGCTGTGAGGGATTTAGCGGAATATTTTTGCTTACAGCACTTCCAATACTTAGACAGTGACTTTAGAGTTCACTGTCTTACAGCAGGCAGCTATTCGAAGTCGCGGCGAGTGTTCTTCTGTGCTTATGCACGCTGGAGAGCGCTGCAAGGATTAAAGCCTTATGCAATCAGCGCGGCACATTATTATGAGGCAGTAAAAAATACCAGCTACGGGGAAAATGGAATCTTGCTAAATCATATAGGGCTGGATTATATGAGTGCCGGCGGAGGAAAAGAATCTTCGCCCGAAAAGGCGTTTTACTATTTCTCTAAGGCAGCAGAGGCGGGCAGTGTTCCAGCATTGCTTAATCTTGCGTACTGTTATGCAAAAGGCATTGGCACCGGATCCAGCTGGAATTATAAGCGGGCTGCCGAATGTGTCGAACGATTTGCAGGGCAGATGACTGGTGAAGAGAAAAAATGTGAATTTTTCTTTTTTCCATATTATGGATGGAAGTATAAACAGCTGGAACCGATAAAAGGATGTATGCCTTACTTTGTAGGAGAAATGTTTGAATGGGGAGGCTTCGGCCTGGAACCCGATATAGAAAAAGCAATCCTGTATTACAGTATGGGGCGGAAGATCAGTGAATGTGCAAAGGCGGAAGCAAGGCTGCGGGCAAAAAATACATTTAATTTTTTTAAGAAGAAGTAGTGGGAAAATGACGTTAAAAATCGGAGGATAGTATGATTTATGAATTTCGTATTGACGGTGAAATATTTCATATGGAGTTTGAAGAACATGAAGAGGCGCCGAAGGCAGTGGAGCGGGATCTGTACGGATACACCTATATGTTAAATGACCGGACTTACCAGGATGTTTCGGCTTTCAAAAAGGAGAAGATCAGGCAGAGGGATATATACACTGCAATTTATGAGGACGATTACGGCGAAAGAGTATTTTACTGCCACACATCGCTCCCTACATTTGATTTGGGAGACCGGGAGTGGGACAGTGCCTTTGACAAATATATCGTGTACGATGGGAAAGACATCAACCTGGTCACGAGCAGGCAGGGATACCGGATCGCGGAGCTGAATATCTATAAGAAGCTTTTATCTGTTGAAAGGGGATTCGAGAAATATATTAATGAACTGGGGTATCCTGTGGAGCAGAGTATTTACCGGGAATAGTTCCGCTGTACAGATGCCCTTATTTGCCGCATCTGCTTATGCTGTATAAAAAGACTGGGGGATAGGCCGGTTATTGAAAAGACGTGCAACTGCCAGAAAATTTTACTTGCAAGTATGTCAGAAACAATTAAACTGATAGTAAGGGAACGATGGGAGCTGAGAAACGGAAAAAAGTTGAATAATTCCGGAAAGAGATAGGATATAGTAGAACTATATGTTTTCTGGGAGGTGGAGCCCGTGGGGAAAAAGCAGAGGAAAGGGCAGAAGGAAGCAGTAGAGAATCTCCTGACAGGGAAGGTTAAACTTGTGAGCTTTTCTGATCTGCTCCGTGAAGTCTGGCAGGGAGAAGGGTCGCTGGCGGTACGTTTGACTGCACAACTTACAGAATATGAAGGCGGAAAAAATAGGGAAAAGACGGCGAGAAAGGTGCGCAACTGGATGCATGACCGAAATCTTCCAAAGAACAGGGAGGAGGTCTTTAAGATTTGTTTTGCCCTTAAACTTGACGAAGAGCGGGCGGAGAAAATCCTCGGTATGACTGCGGAAAGCGGGATCCATTACCGCAATCCGGGAGAAATGATTTACGCATTCTGTCTGCGCAGAGGTTACGAATATGTTCAGGCGGTCAGGATAAAAGAGCAGCTATTGGGAGAGATTTTTCCAAAGGGCTTTCCTGGGGAGGAGACTGCCGGGGCGGATCGCCAGCCATTGAATCTTACCGGTTATGTCAGACAGAGGTTTCAGCGGGTTATGACTGAGGATGAACTGAAGCGTTTTCTGGAATCATCCAGGGAACGCTTCGGGCTCTATCATAATACCGCTTACCGAAAGTTTCGTCGGATGTTGGACTGCCTGATCCGCCCGGAGATATCCGAGAGCGGGCTGCCGGAAGATCAGATCTATAGTATCCGTAAAGCGGTAGAACAATATCTGCGCATGGGGATCCCTTATGAGAGACGCTTAGGCGGTTACACGCGGATACAAAGGGAAATCAAGCAGCACTGGCCATCGGCAAAATCAATCTATGAAATGCGTACGCGGAAAATAGACGTGGACAGGAAGACTCTCATCCTTCTGTATCTTGCCACAGAGGGAGAAAATGAGCTTCAGACGGAAGATATGAAACTGGCGGAGGAGCATCACCGGAGGATGGATCTGATGCTGTCCGAATGTGGGATGCCTCAGCTCAATGTGCAGAATCCTTTTGATTATCTGGTGCTTCAGGCAGCCTGCGGCGGGGACGAGGATGATTTTATCGGTATGAAGATGGAGCGGATGATCCGGAAGATATTTGCCGGAAAGGAAACGGAAATATGCCCGACAGCGGAGAAATGAAGAGCGGAACAGTAATATGAAAGATAGTACGTCCAGCAGGAGGGGGAGGAAGGAATGAAAAAGGATGACATGGATAACAGGATCGGACTTCCGAAAGGGTACAGGATCTCGCATGGGGGTAGAAATTATATCATCAGCAGATATATAAGTGCAGGCGGGAATTCCATCGTGTATGAGGCGTGGTATCAGGACAGCCTGATGCCCGAAAAGACGCATCAGGTCCTGATTAAAGAGCTTTACCCCTATGATCCTATGGGGCGAATTACCCGGCAGAAGAATATGTGTCTGGAGATTGGGGATGGAGCGGAAAAACTCTACAGCGACCATAAGAAGAGTTATCTTCTGGGAAATCGGGTACACCTGACACTCGCACAGGAGGGACGGGGCGGAATCGCAGAAAATCTGGATTCTTTTGAAGAGAACGGAACGGTCTATACAGTCCTGACAGCCAGAAAAGGCGAGGTTCTGGCGGAAATGCTGGAAGAGAAAAGGTATTTTCCTAGTCTTGAAGACACGGTGGCGTGTGTCCGTGGACTTCTGAATATCCTAGAACTCTTTCATGAGAACAGGTTACTCCATCTGGATGTGAGTCCAGACAATATTTTTATGCTGGAATCCCGAGAGAAGGGCGCTTTTCCCACGGAACTGCTGTTGCTTGATTTCAACAGTGTTTATTCTATGGATGATCGGACGGCTTATCTTGGGGATTACTATCCGGGGAAGCCGGGATATATGGCTCCAGAAGCTGCTCTTTCCCGGACAGAAGAGATGGGTCCCTGGACGGATTTGTATTCTGTAACAGCGGTCTGGTATACCTTATTATGTGACGGAAAAGCGCCGCAAGACATGGAGATTTCCAGCGAAGAGGAGCTGGTTTCCCCTTATTCCCGTCTTTTGCTCCATGAAAAGGAGGTAGCGGCGGAACAAGTGAACCGGATTCTGCGACGGGGATTAAGAATAATGCCTTCAGATCGTTATTCTTCCACTGCTGAGATGCGGAGAGGCATTCAGGAGTTGAGTGATATTCTTACCGGGGCAGTGAGGATCCCTGTTTCTCGGATTCCAACCTCCGAAATGGTGGGAAAAACTGGGGACACCGAAGATACAGGAAATAATGGAAGCACCGGTGCAAGAAAAGCAGGAAAGATATGGAATAAACGCTCATGGAGGGCTGGTGTATGGACTGCAGGAGCTCTTCTGTTGGTATGTGCAGCTTTTCTAGGCGGAAGGATGAGTCTCAGAACAGAAAATATCGGACCCGTGACGACAGAGAATACGAAACTTGACCTTTACCAGTTTCCTCTTGAGACAGATGATTCGGTGGTTCTCACCCAACAGGATGTTCGCTATCCGTTGGTGGACAACCGCATGGATGTGCAGGTGCAGACGTCCACGGCAGTCCGCATCATGCTGAAGGATTACAGCCATGACCGGGATACATCGGAAGTGATCGATACATATTCACTGTTTACCTTTTACACAGGGGAGGGGGATAAGCGGGGATGGCAGAATGCGGACCTGACCTATGATTTTTTCTATACGGAAGATAATACACTTCATATGGAACTTCCCTTCCAGGATCCGAATCATTTCAATCTGGATTATGTGGGTGTAATCTTCCAAAACTTTAACTATGATGAAAGCGAGTTGATTCTGGACATTACACGCTGTACGCTCATCGATGGAGAAGGAAATGCCTATGAAATGACGGAACTTCTGGGAAGTCATCTGCTTTTTTTCGATGAGGAACGCTGGCAGCAGAATATGATTACAACAGAGAATAAAGAGTATGTGGAAACATTTGACGATATCCGGGGCGGCAGGCTCATAGTGGATGCCCAGGTGTGCTATCTAGACCCGGTTCTGGAAGTGATATGGACTAGTGACAAACCGGAGATTGCCACTGTAGATGAGCGGGGCCGGGTAGAGGGACTTCGCCAGGGAACGGCTACGCTGACTGCCACGGTGCGGGACAAGAATACCGGTGAGGAGCGAAGTACTCAGATGATTGTGAATGTGATCTCCAAACTCTGAATGTGATACCCATGTCATATTTCTGAAACAGGCAGATGTACCGGGGCGGAAAAAAGTTGAAAATCTGAAAAAATGAATATGTTATCCTTGCCGTATAACCTGCGGCAGGAAAAATCTGTGCTGCCGCGGAAAGGAAAGGTGGAAAGTAAAAAAGAATGAGAACTAAAAAAATGAAAACCGCGGCACTTATTTTTGCGTTAGCTCTGACAGTTGTTCCCTGCTCTGGCGCAATGGCCGCAGGAACAGATGAAAATGTGGTGGCAGATATTCCATCTGTGCAGGAGGAAGCAGCCCCGGTACAGGCGGACACAGTTCCGGCACAGGCAGACACAGTTCCGGCACAGGCAGACACAGCAGGGAAACTTGTTGGAACCCGTTATGACGGCGGCCAGCTCTATGAAAATGAACTGATCGATATGATCAGAAATGCAGATGGCGATGTGAAGATCCAGATGATGCAGTACGGGCTCAGCATTCCTGCAAGCGCGCTGAATCAGGCGAGAGAGCAGGAGAAAAAGCTGATCATCGAAATCTTCCAGCCGGGAAATGACGCTGCCATGTTTAACAGCAGATGGGTCTATGATCCGTCAACCGTATATTGGACTCCGGATCTGGAGTCATATCCCCTTGGCGTTATGGTAGATCCGGATACACCGTACCATTCCTCCCATCCAGATGCGGCGTCAAATCCCATCAGCGGAGCGATAAGAGGTATATCAGGAGACGAACCGGTGGAATGGGCGGTCTACAGTATTCCGACAGCAGAGGGTGAGAATGGTCAGGCAGGCTATACAATCCCAGGTTTTTATGTAGAGATCGCACACTGGGGCGAATTCGATGGGATGGAGGAGATGCCTGTTTATACGTATGATGAGGAGAACAACAGACTGTTTAACCATGCATATGCTGTCCGCGGCGATGATGCGGTGGTATCGGACTCCATTGTCTGGCATACAGTCCGGATCAATAATCCGATGTGGGGCACGAATTATGCAGTTTTAAGCGAGGAACACAATTTCCTTCCGGTCGAGGAGATCGAAGCCCAGATTGCAGACGACAGTATCTCTGCTGTGGATGTCCAGATGGTGTCATGCTTTCTTGACAAACAGTGTGTAGTTCCAGCCGGGATGCTGGACAAGCTTAAGGTCAGTGGAAAAACACTTTCTCTGACCTCCCCGGGAGTAGAATCACAGCCTACATATTCCTGGCATTTTGACGGATCGCAGATCACTGATACGATGGATATTGATCTGCATATACGCTTATACTATTCTGGCGAAGAGGGAGCGCCCGTAACGATACCGCAGGGAATTACGGCTACACTGCTTGATTTCACGCACAGCGGTCCGCTTCCGAAGGGAACCTCTGTCAGTATGACTGCGTCAGAAGAGATGCAGAACGGTTATCTCTATTATGTAAATGAGGAGAATGGAACTTTCGAGTATATCGGAAGGACTTCATGGGAACGAGAAAATGAATATTTCGGGACACTTACCATATCCGGAATAACACACTGTTCTTATTATCTTGTGACTGCTCAAGAACTGACCGGAGATAATGTGGTCATACCGGAAGAACCTGTGGCACCGGTTGATCCGGAAGAACCTGTGGTCCCAGAGGATCCGGAAGAGCCTGTACCACCGGTTGATCCGGAAGATACAGATGATAAACAGCCTATAGATACGGAACAGACACAGGATCAGGATGAAAACAAGTTACAGGAAGACAAAAGTCCACAGACCGTAGAGGCTGTGAAAACAGGCGACTCTGCATCGGTGCTGCCGGTAGCAGCAGCGGTTGTTCTTTCTCTGGCGGTAGTGCTTGTACTGCTGAAAAAGAAAGTTACAGCATAGAAGATTGGGATAGTTCTCTGAATCCTGAGCATATATAGCACAATCCTATACGGAGCGTACTCTGGTTATTTTACAAAGTACGCTCCGTTTTTTAATTCACCAGTTGTTGACCTAATGATATCCCTGCCCGTATATAAGTCTGTAATATTTCCTGCTTTTTCATCTCGATGACATTTGCATCCCCGTCAAATAGCAGCTCATAGACTGCCAGAGCTTTTTTAAAATGAGTGGTAGCCTGTTGTATTTCTCCAATGGTCAGACAGATACTTCCCATTGCTTCCTGTACCAAAGCAAAATCCGTGGTTTTGTCGGAATTGAATTGGCGGATCATTTGTGACAGCTTTTTTAAGGCGGAAAGTCCCTGTTCGGGATGTCCCATATCAGTTAGCAGAACGGCATAATTTGTAGACTGAGCAATACTGTCATGATAATACAGAAAGTCAAACTGCTCAAGGATCTGGATGCCGTGCTCCATAGACTGTTGTGCTAGTTCTAACTTTCCTGTCTGTTTATAAAGACCGCCAAGGTTTGAGTAAAGGTTGGAGACAAGAAGCGCATTGTCTGGTGTGATTTCTGTAATCAGGGAAATCGCTTCCTTTTCCATTTTTATAGCTTTTTCAGTTTTTGTTTCACAGGCTGCCTGATAATCCAGGAGCAGCGCCCGGTCTGATTCAGAACCGGAAGTTTTATCCTGCAATAATGTTGATAATTTGCTGATGATTAATTCCATCCCGGCTGTATAGTGGTATTTCTCCATGTACGGGAATGCGTTTTCCAAAAACAGAAGATAAGCCGGTGTATCATCGTTTTCAATTTGCCGGATAATATTTTCTATGGTCTGGAATAATGGTTTAAAATAGCTGACATCTTCCCCGTGACGCAGACAGATATCCTGCAGGCTGCCAAGCAATACAGAACTGTTTTTTACAGATGGAGCTGTCTCGTCAACAGTAACTTCCTGTATCATTGGGTGAAGTGCAATCTGCCGTCCGGTCTGTGTCTGTATGAATCCTTTCTCGATCAGGCCATTGATGATATTCATATCAGACAGTTTCAGCCAGTGCGCATACAGTCGGCCGCTGATCCCGCCTGCCGGGACAAAGGACAGTCCCCTCATAATATCCTGTTCCGCCGGAGAAAGCTGATATAAGGAAAACAGGGTATGAATGTGGTCGTAGTAAGTAGCTTTGCGGCTCTGTCCATCTTTGATGATGTCGATCGTATCTGTGGCGTCCAGAGCCGATTTTTCTGCTTGAAGTCTGGTTAATAATTTCTGAGGCTCTAAAATTCCGGTTTCCAGCAGACGGGCGGATAATTCCACTGCCAACGTATGGCTGTGTACGGTCTGAATGATCTGCTTCAGAATAGAAGAATATTTTTCAGCATCCGAGTAAAAGCATCTCATCAGTGACAGCAAGGCTTCCGGATCGGAGATTTCTTCCAGATCCATAGAAGTATAATTGTCAAACCGACTGCGAGTTGTGAAAACAATGCGGCAGCGGTATTTTAATACTACAGATAGAAAACTGTCTTTGGTGGCGATGGTGTTAAAATTATCTATGATCAGCAAAGTATCTGCTTTCAGCGCACGGAGAAATCGATTGTGTTTGCGGAATCGCTCTTCCTCTGTATCTTCCGGCAGATCATCTGCAAAATCCAGATCAATGATATCCTGCCTCAGATCCCCGCTGTACATCAGATACAGAATATTCGTATATTCCTTCCTGTATGTTTTGGCATAAGCCTTTGCCAGTTCACTTTTTCCGATTCCCGCAATTCCATAGAGAAATACTTTGCTGTTTTCTTCCAGTATTGCATATAATTTTTCAAGTTCGTTCTCTCTCCCCAGAAAGTGGCGGCATGGTTTTGGCACTTCACTGTCCATAATATAATTCAGGACAGCCGG
>JFBN01306804.1_pt1 | contig 20401 bp, 19 predicted proteins | sample 768741 | NCBI WGS metagenome assembly JFBN01 (sample SAMN01983846, study PRJNA193217) | chicken gut metagenome | biome: terrestrial biome; isolation source: ceca of Broiler chicken | host: Gallus gallus | place: United Kingdom: England | collected 2010-09-07
ATTCCTACTTCCTATTCCTACTTCCTATTCCTACTTCCTATTCCTACTTCCTATTCCTACTTCCTATTCCTACTTCCTATTCCTACTTCCTATTCCTACTTTCTATTCCGGATCCGATTTTCCATGCCCCGGACGAATACTCCGAATTTCCGTTGCCGGTATTGCAAAATCGGGTTGGATTCGTTATCTTTGAGAAACGAACCTCCGTCCGCGGGCTGATCGGCGGAAGTCGCGCCGGAAGGCAGTGCTGCGATCTCGCAGCCGCCGGATCGGCTGGAAGGGAGAGGCAGGTTGGCAAACAGGATGGATAACAGACAGGCGGGCAGACAGGCAGACTGATAAACCGACGGGAAGACGAAACGGACAGGCTGACGGAAACCGAGCAGGCAGATCGGGAGACAGACAAGCAGATAGGCTGACAGTCAGACGGGGCAGACCGATAAACCGACGGGAAGACGAAACGGGCAGACTGACTGACAGGCGGGCGCAAGAAGGATGGCAAGCGGACTGACAGGCGGGCTGGTCGGCGGACAGGCTGAGCAAGCCGCGAAGCGGGAAGGAGCTCTGCAACACACCTTCCGATGAGCGGAGGCGCTTTCGGTGCAGATGCAGCGTTCCGCTACATACGGCGGAAAAACACGTTTCCGCCGGTCCCGGAGCGTTTCGGGCACGGTGTGCAGAAGAGCGGCGCGATGTATGCAGCGGAAGCGAAACCGGTGCATGCTCCCGAAACAGGACATTGCCTCGAAACCGTGTGCACGGAAATCCGCGGCTCGAAAGCCTTCCCGAACCCGCGACGGGGAATCCGGCCCGCCGAGCGGAGCCGACGGGCCAAGGATCGGAGCGAACGAACGGAGCGAACCGAGTTCCCGTCCGGAATTCGCCGAAGCGGATAGCGATAGGGAAAGAGGACAGGCTATGTAAAACCGTCCGCCGTCCCGCACGGACGGACGGGCGCCGGTTCCGCCGCGACAGGCCCCCTCTCAAACAAAGAGGCCGACGAACGGTCCGGAACCGCGACCGCCGCAACCGCCGGTGAGCAGGGGGGGGGCGGAAGGATTTACACGGGAGGGGAAGGTAAATTGTACAGGAATACCGAAAAAACGACGGTTTCGGGATGCCGAGCGCACCCGGAATCCGCTCTCCGGAATTGCGAGAAGAGGCAAACAACGTCCACGTAAAAACAAACGACCATGAACAACAAGTATTCACTTCCCAAAGACGGCGGTCTGTCCGCAGCGTCGGCGCCGCGCGACATCATCCACCGCTGCGAAAAAATCCGCACGCTGGTCTATGAAAACGAATATCGGGGTGTGCAATACGTCGCGGACCTGATCGTGAAGGCGATCCGCAATTACGACGAATCCCACTGCTCGAACCGGATCTACGAAGAGGCACAGCCTTTCGTGCTCGGCCTCACGACCGGCCGCACGCCGCTGGGGCTCTACCGCGAACTGGTGGCCCGCTACAAGGCCGGCTCGGTGAGTTTCGCCAACGTAGCCGTCTACAGCCTCGACGAGTTCTACCCGATCCGGTCGACCGAACAGCAGAGCCGCAACTTCCGCATCCACGAGGATTTCCTCAACCACATCGACATCCTCGCGGAGAACATCCACATCCCCGACGGCACGGTCCCCGAGGAGCGCATCTCGGAATACTGCGCCTCCTACGACCACGCCGCGCACGACATCGACCTGATGATTATCGGCATGGGCGAGCAGGGGCAGATCGGATTCAACGAACCCGGCTCATACGCCAAGTCGCGCACGCGGCTCGTGCAGCTCTCGCACCACTCGCGTCAGATCCAGTCGGAAGCCTTTTTCGGATTGGAAAACACGCCGAAGATGGCCATCACGATGGGGCTCGAAACCGTCATGCGGGCCCGCAAGATCGTTCTCATGGCATGGGGCGAGGAGAAAGCCGACGTCGTGCAGAAAGTGGTCGAGGGCACGGTTACGGATCAGGTGCCCGCCTCCCATCTGCAGGAACACCCCGACATCGAGGTGGTGATCGACGAGAACGCCGCAGGCCGGCTCACGCGCGAACAGACGCCGTGGCTGGTCGGACCGTGCGAGTGGACGCCGAAGTTCACGCGCAAGGCCGTCGTCTGGCTGTGCGGCGCGGTCGGCAAACCGATACTCAAACTCACCTACAAGGATTATCTCGAAAATTCGCTGGGCGGACTGCTCGAACAGGGACGCCCCTACGACCGGATCAACATCGACGTCTTCAACGATCTGCAACACACCATCACGGGATGGCCCGGCGGCAAGCCCGGCGCCGACGACTCGACGCGGCCGGTCGCCTCGGCGCCCTACCCCAAACGTGTGGTGATCTTCTCGCCGCATCCGGACGACGACGTGATCTCGATGGGCGGTACGTTCATCCGTCTGGTGCAGCAGGGCCACGACGTGCATGTGGCCTATCAGACTTCGGGCGACGTGGCCGTGCACGACGACGTGGTGCTGCAAAACATCGACACGGCCCGCGAAATGGGATTCGCCGATCAGGTTTCGGCCGTCGAACGGCTCATCGCGGGCAAAAAGAAGGGCGAACCCGAACCGCCCGGACTGCTCGGACTGAAAGCCGCGATCCGGCGGGCCGAAGCGCGCGCCGCGGTCCGTTCGTTCGGCCTCGATCCCGACACGAAAGCCCACTTCCTCAACCTGCCCTTCTACGAGACGGGCGGCATCAAGAAGGGACAGCTCACCGAACGCGACATCGACCCCATCGTCCGGCTGCTGCGCGAGATACGGCCCCATCAGATCTACGCCGCCGGCGACCTCTCCGACCCCCACGGCACCCACCGCACCTGCATGGAAGCCGTTCTGGGTGCGATCGACGTGCTTCGGGACGATCCGTGGCTGCGCGACTGCCACATGTGGCTCTACCGCGGCGCATGGCAGGAGTGGGACATCGGCATGGTGGACATGGCCGTGCCGCTCTCGCCGGACGAGCTGATTATGAAACGCCACGCCATCTACCGCCACCTCTCGCAGAAGGACATCGTGCCTTTCCCGGGCAGCGACCACCGCGAGTTCTGGCAGCGGGCCGAGGAGCGCACGCAGCACACCGCCCGGCTCTACGACAAGCTGGGCATGGCCGAATATCAGGCCATCGAGGTCTTCGTCAGGATGTTCTGAAACGGCTCCCGTCGGCCGGGGCTCGGGTCCGCCCGGCAGGAGCGAGCCGCCGACTGCGGAGCCCGCCCCCGCCAGACAGCGGCGTGCCGAAACGGAACATCCGACCGGTGCCGGGCCAGACGCCGGGAAAGACCGCAGCAGAAAGCACGACCGGCGCCGGACCAGACACCGGGAAAGACCGCAGCAGAAAGCACGACAGGCGCCAGACCAGACACCGGGAAAGACCGCAGCAGAAAGCACGACCGGTGCCGGGCCAGACGCCGGAAAAGGCCGCAGCAGAAAGCACGACCGGCGCCGGGCCAGACACCGGGAAAGACCGCAGCAGAAAGCACGACAGGCGCCGGACCAGACGCCGGGAATGGCCGCAGCAGCAAAAAGGCCGCAACGACAGAAACAGACCGCATCGCTACCCGCAGAGCAAGGGTCCGCGGCGCACGACGAACCACACGAACGGAACGGACACCGCGATCCCGAGGTGCCGGGCCGTCGGCAAACGCATTATAAACCGTAAAAACCGAACGCTTATGAGACTGATTATCGCAAACACGCCGGCACAAGTCGCACAATGGTCGGCACGCTACATCGTCGAACAGATCGAACTCAAGCAGAAGTACACCACGTCGCCCTTCGTACTGGGACTTCCCGCGGGGTCGACGCCGCTCGAAACCTACAAGGAGCTGATCCGACTCCACGAGGCGGGCAAGGTCTCCTTCGCCAACGTCATCACGTTCAATATGGACGAATATGCGGGTTTGCCCAAGGACCATCCGCAGAGTTATCGCTCGTTCATGTGGAACAATTTCTTCAGCCGTGTGGACGTGAAGCCCGAAAACGTCCATCTACTCGACGGCATGGCCGCGGACCCCGCGAAGGAGTGCGCCGACTACGAAGCGCTGATCGCCGATGCAGGCGGGATCGACCTCTTTCTGGGCGGCGTCGGCGAGGACGGGCACATCGCCTTCAACGAACCCTTCTCGTCGCTCGCGTCCCGCACCCGCGTCAAGACCCTCACGCACGAGACGATCGCCGCCAACGCGCGTTTCTTCGGCGGCGACGAGTCGCTGGTGCCCCGCACGGCGCTCACTGTCGGAGTCGGCACGGTTCTCTCGGCCCGCAAGGTGCTGATACTCGCCACGGGCCGCCGCAAGGCACGGGCCGTCCGCCACGCCGTCGAAGGCTCCTACAACCACAAGTGGACCATCTCGGCGCTTCAGACCCATCCCAGCGGAATCATCGTCTGCGACGATGCCGCTGCCGAGGAGCTGCGTGTGGGGACCTATCGCTACTTCAAGCAGATCGAGAAAGGGAACCTGCTCTGATCCGCCGAAAGAACGGAACTCCCGCCTCCACCCCGCCCGCAGCCCGGAACCGGCGTCCACGGAACGCATCCGCTCCGGACCGCAGGACGGAAGAGTTTCGGCGGCGAAACGGCCGACGGACCGTGAAATCCCTGTGCACGATCGGCTGAGGTTTCGCATTTCGGAGGTCCGGCCCGCCTTCCGCCTCACGGGCGGAACGGGATTCCGGAAGACGCAGGAGCTCGTAAAGAGAAAGTCCGGCAATATCATAGCCGTAGAGGTCGGATTCGCCGACCTTTACGGCTATTTCGGCTGCCCGGCTGTTTCAATGAAGTCTTAGAATCCGCAACTCGTCGAACGCCGACCGGATGTAAAAACAGGTTGAAAGAGAACCGGAGTTCCCCTTTTGCTCAAATCCACAGCGCACGGATACAAGCCGTCGTCCCGGGATTCCGGCATCGCGTGCAATCGAGCCAGCGCAACAGCCCCGTGCAGACCGAGCCGCCCTACGCGGCAGCGAGATTTCAGAACGAATCGGACCTGACCGCCCGGCCCCACCGGCCGCTCGGCCGTCGCGGATCGTTCGAACGCACTTGCGGACCACAGCTGCAGAACGGGCACCCCACTTCCGGACCGCAGCCGGCCGGCACACACTCGGAGGCACACACTCGGAGGCACACGGACGAAGAGACGCGAACAACGGGACAGAAACGCGGGCACACGGATGAGGGCACACGGATGAGGGCACACGGATGAAGCTCCCGGCGAATTCGGCTTCCACGACCGGGGTTGTCCAATAAGTTTTTCAACACGTTGAGGCTTGCCTGTCCGGGCAAACACCCGAATAAGCGGTACGAATAAAAAAGAGCCGTCTAAGATTCGCCGGACAGTCCCGACCGTCATCGCACGGCGCAGGCGGACAACCTCCCGCTCCGTTCGCACAGACGGGAACGCTATTTCAAGTAGAGCAAATTATCCAGAGCGAAATACAGAGGCGCGTTTACATCCTCGCAGGCGATCCGGAATTCGAGGCCGGTTACCTCGCCCAGCCCCGAAAGATCGACCGTCTGCCACCCTTCGACGATCGTTTCGCCGCCCGCCAGCAGCCACGACACCTCGCCCACCTCTTCCGAGCCGTTCACACCCGTGATGCGGAGCGTATAATCGGGTTTCCGCACCTCGGCTACATCGTCGCGGAAATAGCGGTACACGTAAGTCGTATTGGCAATCCCGACCGATAGAGGGCGAACGGCCGTTTCGAACTTGATGACCGGAATGCCGTAGGGTTCCGCCGTCCATGCGCCGTAATAGCCGACCGCAAACTGCTTCGAGCCCTCAGCGCCGCTACCGGCATAGACGCTCTTGTCGTTGAGGTACCCGGAGGTCTCCATGTCGGTATGGTTCGACACGACAAACCCGTTCCACGTGTCGAACGTATGTCCGCTGTCCGAATAGAAAGTCCACAGATCGGCCTCTCCCTCTCTGTAGAGCGATCCGTAATACCGGTTCGAGCGGATCGGATTTCCCTGCCAATCGGTGTCGTCCTCTTCGACGGCCATCGGCTTGCCCCAGATGAACCCCTCCTCGCCGAGCGCCGCCGACTCGAATCCGACGATCACCGCCTCCTCCGGCCGGGGAATGTCCGACACGGTGATCCGCGACGGCTCCGAATCCGGATATGCGGAAGGATCGTCCGACACGGCATATACGGTTACCACGCACGATGCCGCCCCCAGCGGATCGATCGTCGCTTCGCACGAAAGCGTCGTATTTTCGGCACGTCGATCCACGCTGTAACGGTATGCGTCCGCATGTTCCACGGGCCTCCAGCAGACCCGCACTTCCCGGGGACCGATGATTTCATACTCCAGTTCGGGCGCGGCGAGCTGCACCGCGGGATTCTCCGTCCCGTCGTCGCTGCACGCCGTCCATGCGACGGCCGCGCACAGGAGGAATGCCCCCAAAAACCAGTTTTTCATATATGTAAGATTCGGTTATGCGTTTTCTTCCGATCGCGCGAGAAAGCGGTCTCCGCGTGCGTATCGAATTGAGGAGTGCAAATATACGCAATAAATTCGGATCTTCGGTGCCGGCCGGATGCTCCGGCTCCGACAAATCGAATAAAATTCGTTTTTGCATCCGGCTTTTCGTATCTTCGACTGCGTCTCAGTTACTCCCGCCCGGCGAAATGCAAATAAATTTGCTTTTGCACCCGACTTATTCGTATCTTTGCCCCGTTAACCTCTAATAACAAATCAGGATACGATGAAACACGCATACGTATTCCCGGGTCAGGGAGCCCAGTCGGTCGGCATGGGCAAAGACCTCTACGACAACGTTCCCGAGGCGAAAGCCCTCTTCGAGCAGGCGAACGAAATCCTCGGATTCCGTATCACCGACATCATGTTCTCCGGTACGGACGAAGAACTCAAGCAGACCAAAGTTACCCAACCCGCCGTCTTCCTGCACTCGGTGATTCTGGCCAAGGCGCTGGGCGTGAAGCCCGATGCAGCGGCCGGCCACTCGCTCGGCGAATTCTCCGCGCTGGTCGCTGCGGGCGCACTCCCGTTCGAAGACGGACTGCGCCTCGTGTCGAAACGTGCGCTGGCCATGCAGGCCGCCTGCGAAGAGCAGCCCGGCACGATGGCCGCCGTGCTCGGCCTGCCCGACGAGAAGGTCGAGGAGCTCTGCGCTGCGACCGAAGGGGTGGTCGTCGCCGCGAACTACAACTGCCCGGGACAGCTCGTGATCTCCGGCGCCGCGGAGGCCGTGGATGCGGCCTGCGCCAAAGCCAAGGAGGCCGGGGCCAAGCGCGCGCTGCGTCTGCCCGTGGGAGGTGCGTTCCACTCGCCGCTGATGGAGCCCGCGAAGGTCGAACTGGCGAAAGCCATCGCCGAAGCACCGTTCCGCACGCCCGTCTGCCCCATCTACCAGAATGTCGATGCCAAGCCCCATACCGATCCCGAGCAGATCAAGGCCAACCTCATCGCACAGCTCACGGCCCCCGTGCGCTGGACCTACATCGTGAAGAACATGCTGGCCGACTCCGTCGACGCCTTCACCGAACTCGGCCCCGGCACGGTGTTGCAGGGCCTCATCCGGAAGGTGAACCCCGACGTCGCGGTCGAATCCAAAGCGACGCTCTAAACGCGGCGGACCGTTTCCGCTTTCCGGCAAGTACCGGCCGACAGCCGAGAAGACGATCCGTGAGACTGTCTGACAAATCCGATTTCAACGATTTCACCCCTGCCAGAATTTATTCTGACAGGGATGATCTCCGATCTTCGGGACTTGTCAGACAGTCCTTTTTCGTTCATCGCTTCGCCCGCTCACAGGCGGCGGAGGGAGCGCTCTTTTGCGGCCGCACGACCTCCGTTCCGCCGGCCGTTTCATCCTCCTGCCGGATTCCCGTTCGCCGCACCCCTGTACGGCACTTCCAGTCGCGGCAAAACAAAGTTCGTTCCAAAAGGTTGATCCACTATTCGTTATCCGATCGTAAATATTTTTTATTAAAAAATTCTTAAATTTTATTAAAAATCATTGCGGATTATCGCGTTCGCTTATTATCTTTGCATCGGATTAGTTAAAAATAGGGCAACACCATGACATCGCTGACCGAATTTTTCAACAAACACGAAAACGAAGTCGCCCTGAAGGGGATTTCGCACAAAAACAGCCTTATCAAACGAAACATCATCGCCTACATGGCGGTCAACGGCGAGTGCACGCTCTCCGAACTGACGAAGGAGCTGCATATCAGCGTCCCGACCATCACCAAACTCGTACAGGAACTCGTCGACGAGAACATCGTAACGGATCAGGGCAAGGTCGAAACTCCGGGCGGACGCCGCCCCAACGTCTTCGGCTTGGCCAATTCGGCGATCTACTTCGCAGGCGTGAACGTCGGCCGCGACAACATGACCTTTCTCATCACGGACCTGCAGAACAAAATCATCACCGAAAAAGCCGACAACTCGTTCGAACTGACCGACCGTCCGCAGTGTCTCGAAAAGATCTGTTCGAACATCGAGGACTTCATCGACAACTGCGGCGTCGACCGCAGCAAGCTGCTCGGTCTGGGCGTGGGCATGACGGGCCGCGTGAACCCCGAGACGGGCCGCAGCTACAAATACTTCACCTCCAGCGAGCAGCCTTTGCGCGAAATTCTGGAACAGAAGACCGGGCTCCGCGTCCTGCTGGAGAACGACACCCGCGCACGCTGCTATGCGGAGTACACCTGCGGCAAATCGAAGGAGGAGCACAACGTGATCTACCTCCACCTCGGCCGCGGCGTGGCGATCGGCATCGTCGTGGACGGCAAGCTGTTCTACGGCAAGAGCGGCTTCGCGGGCGAATTCGGCCACATCCCCTTCTTCGACAACGAGATCATCTGTTCGTGCGGCAAGAAGGGCTGCCTCGAAACCGAAGTCTCGGGCATCGCCATCGAAGAGAAGATGTGCCGGAAGATCGAACAGGGCGTCAATACGATCCTGCGCGAGCGGTACGACCGCGAAAAAAGCATCCACATCGACGACATCATCGCCGCGGCCAAGAACGACGACAACCTTTCGATCGAACTGATCGAGGAGGCGGGCGAGAAGGTAGGCAAGGCCGTGGCCTTTCTGATCAACACGTTCAACCCCGAGACGGTGATCGTGGGCGGCAATCTCGCCGCGGCGGGCGACTATCTGATGCTGCCGCTCAAGTCCGCGACCAACAAATTCTCGCTCAACCTCGTCTATAAGGACACGAAGTTCCGCGTCTCGAAGATGAGCGAAAACGCCAACGCATGGGGCGTGGCGATGCTCATCCGCAACAAGATCATCGGTATCTGATGAACCTCGAAGGGCGCATCTGCCGGCTGCGGGCCGTCGAACCGTGCGACATCGACGCGATGTACGCTTGGGAAAACGACACGGAGGTATGGGGCGTCAGCGGCACGACCGCCCCCTACTCGCGCGAACAGCTGGAACGGTTCGTCGAACGGCAGCGCTTCGACATCTGGCAGACCCGTCAGATGCGGCTGATGATCGAGCCCTTGCCCGGCGGCCGCGATACGCTCCGCAGCGGTCCGGACAGTCCGGCCGGAACCGGGACGCCCGGCGGGAGCGTCTCTGCGGCCCGGATCGCGGGAATCGGGGCCTGCGGCAGCATCGCATCCGAATCGCCATGCCATGCAACGAACGGCATCCGGCCGGACGAAGGCGACGGAATCGGAGCGAGACGGACGCTCGCGGAGCCGTCGACAGCGGCCCGGACCGCAGAGGAACGGAGGCATGCGAATCGGGACCGGGCGCCGATTCCCACGGGAGCCTCCACGCTCGCCGGGGAGCTACGGGCCCTCGCCGGCGGCTCCGTGGAACAGGCCGCCGGCCTGCCCCCCGTCGGAGCGCTCGATCTGTTCGAGTTCGATCCGCAGCACCGCCGTGCGGGCATCGGCATCCTGATCCACGATCCGGCACACCGCGGCAAAGGCTTTGCGGCGGATGCGCTGGATGTCGTATGCCGCTATGCCCGCACGGTCCTCGGCCTGCACCAGTTGTGGTGCAACGTAGGTGCGGACAACACGGCCAGCCTCGCCCTTTTCCGCCGCGCGGGTTTCGCCGAGACGGGCCGCAAGCGCGAATGGCAGTGGACGCCCGACGGATTCCGCGACGAAATCATGATGCAAAAGATTCTCTCGGACGAAGGCTGACCGCACCCTCCGGACCGACACCCTCCGACCGGCCCCGCCCGGACCTCCTCGTCGGCCGAATCGGGCAGTTCACGATCCGGTCCGTTTCGCACTTACCACGGCACCCGGATTCCCTGAGCCTTCGCGGGGAGGGGCGAAGCGGGAACCCGCTCCGTTCCTGTGCGGGCGGCGGACGACTGTTTCCGACGGCAAGGCGCCGAAGGTCGAACCGCCCCAAGCCGCGACGATGCGTCCGGCGTCTGCGACGAAGCGCAGCGAGCCGCACGGGGCGCGGCGGATCACACGGTTCATTTCCATATTGCGTCGGAGATGCCGGCGCGAAAGATTTTTTGCAAACCGGCATCAAAAGCCCTAACTTTGCCGCAAAAGCTCAAACCCTCGCTACCATGAAAAAACCGCTGCTTCTGCTTCTGCTCGCCGGAGCCATATCCGCGGCATCCGCACAACCCCGCATCATCGCCCACCGCGGCCACTGGCGCACGGCAGGTTCGGCACAGAACTCGCTCGCATCGTTCGTCAAGGCGGACTCGCTCGGCGTCTACGGCTCGGAGATGGACGTCTGGCTCACGGCCGACGGGAAGCTCATCGTCAACCACGACCGCATATACCGCGGCATCGACATGGAACGTTCCACCGCCCGCACGATCCGCAGCATCGTCCTGCCCAACGGCGAACGCATCCCCACGCTCGACGAATACCTCCGGACCGTCCGGGCGCACCCCGGCACACGGCTGGTGCTCGAACTCAAATCGCTCGCCGACCCGAAGCGCGAAGACGAAGCCGCGGCGAAGATCGTACGGAAAATCCGCAGATACGGCCTCGAAGAGCGCACCGACTACATCGCCTTCTCGATCAACGCCTGCCTCGCCTTCCGCAAGGAGGCTCCCGAAGCACGGGTCTGGTACCTCGAAGGCGACCTCGCACCCCACCGCATCGCACCGCTCGGATTCGCGGGCATCGACTACTCGCAGGAGATCCTGCACGCCCATCCCGAATGGGTGGACGAGGCCCATGCACAGGGGCTCGAAGTGAATGTCTGGACCGTGGACACGGAAGAGGAGATGCGCTATTTCATCGCACAGGGCGTAGACTTCATCACCACCAACGAACCGGAGCTTCTCCGGCGGATTCTCGCAGAAGAATAGGCGGCCTGCGATTTTCGAGCTGCGAAGCCCTGCCGTCCGTTCCGACCGGGCGGTAAAGAGAATTTCGCCGTTTTCGGGCCTTGCGGCCTGCAATCGACCCCTCACCGCCGCAACCAACGCCTCTTCGCACGTCTGACGTTTTTCGAATCGCGGGCCTCTGAACCGCACGGCCCGAAAGGACCCGTAAACGCCAAAACCGGCACTCCTCAAGCATCCGCCGATTTTCGGAGCGCCGCTCTTCGGGCCGTGCTGCCGCAGCCTCCGGCGGCGGAAGCCGCCCTCCCGGACCGTGCTCCGCAGGCTGCGTCCGCAGCAGGAACCGACACGAAAAAACGGCTCGTACGGGCCGTCGCCTCTCTTTCTTCGATACGATCGGACAGACCTCGGCTCTGCGCCCGGCCCGGCGAAAAACAGCTTCTTCTTCCGAGGATATATTCCGCATCGGACCTCCCCGAAGGCAAACCTGCATTGCACACGGGGCGGCGGAAACGGCCCCCCTCAGCCGTTCTCGTCTCGGCAGAACCCGAACCGGTCTTCGCCTCTGCACCCGGCCCGGCGAAAAACAGCTTCTTCTTTCGAGGATATATTCCGCATCGGACCTCCCCGAAGGCAAACCTGCACTGCACACGGGGCGGCGGTAACGGCATGCCCCCTCGGCCGTTCTCCGTCTCGGCAGAACCCGAACCGGTCTTCGCTTCTGCACCCAGTCCGGTAAAACGGGGTGCTTGCGACTTCCGAAGTAAGGAAAAGTCGTCCGGGCGTCTCCGTCCGGGCATCTTCACCCGGCCCAAAGCGGCAAGAAAACCGAAAACGGATTGAGGCGCGAAAAAACCTTACCGACCGCACCGCGGCCGCCCGAAGAGGCCGGACTGACCGGACTGACCGGACAGGCCGCATAAACCGGGCGGACTCCAGACGGCCGCCGCCCCGGCATCTCACCGCCGGATGACGTAGCTTTTCAGCTCCCTGTCGAGCGCGCGTTCCTGTCCGCCCAGACAACGGTCGACCAGCGCGTGAAAACGGGGCGAATGGTCGTGATGGACCGTGTGGCAAAGTTCGTGGACGATCACATAGTCGCGCAGACGTTCCGGCAGCGCCATCAGGTAAAGACTGAACGACAGATCGTTGCGAAAAGAGCAAGAACCCCATTTCGTGCGCGAGGCGCGGATCGTGATCCGGCCGTAGGAAAACCCGAACATGCGGGCGATGCGTTCAACACGAGGCGGCAAATCGACACGGGCCGCACGCCGCAACTCTTCGATGCGTTCGCGCTCCGCCTCGGGCGGAAGCGGCGGCACGGCCGCCTGTCGCGCCGCAACACGCTGCCGTGCGGAGGCGATCCATGCGACCTTCGTCTCGGCAAAAGCCAGCGCCCGGGCCCGCGACACGCCGCACGGCACCGTCAGGCGCACGAGCCCCGTGGGGCGCACCGTGAGCGTGATCCGCCGGGCCCGCCGCGAACGGACGAGGGAGATCTCTCCCACCCCGTCGATCCACACGTTTCCCATATCTTCGTTTCCCTTCAGCATACCACTGCAACAGTCCGATCGAAACATCGCCGAAGCCCCTCCTATCGTCGGAAGTCCCGGACACGATGCCGTCGGACACAATCCGTATCCTTTCGTTTTCACGATCGAGCGACCGCACCTACTGCATGCCGTCCGAACGCAGCGTCGTCTTCGGATGCGCAATTCTCCCCTTCCCGCCAGCTGTCCGTAGCGAACCCCGTCAGCAATCGCATCGGCCCCGACGAAATCCGGTTCGTCCGCCCCGGATGCGAGGCGCAATGCCCGAGAAAACACGTCCTCCGCCCCTGTCCCGCCGCAGCGGTCGCATCCGGATCGGCACTTCCTAACCGCGTATCCGGGCTGTCCGCCGAACAATTATATATACAGGCAACCCGCCCGGCTTTCCGATCCGAATGCCGTGCAACGGCCGCGCAATCCGACATCTTCCGACGCCCCGTCGAGAGATCCGTCCATGCACGGGTAGGCTCCATCGGCCGCGGACCCGCGCGCCGCATGGCCTCCCGCCGTGCAGTTGCGGCCGCCAGCGCAACGATCGGCCGTTTTTTCGGCACCATTCTTTCCGATCCGAAGGCATGCAGTCGTCCGGAATCTCTTCCATCCTCGCAAATCACTCCGCGAACCGGAGAGATCGCCTCTGTCCCGCCGCAACGGTCGCATCCGCCCGTCGGCATGCGCCCGCAGCATTCGCTGACCTCAGCGACGCACCTCCGGTCCGCCGACCGGCAATGTTACAACAGATTTCAACCGTGCCGCCCATTCGTCGTCCGACAACGGCTGCCGGCATCCGACCTGTCGATCCGCAGAAACTCCGGTCCACAGAAGTGCCTGTTCCGACCGTCTCGTTCATTCATCTGCGACGATCCGCCGGCATCTTCCGTCCGCAGCTGCCGCCCACCTCCGGTGCGCCGCGCTGCCGTCCCGCACGTAAGATCCGCACGGCACCGCCTCCGCTACTGTCCGATACGCTGCCGCACGACCTCGAAGAGCATCACGGCCGCCGCAGCCGAAACATTGAGCGACTCGATATGCCCGATCAGCGGAATGGCCAGCTGTTCGTCGCAGAGCTTGAGCACCTCCTTCGAAATACCCCGATCCTCGGCACCCATCACGAGCACCGTCGGACGCCGGAAATCGGCGTCGTAGAGCAGTTTGCGGCTCTTCTCGGTCGCGGCGACCGCCTGAAATCCCTCCTGCTGCAACTGCCTGAGCGTATTGCGCACCGAGCCCACGCGGCAGACCGGAATCGTCGCCAGCGCTCCGGCCGACGCACGCATCGCCTCGGCGTTCACCGGTGCGGAGTTCTTCAGCGGCGCGATCAACCCGTGGGCTCCGGCGCACTCCGCCGAACGGGCGATGGCCCCGAAGTTGCGGACGTCCGTTACCCCGTCGAACAACACGACGAGCGGCGTCTCGTCCTCCGGCACCCGCTCCAATATGTCGGTCAGCCCGACGTATTCGATCGCCGCGATCTGCGCCACGACCCCCTGATGGTTGCCGCGCGTGAGGCGCTCCAACTTACCGGCGGGCACCTCCTGCACCCGGATCCTGTGGCGGACGCAGAGGTCGCGCAATTCCTGCATCAGCGGCCCTTCGGCGCCTTTGCGCATGTAGAGTTTCTCGATCTGTTTGCCGGCCTCGATCGCTTCGGCCACGGGACGAATCCCGAAAACAAGATTATCCATTCGTATGTTCCGTAATTTGCATTTCCATCCGTGCCGCAGACACGCCCCATGCACCCGCCGATCCTGCGGACGATCCGTCCGACCGAAGCATCGGGTCGCACCGTGCGACATTTATCCCGACAGCCGTCGGGCACTGCGTCAGCCCCTCCCTCAGAGACCGGCTGCCGAACCGTCCGCAGCCGGAAAATCCGCAGCCCGTTCAAGCGAAAGCCGTTTTCCAGCCACGGCTTTTTCCGACTGTCCGACAGCCGTGTCTTCGTCCGCTTTGCCCACGTGCCCGAGCCGGAGCGAAGCCGGCTTCGCTCCGGCAACCGCGCATGCCGTACTCAAAGGCCGTAACGCCCCGCACGCGAACAGCCTTCGGAGCCCGCAATCCGCCCCGAGCCGCGCGCAACCTTCGACCGTCGCCGCAAGGCCCCTCCGAAGCGCCCCGGCCGGCACATCGGCCGAGAATCGCCCCCGCAGACTTCCGCACGTTCCGTGCGGGCTGCGGCCCCGCGGCGAACCCGCTGCGGCCGAAACCCGCATCGTGCGCGCTTTCGGATGCAGCGGCCGCCTGTTCGCACTCCGGACAGCAGGAGAAACCGGACATCCATCGCATCCATCGCACACGCAGCGCCCCATCCTGCCGCTGCGGACAACCCGCCCGGGCCGACCGCAGACGCCGGCTCACGCCGACGGCGCACCCTCCGCTCCGCTCAGTCGCCCTCGACCAACTCCAGCTCGTAGGAGGCCATCTCCCACTCGTGCATCTGCCGGTCGTAGCTGCTCTTCAATTCGTTATATGCCTTGTAGTCGGCCTCGTCGTAGGCCGTCGCGGCAGCGAACTTCGCATCGTACTCCGCGATCCGCCGTTCGGTCTCGGCCAGCCCGGCCTCGATGGCCTCGACCGCTTTGCGCAGTTTGCGCACCAGCTTCTCCTGCTCCTTCTTCTGCTCGTAGGAGAGCCGCCCCGCAGCCGCCTCGGAAGCCGGGCCTCCCGCAGACGCAGCACCGCTCTCCCGCCCCGCTCCGGCGGCCGGTGCGGAACCTTGCACCGCCTCTCTCGCCGCGCCGGAAGCCGTCCTGCCGCCTTTCGCCGCAGGGGCCGATTTGCGTTCGACCTCCCGCAGCGACTCGATCTTGCGCTTTTCGAGGAAATAGTAGATGCCGCCCAGATACTCCCTCACCCCGCCGTCGCGGAACTCGTAGACCTTCTGAACGATGCCGTCGAGGAACTCGCGGTCGTGCGAGACCACGACCACCGTGCCGTCGTACTTCCGGATCGCGTTTTTCAGGATGTCCTTCGAGCGCATGTCCATGTGGTTCGTCGGCTCGTCGAGCACCAGCAGATTGTGGGGTTCGAGCATCAGCGATGCCAGCGCCAGCCGCGAGCGTTCGCCGCCCGAGAGCACCTTCACCTTCTTGTCGATCTCCTCGCCGCGGAACAGGAACGCACCGAGGATGTCCCGCAGCCGCGTGCGGACATCGCCCACCGCCACGCGGTCGAGCGTTTCGTAGACGGTCCGTTCGCCGTTCATCAGATCCTCCTGATTCTGGGCATAGTAGCCGATATTGACATTGGCCCCGATGCGGATCGAACCTTCGGTGGGCGCGAGCAGTCCGACGATCATCTTCGCCAGCGTGGTCTTGCCCTCGCCGTTGCGGCCCACGAGCGCGATCTTGTCGCCCTTGCCGATCACGAAGTCGGCGCCGCTGAAGACGTGCTTCGCTCCGAACGACATGCCCGCCCCGCGGATCTCGGCCACGATCTGCCCCGAACGGGGTGCGGGCGGGAACTTGATGTTGAGCGCGGCCGAATCCTCCTCCTCGACCTCGATGCGGTCGATCTTTTCGAGCTGCTTGATGCGCGACTGCACCTGATTGGACTTGGTGGGCTTGTAGCGGAACTTCTCGATGAACTCCTCCGTCTTCTCGATCATCCGCTGCTGGTTCTCGTAGGCGGCCATCTGCTGCGCGCGCCGCTCTGCCCTGAGAACCACGTATTTCGAATAGGGCACCTTGTAGTCGTATATCCTGCCGAGCGAGAGCTCCACCGTGCGCGTCGTTACGTTGTCCAGAAACGCGCGGTCGTGCGAGATGAGCAGCACGGCTCCGTTATAATTCCTCAGATACTCTTCGAGCCACTGGATCGACTCGATGTCGAGGTGGTTCGTCGGCTCGTCGAGCAGGAAGATCGAGGGACGGCGCAGCAGCAGCTTCGCCAGCTCGATGCGCATGCGCCAGCCGCCCGAGAACTCGCTCGTGGCGCGGCCGAAGTCCTCGCGGCGGAAACCCAGCCCGAGGAGCGTCTTCTCGATGTCGGCGTCGCGCGTCTCGCCGCCGAGGATGTGGTAGCGATCCTGCGCCTCCGTCAGCCGGTGCAAAAGCTGCTCATAGGCGGCGCTCTCGTAATCGGTGCGCTCGGCGATTTCGTGCGTGATGCGCCCGATCTCGGCTTCGAGCCGCAGCACTTCGTCGAATGCCTTGGCCGTCTCCTCGGCCAGCGTCGTGGTGTCGGCCACCTTCATCTGCTGGGGCAGATAGCCGATCGTACACTCGCCGTTGATCGTAACGGCTCCCGACGTGGGCTGCTGCTGGCCCACGATCAGACGCAGAAGCGTCGTCTTGCCGGCCCCGTTCCGGCCCACCAGACCGATGCGGTCCTTGGGGTTGATCAGAAACGAGATATTGTCGAAGAGGGTCCAGCCCCCGTAGCTTACCGTAAGGTTGTCGAGTGAAATCATAGCGTAAAACGATAACGTGCGGACGCACCCTGCGTCGCGTACATACCGCCGCAAAGGTAACGATTTAATCCGACAATCGGGACCGCCGCGGCGATTTAGATCGGCCGTCCGGCCGATTTCGCACCTCCGCCCGCCCGTTCCGGAGCTGCGCCGCCCCGCCCCGGCACGGAACACGAAGTCCGGGACACGGAAGCCCGGGACACGGAAGCCCGGGACCCGACAGCCGAGGTCCGGGACCCGACGCACTTACCCGGACTTCGGGCCTGCACCGTCCGTCGCCGCCCGCGTCCGGACAGCCTGCCGCAGGCGTCGCCCGAACGTCCGGCTGCGGCCGGCACGTCCCGTCCGCAGCGGAACGTGCGCCGCAATCCGTTTCCCCGGGAAGCGGGAGCCGCCGATTCGTCCGGTCGAACCGCAGCCGCTCCGCAGCGCAGCGGACCGCACCCGCCGATCGTGCCGGCTCTGCCGACGGCAACGAACGGCATGCATCCGCAACAAGCCCGTTTCCGCCGTCGCGCGGGAGCAGCCCGCTCGGAGGAGCTGTCTAACAAGTCTGATTTCAACGATTTCACCCCTGCCGGAATGAATTCCGACAGGAGTGATTTCCGATTTTCGGGACCTGTTAAACAGCCCCCTCCCGAACCGATTTGTCCGTCTACCCGACTTACACTATCTTTGCCTACTGCAAATCGAACGACCGATGGAAGAGAAACTGAAACGATACATACGCTTTATCGAAGAGACCGAACGGCTCAAATCGGTGGTGCGCAGCGCCCGCACCTCGACCGGACGCCGCGAAAGCACGGCCGAGCACAGCTGGCGGCTGGCGCTGCTGGCTCTCGTCCTGCGGGACGAATACCCCGCGCTCGATGCCGGGCGAGTGCTGGACATGTGTCTGGTCCACGACCTCGGCGAAGCTTACGACGGCGATCTGCCGGCCGTCGAACGGCCCGATCCCGCACTCAAGGCATCGACGGAACGCCGGGCTCTGATTCGCCTCGCGTCCCTGCTGCCCGAACAGGCCGCACGGCGAATCGCCGCTCTGTGGGAGGAGTACGAAACCGGCCTCACGCCGGAGGCCCGATTCGTCAAAGCGCTCGACAAGGCCGAAACCATTCTCCAGCATAATCAGGGCGCCAATCCCGCCGATTTCGACTACGCCTTCAACCTCGGCTACGGCGCCGCATGGTTCGCGGACGATCCGCTGCTGCGCACGCTGCGCCGCCTGCTCGACGCAGAGACCGCCCGGCATATCGAACGCTGACACCCGCGATACGTCGTACACCGCCGACGCTCCGATACCGCGGAGCATCGCCTGTTTTCGCGGTTCCGGTCCGCACTCCGCCGAACCGGCCGGCCCCGACGGGCCGCAACCCGAGAAACGTCCAAGAGACGCATCGGTCGAGCCCCGTCCGAATCGATCCGGCAATTGCCGAGACGGCCCCCGCAGGAGAAGGGAGCTCCGTTGCGTCGGGCCGAGGACGGTTCCGGACATTGTACGGATCGTGCCGGCGTAAGAAACGGACCGAAAAAAATACCAGCCGTTTCGTCGGGCCGAGCGCAGAGGCGGACGGAACTACGGGCTCCGACGAAGCGTGAAAACACCCCCGATAAGGAAACGATTTCCGGCAGCGGAAACGGGACGCAACCGAAATGCAAGCCCTCCCGCGGGACGGCGGCGAACCTCCGTCATCGCCTTTCGATGTTGCGAACCCGACAAAAATCATCCGTCCGAAAGCATGTCCCGCTCCCGCCGAACCTTCGGACGCAAGCATGAGGAAGAGGAAAACGCAACGGACCGCATCGCCCCGGAAAAGCCTCCCGGAACGACCGTGAAATTTAAGAAAAGGAAAAAAACAAAATCCCCGTCAGCTACAAGACGGAGAACCATCGCGATCCGCCCCGGCGGATACCGAGACCTCGTAACCGGAAAAAAGAGACCGCACCCACGATGCCCGATCCGCGACGCCGACGATCCCGGCCCACGCCCCTCACGGAACAATCCCACACCCTCGCAGAGGCGGCATGCGCACAAAACCGCGATCCGCGGAATCCGACCGCTCCCGAAAGAGACGGCGGACGATCCGCCTTCGTCCCAGACACCGGGCATCCCGCCGCCCTTCTCTCCGGCACCTCAACCCCAGCCTCCCGGCACCTCAGACCCCGAGGATCTTCTCGATCTCGGCCGACGGATTCTCCACGCCGAACACGGCGCTGCCCGCCACGAGCGCATCGGCCCCCGCCTCGTAGACGGCGCGGGCATTGGCCGCCGAGATGCCGCCGTCGACCTCGATGAGCGTCGCGGCCCCCTGCTCGTCGATCATGGCGCGCAAACGGGCGATCTTCTCCATCGACTCGGGGATGAACGACTGTCCGCCGAATCCCGGCTCGACGCTCATCACCAGCACGAGGTCGAGCATCGGGATCAGGTCGCGCAATACGTCGGCCGAGGTGGCCGGCTTGATCGAAACTCCCGCTTTCGCACCGGCCCTGCGGATCGTGTCGATGCACCCTTTCGGGTTGTAGGTCGCTTCGTAATGGAAAGTTACTATATCGGCCCCCGCCTCCACGAAACGCTCGACGTACTTCTCGGGTTCGACGATCATCAGATGGACGTCGAGACACTTGCGGGTGGCTTTGCGGATGGGTTTCATCACCGGAAACCCGAACGAAATATTCGGGACGAAGACCCCGTCCATCACGTCGACATGCACCCACTGGGCGGCGCTTCTGTCGATCATGCGGGTGTCGCGTTCGAGATGACCGAAGTCGGCCGAAAGCATCGAGGGAGCCAATATACGCTGCATAAGATCTGAACTTTTCTACAAATATACGAAACCGGCGGCAATTACGCAATGCCGTGCGGGAAATTATCCGGTCTTCGGCTGCGTCATTGGATACTCCCGCTCGGCAAAATCAAATAAATTTGCTTTTGCTCTCGACTTATTCGTATCTTTGACTGTGTCTTAGATACTCCCGCTCGGCAAAATCAAATAAATTTGCTTTTGCTCTCGACTTATTCGTATCTTTGTCCGTATGAATACGGGAATCGTCATTGCAATCATCGTGCTGCTTCTGCTGGCGGGAGTGCTGGCATCGGAAGTGCGGCGCCAGCGACGCGCCAAAGAGCGCTCGGAGACGGAAAAAGCCGCAGCGCAAGCGGCTTTCCGCGCAGCCGAGGAG
>JFBN01306781.1_pt1 | contig 20379 bp, 21 predicted proteins | sample 768741 | NCBI WGS metagenome assembly JFBN01 (sample SAMN01983846, study PRJNA193217) | chicken gut metagenome | biome: terrestrial biome; isolation source: ceca of Broiler chicken | host: Gallus gallus | place: United Kingdom: England | collected 2010-09-07
CCGTTCTGCAAGGAGCGAAGGTTGCGGCGGAAGCGAAGGCCCTTGGCCGGAGCATGCCGCGTTCTGGAACGACGAAGCAGAACGGTGGCAGTCCGGCTCTTGTTTTTTCCCGCGTTCGTCCCGGAGGCGCAGCGCTCCGGGAGGAGGCGGAGGCCAGCGGGCAGGGGACAGGAGGAATTTTTGCATTTGAAAAGGACGGCAGTGTGCCGTCCTTTTTTATGGCTGTTTCGATTTGTCGACCGCCGGAGAATCCTCATCCGTTACTTTGCCGGGGGAATATCGGAAACGGAAAGAACGGCCCTGGGGGCCGGTACATATCCGTTCTGGTTTTCCATGAGTTTCTGAATGTGTTTGATGCGGCTCTTTGTCCGCGGGTGATCGACGAAGGGCAGGAAGAAGAGGCTTGTGTCTCCGCACACTTTCAGGAAGAATTGGAGCATTTCAATGCCTTCTTCACCGAGACCCATTTTCACGATGTTCGCGTCGGCTTTAAATTCGCTCTGTCTCATGAAGAAGTTCTGAAGGAGAGCCTGGGGGATGCGCTGAAGGATGTAGAAGATCCAGCTCAGGATGGCGGGCACCCATGTGAGGAGGGCGCAGACGATACCGATGACAGGCAGAAAACGGAGGAGGCCCAGAAGAAAGGTGGCGGCGCGGATGATCTGGATGCAGAGCCAGGTGGATCGCCACATGCCGTTATAGAATGTAGCAAAATAGGTGTCGCCGATGAGGTGGTGCCCGATTTCATGGGCGATGGTCGCCGCGACGATACGGGGCGATGCCCGGCCGATGAGGCCGGTTGTGATGGAGATGTCCCGCGTGCCGTAGGCCCAGGCGTTGGGAGAGCCTTCTTCGATAATGGTGAAGTAGTATTTTTTTTTGATTTCTTCTGCCGGTATGCCGCTTTTTTCTGAGAGGTGGGCAAGGGCGGCGTTCAGGGTCTTGTTGTGGTCCTGGAAGCATTCCGGCGGTACAGCGCCCATCAATACGCGGTTGAGGCCCCGGAGGGGCGGGATGTATCCGGCGATGATGTAGAGAGCTCCGCCCGCAGTCATGACGGCAACGGCAAGGCAGAGTATCCGGTTGTCGTAGGTGTCCGCCGCGCCGACGGCGGTAAGAAGGGAGGAAGCCCACGCCATAGGTTCGGTGAGAGGGTGGACGTAGTTCACGATCATCACGGCGGGCACGACCATGAGGGTGTTGAGCCAGCCAGCGAAGAGGATCATGAGAAGGTTCCATATGTAGGTCATGGGTTTTCTCCTTTCTTTTTCTCTCAATAGGGTGTACTCTATTGAGAGAAGATAAAAAGCCGGTATTTACGACTATTTTACCACTCTCATTAGAGTGATCCAAAATTGTTTTTTGTGGAGGGCAGCAGCATGAGGATCGGTTACGCCAGGGTTTCGACGACGGATCAGAATCTGGAGCGGCAACTTGTCAAATTGAAGGCGGCCGGATGTGAGAAGATCTTCGAGGAGAAGATGAGCGGCGCGGTGCTGGAACGGCCGGCGCTCCGTCAGATGATCGACTACATCCGCGAGGGGGATGTGGTCGTCGTGACGGAGCTTGACCGGCTGGGCCGAAGAAGCGCGGATTTGACGCACATCATGGATGAGATTCGGGGGAAGAAGGCCGGTTTTGAATTTTTGAATCTGCCGTCGCTCGCTGGTGTGCAGGATGACAACATCCGCACGCTTTTGAACAGTATTATTATAGAGTTATATAAATATATGGCGCAGTCGGAGCGGGAACGTATCCGCGAGAGGCAGCGCCAGGGAATTGAGCTGGCGAAGAAGGCGGGAAAGTTTAAGGGGAGGAAAGCGCTTTTTTCGGAAGACAGTCCGCGTCTTGCGCTTGCTTTCGAGCAGTACGAGCGGGGGAAAAGCGCCCGCGAGGTGTGCGAGCTCACCGGGATCAAGGTTTCTACTTTTTTCCGGTATTTGAAGCGCTATGGAAAAGAAAGGAAGAGCGGGGCCTTCATGAGCTGAGGCCCGCTTCATTTTCGTTTTCTGCGTCGGCGGCGATCCATGCTTCGGGGATCTCTTTTTTGAAGCCCCGGCCTTCGTCGAAGGTCTTTTCCCGTGTGTCATGGCGAGCGGAGCGGGAGCCATGATCTTTACTTCGGCTTCCGGTGCGGCCCGCCGGCAGGGCGGGATTTTTTTATTTATCCGCTTCTGCGGCGTATTTGATATACCACAGGATAAGGCCAGCCCGGTCAAGCGTGGCGATATCTTCCGGCAAAAACGGCGCGCGCAGCGCAAGATCATTGATTTGTGCGCCCAGGTCGTTGATTTTCTGCATATCTACAGAAAACGGCGTATCCTTTTCCAGAGATTTCAGCAGATCGGAGATCAGATCGGCTGTGTCATAGATGATCTGGTCATCTTTTTCAAGGGGGCGCTCCTCGGGCAGCATGTTTTCAAGCCCGGCGGCGGTATCTTTTGCATAATCCAGGAAAAGTGTTCTGCACATTTTATTCATTTCGTTTCTTTTCAGTTCCATTTTTTTGCTCCTTATATAAAAGAGAACGCCCGCCCGCCGAAAGGGCGGGGTTCTCATCTTTTTATGCCCAAAGGTTGCTGTATTTGCCTTTTGCCCGGCGCAGCGCTTCTTCCTGTAACTCGGTGATTCGGCGGTCATAGTTGATGCCCGCGGTGTTGTAATACTCGAAAAGCATGACTTCCGCGCCGTCTGCAAGAGCTTTTCTTCTTGCGGGGTCGTCTTCATCGCTTGTAGGATACATGCTGATATAGGTGAGTTCCATTGCCTTCAATGTTTTGCTGATCTTCATGATGATACCTTCTTTCTTTTCTAAAAGGGGTTGTGTGTGTGGTGGTGTTCCCCTCATTTCTTGATTCTATTATACAATATAATAACACATATCGCAATGTAATATCACAGGAAATTACAGAAAACAGGTATAGAAATTCTTTATATGTGGTATAATGACATTGCCGAACATGGGCACAGCCCATCACCAACCCGCCGGAGAAACACGCCAGCGCCGCAGGTGTCACCGACTCACCCCCGCGCCCGGAGGGGATCGCCTTCATTACCCCCTTTTACGGAAAGGGCACACAAAAAGGAGCAGACCTCTGCTCCTTTTTGTGTGCCCTTGAATTTGGGCCGGTGGTTTATTTTTTTTAGAACCGCCGGCACACAGGTGCCGGGTTGCTTGCAATGAATTTCTGTGTCTCTGTCCATGGCGGCAGCCCTCTCAGTAAATATCTGCCTCGGTAAACAGGCCGACTTCGGCGAGCTGCTCGAAGCAGAAGAGCGTTGCTTTCACATCGGCGAGGCTGTTATGCCAGCCGTCGCCGGTATATCCGCAGTACTCAGCACAGGTGATGAGTTTCTGCCACTTCCAGTCCCCGTAAAATTCGTTCCACTCGCCATACATGCGGGCGAAGGGGATCATGATATCGAGATATTTTCGTTCGATCGGAAGAGCGATACCGGCCTGCACGAGCATACGGAGATCGAAGGGGAGATTATAGCCGATGATGAGAGCTGCGTCTGCGAGCAGTTTTTCCAACATCTCTGCGATTGTAGAGATCGTGGGTTTATTTTTAACCATGTCCGGCGTGATGCCGTTGACGGCGGCGGCTTCCGGCCAGCTGGCCGTGTGTTCCGGCCGGAAATACTGGTCAATGATCGTCCGGCCTGTGCCGTCAATGATCGAGAGCTGAAGGATCTCCGCTTTATCATCAATGCCGGTCGTTTCCGTGTCGAGCACAAGGATTTTTTCTTTGGGAATGTTCAGCAGTTCCATCCCGTTCATCTCCTTTCTATTCTCTTTTGATGATTCCAAAAAAGTAGTATTTTATTTTTCATGATCTCCTTTATCAAGAAAAACGGCTTTAGGATGAATGATGCGGAGCTTTCCGTTCCGGTCTTCATAAGCGATGGCCGGACGGCCGCAGCCGAGCGGCCCGTCCGGGTGGTCACCGTATCTTGCGGTGCGGCAGATGAGTTCGGCTTCAGTTACGGTATAGCCGCCGTCGAAGATATAGCAGGTCTGGCCGATTTCATTTTTATAGGTGTCGGTGATGAGTTCGTCGGGAATTTCGTATTCAACGGGATAGCCGTTTGCATCGGGCAGGGCCGACCATGTGTATCTGGCCCGAAGCGCCTGCGCGATAAAATCTTCTTTAAGTTCATTACAAATAAGAGCGCCTCTGATTTTCATGATGATTTTCTCCTGGTTTACGAATTGATTTTGTCGGGCAATTTTTCCAATGCTTTTTTGAGCGTTCTTTTTTCAATGGCTTCTGCGGGATTAATGTCATCTTTCAGTGCCTTGTCATAGAGTTCTTCTGCTTCTTCTGCATCGATAGTATGGGTATTCCAGAAAACATCTGCCCACATTTCATCATTTGGCAGGAGCCAGATTTCCGTTACTTCGGAGCCGGTGCATCTTTCGATGGCTTGAAAGTCATCCATATCGTATTCTTCGCCGGTACAATGAAAAATCGTATCATCGGCGTAAAAATATCTGTAATATTCTTCTCGTGTGAAAATAAATCCCTGAATAACGCCGTATTCTATCGGCAGGTAACGGCGGGCCGCTGCGGTGGTGTCGCCGTGATTTTTGTCTAAGCAGAGAGCCCACGAATTAAGGGCTTCATTTACAGCGGTTTCCTGATTTTCTTTTGTGTCTGCCGCCGATGCGGGGCAGACATTCTTCCATTCTTCGCGTCCGTCATGGGTGCGCCAGGCGGTGAAAAATATTTTTTTCATGGTTATGCCTCCTTGGGCGGGATTACAACGATGCGGCAGTCTGCGGTGGACAGATATTTTTCAATAAGAGCTTTTACATCTTCCCATTTAAGGGCTCCGTTTTCACAGCCCAGCGCCGGGATGGCGATGGAACGGATCCCCAATGTGGGAATTGTTTTTGCGAGCGCAGCCAGGCCCTCTTCTATGAACGAAAGGGCAGGCAGCGTGCAGGCTGCTGTTTTTACGGGAAAATTTACGATCATTTTTTCTTTTTCCCAATGGATCATGAGCATGCCGATTTTCGTTTCATTCCAGCAGCATTTTCCTTCATAAAACCGGAAATTTTCCGGGAAATTTTTCTTGAATGCGAGGGAAAGGCCTTCGGCGGTTCCTTCGCAGTTTACCGGGTTGACGAGCGCAGTACATGCGCTGTCAAAAATGTTTTCTTTGCTGTATTCGATCATAGGTGCCTTTCCCCCTTGATGGGGGCGGGGCTTTTGCCCCGTCTTTTACGATTCAGATGAGGTCTTTGTCATGAGCCTTCATGAGGTTCGTGACACCTTCATCAAAAAATTTTTTGACTCTGGGAAGATCATCCGGTTCCAGGCCGATGGTCTCCCCGTCTTCGTTGGCCCTGGCGACAAGAACATTTCCGCAGATCGGCTCGAATCCGTTTTTGACCGGTTCGCCGACGATGAGAGTGAGGCGGAGCGGATTTTTCATGAGATATTCTTCATCAAACCAGAGATCATAAACGTGCCCGTCCGCCTCGATTTCCATGACATCGACCAGCCGGCATTTCAGAATTTTATACATGTCCGCAAGTCTTTTTTTCGGATCAGCGGAGATGTGACGGACAAAAGGAATGAGCATCGGGCCTGTGTGTTCCAGCGTGCACACGGTAAGGGTGTTTTTTTCTTTTTCCATAATGATTCCTTCTTTCTTTCCTAAACGGAGGGGCGTTGTGTGTGTGTGGTGTGTCCCTCATTTCTTGATTCTATTATACCAAATAATAACACATATTGCAATGTAACATCACAGGAAATTACAGGAAAATGCTATAAAAATTCTTTATACATGGCATAATGACATTGCCGAACATGGGCGGAGCCCATCACCAACCCGGAGGAGAAACACGCCAGCGCCGCCGGTGTCACTAACTTACCCCCGCGCCCGGAGGATATCGCCTTCATTACCCTGTTTTGGGGAGAGATATCAGAAGAAGATGAGAGAATTTTTTTCTTTTGATTTTTCTTTATGAGAAGGCGTTTTCTGAATTTTTCTGACAGCTTGAAGGAGCCGCTGTTTTCGCGTGCGTCGGGGTTTTGACGGGGGAGGCGGCGCGTTTTCCCCGTCGATCATCTTTTTGAGATTTTGATAGGTGTTCGTCACGTCGGCGATGTAGTCCAGTGTATACGAGGGAATGCCGTCTTTGACCGCGCCGGGACCGGCATTGTAGGCGGCAAGGCCCGTGTCCGTCCGGTCCGTTTGGCGGATCATATCCGAAAGATACTGAGCGCCTCCTTCAATATTGTCGCGGAGATCGTAGGGATTGATTCCGAGATCAGCCGCGGTGTCCGGCATGAGCTGGGAGATTCCCAGCGCTCCGGCGCTTGAAACAGCGGTATTGTCATAGCGGGATTCCACGTAGAGGACGCTCGCCACGAGAAGAGGATCGAGATCGTGGCGGTATGCCGAGTATCGGATGGACGAGGCTATGGCCGGAGCCTCGGCTTCATTGTACTGGGCAATGAAGGTTTCGAGCGGCATGGCGCGGGCGGGAGACGTAATCCCTAAAAGAAAAAGAAATAAAAATGGGGATGTCTTGGCGATGACGGGCCAGCGGTTAAGTGTACTCAATATCATTGTTTTCCTCTGAACGGCCGTTTAGGGCATTTTCAATTTTCTGATTTTCTTTTTCCTGCGCTTCTTTTTCGGTCTGTTTCTGTTCTTCCTGTTTTTTCTTTCGTTCTTCCTCAATTTCTTCGGGGGATTTTGGAGGCTGGTTGTACTTGCCTGTCGAGCGGTCGAAGTTTGACTGGCTGGGCCAGACGTTGAAGAAGCGGCGGCATATGGTGATGAGCTCTTCAAGGATCTCCGGCGGGCAGTTTTCTTTTCCGGTTTTTGTATCTTGGAGCCGTTTTTCAAGTAATTTTTGCGTTCCGATCATTTTATCGATGCAGTTGTTGATGATGGTCAGCTCCTGCCGGACCGGATAGTATGGATCGTAAGGTTCTATGGCTCTGTTGATGCGGTTTCCGATGTCGGCCTGCGTCAACGGGGCATTGGTAAATTCCCATATGATACGCTGGAAGGCAACGTCTTCTTTGAGCTGTTCCAGTTCTTTCATTTTGTTGAGGATTTCATCTGCTGTGGTCTGGTTTGTTTCCGCTTTTTTCAGAAGTTTTCCAATGATATTTTTATTTTCATAGGCAGTGCCTTCCACATTGATGATTTTTGCTTTTATGGTGTCGAGATCGTTTTCTCCTTCTTTCGCGTTTTCTTCAGAAGGTTCTTCCGCGGGATCAGATTCGTTTCCCTGGGTCAGGATCGAGAGCGCGGCTTCGATGCCTTCTATCCGCGGTAAGAGAGCTGAGAGAAGATTGAGTTTTTCTCTGTCTTCTTTATAAAGGCGGTTCGTTTCAAGGGCGGCTTCCATGGCCTGCGGTATAATTTGAGGTTTTTCCTTTTCTTTTTCCGCTTTTTTAGAGGCGGCTTTTTCTTTTGCTTCCTGAATCATTCGATTCAGTTTTTCCTGTTCCTCTTTTTCTTTTTTCAGTTTGGCGGCTTTTTCTTTCTTTTCTTCTTCGAGTTCCGTTTCTTTCTGTCGGATTGCTTCGATGGACTGGTATTTGAGCTGGCATTCGGATTCATCTTCGTGGACCCAGATCGTGAGGTCTTCGAGCTCTTTACGGATGAGCGGCTTTCCGCACACCGGACAGAGGGGGAGGTTTTCTTTTGATTCTTCCTGATTGGTCTCAGAGGAGGCGGGTGTTTCGGCTTTTTGTGGTTCCGTTGTTTCGGCGTTTTTTTCTTTTGCTTCGCCTGTTATGATGCCAAAATCAGGCATATTTATTGCGTCGTTCATGGTTTATTTCCTTTCTGAAAATAAGAAAAGGCGGCCGACGGCCGCCTTTGGGGTTATGTCAGGAGCGTTCCATGGTCTGCCCGCCGCGGCTTCTCTGGCTGGACCGGACGAGGCCTTTCTGTCTGGCTTTCGTCTGGGCTTTTTCATGAGAGCGTTCTGCGGCTCTGTCACGGAGGAGCTTCTGGGTATGGGATTTCGCTTCTTTACCAACATTTTCGCGGACGGTTTTCAGAATATCGTCGCGTTCCTCGCCGTTGGCGAAGGTATTGATGATCTGCTCATGGGTCATGTTTTCCGCGCGGATGCGGGCGGAGTTGACGTTGATGAGCACTTCCTTATCCCGTCCGGGGTTGTTGATCTCCCGGTATCCGCTGGTGAATTTCTGCGGATCGGCCTCACGTCCGAGCTTTTTGCGGGTCTCGGCGATTTTATCGATAAGAGTCTTATTGACGATGAGTTCATTGTCCTTCATGGACTGAATGCTCTTCGTCATGTTGTCGATGCGGCCGACGGCTTTTTCCACAGCGGTCTTGATCTGCATTTTTTCATATTCGCTGTTCCGGGCAGGCAGTTCCTGAATGGCCTTATCCTTGCGTTCGACATCGATGTCTTTCAACCGGAATGCTTTTCGGTAATCTTTCTGGATGGCCTCCTGAAGTTCGGGCGTGATTTCCTTTTCGGGAATGCGTTCCCGCTGTTTGAAGATCACGTTGTCGCGAACATCTTCCACCGTTTTGCCGGCTGCCTTGAGGTCATGGAAAAGTTTTTCCGGGTGCTCTTCAAATACCTTGGCGAGCTGGTGCGCCTGTTCGCGGCTGATAAAGGATTCTCTCGGGATCATACCGAGACCCATTTCCTGCGAAAGGCAGGAAACGGAGAGGTAGGCACGGAAATTTCTGCGCATTTCGGCGATATCCGGGTTCTCTGCCTGACGGGCGCTGTGCGCGTCGTCAATTTTGAGGTATTCGCCGCCTCTTTCCTTGGTGTTTCCGCTTTTGTCGACATAAGGGGTGATGGGGTCAAGTTCGTTGTTGTAACCGCGGAAGTTTGCGGTGTTTTTGGCCGCAATTACCATCATTTCCTGATAGTATGTTTCGCGGTTCATCATTCCTTTTTCAGGAAGCTCCGTAATGGGGCGGCCTGCTTTTTCTTCCGTCTTGTTAATGCTCTTGATGCTCTGTTTCATACGGCTGGCCAGGTTGTCGAGCGCGCGGACTTTTTCGGCCGTGTCGTATTTGAAGCTGCGCTCTTCGGCAGGGAGGCCGGAGACATCGCGGGCATTGTAGATCCCGCGCTTGCTCGCCAGCAGAACGACTTCGCCGGTTTCTTTATCTTTCATGGGGGCCCAGTATTCCATGGGGATTTCTTTGCTTCCGCGTTCGACGTGCGCGCCGATGGAGCGTGCCTGCTCGAAGGTATAGAAACGCTGATCGGTGATCGGCTGGCCGTCGTGGCTCTTTGCCATGGCGAGGATAGCGAGCTGTTTTTCTCCGCTGTAGACGGTGTTTGTCATACCGTTGTAGAGCGGTCCGTCCAGACTTGCGCAGTTTTTCTGGAAGGTATCATTTTCACCGCGCAGATTTTCTATGAGCGTTTTTGCATAGGTTTCTCTGGCTGCTTTTGCGCTTTTTGGCATTGCATAGCGCATTCTTTCCGTATTTTTTTCAGGCATGGTAGTTCTCCTTTTCAGGTAATTAAGGTTTTTTCAGGCAGTAGTGTTTATCCTTCACTTTGCCGCGGCTCAATCCTCCGCTTTCTGGTCCGTGGGCATTTCTGCTCCATGGTCGTAATATTCATCCGGCCGGAGGCCGGATGTCCCCAGGGCTGCGCCCATTCTGTCCAGAGTCTCTTTCATGCGGCGCAGGTCGTCGGGGGAAAGTTCGGTCAGCTGGACGGGTTCCAGACGGGCGAGAAGTTTCAGCTCGTCGTCTTCCATATTATTGGGAAGGATCTTATCCGGGTCTTCCATTTCCATGGCATTCACCTCCTTTCATGGCTTCGCGGACAACACGGGCATGGCGTGCTTTCTTTGTTGTCCATGCTGCTCGTTCCGACGGTCGTTTTCGGTAGAAGTTTTTCTCGCATTTGTGAGAACAGAAGATTTCACGCTTGTCTGTTTTCCGTGTTACGGAGATCCATTTTCCGCAGTTTTTGCAGCAGAAGGTGCGGATCACCGGCGCGTCTGTGATCATCTCGTCTTCCGGGTGTTCTGGTTCGGCGTGGCGCTCATGCTGGCGCTTACAGGCGGGGTAGCAGTATTTCTGGGTTGCCTGGCGGGTGATAAAATGAGTGCCGCATTGGGGGCATTGCCGGTCATATTGTTTTTCCGGCTGTTTTTGGTTATGTCCCGGATGGATGAGGCCTCTTTCCGCAGCCATTCTTCTGCATTCTTCCGAGCAGAATCTCTGCCTGCGGTAAATCGGCGTGTACGGCTTTCCGCACTGCTCGCAGATCCGCGTTTCTGCGGCGAGTTCTTTCAGTCTTTCTTCTTTGATTTCTTGCCAGTGCTTTCGAGAGTGGTAACGCTGTTTGCACTCGGCGGAGCAGTATTTCTGTGTGGGAGAAGAAGGATAAAATACAGTGCCGCATTCTGGGCAGATCCTTGTTTCTGTATTCATGGGGCATCCTTCTTTCTGCTTTCTGCTTTGCGGTTTTTCCAATAGAGTTTTTCACAGCGGGCGGAGCAGAATCTCTGCCGCCGGTCTTTAAGATCAGTTACTTTTACGGTTTTTCCGCATCGCGCGCAGGTGAATGTGCGGATGGCCGTATCCGTTTCTTTGTCTTCGTGATTGCAGAGTCCTATCCGATAACCGAGACGGCGGCATGCTTCACTGCAATAGCGCTGGCTGCTGCGCTGCTGGATGAATGCCCGGCCGCATGCGGCACAGTTCTTTTTAGGCCGGTTCATGGCTTTTCTTCTTTCGCTTTTTTGAAGTCTTCCTCGGTCATGGTGCCCCGGCATTCGGGGTATTCAGAGCATCCGTAGAAGACATTGCCGGTCTTCATGTTTTTCTTTTCTTTCATCCAGCCTTTGCCGCATTTCGGGCATTTTACCAGTTTGGGTTTTCTGTTTTCCACCGGCCAGTACGTCCGGCATTCTTCGTTATTGCATCGTGCGTACTGGTGTACTTCGCCGGTGTCCTTGCTCACGTATTCGTGATAGATGATGTACCCCTTACCGCATGCCGGACACGGGTATTCCCTGCTGTAAAGCGGGGCGGTGCACTGTTTGAGGATGGCGTTGATGAGCTGGACGGCGTTGTCCAGGTAGGGCTTTTCGCTTTGGACTTCTCCGCTTTCGAGTTTTGCGAGAGCGAGTTCCATCTGGCCGGTGTAATCGGCTTCCGTGAGGATCTTCGGAAGGATGTCTGTGACCTGCATGGCAAGGTCGGTGGGATGGATCTCTTTCTTGACCTTGTAGAGCAGTTTATTTTTGATGAGCTGGTCGATGATGGTCGCCTGGGTGGCGGAGGTGCCGATGCCTTTCACTTGTTTCAGGACGGTGTTTAGAGATTCGTCTTCGCTCTGAATACCGGCCATGGCGGCTATGAGTGTCGCGTCCGTATATGGCTTCGGCGGCCGTGTTGCCTTCTTTGCCGTCTGGGAACCGACGACGGAGTAGGTGCTTCCGGTGGTCGGCTTCCATGCCATTTCCTGTTTATCGTTGTCTTCCTCTTTATTTTTCTTTTTTGTTTTTGCGTAGGACAGGTACATGACTTTCCAGCCGATCTCGCTGGGCTTCGTGTAGGAAAGTGTGAAATCATAGCTGTCGATGGTGCCCCGGACTTTGATCTGCTCGGCCATGTAGGGCGGGAAGAAGATCGAAGCGTATTTTCTCACGATGAGCAGGTAGACCTGCTTTTCCGTTTCGGAAAGTTTGGTAAGATCCGGGATTTTTCCGGTGGGGACGAGCGCGTGATGCGCTCCCAGTTTTTTATCGTTGAAGACGGGGGAGTTCCCGACGTTTGTGGTGATGTTGTCGCCTGTCGGGATGATGCCGATCTCGCTGGAGATTTTTTCATTGATCGCTTTGGCGATGGCCGGTGCGTCTTTCCGCTGGGATTCCGGCAGGTACCGGCATTCCGTGCGGGGATAGGATGTGTAGCCGCCGAGGTAAAGGGATTCCGCGGCTTTAAGCGTTTCGCTCACAGGGATGTCGCAGTATTTATCCGCGTCGACCTGCAAGGTGTTGAGCTGGTACAGCTCTTTTACGCCCTGCGTTTTCTGATCGGATTCCACATTTTTTACGATGAACGATTTACCGAGGACAGCGTTTTTGATCGCGTCGGCTTTGTTTTTATCGGTGATCTTGTCCTTGCTGTCCAGCGTGATGGTGGCCTTCGTGCCGCCGACCACGATCTGCGCGTTGACGGTGTACCAGTTTTCCTGTTTGAAGTTACGGATGGCTTCTTCGCGCTTGACCACCAGCGCGACGGTCGGCGTTTTTACGCGGCCGATGGGGACGGTGCCGGTCATACCGCCTTTATGCCAGAGCCGCGTGAAGTGGCGTGTGAGGTTCATGCCGAGCAGCCAGTCGATGTGCGAGCGGGCGACGCCGGAGAGGTACAGCCCGCGGTAGTCGCTGTCCGGCTTCATGGATTTGAGCGCCCGTTCGATCATCTCGTCATTCAGACCGGAGAGGATCATCCGTCGGATGTCTTTTTTCCCGATCTGATCCTGCAAGAGCTCGTCAACGAGCACCTGCCCTTCGCGGTCCGGGTCGCCCGCGTTGATGATGGCTGCCGCGTTGGGGATGAGGGACATCACCACGTCGTACTGGAATTTCTTGCCTTTGTCCGGGTCCGGTTTTTTCTTAAATTCTTCTGGGATCATCGGGAGAGGACCGGTGGACCAGTTTTTCCAGGACGGATCATATTCTTCCGGCTCGTAGTCCGTGAGGATGTGACCGGCGAGCCATGTGATGCAGGTGATTTCATATTTGTTTTTTGTATCGCTCATGTAGTAGCCCTTCATGGGCGTATAGGAATTGCCGTTGCGCTCAAAGTAGTCTTTAAGTTTAGTGGCGACATCTTTTTTCTCGCAGATGATGAGGGTGTAATTTTCCATTTGCTTCTCCTTTTGCATAAGATTTTTATCTTTCCATTTCGATGTCCCGATCGTGGCGGATATTGAGGTTCGCCCGGCCGGTGCCGGTCTTCGGCAGATCGAAAATGTCTTTGCCCATGCTGGCAATGGCGTTTTCCAGTTCCTGTTTCGGCAGGGAGGTCTTTATGCGGCCGTTCATCTTCTGCCGCAGCATCCGGGTGTGTCTGCGATACATCAGGACGCGGCGCTCTCGTTCCATTTCCTTTGCGTCGATCTTTTTGGTTGCCTTTTTGAGGATCTCTTCGCAGTAGTGTCTCGTCTGCGGCGAGATATGACGGCGCGAGAGCTGTTTCAGCACGAGCCGGGCCTGTTCTGAGCGGAGCGAGTGGATGTTTTTTTCAAGGTCAAGTTCCGCGGCTGCTTTTTGCTCAGCGGCTTTTGCGAGGAGTTCCGGTGTCGTATACGACGCGATGAGTTCGCTGCGCTCAGTCGAAGCTTCCTTGATCCGGTTGTCCAGATTGGCATGCCGCTGAAGGTCTTCAGCCGGTGTGCTCCGCTTGAGTTTCCGCAGGTATTTGATCTCTCCGTCGATGGCATCGAGTTTTCCGCCGGAGGCTTTTCTGATGAGATCGAGGGCGCAGGCTTTTTCCGATTTGGGAAGGAGGGCATCGACGCGGTTCTGGTATTCTGCGAATTTTTCGCGGACGGCGTAGTCAAGGAGCGCCTGCCGCGATGTTTTGTTTTTGAATTTTTCGAGCGTTTTTCTGATGCTTTCTTCCAGGTATTTCGGGAGGGGAACATCACGCAGCCATTCGGCGAGCTTTTGCTCTTTTCGGCGGAGTTCGATGCGGTTTGCAGGCCAGTCTTCCCAGGATCGTTTGGAATTTTCCGCAGCCTTTGCTATGCGTTCCCGCGTGCGAAGGCTGTTTTCTTTTTCCGCGATGGAGCGGCGCAGGGCGGTGATCTGATCTTCGATTTTTCCGGCCGGCCGTTTCATTTTTTTGCACAGTTCCCGTTTTGCTTCCGCGGAGCGAAGCTTTTCCCGGAGGGTCTTGAGCTCCTTTCCGCTGTCTTCGTCAATGAGCTTTTTGAGTTCATACTCTGCGCTGTGCGGCGTGAGGCGGTAGAAGGCTTTGATGTAATCCTTCTGCCGGTCTTCCGCGTATTTTTCGACGTCGGAAAGGTTTTTATCCTTTTCCGTTCCGGGGAAAACCTCAAGTTCTGCGCGGAGCATGATCTGGTCATGCTTCCTTCGGGTGAAGGAGAGAGCATTCTTTACGGCCTGCTGTACAGCGGGGGAAACGTGCTTTCTTTTCTCGCAGCGTTTGAGCTGTTTTCTTCTTTGATCCAGTTCGCTGCTTTCGTCGTACCGGAAGATCGGTTTGCCGTAGAGACGCTTTCGGTATTCGTTGATCAGTTCGGCGACGCGCGCGTCAAGAAGATTCTGCCGCCGGTCTTTTACGGCCTGATGGTCGTATGTCATGGCGGTATGATCCTTGTCTTCGCCCGCGCCCTTGTCAATGATGTTGAGGAGACGCAGGCTTTCCGTGTAGCGGTCGATCTCTTCGCGGTGAGCTTCCACAAATTCTTCCGTGATTCCCGCTTTCTTCGCCCTTTCCATGGCGGCCGCGGCCATTTCCTTAAGGGTGAAGAGGTCTTCTCGTTCTTCTTTTGTGAGCTCTTCGCCGGAAAGGGCGGCCGTGAGTTTTTCGCCGGCTGCCTGCTCGGCGAAGAGGCGGACTGCGTATTCGCGGATCTTTTCTTCGTCGGATGCGGATTGCAGCGTTTCCATTTCCATGCGCTGCAATTTCTGGTTGAGTTCGGCTTTGTATTTTTCTTTCTGCAAGGGGCGGATGCGTGCCCGGGTGTGGGCGAGGAGAAGGTTCTTCTCGCGCTTTCTCAGTTCGCGTTCCGCTGTTTTGGCGATGGTTCCGCAGCTCTCTTCTCTGGTGGGGAGAGCTGTTTTGTATACGGCGATATCCCGGAGCTGCTCTTCCACGGCGGCGAGTTTTTCCTGATCCGTCGCTTCCATGATCTGCTCTTTTGCCATGCGGTCGAGCGCTTCCGCGTTGACCTGCTTTTCAAATTCCTGGCAGATCCGGTCGACGACATCCTTATCCCGGATATCGGACAGATCGGCATCGCGCCAGCCTTCACGGACTTTTTCGGAGATCACCTCTTGGTATTTTTTGAATTTTTTCGGGGCGAGCCGTTTCGGTTTCGGCCGGTCGAAGGCATCGGCCTGCCGGATGTTTCCCGCGTTCAGGGCTTCTTCGCGCTGCACTTCGATGGATTTTTCAGTGACGCGCTGGGGGAGCCCCTTTTCTTCGTATGCTCGGTTGATCTCATCAGCGAGATTGCGCCGGAGCTCGCGGAGTTTTTTCCCGGTTCGTCCGTAAAGATCCCACTCTCTTTCCGCTCCGCCGTATTCTTTTCCGCTTCGGCTTATGCCGTGGCGTTCAAAAAAGGTTTCTTTATCAAGTTGGCGGGCACGGTCATTCATTTTGTATTCGGTAAAAATTACGTGCACGTGGGGATTGCTTTTTTGATGGATCGCCGATTCATGGATGTGAATGGCATAGGTGTACGGGTAATCTGGAAATTGTTTTTTCAGGTATTCATCCGTGAAGCGGATGAGTTCTTCATTTGAGAGCTCATTTGGCAGGGCGAAGTCCCATGTACGGCCGGTTCTTGAGGTTGGTCTTTCTACACCTGTCTGTTTTTTGTTTTTTTGCTGTGTTACTTCATCTGCTTTACACCAGAAATCGTTGGCATTTTTTGCCCAGTCAGGGAGGTTTTCGCTTTTAGTAAAAAGCAGATCTGTTTTGGACCGGTATTTTCCTGTCCGGGTAATGTAAGCCAGGTGGCTCATTGTTTTTCCTGCTCTCATGATTTTCATCGTTGCGTGATAGGTGCTCATTTCAGTAAAGGCGTGCGGTACGCAGGCAATCAGGCTCTCGGCAGAGGGGGCCCACGCAATAGAATGCGGGATCGGAATGGTTTACCATACCCGAACAAGTATTCTATTGGTAAGTGGGCGCTCACGGGTTTTTTGAGAGGCCGTCCAAACGTCCGGCCTGTTCCCAAATTCTCCGATAATACCGCATAATTCCACGTCTGCGCAAAATTTATAAATATGTTAGATATATGTAGGAAAAATCGCTCACGGGTTTTTTGAGAGGCCGTCCAAACGTCCGGCCTGTTCCCAAATCGCCGATAATTGCTTATAATTCCGGTAGTTTAACGGCTAAAATATTTTCGCTCGGTGCGAAATAAATATAAACTGCCGTTGATTGAAGAATATCACCGAACGAAAAAAAGCGCAAGGCGCAAGGAGGAATGAAGTGAATGAGTGAAAGAGAAACGTATTCGGAGGCGGCGGATCGGGGCGCGAAGAATGTGGGCACCATGCTCACGATGAAGGATATGCAGATCCTGAAGTGGCAGCGCATCTCGTATATCCTCGTATTCCTCGTTTTTGTGTGCATCCTCTCGGTTGTGTACATCGGCACGAAGGCGACGTATGTGCCCTACGTGATCCATGTGGATGAGAAAACGGGTTACGTGATGTCCCTCGGCGCGCTGGAACAGCGGAACGTTGAGCCGACGGACGCGGAGATCTCGTATTTCCTGTCCCGTTTTGTGGAAGGGATCAGGAGCGTGCCGGAAGACAAGAACGTTTTGCAGCGCAGCGTGAATCGGGCTGTGAAGTTTATGACCCCGGAGGCGGCCAACAAGTATAAGAACCTGTACCTGCCGGAGTTCACCGCCCGCATTGGCCATATCAATACGAGAGTGGAGATCCTTTCCGTACAGCCCATTGCCGGACAGAGCAATACTTACACCGTGCGCTGGAAAGAATCGTCCGCCGACGGCGGCGGTGTTCCGGTCGACACGTATTACACCGGCAACTTCGCGGTGAAGACGGAGACGATCACAAAGAAGGAAGACCTCGTACTGAATCCGATCGGCCTCTTCATTACGGACTTCTCCTATGCGCCGGAAATGGCGGGGAGGTAAGCGATGAGATCAAAGAATGTGAAAACGCTTGCCCTTGCCGTCATGGCATGCGCCATGCTTACCGTTTCGGCCGGAGCGGAAAACGGATATGTGGAAGATCCTGTTTCGTATGACGGAAGCGCGGCGGTCTTCAATTACGCGCCCTACGATCAGTACGTGGTTTATACGAAGGTCGGCTATGTGACGGATATCGTGCTACGGCCGGATGAAGCCGTTCAGAAAGTCGCGGCGGGCAATACGCTTCAGTGGGCAGTGGAAAAAGATGACGTGGCCGGTCACGCGCATGTGTATATCAAGCCGCTTGCAGCGAGCACGACGAACGTGATCATCAATACGTCGCGGCGGTCGTATCGGCTTCTCGTTACGGCGGAAAATCCGAATTACGTGCAGTTCGCTGTCCGCTGGAATTATCCGGTCGAAGATGAGCAGGAACGGCAGGCCGCCATGGCAGCGAGAACGGCAGCGATGAATGAAGCGAACGCGGAAATCGCCGAAGCACGCGAACGGGCTTCCCGCATTCACAGGAATTACAAATGTGTGAAAAACAAGAACGTCACCGAGAAGCTGATTCCGAAGTCAGTATTCGATGACGGTTCCAAGACGTATATCGAGATCACGCCGGACAATACGCAGAACATGCCGGTCATTTACTACTATGACGATTTTGATAAATCCAAGCTTCAGCTTGCCAACTACCGGCTTAAGGGAAATTTTCTTGAGATCGACCGGGTGATGAACAACATGAAGCTCCAGTTCTCACAGAAGCAGTTCCTTCTCATTGAACGCATAGATGAGAACGAGAAGGTGCCGAGCGCGGGAGATATTCAGTTCAACAGCGCTTCATCGGAAGAGCTGTCTGAAGAATCGCTCCGTGCCGGGAAGCACCAGCTGGATACGGTCGAGCTCCGCGACACGAAGCTGCCCACGCTTAAAGAGCGGCTCGCGGAAAAAGAACGGGCGCGGCAGCTTGAAGTACTCCGCGCCGCGAACGGCCAGCCGGAACAGCAGGGTAACGATACCGATGATGCGCTGAACCGTCTCGCCGATGTGCTGGAAAGCGAAGGAGGGAACGAGCAGTGAGCTGGATGAATAAGATCCGCGAGATCCGGGAAAAGAATCTCGCAAAGAAAAAAGAAATAAAAACAGGTGCGGAGGCCGACGGGGGCAGCGAAGCTCCGAAGCTCCCTTCCCATGCTCCGGATAACAAAGTGGATCTCACCGCGACACCGGAAAAGGATAAACGCCTCAATCCCATATTCCTCTATGGCGGAGGCGGTCTGTTTCTCATAATCCTCTGCGCGGTGATGTTCTCATCCTGTTTCCATGATGACCGCGGTGACCGCCGGAAGCCGTCGGCGATGACAGTACAGGGCGACGTGCTGAATGATCAGAGCGTCCAGCAGATCGAGATGAAAAACCTCAAGCAGATGAATGACGAGGCTCAGGCGAACGCGAAGGGCGGAAAGAAGAACGCCCAGGACGGGAAGACGAAGCCGACGAAAGAGGAGAACACCGTCGTTGAAAAGAAGACGGCGCGTTCTTCGGCGGGAGCCTCTTCCGCGAAAACGGAAAAGAAGAAAGAGCTCACACCTTCTGAGCAATACAGTCTTGACGCGGAGACCGCACGGTACAAGCGGGCGCTCGACGATGAGGCCGCGGCATACAGCGAAGACGCGAAAGCAAAACGCAGCGCCATCTTCTTTGATCTCGGCGGTTCTGATAAGAACACGAAGGCTCCGAAGGGAAATCCCCGGACGGAAAGTCCGGCAAACCGTTATTACAATGATGTTCTTCCGCAGGACGGAGACAGTGATTATATCCAGGTCATGGGGAGGTGAAATCAGATGAACCGCAGATACTCTGTCTTCGTTCTTGCGGGGCTGGCGCTTTTATTCCCGGCGGGATTTTCCGCCGAAGCGGCTCCCGCCGACGGAAGATCATCTTCCTATTATTACGAGCTGGCCGAAGCGGATAACGTGCTCCAGGCGGGCACTGTGATCCCGGCTACGCTGCTTACTCCGATCATTTCCGACAACGCTTCAACGATCATCATCGCCGTTGTGCGTCAGGATGTTTTTGATTCCGTGACTGGTACGCAGCTTCTCATTCCGGCCGGGAGCCGGTTGATCGGCGACCCGATGGGGATGAACGGGAGGCGTATTGATATTTCGTTCAGCCGCGTGATTTTCCCTAACGGCCATTCGATCGATCTGCCGGATTACCGTGCGATCGACGGCATCGGGTATTCAGGTGTGAAAGATCAGTACACCCGTCATACCTGGCTTAAGACGCGCTCCATTTTGACCGGAGCGATCCTCGGCGGTATCGTCGCGGGCGCAACGGATGATGACGACAGCAGTTCCCGCTGGAGCGATAACCGGAGCGCCGGAGAGGAAGCAAGGGACGCGGCGATCGGAGAAATGCTGTCCGGTATTGAAGACATGGTGAAAGAGCAGAATGCGGATCTCCGGCCGACCGGCACGATCCGTGAGGGGTATCAGTTCAACGTCATCCTCAATACGGATATCCGCATTCGTCCTTATGAGCGCTGAGGATTTTTCTTATTCCTGTTTTTCATTTTTTCAAAAAGGAAAGAAGGTCTTTCTCTTGAAGAAAAACATTATGTTTACTCGCCCCCCCCCCGGAAGGTATTAGCCGCATCGATCGCGGCGGTCCTGCTGGGAATGGGTGGGTTATGTCCGCAGTCGGCTTTCGCTGATATGAGTTTTCCAAAGTTGTTTATCGGTAATCGCGTTAATTCTTCTTATTTTATGGAAGAGTCTCAATTCAGAGAGACTTTTAATAACGTTGCAATTGCTCCGATAGTTTTTGATTCTTCCGATGGGGGCGAGGGCGGAGGAACTCAGTACACTCGTTTGTATCAGGCTGTGGGTTTAGATGGGAATTTATATTACATCTTTGACGATGGCCCTTCGGAAGCGGGAAATGCTGATAGCCTTAGTGCCGGCTGGTATCTAACTACTGATGGTGAACGTTATGGCCATAAGGTTGTTCGGGTCGGCAAAGTCGGCGATCAGACGATCGACGAAGACGGCAACCAGCATATCGAAGGTGATTCCACGATCGACGGCGACAGCAATATCGGCGGCGATCAGACGGTAAATAACGACCAGACGGTCAAAGGTGATCAGATCATCAACGGGGATTCTACCGTTGCGAACCAGACCATTGAGGGGAACCAGATCATCAACAAGTACCAGACCGTCGGCTCCGGAGCGGACGGCGACGGACAGAAGGTAGACGGCAATCAGGAAGTGACCGGAGACCAGCATGTTGGCGGCAATCAGGAGATCGACAAAGACCAGACGATCCATGGAAACCAGGGCGTGGAAGGCAATTCCACGATCAATGGCAACCAGACCGTCCACGGTCACCAGTGGGTACAGGACGGCCAGTCTGTTACCGGAGACCAGAGCGTTGATGGGAATCAGACGGTCACTGGGGATCAGGACGTTCAGGGCGACGGACACTATGGCGGGAACCTT
>JFBN01011836.1_pt1 | contig 20339 bp, 26 predicted proteins | sample 768741 | NCBI WGS metagenome assembly JFBN01 (sample SAMN01983846, study PRJNA193217) | chicken gut metagenome | biome: terrestrial biome; isolation source: ceca of Broiler chicken | host: Gallus gallus | place: United Kingdom: England | collected 2010-09-07
TAGGAGGGAAATACCGACCCTTAGTGCGAATGATTCTCATTTTTCCCCAAGCCAAATAGGAGGAGATGATGCTCTCCTCCCACGATATCATTATAGCACACTTTCGTCAAGATGTCAACACCTTTTTATAGTGATATTTAATATCATTATATGAACAATAAATAAGGGGCTTAATAAGCCCCCATATATTTATTATATTCATCTATATGTATCAACACCCTGTCATATTGATTATATCTATATAAGCTGTTTACATGCACATTGTTTTGTGGCAACCAATATTCATGTCCATTTGTTGAATACATTCTTATTTCTGGTATCACTTTAATGTCATCTATCATAAAGTATTCAACCCTATTATCTTTAATCAACGCTTTCCTGCCTAATATACAGTGTATTCCATCGTCAAATCTAGCCATGTTATTTCCCTCCTATAATCGCCCATGCTATGCTTTCCGTGGCCCTTACTATGAATCTCTCGAGCATACAACACATCTTGTTTGCCGCCCTGCTATGGCTATTTATCCATCCACCAATAGCCACTAAGATAAAAAACGTTAATGCTAAAATGATGAATTCAGCCATTTTATTTCCTCCTTATTCAATCCACCCATTCCTGGCGAATGCTTTTTTGATTCTTTCTAAATCTTCCATATTTACCCATTCTTCTATAATTCCATGCGCTCCATCATATGTGCAACAATTAACAACTTCGTAATCAGCAGGGTTGTAGTCTACTAAATGGGAAGATTCGGCAAAATGCCTAAGATAGTTGATTCCAAACGATTCATTTATTTTGTAATAGGATTCGCATCTATTCTTGAAATAGTAGTCTTGAAGATGCGAAAGCTCCGGTGAAACTAGAACAATGTTAGCTTGCTCAGCATTTGCAAATATAGAATTCAACCTTAATATATACAATTTAACTTGTGTGATTAAACGTGTTTCCATTTTATTTCCCTTCCATAATCGCCCATGCTATGCTTTCCGTGGCCCTTGCTATGAATCCTTCTAGCATTCGGCAAACCCTGTCCGCTGTTCTGCTATGTTTTTCTACCCATCCACCAATAGCGGCCAGAGTTAAAAGTATTAACGTTAATATGATAATTTCAACCATTTGATCACCCCCTTATGCACTCATCCAAATGAATTCTTTGCCCCTTAAACTTGAAATAGGGCCGTTCTGTATTATAGTATATTTTGCACTTGTGATTGCTTTTGTTGCCTGTCCACGCTCCCGCAGTGAAAACAACTTTATCTTCCGTGCCGTATTCTATGTTCTGAATTTCAATCCCACAAAATCCACTATAATAAGCGATCATTTTATTCTACCTCCATTATTTCATCTTTAAAGAAATCCAAAATCCTTTCAGCAGCTTCACGCCGTGTTGCGGCATTGAACACAGTGTAATATTTGGTTGAAAGGAAATCTTTTTCGTAAAGTATTGCACCTACTTTAGCCACGTGTTCAAATCCTTTAATAGCCTTTTCTCTATCGTACTGATTTTTTGCAATCTTTCTGCGATAATTCGCAATTAAAGGTTTAATTGAACAACTGTAAACCGTGCTGTTATTGATTATGTAGAGGAAAAGCTCCTCCACTGCGATGTGGTCTGTTACTGTTTTCACTTTTCTAACCCCTTTCGTTTTCTGTGCCTTTATTATAGCACACCCCAAAACGTTTGTCAACACTTTTTCGCATAAAATTTTAGGGGCCGGTAAAACACCAGCCCCCCTGTTTCATCTCCATTCGATCTTTCCTGCTTTTTCCTGTTTGCGTATGTATTCCACCGTGAAATACCCGCTCGCGTTATAATAAACGTTGTACCATTTATTATAAGGTATTTTTCCGTCAACGTCCTGTATTACTTTATATTCTCCGTATTCATCCGGGAATAGGTAAACTTTTCTCCCATGTATTAAAGCCGTTTTCATTGTTTCATGATAGTAATATTTTTAATAAGGTATCCGCATCTGAGCATAACAAAAAGCGTCTGCTCAAACAGCTTCGCTTCAACGTTTGTCAAAAATTCATTTTCTCCATCTAAGCTATATTCAATCGTAATCATTACAGTTCCTTTCCGGGCGTGCGCCCATGTGAAATTTTATTTTGAAATTTGGTTTTTCTTGAAAATCCTTTTTCCCATCGTGCAATCTGAAAATCGAAATAAAACACCCCCTTTTATTTTAAGGTTTCCTCAAATCCTTCCCATATTAAATCTAAAGCTTCTTTTTGTTCGTAATGTCGCTCCTCAATTTCGTTAGCCACTTCTATCAAGTAGTCAGCACTTGTAATTAGAACCGATAAAGTCATGGATACAGATTGCCCATCGCATAATTTAAGCAAATCATCTTTGCATTTCTCAATTATGTCGAAAGACTTTTCAGCAATTTCAAATTCTTTTTTGTTCACCGTTCTAGCTCCTTTCGTTTTGCTATGCTTTTATTATACACTTTTAGTGTTACCCTGTCAAGTGGAAAATGCGGTGGAAAGGGTTGAAATTTCTCCACCGCACTTCCCGGCGCAACGCCATATAGGGTAGTTAAGTTGTACTCTGTCCGATGATGAGGAAATGCACGTTGCCTTGGCAAGTCCGGCTGTTGCCGTTCATCAGCTGAATCTCCGGCAAGTATTTCCTCAGGTTATCATCCCGGCTATCAATATCCAGAACGACAAGCGCCCCCTGGTAGTTGGTGCTCCTAAAGTCTGCGCCAATAAAGCTGGGCGCGGCTGTAAACGGGGAAGGATAGGGATAACTTTCGTGGGAAATGGGGCTTTTGTTTGTTTGGTACATCGACCCCACCTGCTGGGTCAAACTGGCGTTAATGGGTACGCTGGCGCTTACAATCTGCCATCCCGTGGTAAACTTAATGGTAGTGAACACTCCACTTGTGGTAATGCTTTTCACATGCTTGTACGCTTGCATGTCCTGGAGCGTCAAATTATGAGAATTTACCTTAGAAGTGAGTTGCCCCACTTTATTTGTGAGGTCAGAAACAGTGTTTTTAAGGTCATTGTCGGCAGTTCCGGGGTCATACCTACCACCTACGGTGCATCCCACTTTCGCGCCGTTGCCGGTTACTGAACCAGCAATGCAACCCACAAGCGTGCCGTTGTTCGTCACATTCACGCCGTTTAAGTTGCACCCTTCCATTGTGGCGTTGGTGGGAATCGTAATAGTAGACCCAGAATATTTACACCCGATGAATTTTACAGGTGTGTTTCCCGTGCCCTCAAAATTGATTCCTTCAAACTGGCACCCTATAAAGGTGATTGTTCCAGCGCTATAACTGGTGTTGATGGTGACATTTTGAAAAACGCAGTTTTGATAAGTTTCCATCCCGGTGCAATTGAGTTTTGCACTTGCCCCAAAGCTAACATTTTTAGCCTTTACTTCGCCTGTGGCAAGCTGTCCGGTGACGGTATTAAGCGCGCTGATATTTAGAGTGTCAACTTTTGTGTTGCCCTGGAAAATTGCGGAAGTAGTCCCTCCAATGGTACCGGTGATATTGCATCCAGTATAAGTATTACCACTCCCCAGGATAAGCGCATCTCCGCTCGCTGTTCCACTCAAAACAAAGTTACAGTGTTCAAGCGTACAATTATTGCCTACATTTACAGGTGCACTTACCTTAAAAATGCAATCGTGGTAATCGCTTCCTTCTGTGCCATCAATGCCAGTGAATGTAATGCCGTTGTATGTGCCTTTCGGCATTTTTACGGCTGAAATGGTGATTTCTTCACCAACAGGTTTAAAAGCTTGAAATGCTGTGCTCAAATCGCCGAACTGATAAGAACCCGGACTAAATTTAATTTCAGTCGCTCCAAACTCAGCACTTAAGAGCCAAAGCAAAATAGGGGTGTTTTCGCTGGTGCTCTTGTTTTCATCACCGCCGAACCATTTAAAATACGGTGCTTTTACATTGTTAGAAAAGCTATCTCGTACAATGATTTTGCCGTCAAAGACCTGCGCATTTTGTTCAGCAATGAACGATTTCAAAAATGTTACCGTGCAATTATCTTCGCCTGTATAATGTAGGTAAGCACCCGGCATAAATTGCACATAGCACGGTATTGTAGTGTCGGTGCTGATGTTATAAGTTCCAGGCAGAAGTACAATGGGTGTATCAGCGTCAAGGGCGTTGAAAAGCATTGTATTATCTGTAATTCCGTCACCATGAATATTGCCGGGAACAATCCAAGAAATATTATTATTTAGTTTTTCGATTTCTGTTTCGTGCTGTTGGCTTACTGTTTCCAAACTGCTAACCCTGCTAGTCAGCGCATCAATGGCAACATCACCGCTAGACCAATAAGCCCAATACTCGGTATTGGTTACGGGAGTTCCAGCAGGTACCGGCTTCCTTGAAACATAACCAACGCCGTTACTTGTCACAAGGTCAATAGCTTCGTAAGCCGTTTCGTTGCTCCATTCGCCCATAAGGCGGGGCACATATCTTGCACCAACATAAATGTTTTGGGGTTTCATTGATATCCCTCCTTAGTTGCCGTACATGAAAATGGTGACGTACCCGGTTGCATTCCCACTTGTTGGGCGGATAATATAGAACGGACACACGCGCTGTCTAATGTGTTGGCTTGTGTCCATGTTAGGCCACACTATACCGCCCAGGTTTGCATTAGTTGTATAAGTCATATTGATGTAAGGCTCGTTAGTAAATGTATATCCGCTAGGCAAGTTAAGAGTGCCGAAAGCTGAATTACTGCGATACCAATTTCCAATGGCTGTAGTACAAGCTAAATTACTAAAACTGCACTTAATCCATAGTTCTTTATAGCCGTTGCTCCATTTTCTGCCCCTGTACGTTACACCGCTTGTAATCGTGCCATTTGTTTCACTGGTAATGTAATTGTAGTCTACAGTTTGAGCAATGCTTAGTGCTCGACTTGCGTCACTTTCCGCATCGTTTGCTTTGTTCAAGGCTTTGCTGGCATCAGATACCGCCGCTTCAATGCCCGCCTGCATGGCAGTTACCTGCTGTTGCAAAGCAGTTAGATTTGTATTGACGCTCGAGGATTTGATAGCAGATTCCACAGACGTGCTAAAGTCTGTAATCTCGCTTGTCGGGTGGTTGTGGGCGGACGGTGTAAAGGTCTCCGGCTTGTTCTGGATGTTATCCCATGTTACACTTCCAGACCCTCCACCACCACCGCCAACCCCAGCGGCTTCTGCTTTCTGTTTAAAAACTGCATTGTCAACATTACTTAAAGTAATATTGGCGTAATTCTGGGGAAAAGCAGAGATACTCTGTTGCAATCCACCGATTGCATCCGTCAGTCCCGTAATATCGCCTTGTGTGTGGCTGTGCGTAGCCGGGGGAAATGTGTTTGGTTTGCCGCTGATATCGTTCCAAGACGTGGGGAAGGAACTCGGCTTACCTTCAATTGCATCCCATGTCACAGCTCCTTTTTCCGGTATAACTCCTGCGGCCTTCGCTTTCGTCAAGAAGTCAGAATTCGCCACATTGTCGAGTGTCTTATTGGCCGTCTTGCTTAAAGCAGTTTGCAAACTTGATAAAGTTGTATCAAGTCCCTGTATATCAGAAGTACCATGTTTGTGCGCAGAGGGTGTAAACTGGGTAGGTTTATCTGAAATATCTGCCCATTTAACGGGGTAACTTTCCGGCTTGCCGGTAATAGATTCCCACGTTGTGGGGAATGTGGCGGGTACTCCGGTAATGGCATCCCACGGTACAGAAGTTACACTTCCGCCCGCACGATATGTATAAGCCCAGTATTCGCCATTATCTTCATTAGGTGCAACACCTTTGGGCACATCTTTCTTGGAAGTATATCCGTTGCCGTCCGTATAAACTACAACGGATAGGGGTTCATACTCGCTTTCTGCATCCCATTCCCCATAGAACTTGGGAACGTACCGCATGCCAATATAACGATTCGCCATTATACCTCTAACCTCCTTGCTTTTCTCGACAAAGAAATATTGTTTCCGTCTGTATACATTGTATGATTTCCCGGTTGAATTGTCAAGGCCTGGTTGCCGGTGGCTTGGAATGGTTCGGGAGTAGCAAGCTGGTAGGCAACCTGTGCCCCGGTGGTGGGAGTTGTCCCAGCGGAATACACATCCTGGTCACTAATCCATTCTCCTGGCAGAGATTCCCCGTTATAGCTGGCAATATAGCCCCACGTCTTACTCCCCGCCCCCGTCACCGCATCCACCGTGCCGCCGTAGATGGTCTCGGGAAGGGTGAGGGTGGAGGTTTCGCCTTGGTAGGGTTCGTAGGGGGTGGGGGTGGAGCCGATTTCAAGCTGGATATCACTTATTGAACCATTTACCTGCGTATTAGGCCTTATTTGCGCATAAAGGCGAATATACGCATTATTTTCGGTAAGAGTATAAGACACACTGTTTTGCAAGTAGGCAATGGGAGTATCATCACTTTTAAAAATTCCGGCAACAAAAGTTATATTATTATCGGTTGTTTTATAACTAAGGATATATGTCGCAGGGAGAATTTGAAATACAACATTAAAGACACTACCAGTAGTTGAAAAGAGGTCTCCCGTTTCGCCCTGTGCGATTATTCTATTGTTTTCAATGGTCCACGTAATACCTTGCCCTATGTGTGTTGCTTCTTTAAAATTTCCAACCAGATTCTTCCCCCGCACATTCACCGTCACTTCATCATATCCAGAAATAGGCCGAACATTCTCGGGGCTGGGGTCACCACTACCCGCTTGCTTGGGTTCCAAGCTTACAACGGGGAAAAGATATTCCGTGTCGCTCGCTTCCCAGCTTATGGGATTCCCGCTTAAAGTTTTTAAGGGGCACATCGTTTTTATCATATCTTTTTCAAAGCGCCCGTTCATTAAGTAACCATAGTCTGGGGTAATACCTGCATTGTATAGCTCTATAATATCCGGTTTCAATAACAACTCGTTAAACTTATCAGGCATATTATCACCCCTTACCAATTCAACACTAAATGGCATTCGAGCGGGTCGCCATATGGGATGGTGTCAAAGCCAAGGAAATCCCAGGAATCAGGTATATATGCGGTGAAATGCCCATCTGCCGTAAGTCCAAAGGAAACGTAAGACACAATCCGGGCAACAAGCTTTTGCACATTTTCGTCAATGTATTCTTTAATGGGGTCAAGGTACAAATCTATGTAATCGCCGTTTTTGATTTTCTCTAGTGTTTCATTCATCTTGGCAAGGTCTTCTGAAACACTTTGCCGCAATTCAATAAACTGGTTTGCAAGATTTTGCTGTTGTAAGTTAAGCTGAGCAAGAGCGGCTTCAAAGTTTTCTTGCGTTTCAAACATGGTATTCATGTAATCGGTAAGTTTACAAAGCACTTCATAGTAGCTTAAACTTTCGTCATACACCAAAGGCAAAACCTTCTGGCAATAGAATTTAAAATTGTTAGAAGCCATAAAGAGCACCTCCTTTTAATAAACACCCATAAATAGGGAAGAAAGGTCGTTGATAATCTGCATGTCAATATTAAGTATTATAGCACGATAATCTTTAATCATTTGGGCAAGTGAACGGTTACCAGATAAACCTTTTCTCGTTTTGGTAGTTTCTTCTGTGTCGTTGCCTGTTCTCGTTCTTTCGCTGTCTGTTATGTCCTTACCACTTAAATTTGTGGTACCTTCATTCTGCTGAGCACCGGAAGCGTATAAGCTATTTCGGTCAGGGTTAACTTGTGCCTGTGGGTAATCTCTAATTAGCGTGTTACTATTTGTAGTTCCGTCTTGATTTGTAGTAGCAGTTGCTTTTCCTGTTTCATTCGCTTTACTATCAAGCGTTCTTTTTAAGGTTTCCGTGATATCCACGTCATAAGTGATATTATAATTTTTCACTATCGTTTTATATAGCTCTACATAATAAGGCATTATTTCATTGAGTTTCATGTTTAGATATGTACGCCACATTTCAACAGTTTCCAGCCCTATTTCACGTCTTAAATAATGTAGAGTTATTTTTCTTTCAAGCTCTATCCTGTGTCCTTCTTCCCATATTGGAAAATCAAAGTTGAAAATATAGTTTTTATTCGCTTCATCAATTCGAGTTAAAAGGGGGCTTTTTTCATTGCTATTCGCATAAACAATGCTCAATACCTCTGTTGTGTATTTAGCCATCTTTTTCCCCTCCCTTATCGTTTTTAGGTTTTTCACTGTTTACAACTGTTTGCATTTCAGATTTGAATTTCACTGAAATGTTAATGCCAAACATGCGGTTAATTTCTTCACAAGCCTGTTGTCTGCTTTGCAAAGCCACATTTCTAGCCATTTCCGTAAAGCCATAGCTTCCCGCCACTTCATCAGCAATTAGTCGTTCCTTTTTATCCTGGTTATTGTTTTCAATTCCTAGATACGTTAAATATTCGTTGATAAGTTGATGCTTCTGTACTTCTAGCTTATCCGTAACATAAGGTGCCGTTGTATCAAGCACATCTATATTTTGCTCCCGTGCAAGGCTCTTATCACCGAAAATAAACGGTTCATTGCCATCCCATTGCATGAACAGGTTTTTCATGGTCAAACGCTGTTCCTCATTGCAAAGTATCACTTTCGGTGTTTTCTGTCCTTTGATGTTTACATCAATCGTTCTTTGAATGTCTGCTAAACGCAAGGCCGCCAATTGCGTTGTCATAAAATCGCTTTTGTGAAGATAATTGTTCCAAATAATTACACTGTCTGCTTTTGTAACGGTGTTATTATACTGTCCATTACTGGCGTAAACGTGACGCACCTGGGGTATATCGTATACATCAAAAGCCCCGCCAAGATTAGCGTTAAGACACAGATAACCAATAACAGGGTCTTTGAAAAATACGCAGTATCCACGTTCAAAAAGCGAACGCTCCATGAAACGTATATCAATAGTATCAGGCACGCCCTCCCACTCAAAGCGATTCATGGCGATTGCCGAAAGCCTATCAAAGTAATCAATGTATGTCGCGTTATTAAGCTCGGCGCTCGCCCATCTCTTTAATCGTCTTGATTTACCCATGAGCACCCTCCTTATACAATAGAATTATCTGCAAAGAAATTTCCATATTCATCTTTATTATGCCAAAATCTGATACCATTATTAAAACAGTTCTGTATCGTTTCCGCATATGCTGGCGGTATTTCTCCATCACCCTGTAAAAGTGCATTTTGAGTTTTGATATAGTTGAAATTCCTTCTACTGTTAATATAAATGCTGTTTGTGATTTTACCTATTGTAATGACATCATTCTGTTGATAACCAAACATAGTAAAAAATTTATCTAGTCTAGTTGCGTAATCTTGCCTAATGCTTAAATCAGTAAATAGGAAATCTTTTGCTTTCATGGCAACAAGTGCACCGTTAGCCGTCTGCCCGTTTGCCTGGGGCGGTAAGCTTCTTGTGGCGTTTTGTTTTGCCAGTGTTTGAGCAATCCCGAAAATACTTGATACAGTTCCCCCAATATTTGCACTCAACAAATTTCCGATACCACTAGCCACTTGTGCTCCCAACTGTAAATCCTGCCCGGTGAAAGTCATGCCCAGCGCGGATACACTCCCCATTTGTGCAAGATAAGCCTGGTAAGCATCGGTCACCCACGCACAGGGGAAAACCTGATAAGGTTAAACCATAGTCAAAAGCATTTCCCGCCGTGTCTGTTCCTAACGGTTTCATGCCGTTGTAATCTTGAGGAATCAGTTTAATGATAGGTGTGGGAGAAAAATCACCCACCATTAAAAACTTATATACATTTTGTCCGGGGTCTTTGGCAAAATATTCATAGTGATATTCGGCGCTTTGGCCCGCCATATTTGATACAAGCAACATTTTATAAGGATACGTCAACAGCTTTTTATTTTTAGGGGAGTATCCGTCAAGCGTTTCTCTAAACGCTCCTTGATAAGTATATAGCACGGTTGAAGCGCTAGAAGTGCCTTTTGCTACTACAAAATTACTAGGCATTTGCCATATCGCCAAAATGGCATTTGATTTATTAGATTCAGTTAACAATGAAATAAACTCATTCACCTCTGACGCTGTGTCAAATTCCAAGTAATTTAAGCCGCTGTAAATGCCATTATAAAAACCGCCCTCTGAATCACTTCCATATTTATCAACAGTTGCCGCTACTATGATTTTATAATCAGTAAATTTTTCGGTACGTTTTGTATCATTGATAATATAATCGCCTAGCTCTAAATTTTCCGGTATCAGGTTATTTCCTATTGCATCGTTAACAGCGTGATAACGCTCGGCAAAAGTGCCTTTTCCTAAATCAATATCAAACATAAACGTTTGAATAACATCGATATCATAATGAATTCGGCTTGTGTACATATCTATAAAATCAACTTGCGTTATAAAACCGAACCACCATTTGCCTGTGCCAAAATCCGTGTTAGTAAATGCAACATAGTTGCATTCTAGGTAATCATCAGCTGGCCCCGGTACAAGAACAGTACCCTCCATAACTCGGAATGGGGTAATGTTCTCGAACCTCTGTTTAGTGCAACTAACGATATAACGCATTTGGGCGTTTGAATCTGCCCAAAGAATAGTATCACTATAATTCGGTTCGAAACAAACGCCCTTGCATATGCGTATCTCGTTTTTAGGCACGTAGGGCGGGTTCGGCGTTAAGAAAACATCTTCATAGGCCATACCCTAGCCCTCCTTTTATGCGGAAACAGTCACGGTCGCGGTATCTTTAGCGCTAGAACTGTAAACGCTAGTAGCGGTCACAGTAATAGTAGGCCCGGCTTCATCCGCCGCAAGCTTCAAACGGCCCTGCGCATCGATGGTGGTATTACCAGAAGAATTACCGGAAATAGTCCATTTCACACCGGCAGGAGCGAACCCGGCATTAGTAACTTTGGCGTTGAAATACAGCAAAGCACCGGGGGAAGCCGTTGCAGTATCGGGAGTAATTGCAACGGCAGAAACAGCAGGGCTTTCAGTGCTGAACAGAAGAGCGTTGGCAAAGGGGGAAGTGCTGAAAGTTTTCCATGCGTGAAGGAAATAGTTCCAGTAAAGACCCTGGCCGTTATAGGCGTCCGTCATCTGCTGGAAGTTGTCGAAAATCATAAAGAAAGAGTTATCCACGCAAATCGCGGGGAGTGCTTTCAGCTTGTCGTTATCGCCGGACTGAATGGTCTCATAGCCGGGGTTTTCGCCCAGAAGTGCATCAAGGCGGGCAATCTCGCTTGCATCAAAACCGAAAGAATCCACTCGGATAATGCGCCCCATAAGCTCTACCTTATCGATGTTAAAGGCAAGAGCCAAGGTTTCCACATCCACCATGTTAGCAAAGGCGGTGGACATGATAAGCACCTGATTATTCTTCTCGGTAAAGGTATGTACACCGGCAACGTTATAATCAGCCTTAAGGAACGTCAGATTGTCGCTCATGGTCTTGAGGACAGTCACAATGGCGTTGCTGTTTTCGGCGGTCGCGGCCTGGATAGAAACGGGGTAAAACTGCCCTTTAAGAGCAGCCTTAGCCAGCATGTACTTCATCACCAGGAATTCGTCATAGTTTTCGCTGGTGTAAAGGGCTTCCGTGATGCGCCCCACAAGGTCAGAAATGCCCTGGAAGGACAGGAAAGCTTGCTGAAGCTGGGCCTGGGAAACGGTAGTCTTGTAAAACTTCTGGTAATTCATGGTGTGGAAAGCGCTTCGCACATCGGGAAGTTTGCGCTTGAAAACCTCGTTTTCGGCAGTTTCCGGGTCAAAGTTCTGGGCAGAAACGATATTCACGAACAGTTCTTCGATACTCTCGCCATACTCCATCATACCGCGCTTAAACATGGCCCAGGGGTTGCTATACAACTTAGAGTTGATAAGCACAAGGCCAATCCGGTTCACAAGAGCATTAAGAAATGCGTTAGCATTGGGCTGGAAATCGCTGATAGCTTCACCAGCGGCCCTTAAACTCTGCAATGCCATTGCACGTGTTGCCTTGGTGCCGTCTGCAAGGGCTTCACCTTCATTCAGCACATGGGGAACATTGGTAAGCCCTGCCGCATTCGCTACAGAGTTAACAACATCGGCGGCCGTGGCGTTCAAGTTTTCTTTCTTGGGAATACTAGCCATTATTATACCTCCTTAAATAAATCACTGATATCTTTTGCCTGTGGCTCCATAATTGTAGGTTCTTCAACGTCCGGTGTTTTAATTTTTTCTTCCGGGGGATTGAAAAACCGCTCAATATACTGGGCCTTTAGGCTTTCGTACTTTCCTTTATAATCGTTTGTGTCTGTCTGGTTCGGAGTAACCGTGAAAGCGTCTTCTCCATCGTCAAGCCAGCCCTGACAAGTGCCCTTAATAATGGTTTCACGCTCGTTCAGTTCATCCCTGATAATACCAAGCTTTTCTTCCATTTCCGGCGTAAGTCCTGCGGTTTCTAAAACTTCGCCTAAGATTTTGTTAATCGTGTTCCTGTTTCGCATTTTAAAACAACCTACCTTTCAATCTAAGCCAAGGATTAAAATAAAGTCCTATTCCGCCCTTTTGCACCCTGGCTGTTGGCGGTTTAGGTGGTTCGGGGTCAACGCCGCCCCCACCCTGCGGGGGATAATCCAAATAAATGAATCCTTGCACATAAGCTTCGCTGGGTGCCCAGGAAGGTACATAGCCATTAGAAGGATAGAGTGTTTCTGTCCAAAAATAGGACGAACCCCAACCCGAATTACTGGTTACGATACTCCCATCGTCATTTATTTGTTCGACTACTGCAACGTGTCCACCATCACTATACCATGTAACTATTATAGCACCTAACTGTGGCTCTTGTCCAGTCTTTTTTCCCATTTCTAGGGCATCATTCCACCAAGTATTTGCATTACCCAGTGGAAGCTCCGGCCGGACATTTTGTATTTCCCACCAACGCCCCCAACAATAGCATGTACAGTTCGGCAACCCATATCCCGCTGTATAAAATGGGTTATCATCATACCAATAAGGGTTACCCTCCATACCATCGCTATCAAGTCGCGGAACATACTTTCCGCCTGTGGGGTGCTCCTGTATCCAATTGAACCAATACCTTGCATTTTTGCGGCGTTCTTCCTCTGCCGCCACTCCGGCGCGTTCGTAGTTATACAAAAATACACTTGCTAAAATCTCAGGGCTTTCGCTTGATTGTACAAATTCGTCAAACGTCATCGGATATCGTTTTGTAGGTATCCACACCACTTCCCTTTCGGGGTGTGCCCATTCTTCCCATATTTTAGCGCATTGGCCAAAACCGTCATCTATTGCGTATCCTTGTTCACGTAACCAATTAGTAATCCTTGTGCCGGGTGTCCAACCTACTAAGCCATAGCCCAACACACTAGGATTAGAAGGGTCTAAATTTTGCCATATTCCAGGATTGATAGTAGATTCCCTTTGCATATTTCCCAACATACCGGAAATAGCGTTCAGTGTCCAACCCAATTTAGAAAAATAGTCGTTGATAATGAGCACATTATTTTCCATTTCAGACTGTGACAAATAACGATTGCCCTTTATCCATTCCGTGGGAACGGGTGTGGGTTCCGGCTCAGGCCCAGGCCCAGGCCCGGGGCCAGGCGTACCACCTCCCGCAAGCTCTGTCCAGTCCTCAACAGTACCATTAAAATAGTCTAAGTCGAGCGGGTTTCCTTGGTATTGCCATATCTGCCAGGTATCCCAGTTAGAGTAAGAAGGGGAATAAGTCTCCCAGTGCGCAACCCATAGCCAATACCCAGCTTGTGCAATGGGGGCATATTTACTATTAGTTGCCTGGTTAGCCTGGATATATAGACCTGGCACCACGCCGGTTTCTTCTTTAATTGTGTCCAAAAATTCTTGTATCCATGAAACAGGATAAGACAAACTTTTCTGCTCCCAGTCCAAAGCTATCAAGCAAGAGCCTACCCATTCATTTATATATTGAAGCATTGAGCGGGCTTCCTCCGCACCCGTGTTACCCAAATCGGGGCGGGCATAATGGTAAAAACCGAAAGGCGTCCCAGTTTTTAAAGCGCTATTTACATGGCGTTCAAGACCGGGGTCTACAAAATTAACACCCTCGCTTGATTTTATAATTACAAAATCATAGGATGAAAAATCCATTTCACCCTGAAATGATGATACGTCAAGTCCGTTTAACATGATACCATCTCCATAAAGGTTTAGCCCCGGTTTCCCGGGGCCGTTCTTTTACCTGTCTGCAATAAAATTTTTATAAATATTATACGCAACTTGTGCAAGTTCTTCTCGCGTGGGCAAGTCTTTGGGTCTAAATGATTTGGGGTCACCTTCTTTATCGCCCACCATAATTCCGTTAGTCATAGCCCATGCAATAGCCATTCTAGCCCATGGGCTTGAATCAGTTTCCTTTTTCAGCTTCTTAAAATATGCCGCAATCTGTTCATCAGCGATTTTCCTTGTCTGCGCTTCGTTCAAGTCTTCCACCTCCACATCGTCCCTACCGCAGTATTTCCACCATTGTTCTTTTGTGCCATTAAAATAATCAAGGTCTAGGGGGCTTCCCCTATACTGCCAAATAGCCCAATTCGCCCAGTTAGAATAGGCGGGGGAGGTAACGCCCCAATGGGCCACCCAAAGCCCATAATCTGCTTTAGCAATGGCGGAATACTTGGAAAGTTTAGCTTGTGACGCTTGAATATAAAGCAACGGTTTAACACCTGTTTGTTTATACACATAATCAAGCCATCCTTTTGCCCATTCCGGGCTGTATTTAAGGCTATCGCCCTCCCAGTCGAGTGCCATTATACAATTGCCAACTTGCCCGCCGATATAAGAAAGAAAACTCTTTGCTTCCTGCTCGGGGGTATTACCTAAATCCGGTCTTGCGTAATGATAAAAACCATAGCATTTATCTTTCTGCGGGGTGGGGTCACTTGTACCAAACAGCCTGGATAAATGCCTATCAAGACCGGGGTCTTTGCTGTTCTTGCCCTCGCTTGCCTTGATAATCACAAAATCAAATAGATTGTAATCTACTGCACCGGGGACTTGCCAGCTGGAAATATCAACACCTAAAAGCACCTTTGCATCTCCTTTCAACTCGCCTTTGCCGTACTTACAGGGGCATCCAACTTAGCAATCAGTTTTTCAATAACAATGGTGTTATTGTTGATTGCTTTAATAACCTCGTTCATCTCCTCTTTGTGCGCTTCACGCTCTGCCGTAATCTGTTCACGGTTTTTGTCACTAATGTACTTTACATACCATGACATTAGCCCGCACATTGCAATAGGGAAGCCCACACTCTGAATTAAGGTCATTACATCCTGAACTGTCACCCCGTTCACCTCCCTTCTCTAGTTTTCCGGTCTTTCTATAAATAGTATACCAGAGTAGGGGATGGGGGTCAAGGGGACAGCGGATTTTCCTTGATTTTAAAAGGCGTTTCTACCAACACAGCACCGCCGGGCACAGTCTTAAAACGCTTTTTCCCCGGATAACTGGCACCTACTGCAAAGTTATCCCATGTCACATACTCATGGCAACTTGAAGGCATACCGGCGCATGTTACCTTTGCGGGTGCATAATACAACTTCTCTTTCTTAAACTTTCCCACTCTCAAATTGTTTGCCTTTACCCTGGCTTGCTTTCCCGGTATTTTATCAGGTATAAACTCAATATAGCACTTAGCGCGCAGGAAACGGGCTTTAATGAAACGGCTTTCCTGTTTCCATGCTCCCAACCTATAATCATCTATATCCATATTTTCCGGGGGTTGTGTTCCCACAAGGTGCAAGCTGTCAGTATCAGCGTAAATAAAACGGTCAAAATTTGCCTGAGCGTTTCGTATAACATCTTCACGAGAATAAGCAGTTATGAAACAGGCAACAGGCAAATATAATGGTTCCCGTTCTTCTTCCTCTCCTAGCCGATACTTAATCATGTTTTCTTCCTTATCAAAATACGGGATTTTGCTTTGCACATGAGGATTTAAAGCAAACTTTCCATAAAGAGCATTTAACATAAGCTTGGCAAGCGTTCGCATACCCTTATTTCCTGTTCTAGTGCTTTCCTCTTTAATCCTATACCATTTGTCAATATAGTTATCAAATAAACCAACAACTGCACGAAATTTCCATCCGCCTAGCCAATTTATTTCACCTATTATATTGTAATGGTCAAGAAATAACTTCAAGTCTACACTCGTAAGGCAAAGTGTTATTTCTTCATCATTTGAAGATGAAACATATTCAGTAGGCAAGAATCCCATATAGCCGTTCTTAATCTGTATGGTGGGTAAATGGTCTTTTTTCAACTCAAAGATACAAGAAAAAGCCTGTATATACAAAGGATAAAATTCATCCTCTATATATTTCCCCTCAAAATGTTCCCCTACGTCATAGGGGAGAGGCTTAAACTTCATCATAGAGGGGTACATACTATTCTTATCGTAAACAACGCCGTGTCCGATGTTGCGCCCCTGATATTTTGGGTTGACATAGGTAAAGCCGCCTTTATAGGCTTGTCTAATGTCAGCATCATATACAGGGGGTGGAAATATTAAATCAAATTTTCTATCCAGAGTTGATTTAAAATCAGATAAAGCATTGCTACCTTGTGTCATCTGGGTAAGGTCTTGACTAAATAACTGTTCAAGCGCCTGTCCTACAATTTCACAATCATTTTTAATATAGTTGTATTCTTCATCCGTTATTTTCCATCCAACCGGCCTAGGATATGAATAGTCTATTTCCCCTTTCTGAATCTTTAACCCAAAACTTTTTGCTATCACTTTAACACTAAATGGTATAATCTTAAGGCTATCTAAAATTGTTATTGTACTCTTTGATTTCATTTTAAGCTTGATAGAATAAAACAAATTCTTATCTGAAATCAAAGTGCTAAATTGATTCTTATAGATTTTCCTTTCCGTTGTGTGCTCAAAGCCATTCCTAAAAAGCCAATCTATAATAAATGTGCCATCAAATTTTAAGTTATGAAAATAGATAGTGCAATCACCTAAATCCGAAACTTTATCAAAAAACCATTCAATGCTATTTCCGCATTCAAACTTTTTGCTATCCATATAATACAACCCACAAGCCCACACCCGGCAATCTTCTTCCGTTGTGGTAGTTTCAAAATCAGCGCATATTGTTACGCCTTTTCTTTGCGTGCTCATAGCTTACGCTTCCTGGTTTTAGTCTTTGTAAATGTCCCTTTGCTTGTTTTAGTAACCTCTTTCCATTGTTCTGTAATCGCCGCAAGGCGCATTTGCTTATCTTCATAGCCATACACAAAGTGCAATGTTAAACGGCTGTTTTTCGCCGTGCTTTCTACCATAAATTTAGGGTCTAATTTAAGAAGCAAAGAACGGGCTTCTTTATAGCCTTTTGTGCCTTTAAACTCCTGTTCGAACGCCCTAAGATAATTTTTCTTGTAAGTTTCCTCTCCACGTTTCCAATAATCCACATTAGCCTGGTGCTGGAGGGAACGAAAATACTTATTAAAATTACTGCTATCCGTATATGTTTCTGTCCAATTTCTTGCGGGCTTTAAATTTAAATGTTCCATTCTTCCCATCTGCTGGGGGTCAAATTTTACTTGCAATTCCTCAAGCCTTTTAGCTCTACGGTTGTTAATTCTCATAAGAGCATAACGATTCTCATTACGTTCCCACATGGTAAACTTAATGCCACTTGAATTAGTATAAATGCGCTCTGCACCTGGACGCAAATAACGCCCATACACGTTCATAATTCTGTTATATTCTGCCCTGCTGGATACAGTGCTTGCTAAGTCAGAATATTTCAATTTTGGGGGCTGAAAACCGAGCTGTTTCTGCATTAAATTTCTTTTCTTGTTAAAGTCAGATACAAGCGTTTTTAATCGTTTATCATCCTGCTGTGTGTACGTTTTGAAGAGCGGTTTTTTCTTTGCCATATGGCACACCTCCCAGAAAATAGCGGAAAAGGGGAGGGGCCGCTATTCCCCTCCCCATTTTCCGGGATAGATATTGAAAAAGTTTGTAGCTTATAAACTACGCATAAGGCCAAGCGGCCTGATAAAGTTGCCTGGTTTTAACCGAGATTGCCATTCCAGGAAACAACGTCAAAAGACAGCATGCGGCGTTCTTTCACCTGGCGCTGTGTTACTTTGATAGTAACGGGGGCTTTCCAAGTTTCAGGCGTGCCCACAATGGCACACATATTCTTGAGAGCATTATAAATGCCCTTAGAAATAGAAACGTAGGTTTTCCCAGCATTATCAAAAAGCACGATGCGGGGCTGTCCCATAACTTCCCCGGTTTCCTGGTTAACCATATCAACGGGCTGAATAAAAATGTTTGTAATATCCAGGTTCTCGTTGATATGATTAGCAAGGGATTCATCGGGGTTATTCATGGCCTTAAACAGCATAGAAGCCGTCTTTTCGTCCGTTACCTGCATAGAGCAATAAGGCTGGCCCATCTCGTTTTCTACCGCATTGTAAAGAGTGATTGCATTATCCATTTTCTTGTACCTCCACTAGTTAAAATTTACTCTGCTGCCTGTGCAATGTGGTCGTTCAAGAACTGAACAAGAGAATCTTCATCCACATCATAGGGAACTAAAGACCGTTCAATGTTCACCACGGAAAAATCGGGAAACATTTCCTTAGCCTTGGGCAAAGAAATACGCCCAATGACTTTCCTCTCATGCAAGTTCACAATGGCATTGTCCTTCTTTGTGCCAATCGTAATGCGGGAAGTTGGTACCTTGATAATCATTTTCTTTTTCCTTTCTTTATCTAGTTTTAGAGGAATACGGTTTATTTCCTCTCTACGTTTATAAGTGTACTACTTTCTAATGGAATTGTCAAGCCCTTTCTCAAAATAATTTTTAAACACGGGGCAGGGCGGTAGAATATCCTCTATATTACACTCTAACGCCAACGCTATTTTGATAAGCTTATTAAAGGATGCTTTCGAGATATCGTTAACTCCCTGCTCGTAATTCTGAATTGTGCGTAAATTAAGGCAAGAGCGCTGAGCAAGCTCTTTCTGGGTAATACCCAAACATTCACGCATATATTTAAGGTTGGCTCCTGTGTTCATAATAGTTTATATATCTCCTGTTCTGTCAATTTCTTTATATACATATTTTCGTAACGGATTACGCCTATCTTAATGCACTTACTAAACCACTCCAAAGCGCCCGGCTTTCCTTTAGTTAATAGCACGTTTTCGCTGTGGTCGTCTAGGGTTAAAGCATATATAAAGGGGCAAGAGGGGTCTACCTTATCGCTGATATATACAAGCCCCTTATTTTGGTCAAGAAATACACCATACTGAATCCCACCGCATACTATTGTAAATTGGTATGTAGCGTGCCCATCGTGGACGGCGATAAAGTCTGAATTATCTTCGATAAACTTACCACTGGAAGCATAATCGCCATAGCGGGTGTTCTGTATCATCTTCCCAAACTTGGTAGTGGCACGTTTATTCTTTAATTCAGGGGAACCCTCTGCCCATTGATAAAGCACATTTTCACTTGTCCATATTTGGCCCTGCTTAATAGGCTGAACATTAAAAGCAGGGTGAAGGTGATAGGGGTTGTAAAAGCTTGTATTATTACCAAGCATAAAAACCTTTACTCTATCTTCCTCTCGATCTACTGTATGATAGATGGAAAGTAATAGGTCTGGCTCTTTCCAACCGGAAACATAAGCGGAGCGAGAGCCATCTTCTATCATATATTCATCAAATATCATATAATAGACATTCGGGAAGGAACGTTTCTTGATTTTCTGGGATTCAGATAAGGCGATACAAAAACCGACTAATTCACCATCAATGGACATTTCTTCAAAGGTATATGTGCATTTCACACCGGGAAATTCTTTATCCATTACTTTTTCGAAAGCGCGTTCTAACACGCCGTCTTTCTTTTCCTGCTGTGTACGTACAAGATAAATAAATTGCTGATGTTTCTCTAAACAACGATTAACAACCCATTTCTGAGTTGTATATGTTTTACCGATAGAACGCTCGCCATTGATTAAATTAAAATTACGCTGATATGGTAATATTTTATTTATATCCCAATACATTGACAAAATACATCACCACTTTATAAAATAAGGGCGCAAGAAATGGAACAGGAAGCGGCGGGGGTCAACCCGTAACACCTAGGAGGAACCCAATCCTTGACGCCCTAGTGTGTCACAACTTCTCAATATCAATTCCAAGCCTTGCGCTAATACTATTATAACAGGACAAGGGGCAAAAGTCAATCGATATTTTTATATCGATATCGCAGGTAGTTGTTAGACCGAACTAACTTTAACGTGAAACATTTTGAAAAATGCGTGAAACAAAATAGTAATTATTCGCGCTAAGGGTCGGTATTTCCCC
>JFBN01304238.1_pt1 | contig 20325 bp, 19 predicted proteins | sample 768741 | NCBI WGS metagenome assembly JFBN01 (sample SAMN01983846, study PRJNA193217) | chicken gut metagenome | biome: terrestrial biome; isolation source: ceca of Broiler chicken | host: Gallus gallus | place: United Kingdom: England | collected 2010-09-07
GCCGGAGAGGCAGCCGGCTATGACGAGGCCGCGGGACACGCGACGAGGTGTCTAGTGGTGGCAGGCGTTGTCCGCCGTCATCTCGGGCAGCTCGCCGGCGGCGGCCATGCGCGCGACGTCACCCACGCCCGGCGTCTGGTTCTCAAAGAGCACGCGAATGCCCGCCTGGGCAAAGCCCATCATCGGGCGCATGCCCATGCCCGCGGCCACGATCACGTCGATGCCGTTCTCGGCGAGAAGCGCCACCGGGCGCATGCAGCCGCCCTCCTCGTGGGGCGGGTTGTCGATGACGCTCACGGCGCCGAGCTCTCCGTTCTCCACCTCGACCACGGTGAAGCAGTTGCAGTGGCCAAAGTGGCCGGAGCGCTCGCAGTCGAGGCCGCCCCTGCCGAGGGTGGGGATGGCAACCTTCATGGGACTCTCCCTTCGCGGCGCGCGGCGGGTGCCGCGCCCGTCCTGAAAACGGTCTTTTCGACGATTGTAAGCGGTTTTTTGGCGGTGCTCCAAGTATCGCGTTTTTTCGCACGCCCGGTACCTGCGGCTTTGGGGGCGAAGGGCGGCGGGCTACCCGAGGGTCCCTCCAAAAACCACTGACAGCCGGATCTGGTGGCGGCGCTGACGGGCCGCGGGGGCCGGACGTGCGACGGCCACGCCGGGACGCCCGCGTCCGCCGCCCCAGCTTGTTGGGCCCGCTGGCGCAAAACCGGCCCCTCCCGCACCCGCGCGGGCCTACCATGGGGTAACGCGCGCCGCGAGGGGCGGCGCCTGGGGAGAGGAACGCCATGAAGTACCTGATCGTCGGCGGCGTTGCCGCGGGGACCAAGGCAGCGGCGAAGATCAAGCGCTGCGACCGCTCGGCAGAGGTCAAGGTCGTCACCAAGGGCCGGGACATCAGCTACGCGGGGTGTGGGCTGCCCTACTACGTGAGCGGAGACATCCCCACGCGAGACGCCCTCATCGTCAACACGCCGGACGCCTACGCCGCCCTCACCGGCGTCGAGGTGGAGACGGGCGTCGAGGCGACCGCGCTCGACGCGGCGGCGCACGAGGTGAGCGTCCGCCGCTCGGACGGCTCGACGGGCATCGAGAAGTACGACCGCCTGGTCGTGGCCACGGGGGCGGAGCCCTTCGTCCCTCCCGTGCCCGGAACCGACCTCCCGGGCGTCTTCTGCATGCGCACACCCGACGACGCGTGCGGCCTGCGCGACTACGCGGACGAGCGCGGCGCGCGGCGCGCCGTGGTGGTGGGTGCCGGGTTCATCGGACTCGAGTGCGCCGAGGGGCTTCTCGCCCGCGGCATCTCCGTCACCGTGGTGGACGCGATGCCGCAGATCCTCCCCAACGTCTTTGACCCCGAGATTGCCGGCTTCGCAAAGCGCCAGCTCAAGGCCGCCGGGGTCCGCGTGGTCAACGGGGCGTCGCTCACGGGCGTGACGGGCTCCGGGCACGTCGAGGCAGTGGAGACGAGCGCGGGCACGTTCCCGGCCGACGTGGTGGTCCTGGCCATCGGCATCCGCCCGGCGACGGCGTGGCTCGAGGGCTCGGGCGTCGAGCTGCACAAGGGCACCGTGGTGGTGGACGAGTACGGCGCCACCAACCTGGAGGACGTCTACGCCGCCGGCGACTGCGCCGAGGTCAGAAACGCCATCACCGGCGCCCCGCAGTGGAGCGCCATGGGGTCCACCGCAAACATCGCGGCGCGCGCCATCGCCCGCACCCTCACGGGCACGCCGACGCCCTATCCCGGCGTGCTCGGGACCGGCGTCGTGCGCCTGCTCCCCACGCTCAACGCCGGGCGCACCGGACTCACCGAGGCGGCCGCGCGCGAGGCGGGGCTTGACCCGGTGAGCGTGGTCTCGGTCGTGGACGACAAGGCGCACTACTACCCCGGCTCCTCGAGCTTCTTCATCAAGCTCGTGGCGTGCCGCAAGACCCACCGGCTGCTCGGCGTGCAGGTGCTCGGCGCCGGCACGGTCGACAAGGTCGTGGACGTCATGGTCACGGCGCTCTACCAGAAGATGCGCGTCGAGGACCTCGACATGATGGACTTCGCGTACGCACCGCCCTTCTCGACGGCCATCCACCCGCTGGTCACGACCGCCTACATCCTCGAGAACAAGCTCGCGGGCGAGCTGGAGAGCTTCACCCCCGCCGAGTACGCGGCGGGCGCCGCGGCGAACTACGAGGTCATCGACGCGCTGCCCGCGCCCACGATCGCCGGCGCGCGCTGGGTCGACCTCACCAAGGTGGGGCCGGAGGGCATCCCCGGGGTCGAGAAGGACGCCCGGCTGCTGCTCGTCTGCGCCAAGGGCAAGCGGGGCTACTTCCTGCAGAACCGCCTCAAGGCGGCCGGCTACACCGCCACGCGCGTGCTCGAGGGCGGCGTCACGTTCAACGAGGTGCGCGTGCCGCGGCGTGCCGGCAAGCTGCCCGCGGTGGAGGTCAAGCGCCTCAAGGGCATGGGCTGCCTGCAGGACAAGCGCTACGACGACGTCTTCAACATCCGCGTGATCACGCGCAACGGCAAGATCACCGTGGCCGAGCAGCGCGCCGTGGCCGAGGCGGCCGAGCGCTTCGGCTCGGGCGAGGTCACCATGACCACGCGCCTCACGCTGGAGATCCAGGGGGTGCCCTACGACAGCATCGAGCCGTGCATTTCCTTCCTCCAGGACCACGGCCTCGACGCCGGCGGCACCGGCTCCAAGGTCCGCCCGGTGGTGAGCTGCAAGGGGACCACGTGCCAGTACGGCCTCATCGACACCTTTGAGCTCTCCGAGAAGCTCCACGAGCGCTTCTACGTGGGCTACCACGGCGTCGAGCTGCCGCACAAGTTCAAGATCGCCGTGGGCGGATGCCCCAACATGTGCGTCAAGCCCGACCTCAACGACCTGGGCATCGTTGGGCAGCGCGTGCCAGAGATCGACCTGGAGAAGTGCCGCGCGTGCAAGGTCTGCCAGGTCGTGAAGGCCTGCCCGATGGGAGACGCGCAGGTGGGGCCGGACGGCAAGGTCACCATCGACGGGTCCGCGTGCAACCACTGCGGGCGCTGCGTGGGAAGCTGCCCGTTCGGCGCCGTGACCGAGGGGCTTTGCGGCTACAAGGTCTACATCGGCGGCCGCTGGGGCAAGAAGACCGCGCACGGCCGCGCGCTGGGCAAGATCTTCACGAGCGAGGACGAGGTCATGGACGTCGTGGAGCGCGCCATCCTCTTCTTCCGCGACGAGGGCCAAAGCGGCGAGCGCTTTGCCGACACCGTGGCGCGCCTCGGGTTTGACTACGTGCAGGACAAGCTGCTGACGGCGCCGATCGACAAGGAGGCCATCCTGGCCAAGAACGTCACCGGCGGCGCCACCTGCTAGGACACGATGGGCGGACGCCCCCGACGGGAGGGGCGCCCGCCCTCGGAGCCATCGACCAGAGGGGTGCGTCATGGGCATGGGGCAGCTGCGTGGATTCTGGCAAGTTCCTGAGAGCGGTTTCCGGGCCGCCGTCCAAGGCGGCCAGACGGCGAGAAGGACGCACCGCCTTTCTCGCCGCCCTTCTCGCCCGGGCGTGCGCCGAATCCTAGACCTCCCCGGAGCCGGCGTCGGGGTTGGGCGTAAGGGACGCGACCGGCGAGAGGAGCACGCGGCCGCGGCCGCGGTAGACGTTGACCAGGCCCTCGCCCGAGACCGCGGAGCCGATGAGCGACTTGCCGCTGCGCTCGACGGAGAAGCTGAGGTTCTCCGACCAGGCGATGGCGAAGTTGCCGTCTACCTTGAGCTCGTCCCCGTCGAGGTCCACGGTGACGAGCTCGCTCGCGGGAACCGGCGACTCGAGCGCAACCACGCCCGAGCCCTCGAGGCCGAGGTTGAACAGGCCCTCGTTGCCCGCGGCCATGGCGCTCGGACGCTTGACCATGATCGCGCGGTGGCGGATATCGGACGTGCAGGCCATGAACAGGCCGTCGTTGACCACCATGGTCCCGCCCATGTCTGCCTGCGGGCTCATGAGAAGGATGTGGCGGTAGGTGGGCTCGCAGACGATGGTGCCGGTGCCCACGTACTCCGGCTTGATTGCCGACTCGCCGGTAACCGAGCCGCGGATGGCCTTGCCGAAGAAGTCTCCCACGCCCTTGACGCCCGTCGTTGCCTGGACGCTGCCTGCGGTCCACTGCATGGCGCCGGCCTGCAGCGTCACGCCCACGCGGCCGTCGAGCTCGCAGACGAGCTGACGCCGGCGCACGCCCATCTCGGCGGCAAAGTACGCGGCGATGGCGCCGCCGTAGGGCACCGAGAGGTCGCGCTGCCACTCGGCGACCCTGAAGGGGCCCTTCTCGGCGATGACCTGGGCGTCGTCGTTGTCGAGGAAGTTGTAGATGCGCATGGCGGACCTCCTTGGTCGGGGTGGGTGAGGCAAGCGTGCGGCATCGACGCAGGAGGGCGGGCGTCTTTTCGGCGGGTGGCAAGGGCGAGGCGGGCTATGCGGGGCAGGCTATAGCGCCGCCGTGCGCGGGCGGCCTCCCGTGGGGCGCGGCCCCACACCCGCATCGTGTACACCGCCGCCGGGCCGAGGTTCTTCTCGACAAGCCGTCTGGCTGGGCTTTTGCGAGAAGAACCTCGGCTTGGCCCTCCCGCGGGGTGTACACGATGCGGCTCGGCGGCACCAGCCCGCATAAAGCGACCGCGGTCCCGTCCGCTGACGGGGGCCGCGGCCTCGGTTGCACGCGGCTCGATTTTGCTGGCGAGAGGGACGGCTAGTCGTAGTAGCCCCGCACGCCGAACAGGATGCTCTCCATCTCGCGGTAGGGCGCGTAGATTCCGATTGACTTCGCCGTTGAGAGCAGACCGTCGTCGTCGCGCTCAAGCGACGGGATTGCGGCTGCCGCCTTTTCTAGCGTGGTTGGGAAGATGACCTCCCCGTCGACCACGACCTCGATTTCCGGGAACACCTCCACCGCGACGCAGGTGTCGTTCTCGTCATAGTAGACGTGGAACGAGCCGTAGTCGTCGGTCGTGTTCTCGCCGGAGGGAGACTTCCTGAACTCCTCGAACTCGGGGCCCGCGGCCTCGCGAACGGCCTCGCGGGTGGCACCGAGCTTGATGGGGCCTACGCTAGTTAGAGGATTGGCAGTTAGGCGGAGCATCCCTCTTTCCCTTCTTTAGCGACCCGAAGAAGGTCCCAAACGCCTCCCCGGCCGCTTTGCCCACGCTCTGAGCGGTCTCGGCCGCAGCCGCTCCAGCGCCAGCAGCTACGTCCGCAACCGCCGATCCAGCGGCAGATGCGCCGGAGGCAATCGCCCCACCAGCAGCTTTCGCCGCGGACAGGCCCGTCTCCCTCGCCTTCTCAAGCGCTTCGGCACGCTCCTTTTCGCGCAGGTCGGCACGTAGGGCGGCAACGTCTGGGTAGACTTCCTCGTCAATTCCCGAAAGCGGGAGAGACCGCAGATAGCGACGCAGCCGCTCCGCGCTCGGTTTGAAGGAGGCGTAGGTAACCCCGCCTGAGATGGCGCCTCCTATCACCGGCACCACCTTGCTCACGCCCTTGGCAAATGTCTGCTTGGTCATGTTCACGCCCAGAAAATGGAGAACCTTCTTCATTGGGGTGTAGAAGAAAGTCTTGGTGAGCGCCTGTCGCTCGATATGTTTGGCGACCCCCTGCTGCGCGGCGCTCGCAGCAAACTTGGTAATGCTGTTCGCAACCTCGCCGACCCCAAGCATGATCCCCATGAGCGCAACGAGCTGGGCCACGGTCTCGTCGTCAACCTCGTCGTCTTCGTTCAGGAACGACTGCCAGCCATATAGATAGGCGAGTTTTTGCTCGACCCTCATGACGTGGGCAAAGTATTGCGCGAGATCGGCTGGAATAGTCCCCGCCATGGCAACTCCGCCAGGGATTCCCGCAAGAAACGAGATTGCCGCGCACTTCTGCGTTTCAAAGTCAACAACGGCCAGAGCGATGGCGTCTATGTCCGAGGGCGAAACTCCCGCTTCGAGCGGGGTGGTCTCGACAGCATAGTCAGCATCGACCTCGGGGCATCGCTTTTTGAGCTCCGCCCTGAGGAAGGAGCCCCTGTCTATCCTGACCCCTGTAAGGCTGGCGGCACGAGCCATGATCTTCTCGGCAAACTCCTCCGCATCCGAGTCTGACGGAAGGACAGCGCGCTCCACGGCAGTCTCTACGGACAGCTCGTCGCTTTTCTCGCTCATGATTCCACCCTTTCACGCAACACCGAGACGGCCGAAACCTAGGCAGCCTCGCCCTCCACCGGAGCCTCACGCCACACGAAGCTAACGGTCACATCCTCGCCGAGCGCTGCATAGAAGAGCTGCCTGATCTGGTTTTCCGCCTCGGCTTGAGCCTCATCAAGAAGTCCTCCCTCAACAGCCTGCGCCTCGCTCTGCTCAACGCACCAGCGCTGGAAGGCGTCGACGTCCCCCACCTCGATAGGGTTAAGGACATTGTTTCTCTCCTCCAGCACGCCAGATGACTCCATGTCCGGGGTGTTGGAGATGATGTAGGCGGGGTCAAGCGTGATTGTCAGGTTATTGTCCCGAGCCTCAATCCCCGCAGTCTCAAGGTTAACGCCTGCCTTGAGGGTTCCCTCGTAGCGATACCAGAAGCTGTTATCCGTAAACGGAATGTCAAACAGTCCGAAGAACGATGCCGAGTCACCCTGCTTGTCCACGATGCTGTAGTCCTGAGAGACCGAGACGAGCTCGTTTTGCTCAACAATGCGTCCGAACACGGCGGAAGCGCTCGCGCCGATATTGTCCGACGGGTTGTAATTTGAGATGAACAGCGTCCCCACGATGCCGAGCACCAGACCAACCACCGCGCAGATGCCGCCGACCTTGAACGACTTGGCCGTACTTTTGTCCACTTTGATTCCCATTGCGATACCCCTCGTTCGCTTGCTTCGTTTTGGCTCTCTATAGAGAGCATGTCTCGACTATAGCGCTCATATCCTTACCCGCATGGACAACGTAGAGGAGAAACGGGCCATCGGCTCCCGAATACGGGCCGAGCGCACCCGGGGCGGCATATCTCAGCGCGAGCTCGCGCTCATGACGGGCACGAGCCGCTCCTATCTCTGGAAAATCGAGACAGGAGCGGCCGATGTTGGCATCGACGTGCTTATCCGCATCGCCCGTGCGCTCGACGTGCGCGTGCGGGACCTGATTGAGTTCTAGGCGACGGTCAGCTATTCCTCAATGCGCAGGATTTCATTGATGTCGAAATCTCCGCTATAGAAGGCACTGTTGACGTCAAACCACTCGTCGTATATATCAGATCTGCCGTCGTACCACGCATCGTAAACGTCAGACCGGCCGTCATACCAGACGTCGTACTCATCGCTCTTTGTGTCATACCACTCATCGTACGGGACCGTATCGTAGGCATCAGCAAGAACGCCGTCATAATACTGGTCGTACATGGCCTCAAAGCCCTCATCGTAAATTGCGTCGTAGTACCCCTCAAACGCATCGTCATAGATGAGGTCGTAGAGGTCATCCATCGCATCTTCGAGGGCATCTCTATCGCCATGGTCGACTGTCGACACCACGGAGCGGTAATACTGGCGCGCGTTCTCAAGAGTGCGCGCACTCAGCCCCTCCGTTTCGCTCACAGCGAGGCTATACCAGTCCTGTACGGCCTGGACGTTTGCAACGTATCCGTCATAAGTATCTCCCACCTCAGCAAAAAGCGTAGTCTGCGCATCGAGGAGACCCTGCTGAGTATCGGCAAAATCCTTTTCGATCTGCTCGATAATCGCCTCAGGACTTCCCTCAGCCGGAGCTGGAGTCTCCTCGAAGCTACTCTCTTCCCCCTGGGCAGTGGGAACCGTCTCGCTCTGAGACTGAGCGCCCCGGGTCGCGTCGCCCGACTGCGAGTTCGCCTCGCCTCCGGAGCAAGCCACCAACGTGAGGCCCAGCACCGCAGCCAACGCAATCTGCCAAATCTTTCTCATGCCTTTCCTCCTTTACCCGAGGCCGTTTCCATTGGCGTCGGCCACGACAAGCGCCGACACCGCATCTCCCAGATAGGCAAACGAACTCCTGCCAAACGCAAGCTCAACGGGCACGCCGTTCTCCTCCTCATGCAGAAAGCGCGCAAGGGACTGGACGAGAAGCGCGATCATGTCGTCGTCTCCCGCAAAGCCGTCGGCCATCGACGCCACAAGCCCCCGTATCGTCCTTTGGGCCTCCGGGTCGGACGGAGCCACACCCGAGCTCACCAAGCTCCTCACGCCCTCAGCAAGCACGCTCACCTGCCCATCGTTCTTCTCGCCGCAAACCGCGCGCCATATCTCATGCACAAAGCGCCTGAGTGCCGCTTTCACGCGTTCACGCTTCTCAGCCGAGAAGCCTCGCGCACATCCAGACACGTCAAGCGCGCGGTCGGCACTTGCCAAAAGCCCGCGTTCCATCACGCCGTACAGACGGTTCTCAGGCAGACACGCAGTCGCTGCGCCAAGTCGCCTGATTGACTCCAGCTGAGCATCCAGCCGCCTGCGCCGCTCACATAAGCTCAGGGCCTTCTTCTGGAGCGCCTTCGCAAAGGCATCGCCCTCCTCAAGCATGTCGCCCACCATCCCGGCAACTTCCACCTGCGTGAACCCCGCGCCAACGAGTTGGCGGACCAGATAAAACGCGAGAAGATCACCCTCGTCGAAGCGCGAGTATCCTGGCTTCATCACAGCTGGCTCCCAGAAGCCAAGGCCGTCCTGGCTGGTGTTCTTGTTGCACAGGTTCTGAATGACGTGACGCCCAAGCCCAGTCAGACGCTCGACCTCCGACCTTTTCCACATAGGCACCTCCCTCCCTACAGATGCTGTACCGCCCGGAAGCTGGGCGGCAAGAAGAGGATTCGCCCGTACCGCGACACGATTCATGCCACCGCATGAGTGCGCGCCGTGTGTTCCGTCAATCATTCGGTCCCCCTTTCGACTGCTGGCTCCGGCGATTCCGGGGCCGTCCGAAAGAGGGCTTGTTATTTTCGCGAGCGGACGGGCTCGCCTGGTCGCTACGCCTTTCTCACCTGACGGCGCAGCGCGATTGCCCAGGCAGCAAATGCGATTGCGGCGATGCCCGCCACCAGGTAGACCCAGCGGGCCTCGCCCCAGTCGTAGGAGCTGCTCGGGATGACTCCGCGATCCTCGAAATTCCAGGTGAGGAGCATGCTCATCGCAATCGCAAGCACGGAGAACACGATGACGGGCACCGGTTTTCTAAGCGCGGAGAACAGAAGCGTCAGCACGCCCAGAACCGCGGGCGCAACCGTGGCGGGCACGTACAGCGCCGCAAACGACTCCGGCGCTGCGTTGAGGTAGATGCGTACGTACTCAAAGAGGGAGATGTCCGCAAGCTCCTCGTTTGCCAGCCCAAAGGGGTTCTCGGACAGCTCTCCCAACGCCGCGCGATAGTCTGCGGCGGCGGATGCGCACGGGAGGAAGAAGGCGGCCACCAACAAGGCAGCCATGACTATGGTCAGGGCGGCAACAATGGTATTGGCTCGAGCGGTGCCAGCCATCTCGCTCTTCTCGTCCACTTGAAGCTCCTTTCAGAGGGTTGCATCACATTCTGAAAAGGGAGCGAAGGGACTTCCTCAGTTGGCTACTGAATTTTGCGAACGGAGCGGCGGCGGCCGGCCACAAGCTCGGTCCCGGCCGACTCGACGCCTACCACGCCAGTGCCTGCTCTTCTCAGCCCTGTACACTATTTTCTATCTGCTCGTGTACTGCATGTACACTTTTTTGCGGAATTATCAGTACAAGGTGTACAGTATTTGTCAAAGCGGCGTAGAAAGGGGTGCAACAACCATGATTGAGCTCAGGCGCAAGATGGAGAAGCGCATCGAAGTGTGGTATGCCTCGACGGATCGCCGCCCGCTGCTCATCCGGGGAGCCCGACGCACCGGCAAGACCTTCCTCATCGAGCATGTCGGCGCACGGCTGGCAGGAACCAACTTCGTGAAGCTGGACTTCCAGACCAATCTGAACGCCATAAGCTCTTTGTTTGACGGACCGACCGATGACGTCGACGGCATCGTGTCCCGCATCGGCGAGTACAAGCGAACCAGGCTCAGCCCGGAAACCGCACTCATCTTCTTAGACGAGGCGCAGCTTGATGAGCGCGCGCTCAACTCGCTGCGTTTTTTTGCAGACTCCAAGTGGCGCGTCATAGCCAGCGGAAGCCTCCTTGGCGTCACGACGAGGCAAAGGCACCTCCCCTTCCCGTCGGGCGTGATTCAGGAAGAGCTTCACCCGCTTGATTTCGAGGAGTTCCTTTGGGCGGCCGGCGAGTCCTTCATGGCGGAGTCCATCCGCGAGCACAGCCGGACCCTCGAGCCCTATGTGCTCCACGAGGACGCGCTGTCCCTCTACCGCCGATACCTCACCACGGGGGGCATGCCCCTCCCCGTTCGGCAGTGGTTTGAGACGCATGATGAAGCCGAGGTGGCACTGCTCCAGCGCGAGATCGATGAGACGTACACGGCGGACATGACCGACCCGGGCAACGGGATAAGCGGCGTGTCTGCAAAACGAATCTGGGACAGCATCCCCCGGCAGCTTCTTCGCGCCTCGACCAAGAAGTTCAAGTACAGCGACGTAGTGCGGGGGGGCAGGCGCGGGCGCCTACTTGAGCCTCTTGAGTGGCTCAGCGCCGCCGGCATAGTCACGATTCATGACCTCACGCGTGACACCCAGGCACCCCTGGCACCCTATAACGACGAGTCAGGCAGCTTCTTCAAGGTATACGTCTCCGACACCGGGCTCATGTTCGGCAAGTTTGGTGTCGAACCGAGCCTTGTGCTCGACCGTACGCTGAGCCCCCTGCTCTCCTCGGATTTTCGCGGGGCCCTTGCCGAGAACTACGTCATGCAGTCACTCAAAGCGAACGGCCTCAAGACGTTCTACTGGATGCCTGATGAGAACTCCGGTCGAGGAGAGGTTGACTTTGTCTTCCAGACGAGAAGCGCCGAGGTCATACCGATTGAGGTGAAGTCCGCGCGCAACGTCAGCGCCAAGAGCCTTCGTAAGCTTATGCGCGAGGGTCACTCCCCCTACGCAATCCGCCTCTCGGAGCAACAGTTTGGCAAATCTGAGGGGGAGGGTGGCACCGAGCTGCGCAGCCTACCGCTTTATGCCGCGTTTTGCATCGGAGCGAGCTGAAGCAGGGCGAGCCGAGACAGCTCGGGAAGGGCCACCCACCGCCGGGCGTCAGCACTCCGTGGCGTACACCTCATAAGACGCGTATTCAGGCGTGCCAATGAGCGAGACCTCAAAAGGAATTGACTCCCCTTCATCGGGTCGGTCGACAAGGGACAGGAATCCATACACAATGGCCCCGTCCGAGTCACGCAGTACCGCCGTAACCGCGATGTCTCCCCCGGAGCTGGCTCCAGGAGACGCCAAGCTCACGACTCCAGTAATCGCATCGAAATAACCCCCGCTAATAACCGAGACGTTTGAGACCTCGTATTGTGCGGCGGTCTCCGTACTTCTCGTTATGTTGTAGTCCTCCAGAGCTGAAATGGAGAACTCGACATCGTCCGGGGCGGTCCCGTTGCCGGCGCTCATGCCAAACCAAATCGTCTCCCCAGGGCGGATTTCCGAGAAAATCTGATCCTGAGTGAAGGCGACGGTGCCATCGGCAAGTCGTCCGACAATCGCCACCGTTGGAAACGTAATGAGCTGGTCTGGGCTGTTGTTTCTCAGGGCAATCGCGTAGTTGATGTATCCGCCGGATCCCACCGACCAGCCCGACTCCACAATCTCAAGTGGGCTCTCGTCGGTTGAGGTTGGCGCGAAAACGGGAGTCCCCGAGGACGAGTCTGGCTCAGTCCGCTGGTCTTGCTGCATCAGCTCGGCGGTCTGCGAGGAGCTGTTGTCGGCACCGTTGGAGTCCGTGCCCAGCTGCAACAATCCAGAGTTGTACAGAGTCAGCGCAATCGCGGCAAGAAGCGAAACCACGGCCATAAGGCCGACGATCACCTGGGCAAACGATGGCCCTCGCCTCTTGGCCGACGTAGCCGGCGACGCCAGTGGGTTCCCGGGCGCGCTCGGAACGGGAGGAGTTTCGACACTCGCGGCCGCCGCCGGAGCCGCATCCGGCACGTCCTCGCCCTCGAGCGCCCGCGCGAGCTCCTCCGCGCTCTGGTAGCGCGCGCTCGGCTCCATGGCGGTCGCCCGGCGAACTATGGCGCAGGCGTCCGGGGCCACGACCTTCTCGTCAGAGAGGGCGCGCTCGTACTCGTCTACGTCGGGCACCCCGGGAAGCACGCCCGTGAGCAGGTACCCCAACACGCGGCCGATGGAATACACATCCGAGCGCGCGTCGGTCTGAGCAAAGCCGTGCTGCTCGGGCGCGGCAAAGCCGGGCGTGCCGAGCTGCGTGGTGTCGTGCGTGGCGCCCTCAGCCCTGAAGCGAGCGATGCCCAAGTCGATGAGGTGCGCGCCGTCAGCGGCAACTATCACGTTCGTCGGCGAGATGTCGCGGTGCACGACGCCGCGCGCGTGGAGGGCAGCCGCGGCCTCACACAGCTGGAGCGTGAGCTGACGCGCGTCCTTCTCGGCAAGGCGCCCGCGCGACGAGACGAACTGCTCCACGGTCTCGCCGGGCACGTAGTCGCAGACCACGACGAACTCGTCGGGCAACTCGTAGGTCGCTTCGACGCGCGGAAGGCGGGGGCAGTCACAGTCGACGAGCATGGCCCATACGACGCGGCGAGCCAGCTTGGAAGGGATGCGCTTGCGCACAAACGGGCCCGAGCCGTCAAGGGTCACGAGCTCGGTCCTGCCGCCCGTGCCGGAGGCGAGAACGCGTTCGATGTGATAGGCGTCGTCGATACCCATGGCGTGTATGACCTGCTGGTCGTTCAACCCCTCACCTCGCTCACGTTCGCGGGTCCCTCTCTAACAATAGTAGAGGTTATATTCAGTTGTGTACTGACTCCTCAGTTGGCAACTGAATTGCGGCGGGCGCGGGGCGCTGGATTGTCGGAAGCGGCCCGACGAACCGCCGCGAGCTGTGCGATCTACTCCAGCGGACCCGTTCCGAGCAGGGTCTTCACGCCGAGGCCGTACAGCTCGTCATCCGTCTCGGCACGAGAATAGCCATGCTCAATGCACCAGATGATAATGGCGTCGCGACGCACCTTGGGCCAGAGCTCGGAGACGCCGTCCAGGCGCAGCAGGCGCTGGGTCTCGCGCAGGTTACACCCGATGCCCAACGCGAGCATGATGGCCTTATCGCGCCCGAGCCGCGTCTTGCCCTTGAAGGCATCGTAGACAAAGGTGCCGTTGAGCCCAGACGCCCTGATTACGTCCGAGCGCTTGAGGCCCCTCTCGGCGAGAAGCTCGTACAGGTAGTCGGACAGTTTGCGGTCGATCGTGAGGCCCTCGTCGAGGTAGGCCTCCGGACGAGCGGACGCGCGCAGGCGCTCAAGCAGCTCTTCTGTCAGATGCTCCTCTGCCACGTCCTTCTCGCCTAGAACTTGTCCACGTGACCGGTGGCGGCGGTCGCGCGGGCGCGCAGCTCGGCCACCGCGGCGGGGATCTCGTCCACGTCGTAGGGCGTCATCTGATAGACCCAGTTGAGCCAGTTGCGGTAGAGCAGGTTGGCGTGGGCACGCCAGGTGAAGAGCGGCTGCTGCTCGGGGTCGTCGTCCGGGAAGTAGTTCTCGGGCACGCGGATGGGCAGGCCCTTGTGGAAGTCGCGCCAGAACTCGTCGGCCAAGGTGTCGCGACCGTACTCAAAGTGCCCGGTCACGTAGACCTCGTGGAAGTCGCGCGTGGCAAGCAGCGAGGGCCCGCTCGTGAAGCCCTCCGACAGCACGCAGAGCTCCGGGTGGTTGGCCAGCTCGCCGGTGTCGATCGCGGCATGGCGGCTGTGCGGCATGTAGTGGACCTCGTCGAAGCCGTTGGTGAGGAAGCTGTACTCGTCGCAGAGGCGCTGCTTGAACACGCCGAAGAGCTTGGCGCCAAGCTGACGCTTGGGGATGCCGTAGAGGTGCCAAAGCGCACCGAGCGCGCCCCAGCACAGGTACATCGTGGAGAAGACGTGCTCCTGGCTCCAGTCCACGATCTCGCAGAACTCGTCCCAGTAGTCGACGTCCTCGTACTCGAGGTGCTCGACGGGCGCACCCGTGATGATGAGGCCGTCGTAGTTCTTGTCGCGGAAGGCGTCGAAGGTGTCGTAGAACTTGACGAGGTGGTCCTTGGAGACGTGCGTGGACTCGTGCGTGGAAACGCGCATGAAGTCGCAGCTCACCTGCAGCGGAGACTTGGAGATGAGGCGGAGGATCTGCGTCTCGGTCTCGATCTTGGTGGGCATGAGGTTCAGGATCGCCACGCGCAGCGGGCGAATCTCCTGATGGCTGGCCACCTCCTCCTCGAGGGCGAAGATGCGCTCCTGCTGGAGGATGGTCTTGGCGGGCAGGCCGTCGGGAATGTTGATGGGCATGTCGCGTCTCCGTTTCTGCACTTTACCTCGCCTAGTATACGGCCTTGGCGGCCTCCCCGGAGCCGGAGAGGACTCGCGGCCCCCTCCCGCCCGGCCTGAGCGCCGCAAACGCGCGCCTCACACGCCTTCTCGCGTGCAGCCGCCGCGGTTTTGCTCCATACTTGCAACCATGACTACTACATTTGCCGAGCTCGGGCTTAACGAGCAGATTCTCGCCGGGGTGGAATCCCTCGGCTTCACCGCGCCGACCCCCGTCCAGGCGCAGGCCATCCCCGTCGTGCTCGAGGGGCACGACATCGTGGCCTCCGCGCAGACGGGCACGGGCAAGACGGCCGCCTTCGCGCTGCCCACGCTGCAGCTCGTCGCAGGCGAGAAGGGCAAGGGCCCGCACGCCCTCGTCGTCACCCCCACCCGCGAGCTCGCGGCGCAGATCGAGAAGGTCGTGAGCGTGGTCTGCGAGAAGACCGGCCAGCGCGCGGTCATCGTCATGGGCGGCGCCAAGTTCGACCGCCAGATCAAGGACCTCGAGCGTGGCTGCGACCTGCTCGTGGCCACCCCGGGCCGCCTCATCGACCTCATGGAGCACAAGCACGTGAGCCTCGCGCAGGTCAAGGTGCTCGTGCTGGACGAGGCGGACCGCATGCTCGACATGGGCTTCTGGCCGAGCGTCCGGCGCATCATGCACGCGCTGCCCAAGGTCCACCAGACGCTCCTCTTTTCAGCGACCATCCCGCCGTCGATCAAGTCGACCATCGACGCCCTGCTCACGGACCCCGTGACCGTGGAGATCTCGCGCGTGGGCGAGACGGCCGACACCGTTGAGGAGCACCTCTGCCCCGTCACCCAGGGCCAGAAGACCGAGCTTCTGCGCGCCCTCCTCGACACCGGCGGAGCTGCCGGCGAGAAGCCCGAGCGCGTGCTCGTGTTCTGCCGCACCAAGCACCGCGTGGACGACGTCTCCAAGACGCTCAAGAACGCCGGGGTGAAGGTGGACGTCATGCACGCCGACCGCCCGCAGCAGGCGCGCGCCCGCGCGCTCGAGCGCTTCCGCGACGGAAAGGTGCAGGTCCTCGTAGCGACCGACGTGATGAGCCGCGGCATCGACGTCTCCGGCATCGACGCGGTGGTCAACTTCGACGTCCCCATGGACCCCGAGGACTACGTGCACCGCATCGGCCGCACCGGCCGCGCCGGCGCGACCGGCCACGCCTACACCTTCGTTGCGCCCGACGAGATCAGCCCGCTTCGCGAGATCGAGTACTTCACCAAGAAGCTCGTCCCCGTGTGGGACCTGCCCGGCTTCTCCTACGACGCCGGCCGCATCATCCCGCAGGCCGGGCGCGCCACCAAGCGCTCCACGCGCACCATGTTCTCCGGCTCGCGCAGCCGCGGGCGCGGCATTGCCGGCGGTCGCTACGGACGACACTACTAGCGCGACAATTTACCCCGCCCCAATTGTCACGCTCCCAGGAGGAGAGTCATGAAGCAGACCCGCCCGTATCCGCGCGCAGTCGTCACGCGCAAGGCCGCCCGCGCGCTCGCCTCCGGGCACCCCTGGGTCTTCGAGGGCGAGGTCCTGCGCCTGGAGCCGTCGCCCGAGGACGGGCGCGCCGCCGCAAACGGCGACGTGGTGGACGTCTTCGAGGAGAACGGCACCTGGCAGGGCGCCGGCCTCCTCTCCGAGCAGAGCAAGATTCGCGTGCGCATTGTCACCCGCAACGCCAACGACCGCGTTGACGAGGCGTTCTGGCGCCGTCGCGCGCAGTGGGCCTGGCAGCACCGGCGCGCCACGATGGGCGCCCGCGCCCTCCCGGGCTGCCCGCCAGACACCAACGCCTGCCGCGTGGTCTTCTCCGAGGCCGACGGCTTCCCCGGGCTCGTCGTCGACCGCTACGAGAACGTACTGGTCACGCAAGTCGGGACCGTAGGCATGGACCGGCTGCGCCCGGTCGTCTACCGCGCGGTCCTGGACGCCCTGGCCGCGGACGGCGAGAAGATCGACGCGGTCTTCGAGCGCAACGACTCCCCCGCCCGCGCCAAGGAGGGGCTGCCGCTCGCCAAGGGCTGGTGGGACGGCCTGCCCGCGCCGGACTCCCCGCGCGTGCTCGTGCGCGAGAACGGCCTCTCCTTCGACCTCGACGTCGAGAACAGCCAGAAGACCGGCTTCTTCCTCGACCAGAAGTACAACCGCCGCGCCGTGCGCGAGCTCGCGGCCGGGCGGCGCGTGCTCGACTGCTTCTGCCACGTGGGCCCCTTCGGACTCAACGCGGCGGCGGGAGGCGCCGAGCTCGTGCGCTGCGTGGACGTGAGCCAGACCGCCATCGACCTCGCCGGCGAGAACGCCCGCCTGAACGGCCTCGACGACCGCATGGCCTTCACCTGCGCAAACGTCCTCGACTACCTGCCCGAGCTCGCGCGCGACCGCGCGCGCCTGCGCGAGGAGGGCGGCCCGTTCGACCTCATTGTCCTGGACCCGCCGGCCTTCACCAAGAGCCGCGGGACGGTCTCCCACGCCGCGCGTGGCTACCGCGAGATCAACTACGAGGCCCTGCGCCTGCTGCCGCGCGGCGGCTACCTCGCCACGTGCAGCTGCTCCCACTTCATGACGCGCGACCTTCTCGCCAAGGCGGTCGCCGAGGCCGCGCACCAGGCCAACGTGCAGCTCAAGCAGGTCGAGGAGCGCCAGCAGGCCCCGGACCACCCCATCCTGTGGGGCTTCCCCGAGAGCCACTACCTGGACTTTTTCATCTTCCAGGTGGTGTAGCCCCCGGCCACGAGCGCTCCCTCGCCCCCTGACGCCCGCCCAAGTGCTAAATTAGCTGCTTGATTGTCTGGCACGACCCACGGGAGTCACCATGCTCGAGCTCTTTGGTATGTTCGTCTTCGCCCTGCTTCCCATCATCTGGCTGGTCATCGCGCTCTGCGGCCTGCATATGGAGGCCTACGTCGCCAGCCTCGGCGCGCTCGTCGTCGCCGCCGCGTGCGCGGCGCTCGGCTGGCAGATGTCGCCCGTCAACATGGCGACCGCGGCGCTCGAGGGCTTTGCCATGGCCCTCTGGCCCATCGTCATCGTCATCATCGCCGCCGTGTTCACCTACAACCTCACCGTCCACACCGGGGCCATGGAGACGATCAAGCGCATGCTCTGCTCCGTCTCCGCCGACCGCCGCGTCCTCACGCTGCTCATCGGCTGGTGCTTCGGCGGCTTCCTCGAGGGCATGGCCGGCTTCGGCACCGCCGTCGCCATCCCCGCGAGCATGCTCATGGCGCTCGGGATCAGCCCCGTGACCTCGATCCTCGCCTGCCTCATCGCCAACGGCGTCCCCACGATGTTCGGCTCCATCGGCATCCCCACCACCACGCTCGCCTCCATCACCGGCATCGACGTGGTGCAGCTCTCCACCGTCCAGGCCCTCCAGGTCTTCCCGTTCGTAGTCGCCTGCCCGATCCTCATGGTCGCCCTCGTCGGCCACGGCCGCAAGGCGCTCAAGGGCACACTGCCCATCGCACTCGTCTCCGGCGTCTCCTTCGCCGTCAGCCTCGTCGCGGCCGCCCACTTCATCGGCGGCGACCTCCCCGACGTGGTGGCCTCCGTCGTCTCGCTCGTGCTCACCTTCGCCTACGCACTGCACATGCACAAGAACGGCGCCGAGGTCCCGGAGGAGTACCGCCTCGACGTCGCCGAGGGTGACGGCGCCCCGGCCGAGTCCGTGGCCGACAAGATCCGCGCGTGGTCCCCGTTTGCCCTCATCTTCGTGGTTCTTCTCGCCACCAGCAAGCTCGTGCCCTTCATCAACGGGCCGCTCTCGGCGATCAAGAGCACGGTCAACATCTACGCCGGCGACCCCACGGCCACGCTGACCTTCTCGTGGATCAACACCCCCGGCGTCCTGATCTTTGCCTGCGGCATCATCGGCGGCCTCATCCAGCACTGCCCGCCGCGCGAGATGCTCGGCGTGCTCGGCGCCACCTGCAAGCAGATGAGCAAGACCGTCGTGACCATGCTCGGCGTCCTGGCGTGCGCCAAGATCATGGGCTACTCCGGGATGATCGCGAGCATCGCCGCGTTCTTCGTGGCGGCCCTCGGAGGCCTCTACCCGCTCGTCGCCCCGCTGCTCGGCGCGCTCGGCACCTTCGTCACCGGCTCGGGCACCTCGAGCGAGGTGCTCTTTGGCAACGTCCAGCTCCAGGCGGCCCAGTCCATCGGCGTCAACGAGACCTGGCTCGTGGCGGCCAACTCGCTCGGCGTGAGCGCGGGCAAGATGCTCAGCCCGCAGAACATCGCCATCGGCTGCGCCGCGTGCGGTCTGGTCGGCAAGGACGGCGAGATCCTCGGCAAGATCGCCAAGTACGCGTTCGCGTTCGCCGCGGCCATGGCGGTCCTCGTGTTTGTGGGGTCGCTCGTCCTGGTGTAGCGGCGTCAGGACGTCTGGCGAGAAGAACGGCGCGCCGCGCGGCGCTCCCTGAAGAAGCTGCGCAGCAGCTCGGCAGACTCGTCCGCGAGCACGCCGGGCGTCACCTCGAAGGCGTGGTTGAGCCTCGGGTCGTGGCTCACGTCGAAGAGCGTGCCGAGCGCGCCGCCCTTGGGGTCGGCCGCACCGTAGACGCAGCGGTCCACCCGCGCGTTCACCATGAGCCCGGCGCACATGAGGCACGGCTCGAGCGTCACGTAGACCGTGCAGCCCGTGAGCCTCCAGCGCCCCAGCTCGCGCGCCGCAGCGACCATCGCCGAGAACTCGGCGTGCGCCGAGGGGTCCGCGTCGGTCTCCCGGCGGTTGTGGGCGCGGGCCACGACCTCGCCGTCGCAGACGACCACCGCGCCGATGGGCACCTCGCCCTCGGCGCCGGCCGTCGCAGCCTCCTCGAGCGCCAGGCGCATGTATGCCTCGTCGTTCTTCTCGGCCCCGCTCATTTGACCTCCCGGGTCTCCGTGGTCCCCACATGGGGTAGGATACTAGTGCCTGCGCACGCGGAGGAGTGGCAGAGCGGTTGATTGCAGCGGTCTTGAAAACCGTCGAGCGGGTAACCCCCGTTCCGAGGGTTCGAATCCCTCCTCCTCCGCCATTCTGCGCCCCGAGTGACGAGGCCCCCTCGTCGGATTGGAGGAGCCATGCCCGGTTGGGTCGTTCCCGTCATCGCCGTCGCGGTGGTCGTGGTGCTGGTGGTCGTGTGGGTCAGCATCTACAACGGCATCGTCACCGCGGACAACAAGTGTGACAACGCGTGGCAGACCATCGACGCACAGCTCCAGCGCAGAAGCGACCTCATTCCCAACCTCGTGGAGACCGTCCGCGGGTACGCCTCGCACGAGTCCGCCACCCTTGCGGCGGTGACCGAGGCGCGCGCCGCCGTTGACAGCGCGCCCACGCCCGAGGCCAAGATGGAGGCCTCCAACGCCCTGACCGACACCCTGCGGAGCCTCTTCGCCGTGGCCGAGAACTACCCCGACCTCAAGGCCAACGCCAACTTCGCGCAGCTCCAGAGCGAGCTTGCGGACACCGAGAACCGCATCAGCTACGCGCGCATGAGCTTCAACGACATGGTCCTCGAGTACAACAACGCGATCGAGACCTTCCCCGGCAGCCTTGTCGCCGGGCGCAAGTTCAAGCCCCGCAACGGCTTCGAGGCCGCCTCGCCGGACGCGCGCGAGGCGCCGCAGGTGCGCTTCTAGGGGATTCGCGGCTTGATTTGGCGCTTGCGGGGCCCTGTATGGGGCCCTCCGGCCGGTTGTCAGTGGCTTTTGACGGGTGCCGCAAGTATCACCGCGCAGGTAGCATTTCGCTACCTGCGCTTTTTTTGCGCCGTACCGCGACGATACTCACGGGTGGCGACAAAAACCACCGACAACCGGCCAGGACGTGGGCAGAAGCACCCAAAA